>Ga0307959_1000554_pt1 | contig 19018 bp, 17 predicted proteins | sample OrgLakmetagen494_FD_201813 | JGI IMG/M metagenome (GOLD analysis project Ga0307959, IMG submission 201813) | Saline water microbial communities from Organic Lake, Antarctica - #494 | ecosystem: Environmental > Aquatic > Non-marine Saline and Alkaline > Saline | place: Antarctica: Organic Lake...
TCACCATCCCGGCCCGCGGCTTCTGGAAATGCCGCATACCGAGGCCTGACAGAAGACCGCACTCGATCACACGCCAATAGGGTCAGAAACTTCTTGCATCACGGGCGGCAACCACAGAAGGCTTTTGACGGCTGGGAACTTCGCGGCCTTGATCCGGCGCTCGATCATGCGCCGCTCACGGTCGATCATCTCCAATTCGATCAGACGAGCAAGGAACTGGACATGATCCAGCCCTTCTGCCGCCGATTGGCGGGCCAGCTTGCCATATTCCCGCAGAACGGTCGGCAGCCGCAGGGCTTTGAGGCGATGATCCAGCAGGATTTGAGGGGCTTCGGTCATGCTGGTTGCCCCTGCATCAGGGACATGTAGCTGGCAGCAGACGTCGTGCCGACGTTGGCTTTTGGCAGATAGGGGTAGAGGTCCAGATCCAGCTTCGGCGGCCGTTTCTCGACCTGGCACAGCACAAGATGTTTGACGGCGTCAAAGCCAATTGCGCCCATGCGCAGCGCGTTTTTGATGGCGACGTGCAGGTCCCCCATCTCGAAGGTCTCCAGCAGCCGCAAGACCTGCACATACTCACGCCGTCCCGCCTTGATCATCCGGGCTTCCATCAAGCGGCGCAGGGTCGCAAATTCGTCGGGCAGATCCCAGTTTGCCAAAGGGGCGGCTTGATCTAATGCGCCAGTCTTCTGCTCCAGCAGGGGCAGGTAGTGAACAGGATTAAAGACCATGTCTTCGCGATCCCAGCACCGTGGGTGGCGGGCAATGACGTCGCCGCCACAGCCGATTACGACTTGGTCGACATAGCCCCGCACCCAGACGTCACGATAACCATAGGCAACCGGCACCGAGTAATCGTTGGTCTGATAGCGCACCAGAGATTGCGAGCTCACTTGGCCGGCGGTCTGGTCACAGGCGTCAAAAGGTGCCGCTGGCAGATCCATCATCGCATCGAGGTCACGCATCAAGCGCTGCTCGATACTCTCGCTGTGCCCGCGCAAAACATCCGCCTGACGTTTGCGACATTGCTCTGCCAGCCAGAGGTTCAGGGCCTCCCACGTCGCAAAGCGGGGGATAGGCACCATGAAGTTGCGCCGCGCAAAACCGACCAAGCCTTCGACGGCACCTTTGTCGTTGCCCTTGCCGGGCCGACCGTAGCGGTCATGAATGAAGTAGTGCGACAAGAACCCGCTGAACAGTTTGGCCCGCTTACGTATTCCGCCCGGCAAAATCTTCGCCACGAGGCAACGATCATTATCGTAAAGCACCGACTGCGGCACCCGCCCGAAGAACGCAAAGGCATGAACATGGCCATCAACCCAAGCCTCGGAAACGGCTGCCGGGTAGGCACGAACAAAGCAGGCATCACTGTGAGGCAGATCCAGTGCGAAGAAATGCGCCTTTTGTTCAACGCCACCAATCACCACCATGGCCTCGCCGAAATCTGCTTGGGCGTGACCGGGCGCATGGGCCAGCGGCACAAACATCTCGCGGCTTCGGCGACCATGTTCACGAACATAGTTCTTGACCGTTGTGTAACCGCCGCTGAACCCGTGTTCATCCCGAAGTCGTTCAAAAACCCGCTTGGCAGTATGTCGTTGCTTACGATTCCGGTTGAGATCCTCCTGCAGCCACTGATCGATGAAACCGGTGAAAGCATCCAACTTCGGTCGCTTGATACCTGCTGTTCGCCGGTAACCGGGCGGGATAGAAAACTCCATGATCTTCTTCACGCTCGCGCGCGACACCCCAAAATGAACTGCTGCCGCTCGTTCGCTCATGCCGCCCCGACGCGCGAGACGGACCTTTCGATAAAGTTCCACGATTAAAATGCCCCCACCCTCCCTGTCACCAGAAAGGGCCAAAGTGGCAAAGTTTTACTCTGCCCGCAGCAGGATTATCCCGCCACTTCCGTGGCAAACTTTTGCACTGCCGTTCTCAACAACACCGCCGAGCGCGCCGTGAGGCCGGTTACCCTTGGCAGAAAGAATTATCTATTCATGGGTTCAGAAGCTGGGGGCAAATCCGCCGCCATAGCCTATACTCTGATCGAGACATGCAAGCTCAACCGTGTAAATCCAGAAGCTTGGCTTGCTTGGGTGTTGGGGCGCATTCAGGATCACCCTGCCAAACGTATCAACGAATTGCTTCCATGGATCTATCAGGCCACGATTGACGCACAAAAGGCCGAGGGTGAAGCAAAAAACGAAGCTTGATCAGGCACAGCGTTGATGCTTACTTCGAAGTATGGTGGCATAGACGAATCTTTGATTTCAGAGATGAAGCAGTTGCAGGCCGAGAATATGCGGATATTGCGATGCACAATGAATTGGTGAAGGAAGCGGCCGCGGTCGTGCGGTCATAGCCTTCCAGAACCATTGCAATGGCTAACATGCGTCGCGCCGCTTTCGCATCCTTGCACTTCGCCGATACCGCGCGAAGGTCGCACGCAGTCCTGTCTTTCTCTGTGATCGCCAACGCCATCAAAATCCCTATCGTTTAGTTGGGAGTGAATCATCTCACCGTGGCAATGCAAAGTCACATTAGAGTCAGCGGAAAAGGCCGTTGGTATAATAGGGAAGATACGGAAGCCGGGTGTTGGCCCATTGCCCCGAATATACGCCAACACGTCACGTTTCGGCATGAGCGTCAACTGCCGTGACCAAGAGCGCCGACATGGCGAGAGCTGGTAGTCCCTGCGTGATTGATTGGCTTGCCATGCACAGGCAATTCGCAATTTTTCGGATCATCTTTGGTTGAGCTCCTTGTAGGCTAGAAGAAGATCGTCGATCTGGTCAAAGAAACGAATTTGGTCCCCTTCCAGCAGCAGGCCACAGTCACAATATTGCTGGATGGTACTTGGAGAATGCGAGATCATGATGATCTGGCTCTTCGCAAGCTTGTCTTGAAACACAGCCTTGCTTTTTATCTTGAAGTCTTCGTCCCCAACGGCGGTGATCTCGTCGATCAGGTAAACGTCGAAGTCAATCGCCATACTGAGACCAAAGGCTAACCTGGCCTTCATGCCGCTCGAGTAGGTCTTGATCGGCAAGCTCAGGGATGGTCCCAACTCGGCAAACTCGCTCACATAGGAAATAACCCGTTCCGTGTCCTGCCCGTAGATGCGCGAGACGAAGCGAATATTTTCGATGCCGGTCATGCTGCCGTTGAAGCCACCGGCAAAACCCAAAGGCCACGACACCCGCGAGGTCCGATAGACATGGCCGTAGTCAGGTGGCTCAATACCAGCCATCAGGCGCATCATTGTCGATTTACCTGCCCCATTCTTACCCATAATCCCCACATTACGATCTGCGGGGAACGCAAAGGAGAAGTCTGTCAGGATTGTTTTTTTGAACCCTTTGACCCTGTAAAATTTGCTGACGCGGTCGAAGACGAGCATCTAGTACCTCGCCCGGCGAAACAGCCGCTCACCTGCGAGTCCAACCAGCAGCATCGCCGCCCCCACACCAACCGGATACCAGACATCCAGCAGCGTTGAGTTATAGTTCGGATAAAATCCGTGCCGGAACCACTCCACCAAGTGCAGCACGGGGTTCCATTGCAACACTTCACGCGCCTGTGGTGGCAGCTGGCTGGGAACGTAGAAAATCCCTGAAATGAAGAACAAGGGCCGTGTCAGGATCTTCTCGACCTGGGTCCATGTGTCCCACAAAGAGGCGACAACTGCGTTAAGCGTGCCAAAGCCAAGGCCAAGCAGCCAAGTGGCCAAGAAGGCCAGGATCACCTGTTCAGGCCGCGCTGGCAGTGATGCCAGGCCCAACGTAACCAAAGCTACGTAGAAAATTGCCATGATGAGCGTATAGGTTGCTGCGACCAGTAGCCCTCGGGCGATCAGCGTATCGACATCCTTGATGATCGGATACGTCAACAGTGCGCGGTTTGCATCGAAGACCGTCATTAGCTTGTTAGACAGTTCGTTGAAAAACTGGAGTGTTAAAATACCCGTCGCGAAAAATAGCGCAAGGCTGGAGCCGAATGGCGGCTGGCGGCCCACCATACTGAAAATAAAGACTAGCAAGCCAACACTGACTGTTGGCGTGATGATCGCCCAAACATAACCAAAAGCAGATGTGCCGAAAGTTGCCCGTGTTTCGCGTAGAACAAGGCTGGCAATCACGCGCAGTTGGAGTGATAGCAGTTCTGTCGTGCCAATAAGCCTCATGTCAGATGATCTCGCACAGAATACGTCATCAGTGCGCCGATCCCCCATGCTGCAAAAAGAGCAAAGCCTAGAATAAAAATATTAAGAAGGCTGCGCGGGTATTGCGCAGATTCCGCCGCCTGCGGGCGCAAATGAATGGCGAGGTAGCGCTGCTGACGGTCCGCATCGCGGCGCGCCTGCTCGAGCGAAACAAGAGCCGAAGCGTAGGCCTGCTGCGCTAAGCTGCGTTCCACCTCCAACTCTTCGTAGAGAGCAAGCTGTTGGGTAACCGCGCTGATGCCTGTTTCGCCTAGTATATCACTACCGATCGCACGTCTGCGTTCAACGATCTGCGCTGCAAGTGCCTCAGCATTGCGCAGCAAAGCGACAAGGCTTGGGGCGTTCTCGTCGAGGGACTGACGCAGTGCGGAGATGCGGGTATTTACATCAATCAGCCGCGCCTCAAGACTGGCAATCAGTTCGATCTCAAGAGCTGCACTTGCAGATGGGTCGACAGATTGCTCAGAGGCGCGAAAATCGCGGATCGTACCAAGTGCTAGGCGAAGGCGGGCTTCCTGCAGCCCCACCTCTTCTCGCGCGAATCGCAGTGCGTCGTTCCGTGCGGTTGCAGAGAGTTCGTTGACCAGTGTCTGCGTAAGGCTGAGCACTGTAGCTGCGATTTCACGTGCGTGATCAGGGCTGAAAGACTGCACTTCGAACTCGATGATGCCCGAAGTTGAGTCAAACTGTGTATGAATACGCCTTTCCCAGTACTTCAAGAAGTCCTCAACCGTAGCGTTTGGTGTCAGCCGTGATAGAAAGTCAACCTTAGGAGACGAATAGACGCCACGGAGATCCTGTTGACGGTCTACGGCCTCAACCAGTTCTCTACTACCCATATAGCTGAGCACAATATATGAATCCGAGGTGGTAGAGCCCGCACTGGCAAGCCCGGTCAGAGCGCCGATGCCATCAATACCAGCACTTGTGTCGATACCGCGGATCGAAAAGCCCGCACGGGCAGCATAGCGGTCGGTTGCAATAGCCGCGTAATAGAATGTCGCAGCCAGCAGAGGCAAAAGGACGCAAAGAAGAAAAGAGAGCAACAGCTTGCTGCGCCTCCGCCGCTGTGGGCGCTCAGATTTGATGCCCGTCGCAGTGTTGGTTAGTGTGAGAATCTTGCCCTTTTGAGGTGATTTCTCATCATTCAGAGCACTTGTCATCGCGTACTTCCTTTGAGTTTGAGCCAAGCCACAATGCCTGCGCGCAGGATTTTGCGTGGCCAGGTTCTGCTCGTCGGGCCACTTTTGGCCCAGTCTGCTAGCTGATCAATGGCATGTTCCGGCTCTATGAAGCAATTCCGTTCATAACTGAAATATCGCGGGTAAGAAATCAGTGTGCCATAAACTAATTCATCAATCGTCAGTTGCCGTGTTCGGCGTTCACAAACCAATCTGTCCTCTGTCAGCCCCCAGCCAGCATAAAACGGAAGGCCGTGGCAAACAACTTTCACACCCCTGATGAGGGCTTCATATCCCATCAGAGATGTCATGGTGTGAACCTCGTCCACCTGCACTAGAAGCTGACCAAGTGAAACAGGTGATGAGAGTATCTCGTCTGCGAAGTCATGAGATACATCCTCACCCTCACCCAGCCGGCGAAGCCCCGCCAAGACATCCGGGTGAGGCTTATAGACGATGTATGCGGATGGGTTCTCTCGCCGCACACGGCGAAGAAGTTCACTGTTGGATTTCAGATCCGGCGAACCCAGCCTGATCGACGCATCGGTTTCAACCTGGCCGACCACTAAGAGCACTAGGCTACAGGTGCCCGGTCGGCTCCAGGGCTGCTTGCCAAGATTGTATTTAGTGACATCAAGCTGGACGATTTTTTTGCGCAGATCACAAGCACGTCTAAGGGCGGCGGCGTTCAGTTCTTGTGTCTGGAGAATACGCTCCAATCGAGAAGGCCTCGTGGCATCGTAATAGATTCCGATATCATCGATAACTAAAGACAGTGGGCGAACAAGGTCTGCCCCGAGACCAGATGAACGGAGAAAACCATCCTCGATCCGCAGCGGTTGCGTGCCTCCCTTTATCAACGGCGCTCCACTACTGCCCCAGACGGCGACGGCAGTGGCCGGATCTACTTGTGGAATGACATTAAGCCGTTTCGTAAATGAAACCTCTGATCCTAGCAGGAAACGCGTAATAAAAGGGCGCTTCCAACGCGAAAACCCTATTGCGGTGATGTTTGGGGGAAACTCCAGCCGTTTGCGCCTTTGCAAACCAACATACTCGAATGCGCGTGTGGGTTCGCATCGCTGCATGGTCACGGGGTCAATGTAGCGCGGATACTTAACAAGAGCCGCGTGCATGAGCTGCTCCAGCGAGACTGTCTTTCGACGATCGGGGGCAGGCAGGTCGTCGTCCGTCAGGCCCCAACCAGCGTAGAAAGGCATTCCGAAGCATCGCACTGGCTTCCCCCAGATAAGCGCCTCAAAGCCGAGTTGAGATGTAACAGTGTAGACGGCGGCTGCTTGTTTCAATAGAATAGTGGGATGAACAGGGTCTGATATAATTCGAATTTTCTCGTTGGCTCGCAAATCGACGAGATTGAAGTGTCCTTTTTTCGCGAGTATTGCGACGTCAGGATGGGTTTTTAGCAAAATCGTGTGATCTGAAAATTCGTCCATTGCGGCCGACAGCATCCGCTGAAAACTCTCCTGACTGGCTAAGCCATAAGTAATCGATGCGTCTCCAAATGTTTGATCTATCACAAGGACATAAGGAAGAGGAAGTTTATGCGCAAAGTCTTGCTGGCTATTGTATTTTGATAAGCAGTTTTGACACCAGTCATTGATAATATTTTGCGCAAATGTTGGTTCGTCGTCAATCAAATCAAGTTTTATCATATTTTCAAGTGTGGACTTCTGACTTGCATCATAATATATGCCGCTTTCATCAAGCAAATAGGAAATACAAGTGTCTAGTCGCTCAATGGACCTTAGAAAGCCGTCTTCGACAAGAAGAAAAGGTAGATCGTGATTAGTTGCAATTCGTTCTGCTCTTCTACCTGACCATCGCCGTCCCCAGCCAATAACTTTGGCACCTTTGAGCGGCAGAAATCTACTATAAAATAAAGGCCTTTCACCCAGCGCAATCGATAGGCTCTCTGTCCTAGTCATCGGCAGGCTTGTAGAAGTGTACGAGGCAGCAGAGGGCGCCAATACTGTCCGGATACACTCCTGCATCCACTGTGGGCTCGTACGAAATCGAGCGGCCCAAAGCTTTAGGTGACGCGAGCAAATCTGCATCAGCTCTTACTCGTCAATGTATTTTTTAATCGATCCAGATAGCGATGGATGTAATCCTCTGTGTATGCTGTTCTTAGTGGATCATTACCAGTGTTAAGCGTCCCGGTTGAAATGGACCTTGTCATTGCGCCCGAATGATCAGCAGCAAATGTGAGTGGCTGCCGTATGCGTTTCCATCGTTTTTTTCCATAAACGAATTTCAGACGAAAAAGAAATTCACTATCAGCACCAAAACGTTCCTCCTCCCAAACACCGCAATCGCGCAAGACGACCTCCCTACGAAAAGTTAGGGAGGCAGTATTAAGCCTTTGTAGTGGATATACTTCGCACCTACCAAATATACCGTCGTTTGATATTCGGACCAGATCAGAAAGTGTGAAAATAATTGCAGGATCTTCAATTAATGGACGAACTTGACGTTCAATCTTTTGGGGATGCGCATAATCATCCGCATCATGGACGGTCACGATTTCTCCCGTTGCCAAAGATAACCCCGTATTGCGAGCGACATAGCTCCCACCATTTTTGGTTAACTTATGAAACCTTACTCTACCATCATCTTGCGCAAGACTGCGTGCAATCTCTTCAGTTGTGTCCATTGATCCATCATCAACAATAACGACCTCAATGTTATGATAGCTTTGTTGTAGAAGCGATGTCACGCTGGAACGTAGATATATCTCAGAGTTATAGGCTGGAACTATGATTGAAATCATTGGCCCGTCCTTCACAGGGTGGATCTCGCTGTTGGCCAAGTTCAGCACATTGATGGCGTCTTCCACTCTTTTTGAGTTAATTCTCGTAAGTTTAGATAGCGCCAGTTGATTATTTATAAATTCCTGTTTCTCTTCAAACTCTGTCGAGAGGTTCGCCCATAGGAAGAAATGTCCATTCTTTATGTCTTGGGAACTGGGCTTCTTGTTCTTTGATAAAATAATCTCTGCGGACTTTAGATCGCCCATTGCGAAATGAAGACTCGCGCGCAGGTCGATCACCTCGTCCATATCCCCGCAGATAAGCAGAGCGAGATCTGGTCGGTATTTTGCCAGACCACGCGCAGCCTCGACCGCGTGCTTTCGACTGCTCTTCAATATTTTCAGGCTTTTATCAATTGACTGTGCACATTCTTCAAACTGACCGCAGGCTGCCTGCGAGATCAAGATAGCAGAAATTTCTTGTGCGCTATCCGGTCTGTGCCCAACAGTTAGCGAAAGCACCTTAGAATAGCATCCTAGCCGATACCAAGCATAAACTGCGGTCACGAAATTTTTAGGAAACGCCGATCCGGACATCGCAAGAACACGAAGGAAGTCACTCTGTCGTAAAGCAGATTTTATAGCCAATCGTGTCTGGACCTTTTTATATAAAATTGAAAATTGCATAGCAATCATGGGCCTGATCGTAAATGGAAATAGGCCCTGACAACCCAAGATTGGGAGTCAGCAAAGAAGGTTTCCCTATCTCGATTGTATTTCTTTTGCTTCCGTTCGTTTCCTAAGAATCGAGAGACCAGCCATGACTCGATCGGCCGCTTCTTTTTCGCTATCTGATCTAATTGCGTACGAAGTTCCTCGATCATGCGGGTTAATGTCGCACTTTCGTTAAATCGGTCGCGTCTTTCGGTGCAGATTTTCTTCTGAGATTCGACATTATTTTGTTCGTCGAGGTGCATTGCAAAAGTAAGGCGACTAGTCAGTTCAGCATTTTCTAACTTTAGAGCTGAGATCTCCGTTCTAAGGCTTTCCACAATTTTAGTGAGGATGGTTGTTTCTGAAAAGCGAATATCACGTTCAGTTTTCATTATTTCGTCGTGGGTCGTCCTCTGCTGTTGCGCTTTATTAGTAGCGGCATCGAGCGCCACTTTCAGCTCTGCGCGTTCGGTTTCTGCGGCCGTCAGCTGAGTGCTCAGTGCATCGGCTTGTTCGATCAGCGTTGCCCGCACGCGTTCGGCTTCTGCGATGGCTGTATCGCGCGCCACTTCCAGCTCTGCGCGTTCGGTTGCTGCGGCCGTCAGCTGAGTGCTCAGTGCATCGGCTTGTTCGGTGAACGTCGCCCGCTCGCGTTCGGCTTTTGCGATGGCTGTATCGCGCGCCACTTCCAGCTCTGCGCGTTCGGTTTCGGAGGCTGACAACTGAGTGCTCAGTGCATCGGCTTGTTCGATCAGCGTTGCCCGCACGCGTTCGGCTTCTGCGATGGCTGTATCGCGCGCCACTTCCAGCTCTGCGCGTTCGGTTTCTGCGGCCGTCAGCTGAGTGCTCAGTGCATCGGCATTCGAGCGAGCCAAAGTCTCGCGGTCCTGAAGCAGGTCGAAGTTTTCGGTCTGTGCCTCAATTAGACTGATGCTGCGTGCTTCGTGAGACATTTTAAGCGCATTTACTGCGTACTGCGCCTCTTCGAGATTAGCCTGAGTCGCAGCCGCTGACTTTTCCGCCTGATCCAACGTTATAGCCAAGGCTGAAGCCTTGGCTGCCGAAAGAATGCCTGCCCCGCTCCGACGAAAAACTAGATCGACGTCTCCTCGCAACTCTCCGTGCGGCGCAGACTCGATCAGAAGACGCAATGCCGACGGTTGATCCTCATCGGCAGTGACGACAACGAGGCCCTTTTCAGCCGGGAACGCAACATGATCGACCCCTTCCAGGAAATGAGTAAGGGCGCGCCTGTCAACCGCACCACTTCCCTCGTTTGTGCCATGCAACACCAGAACACCATGAGCGGATAAGCAGCCCATGAGCGTCTCAGCGGAGGGAAGCATGTCAGATGGCAGTGCCGTCAGGTCTGCAAATAGAAGATCGACGCGTTCAGCCCTTATCCGATCCAGCGCGTCGTTGAGCGATATAACGGAGAACAGTTGCGATACACCGTCATAGAGCATCTCTCCATGTTTCCGCAGCTTATCCGAAACCGCTCCGCCGTAAGGCTTGCCGGACTTACCATTAGGCCAAAAGCCAAACCCCAGACACTGAGCCTCGGCCCCATCAAGCGATTGACAGAACGCGAAATGTGCGGCCCCATCGTTGCATCCAAGCACGGCTACCCTGCGCGGTTTCAGCACTCCGCTAAGCCAGAACAGAAACGGCAGATGCGCCGTTACAGGAGAGTGGACCAGAAACCGTGGCTTCATGAACAGGGTCTTGAACAGCGATGGGGTCAACAGTGCGTCCGGAACCTTCGGAGGCGCAGACACCGAACTGACTTCAGATTTGTAATGGTTCGTCATGTTTCAATCCCTGTAAGTGGTCCGTCACGGCGCATTAGTACGCTGGTCATTTCGAATCTTGCGCCGACAAACAGGCCAAGTTCTTCCGCGATCGTAAGGGCCTCCGCTGGAGCATGGCCAAGCAGAGCCAACACGGCGGTTTTGTCAGCCACTTCGAAACCCATGGCGATCCTTTTCACGGAGGTCTCTGTTGCAACGACCACCGTCGGTGACCGTCTCCGAACTGCCCGCGTCAGCATCTGTTCATCCGTGCAACACACGATATCAGAGGGCAGTTTCATGGTGAGAAACTGGTTGTCTTGCAGCCACATGCCGTCGGGTACAGCCATGAGGATTGGCAACCGTCCCGCATAGCACCCCGCCCAGAGTGCGGTGTCAGGACTGTCGATATGGAGTGAGACCCGCGCATCTTGCAGCAGATCGATCACAAGTTCGCTACCTGGAATGCCAAGGCAGTGTGGCGAAGCATCTGGCCCGGATCCTGCCTTATGCCGCCGCGCAAGCCGCGCGACCGTCTTGAGTCCAAAGGACACCAGATTGTCGACACCAGGCCAATCGTGCCTGTGCGACCAGCGTTCGGCCGTATGGGCGGCGGGATTGGTTAGGGGGGATGAGAGGCCGAATTCTGCTAAAAGTCGTCGGTTCGACGCCGCGGTTTCACGGCAAGCCGTTTCCGAAAGTGGCACCTTCGGGTCAAAAGCCGCGGGTGGGGTGTCTAGCGCAGCAGCGATTGTTCGCGCCTGCTCTCTCATGGTCGATTCCAGCTCGAGCCTTGCGGGGAGTGGGAGTGCCTGTGCGACATGGTTCACCCGCCGTTTTGCTTCGACCATGAACCAGTGCCGTTCCCTCACATTCGCACGGATTGAGCGGGCCAACGGGGCATCTGTTACCGGCAAGCCAGTCACCTCAAGAAAAACCGGGACGATCCCGTCCGTCTGCAACGCGGTGTTGTAGTTGATCACCCTGACATCACTTGCCCGCAGCAAACGTGCCAGATCGGTGAGCCGACTGGCATAATCGTGGACACCCGCCGCCGTCTTGTCAGCACAAAAGTCCTCGAACGTCTGTGAGCTGCTGCGAAAGCCGCTTAAGACTTCCTCTACATATCGCGACCGCAGCCAACCTTGCAGGTCGCGCAAGACGGCCACGATCCGAACCGTCCAGTCCTCAAAATAAGTGCCAGTCTTGTCCAACACGCCGTCCGGTTGGTCCATAAACAGGTTTTCAATCGACAAGAGTAGCTCTTTATGGGGATGAGACGCCAGTTCTGCCTCAAAATCCGCAAGATCGACAGCCTGAATTTTCTTGATCAGGGCCAGATGCCCGGACGTTCTGCCCTCATCAAACGGGTTCTTCCGACTAAAGCCCGAGACGGGGAACAAGACACCATGCCCGAGCAAAGCCGGGCGCTGAGCGTCCATATAATTCTGGATCGCCGTGCTGCCGGCCTTGGTCTGGCCGACGTAAAGGCAAACGTTGAGGGGTAACATCAGGATGTACTTACCGAGACAGACCTGCGGACAGCTAGGGTTTCCATGCGCTGTTTGAACGCAAGCTGTTCCGGCGGCAGGCTGATGGATCCTGCTTCTTTGGCGACATCTTCACCTGCTGCAAAATACTTTGTAGATATTGGCAGGTCAGGCAGCCGTGCGGCAATCGCATCGGATGAGAAGTTCGCGATGGCAATTCGTTTGACACACGCCAGAAAAATCCGGCCTTCCTCCCAATTTTCCGCCAGCGTCCGCACTAACGCCGCGACATGCACAGGTTCGACATAAAAAGCCAGATCGTAAAACGTTTCTTTGAACTTATGGGGCAGGATGCAGGGAACCGAAGATATCATCGCCTCGATGATGGTCCGGCCGAACGCCTCTTTCAGGTTAGTATTGGGAAAATAGGCAAAAATGTCCAGTTTCTCCAGATACTCCAGCGGTGATATGGATCCGAATTCATGCACGGTCCAGTTGTCCGGCAGCTTGCGCAAAACATTCAGAGCCTTTTTCGCGCCGCCCAGTATTTCAATACTGAAATCTGGGTCATTCGGGTAGGCCTGCAACAAGAATTCCGGTGTCTCGATCCATTTTTCCGGACCATCGCGACCATGGCGCCCCAACCGGTAGGGTATGCTCAACTTTTCCTTCGGAGAATTGTCGTAGTCGGCCACGTTAAATGTGGGCGACCAGTTCATATCGCCCAGAAATGATGCAGGAACCAGCCCTTTCAGTTCCTCGCGTATAAGTGGACTGATCGGCACGATCTGAACCTTCTGGGATTTGATCGCAGCCGTCATTCTAATAGCTTTTTCAACGGGGTACACTTCTTCACCGGAAATTCCATACGCAGCGTTGTTAATGACGACATGCGCCTTCTGACAGGTTATCCGATCTACGATCCGCTCGAAACTAACTGAACTGATGACACGTGGATGACGCACAATCAGGTGTTTGCACTGCACGCGCCCAATCTCGTACCAGTATCTAATTCTATCTTCCCAGGCTGCATACCGATCACTAATGTCGTACGCGCGTTCATTCAGTAGGTCAGTATCGATAGGACATTGATACAGACACACAGATAATCCGCTATCTGTAAAGCTGCGCATTTCATCAAGAGTCGAAGAACAGTTTCCTGCAGGAAAGCGTAAATTCGTAATGATGCAGACATCAAATTCTTTTACCGGATCGTAAAGAACAGGTGCCGTACCCTTATAATGTTTGATAACCTCAGACACAACCTCCGCGTTGTTCACGGTTCCCGGATGCACGGGATAGGAGCGGGACTGTTGCGGAAAATCCAAATAGGCGTTCGTGCGATCCAGCGTCTTGTGCCACAGGGCCGCTGCATCCCTGTTCTGAATCCGCGCCTGGGATATTTTACCGGATGAGTACCCATAGTCTGGATGATTAGTCAAACCGTCAGGATTGTTGAGTGCGAACAGTCCGACCTGATGAAGGCGCGGTATCTCGCGTTTCTCGGCAGCCTGGATCCGCCGTATCATTTCGGAATCACCGGCGAAACGTAGATCATCCCAATGGCCATAAATGCCCTTGAGGAGCCGTGTCTCGGCCATCAGGGAAATGAACGCCGAAGCGCAGGCGCCATCTTGTGTATTCAGCCCTGCCGGATTGATGCGGGTGATTACGCCGTTGGCATCCATCCGCAACATCCCGCTCAGGCCGAAGCCGAAATCATTAACCTGTAGAAACTCTACCTGCTTTTGAATGCGCTGCGGCAAAGCCCAGTCATCAGCATCGTGTCCGGTGACATATGTTCCTGTCGAAATTTTCAGCCCCACGTTTTTTGTCACATAGGGGCCTACATTGACCGGGTTTCGCAGCACGATCAGCCGCGAGTCGGTCTTCGCCAGTTTTTGGATTTTCAACCATGTATCATCTGTGCTGTGATCGTCGATAACGATCACCTCCAAAGGACCCCATGTCTGGTCAAGGATCGAACGGACCGCGTAGCCGATCGTTTTTTCCGCATTGAAGGCGGGAATGATAACGCTCACCTTGGGGCCATGTTCAATGCGCGGCAGCCCGTATGACCCCATGTTTTCCAAAACACTTCCCGACTCTTGTGCAAGTGTAACCGGCGCGACACCACTGACCGTCAGATAGGCATTGAGGTTGCGGAGCCAGCCTACACGATCACCCTTTGAAAGCGATTGATTGGCCTCCAGCACATGTATCGAATACATCAGTCCAGGTGAAAGAAACTGTTTGGCAAGAGAGAGCACGCGGTCAAATCCGGTCCGGGCTACCAGTCTATTTGCCGCCCAGAGAACCCGTTCAGAACTTACATTTTTCTGCCAGTCTCCAAGAAGGGCTTCGATCTGGTCGACTGTTTTTGCTTTGTCCAAGCCATGCACAACATCGGTGATAAAAGATGTGGACGTATCGGGGTTTGGATCCCGTTTCATCAGTATCCCGTACTTCACGAAGTGTGTGACAGGATCCATGTCCAGCATCTTTACGTCACGATAGGTACTCAAATACCATTCCTCGTTCAGCAAACAGGCATTGCGGACTTTTTCAATTTGTTTTTGCTGTTCTGAATAAGATTCGAAGGATGGTTTATTCATTATATGGCGTTCCTAGAGATTTTATCGTATTAATAATTGTTTAAGTATATGGCACCAGACACAATCGGCTCGCTCCTAACTCCGTGTTGCGCCCCATCCGGTGCCCGTAGGTCAGGTAATGCTCTGCCGGGTCCATACCTAAGTAGGTAACATCGGGATAGGTGCGCTGGTACCACGCAGCATCGAACTGCCCGGAGGAAAGGAGCGTGTCGATCTCTTTGCGTGTCGGTTTCTGCATGGCTTATAACCTCAGATCGCTATCATGCTTCCCGAAGGTCGCCTTCATATCAAAAAGAACGCCATCGGGTTTCAGTAAGGCACGTAGGCGCTCGGCGCCGAGCGCGACCAGATCTCTATGCGTCACCGTCAGAATAACGGCGTCATAGTTCCCTGTCTCGGGCAGGGAGGTTGCGATGGTTAGGTCATATTCGGCCTGCACTTCTGCTGGGTTTGCCCAAGTATCGATTATATCTATATACATCCCGTAGCTGTGCAGGTGGGCAACGAGATCAACGACTTTGGTATTGCGAATATCAGAGCAGTTTTCTTTAAAGGTGAACCCGGCGACCAGCACCCGCGCTCCCCGAATTTTTAGGTTGCGGTCAATCATCGCACCCACCAGACGGGTCACAGCATTGCGGGCCATGCCGTCGTTGATCTCTCTTGCTGTACGAATAATATCAGGTATGAATCCGGCAGCCATAGATTTATGAACAAGGTAGTAAGGGTCCACGCCGATGCAATGCCCACCGACAAGACCGGGTCGCATAGGGATGAAATTCCACTTGGTCGCGGCTGCATCCAGTACTTCATTCGTGTCGATGCCCAAGTGCGAAAAAACTATCGATAATTCATTGATAAGGGCAATGTTCACATCACGTTGGGTGTTTTCGACAATCTTTGCGGCTTCGGCGACCCGGATCGAACTTGCTTTGAATGTACCGGCTTCGATTATACGCGCGTAGAAAGAGTCGACAAAATCAGCAACCTTGGGATTTGACCCCGAAGTCACCTTTACAATTTTGCTAATGGGACGATCTTTGTCACCTGGGTTGATCCGTTCAGGGCTATACCCTGCAAAAAAATCTGCATTATAGCGAAGGCCGGAAATGTTCTCTACAATTGGAATGCAATCTTCTTCGGTTGCGCCTGGGTAGACGGTGGATTCATAGATCACTATGCCACCCTTGCGGATTGTTCGCCCGACGATTTCAGATGCCGACAACAGCGGCCGCAAATCTGGGGTTCTGGATGCGTTCACTGGCGTGGGCACGGCAACGATGAGCACGTCACATTGTGCCAGGTCGGCCTCTGTCGAAGAAAAGCGAAGTTTCGACACACATTTGATTTCTTCGAAAGTCAATTCATGAGTTGAATCATGACAAGCTAAAAGCTCTTTGATGCGGCGCTCGTTGATGTCGAAGCCAACGGTATAAAAAACTTTTCCAAAGGCTGCGGCCAAAGGTAAACCCACGTAACCAAGGCCGATAACACCGACCTTGCATGCGTCAATTGGCTTTAGTTCTACCTGCTCGTAAAGATCTACCTTAGTGTACTCTATATTCATTTGCATCAGTTTCCTATACTTGAAGCTTTGGTCGCTGTTCCCAGAAGTGGCGACAGAAAAATCGTCACAAATTTCTGGAAATCGGCGGCGTCGGCAGAGGCTATGTAAGTGATGTCATTGGGCTGTAGCTTGAACATTCCGGCCAGTAAAAGGGCGTCGGGACGAGAAAAGTCCAACCTGTAGGCGATAGCCGTTGACGCTGCCCTGAGGCTATCGCCAACGACAGGCCGAAAAACAAAAGCCGATCGCGCTTGGGCCAGGCGATCATTAAGTCCACCCACCTCGGCAAGGAGATAGGCAAGATGTGCCTCCTCCATTGGAATCTCGATGTTGCCTGGTTGGTTGATTGCGCCGTAGACGGCAAAGCGTCTTGGCTCGTGGACGATATTAATGATGTCCCCTGGTAAGACCACGATATTATTTGAGGGGCTGGCGAGAATATCTGAAAGCGGGAGTGCTGCTGTTGCGTAAGCCCGCTGGATGCTGACCTTCACTTCCCAAGGAACCTGAATTGTTCCGCCCGCCTGTGCGAACACGTCAAGAAGCCTGATCCCATTTGACGGTATGGTGGCTCGACCCGGTGTTTTAACATCGCCCAAAACCGTAACAGCGCGGGACTGGGTTTGGGTAATTGCGACTGCTATCTCCGGCTCGATGGCCTGACCCTGATAGCGTTCAAGCAAAAGTGTGCGTAGCTGCGCGGCGGTCAGACCACGGGCAGCGATCGGATCAGTATAGGGAACCGTTATATTACCCGAGTTGGACACCGCAACTTCAAGGACGGTTTCCCGCCGCCCCGCAGTGGCGAATAAGCCGTCTTCGGCAACTTCCCAAATGCCAATTTTAAGCTGATCACCAACCTCGACGGTTTCGTCCTTGGTCCGAAACCCCAGATCACGGAACGCTGCGGGAAATGTGTTAGCAGAGGCTGTTCGGCTTGGCAGCGTCGTGGCGGAAACATCTACGATCTGGAAGGGCAGCACCTCATCAGATTTGATCACCACGTCGACGGATGAGCTGTTAATCGCTTCTGCACTCGGGCCGAACGAAGGCAAGGTTGAGCACCCCACCATGGTGAGCGTCAATGCGCCAAAGAAAAGCCCTCGTTTCCATACAGCCTGTGTGGTCATTTGACTCATAAATTCACCACATCCTGTGAACGTGATATCGTTTTAAATTGCTTCAGCTTGTGGATAATTCCTGCAACGGCCACCTCACGGCCAGTTGCTGTGTAAAAGTCGCCAGGCAGCAGGCTTTGCATCTTGAGGTCGGTGAGGAAGGCGTCGATCACCGCATGTGACTTCACATGCCGGAGTTTGAAAAAATCACTGACGTTCTCAAGCGTATTTCCGACAGTGACAACACCCTCATGCCGGTAGACTGCTTCGCCTAGTACAAGAACTGGAACATCGTGATGAAGAGCTGAAAATGCCGCTGTTGAGTTGATGACGACCATGCCGCTTGAATTATGTGCAAGATCACCAAGCCGACCAGAGCAAATGGTTTTGACGCATGATGAGGCCAAGCCCAATTGTCGGGCGCGCATCATGATCAATCGCTTGATCGCAGGACCCCCGCGCTCCAGTGGATGCAGCTTGAACACCACCCGCTCATGGCTTCCTGACTGGCGAATCGCTTGAAGACAGGCATCAACCAGTTTCAGGGTATCCCAGCCGCGCGATGCTGTTTGTAATTGGCTGTCGGTTGAAACCTGCAGCGGGACAAGGATGTAACCTGGATTAAGGCGCATAACGCGACGAATTGGAACTTCATAGGCGCGCGCGGCGGCACGGCGCGTTAAATGGACTGCCCAACTGTAAACCAGAGGCAGCAACCGCTCTCTGCGGCGATGGAAGAGGCCTTCGTCAGATGTTTTGGAAAAAATGTCTCTAGCAAAGTAATAAAGCGCTCCCCAAAAACTCATAGTTTTAAAGGATGATCCACCGATAGGGTGCGTAGTCGCGTGCAGTGCCGCATCCATACGTGCGATGCCGCCCGGTTGCCATTTTGTCATGGGGGAATGCTGGTTGTTCCCCCCTACCTCACAGGTAATGTAGCCGGAACGCAGGTAACCTTCTTCAAGGCTGACAACATTGACAGCAAGGTATCCGGCAATCCGCCTTGCGATTTCGTGCGCTGGGCGGTTAGAGCCAAAAAGAATGATTGCATCTGGCGTGTTTTGCGTAAGTTCGAAACGAAGCCACGTTTCCCACTCTAATAGAGAGCCAGTAAAACGAACACTGTCATTACCCCGGTCAAAAAAACTATCGCCCGCGTTAAAGAGTACGCGTTGCACAGAAATTCCATTGCCTAACAATGCCTTGTGCAGGTCTGAGAAGAATGGCCCCACTGGGCCCTGCAAAATCAGGATTTTGGACGGAGCAGCCCTGTATTTGACTAACACCGGCTCGGTAGTATCTTCGTCTTGAGAGGGCTGCCGAATCGCCAAATTGTTAGGTGGCAACAACCGCTTCAGCATCTTTCTTCCGATCCGAAAATATAGTATAATCCGCTCACTCCAAAACCCGAACGTTGTGATCCGACATTCCCCAAGTGGCCTGTCGCTTGATGGCAAAATTGCCTAATTTTGCCGACAGATCAAGAGTTTTCCGCTCCAAGCGTCGTCTGTGGTCGCCGGAACGCCGAATGTGGGTGGATTGGGCCGC
>Ga0307959_1000558_pt1 | contig 18909 bp, 20 predicted proteins | sample OrgLakmetagen494_FD_201813 | JGI IMG/M metagenome (GOLD analysis project Ga0307959, IMG submission 201813) | Saline water microbial communities from Organic Lake, Antarctica - #494 | ecosystem: Environmental > Aquatic > Non-marine Saline and Alkaline > Saline | place: Antarctica: Organic Lake...
CGATTTATTACAAACAGATTATAAATCCGACATTTTTGGAACATTTTTGGAATTTATCACCAGCAGGTTTCGACGTCGAATTTTGTTACCGTTGCATAATGTTCGTACTTAAAGAAAAAATACGTAGGTTTGTCGACATCTTTATCGTGAACACAACCGTATCGAGGTAGCATCATGTACACGACGATTCCCGTCATGGCGCTCGTCTGGAGATTCTACGTGTATGCCACCACCACTTCGCCGTATCACGCGCGATTCGACACGGCCCTCTTGGGGCACACATGAGCCACCCTGATCGCATCCTATATGTCAGTATCCCTGTTTTTCTGCGCGGTCACCCAACTACGGCGTCCCCGTTTCCTGTTCGATCGACGCCTGTCCACCACTGAAATCGTGCGCCCGTTGGGACAAGAGATCTACATTCTAACGAGCGCGATGATTTTGCAATTCACCGTGATAGCGCCCGTCACGGCCTTGGCGGTGCGGGCCATGCGTTGGCGCATTTCAGACTCGGACGGAAACGATAATATAGACATGTATACGGGAGGAAGCCGCGACCTGGCCGTATTCGCTCTGAGCTACGCGTTGGCCGAAGCCTCGACATGGTGCATACACCGTGCCATGCACTCCAACCGCTTCTTGTAGCGTCATATCCATCGATACCACCACCGGTATGCGGACCCCAGTGCGTCGTCCACCATCTACGCGCATCCTTTGGAGTTGATCCTGGTCGACATCCTTCCGTTCGCCATCGGTCCTCTCGTGGCGGGATGCAGCCCCGCCGTGTTTTCCACCGTGGCGGTGGCTGGCACGCTGAACGCGCTGTTGGTGCACTCCGGTTACCAGATCTACTACGACATGGGTCATCACGACCATCATCACAAACACATGGACAGTCACTTCAGTGGCATTTTCAGCGACACTTTGATGGGTACCTGCGCCCGCCCCGACGTGGAGAAATACGTTCGACATCGGATGGACTCCCGGGAGTGAAGAAAGAGAGAAGATCCGTGCCAAAAACGCGCGGTGGACCAGGGTTGATGGTTGTATTCAGCGTGTAGCGTGTTACGTCACGTCGTGCTCATGTGCTCATACATCATGTTCTGGAAACGTCGGGACGGGTCGAACTTCTTCTTCAGACGAACGAGCTCCTCCCAGTCCCGCCCGTACATCCGCCTGACGGCCGAAGCGTCGTAAGACAGCAGGTAGGGCAGGTAAAACCGTCCCTCCAATCGGCAGACTTCCGCGATCATGGCGTCGGTAAGCTCCTCGAACGTGCGCAGCCCGCGAGAAGTGTTCCAGACGTTGACGTATAGTACGATGGACACGCTGTCGACGGGGGCGTAGTTCAGGACGCAGCGCGTGGCCTTCTTCACGTACCGGAGGGACACATTCACGACGTTCATCTTGCGAAAGTGTGGAATCAGCGAGGACAACGCTTCGCGGACCCGGGACACCGGCACGAAGTACTCCTGGAGAACCGTGGTCGAAGGGTAACGGATGATGCCATGTAACTGGACCGCATCAGTGGCCGTCACGTACGAACGCAATCGCTGAGTATCGTTATTGTCATGGAGGATCGGTTCGACGGTCTCCCGGACGCGAGATACGCCCGGCAACCTCCGCAAAACCTGCTCGAACAGCATCGGACCCCAATAACGAAAACGGTACAACGACCCGGAATCACACACCTCCGGCGTGATCTCGGGTATCGGTATTTTATCGTCGTCTTCATCAGGGGAAAAGAGACTCCGTCGCCAAGAGTACACCACCAGGGTGTCGTAATTCCCGGGGTACAAGACGGCGTTGAAGAACACGACATCAGGGGGCGCAGGCGCCGCCATCAGGCCTTGCGCGCCCTCGACCGGTATGTCCCTGACGACTTCTGGGTATAGCAGAATGTTCGGTACAGTATAAACCGTTACCTCTACGATAATACCTAACGACGCGTACCCCCCGATCGATCCGTAAAACAGCTCGCGATTTTCGGAATCGCTGCACTCCCACACGCGACCGCTCGCGTCGCACACGCGCATCGAGGTGATGGTGTCGGATATGGTACCGTACTGGAGCCCCCGGCCGTGACAGTTGACGGCCACGGAGCCTCCGACGCTAAAGTTGTGGTAGCTCTGCATTTCGGCGACCGTTCGTCCGTGGGTCGCGAGGTAGATCAGGACGCTACGCCAGGTGGCGCCTGCCTCGACCGTCAGCAGGCCAGACGGTGTCGAGTTGACGTCGTACCTCATTTTTCGCAGGTTCCGCATGTCTATTTGCGTCGAGTCGTCCGCGAGGGTGTTTCCGCCGTGCGAGTAGCCGGCTCCCTTGATGCAGACGCGTCCGTGCGAATGCGCGGTATGCTCGAGGAACGCCACCAGATCCGAGATATTATTGGGGATGAACTCCCGTACGTTCGATGCGTGATGTACCCAAGCGTAGTCCCATTTTGTACTCTTCCTGAATGATGAAATGGCGATGCCGATGATGATGATCAGCACGGCCAACATCACGCAAGAGGTCGTCAGCTTCATTCGTCCGTAATAAAAAAACGTGCGATTAAAGGACAGTCCGTCTACCCGCGGATCGCGGATGGCACAGCTCTGAAGATGACCACTCACAGAGGGTGGTCGTCTAAAATAAAACTTCTCGGACGTTTAGACCGAAGCGCCTGAGCGAGCGCCAAGGGGGGCATGAGTGGGCCCAGCATGAACGCGAAGCAAAACTCCACGTCGTTCGCCTTCTGGTGGTACGGACCAGAAACGTAGATTTCATTCGCTATCATCGGCGTCGATCGAGGAAGACCTCGATACATGTTGAACACGTACTTACACGGATAGAACGTCAGGATACCGATTAGACCGACAGGAATCCACATGACGGCTACAGCGGCGAGAGCGATCTGTGTCCACTTTTTCATGAGTGTGTATGTATTGTTTGGTTGGACGACGCGCCGTCCACTTTATATGTATTACACGTTACGTTGTTACAATGTCGAATCTCCCCGAAACACATACCCCCACAGGACTACGACTCACTACTCACTACTCACTTCATAGGAGCACGCCAAAATAAATGTTGGCAGTAATTATACCTACGATAACAATATTGTATAGAAACGATGACGGTAAAATCGATCGTCTCTGACGTTCACATCTCAAAGGTATCCGGAAACAATGAAAACGACGCGGAGATGATCAAGGTCCAGGGCCGCCTGTTACAGAGGGCGGATGAAGACCGCCTGTTCTACTTCGCCGCCTCCCCCGCAGAGAGGCGCCAGAGTTTCAGTGGGTCGGGGCTGCCGTTCCTGAACGCGGACCAAGCCTTCCACGCCTCCCCCAACGTCGGATCAATGAGCGTCAAACAAAACGGACGGTTCGAGGTCGAGATCGCCTGCCCCAACGCGTACTACGTGGGCTTGGGCACGCAGTACGTGTCGCCTACACTCCATGTGTGGTACATGCTGAACGGAGAACGCAAAGACGCGTCGATCAAGGTGAACAACGGCATCCCGTTCAGGACGCTCACGTACCCCTCGCTACCCACGCGTCCGCGCGACGGTCCGGAGTTTTACCTAGCCGCTCCCACCCTCGTGCGCTCCCAGGAGCAGATCCTGCGCGACTCCGCGTACCCCTCCAAGCAGGCCGTCCACTCCGCCGACTACTCCATGCCCGACAACTTCTGGGGCCTCAAGCCGCCCTATTAGGTGTCTAATCCACATATATAGGGTTGGCCGATTCCATATATATACGGTTTGAAACCGTATATTTCCATGATCAGGGTATAAGGCCAACGCGCAATCGGCGGATTGTTAAATATACGGAATCGGCCAACCCTAGTACTTATCGATTATCGATCACTACAGTCGTGAAGAATAAAAGAGGACACCAGGAAAAAAAAGATGGGCATAGACTAACGATAATACAAGGAAGGATGGGCGTCTTGTCTTTCTTTCGCAATATGTTCAGGGGCGGAGGCGGAGGAAACGATTCGAAAGATTCTCCGCCGTCTCCACCAGACCCTCTCGAAAAAGTCGTGGACGCCTACCTCGAAGACAAAATGATAGACCTTCCCCTCATCCCCAAATTCGTCGAGCGCCACATCTACCGCTCCGTGTTGGACATGGCCCTGCGAGAGGTCCAGAAGGTGTCCCAGAACGCAGAAGCTGCATCTTCTATGTCGTTCTTGCGCCACGGCCTGTCTTTCACGGTGTCCCCCTTTACGATGATGGATGCGGTGTGTAGCACCCGAAAACGCAACGCCAAAAAGAGGAGTCGAAAGGAGACGGAGGAGCAGCGCGAGATCGTGCAGAGATACGCCCAAAAGTTCGTGACGAACGAAGACATCGACATCCCGCTCCTGCCGGAGTTCGTGCAGAGACGCTTATACGTCAACGTGCTGGAGCTCATGTTCGGGATCCTGCAGGACACGCTCCACACGGCCGCCGTGGACGTCATGGGCCACCGACTCACGTTTAAATTCGGGGCGTCTCCGGCCACACTCACTTCTGCTACTAAGGATGCGAATGCAGGAGACGGAGGAAGCGGAGGCGGCTCTGACTCAAGGGAGGAACTCGACCCCGAGACGAACTCCCTCATCGACCACCTGGTGGAGGACTACATGGAGACGTCAAACATCGCGATGTTACCTGACTTCATCGAACGCCGGATCTACAAACACGCCTTTGGAATCGTGGTCGGAGTTATGCGCGAGATGGTGGGCACGTGTCGCCTGTACGCCTTCGACCACACCGTCGCGTTCTCGCTCACTCCTGTGACGGCGCCCCCTCTCCTCTCGCCCAGGTGTGATTAATTACAAAGATTCCTTATTTGGACTTCCAAAACGTCTCGCAGAAGCAGCAGTAGTACATGAAGCGCATGTTGGTTTTGTCGTATTTTAAATAAATGACTTCGTTGTCCTTGTCAGAGGGCTTGGAGCACTGGGCATTGGGGCAGCGGATGGCGTTGACGCGCGGAAGCGTCGCGTCGTATTTGATGTTCGGGTTGATGTACTGCTGGTACTTGGTCTCGTCGTCGATGTAGTTTTTGTTGAGGATGCAGGCCTCCTTGGAGGCGTCCTCTTCGTTGAGGCAGTTCTTGCACCGAAAGGTGAGCTTCTCGGTATCATCCAGGCTGAGGTACAACATGTTGTCGCAGACGCTGCAGAACTTCATGGTCTCTCTTCTCTCTTGTCTTATCGGTTAGGATGCCTTGCCTCCTATTCACCGTCTATATGTGATAGTGACACATAAAATAATTTCTCGGACTCTTCTGACGAGTGAAGGAAGACTCGCTTTATACCTCGACAACTCTCTGTTCATGGTCGTGAATTGCCGGCGAGCTTTACATGCACGATACTTAAAATCTCGATGACTGACGCGTAATCGAAACATGCAGGGTAAAAGAGGTGAAGTAGACGACGATGATAAAGACAAATCGAACGATCGAAAATCGAAACGCAAGTACATAACGGCGCGTAAGTCTACAATCATTCACGAGGTTTGTCGACAACTGGCGGAGAGCGGGGCTCACAGACACGGAGTCAAGTTCGATTCGGAAGATGACGCTTATTTGCGCCAGAAGCTCCTCAACCTCGACGGGAGGTGCGAGTACTGTGAGCGCCGGCGCGCCGTGACAGTCGACCACTTCATGCCCTTGGTCCGCGACCGCAAGCCCACGCGCTTTTGCAACGACGCTTGGAACAGCATCCCGTGCTGCCGTGAGTGTAACTCCTCCAAGGGAGGGAAGACGTACGATGAGTGGTTCGAATCGAAGAGCGCGTTCAATCCGTTGGTGGCTTTTGAAGACGACGAGCCAGGAAAGCAGGAGAAGCGCCGCATGTGGAGAAAGTTCGCATCATACGACATCATCTTTCGCGTCCGATGCAAGCGCACACGAGACCTCCAAGAAGCCTGGTGGGCCGCATTGTGCGAAAAAATAGACAGTTTCGTGCAGGATGTTCAACAAGACGTCGACGCTTACGCGAGCGGCGGATGTCGATGATAACGATGACGAAGAGGTCAGACGATTGTGGATACATGCTCGTACTCTCCGGAGTCCAAGCCGCAAAAACACGACGCAAGTCCCACGGACCAAATTATCGGAATTAATATCGTGACGACAATGGCACAGACCAACAGAGCGCGTACGCGTGATCGGGATACCGTGTGTTCAGAGAACACGAACGCATCGGGCTTGGAGTCCCGTACGCAACCACGCACGTACGGGCCGCCGCCGCTCATTTCCTGGCACGTCTTCGGCGACAGTGTCAGGTCTTCGGTATAATTGGAGCGCCCCAACTGCCACTGCAACACCAACAGGCACTCACTCTCCCCTGTATTTGGGGTGAGGGCCCTGGAAAACGATGAACGCGTCTATGGCGTGATTACATTCAATCTTTGCATCGGAGTAAGACGTCCACAGAAGAACGACCGCCGTAGAGTAGAGACCTAACACGAACATCGTCCATAATATAGCTGCTATTGTAAGACACGCTTCGTCTACTGGTGGTCTTGCGATCCCCGTCCGTCGTCTCTGAAGTTCCTCTTCTGACTCAGTAAACATGTTGAAAAAAAAGAAAGAATGGGTTCAACTCTCCGCTACGTTTTTCCGTTTATGTTTATGGGTCGAACATTTTAACGACTAGGACAATCGATCGTCTTGTACCGACAAAGACGCGCGCATATTCCACAGCTAAATATGTCGTGTATTATACATAATACATACTCGTCGTTGACCATAATAGATGCCGGGAGACGTCCAGATCACGCTCAAAAAATTCGACATCACGCGCATCAGGGGAGACGATGTCGTCGTCATGATCGGACGGCGTAACACGGGCATAAGTCACATAAGTCATATAGCCAAGAACATCCTGTACTACCACCGGGACACACGCCCATCGCGTCCGTCATCTCCCCAACGGAGCGCGCCAACAAATTTTACAGCGACATCGTGCCCCCCTCTGTTCATACATGACACCTGAAGTCGTAGAGCGGTTCTGTAAGCGCCAGGAACTCGTGATGAACCGGGATATCCGATAGCCTTGTATAGTCGTCATCCAAGTATACGGGACGTACCGACGAAGACGCGCGCATATTCGGCAGCTAACAAATATGTCGTGTATAATACATATTACATACTCGTCGTTAACCATAATAGATGCCGGGAGACGTCCAGATCACGCTCAAAAAGTTCGACATCACGCGCATCACGGGTGACAAGGTCGTCGTCATGATCGGACGACGTAACACGGGCAAGAGTCACATGGTCAAGAACCTGCTGTACTACCACCGGGACACGCCCATCGCGTCCGTCATCTCCCCGACGGAGCGCGCCAACAAATTTTACAGCGACATCGTGCCCCCGCTGTTCATACATGACGAGTATACACCTGAAGTCGTAGAGCGGTTTTGTAAGCGACAGGAACTGGTGATGAACCGGGTGCGAAAGGACGAGAAGCTTTATCGAAGCAGCAAGGTCGATCCTCGGGGCATCCTGATCATGGACGATTGCATGTACGATAGTTCATGGACCAAGGACAAGAACGTGCGCATGTTGTTCATGAACGGCCGCCACTACCACGTGCTGTTCCTTATAACGATGCAATTCCCGCTGGGCATGCCGCCCAACCTGCGGCTGCAGGTGGATTTCGTGTTCATTCTACGCGACAACATCATACAGAACAGGAAAAAGACGTACGAGAGCTTCGCGGGCATGTTCCGCACTTTCGACATGTTTTGCGAGGTCATGGACCAGTGTACCGAGAATTACGAGTGCCTGGTGATCGACATCAGCGCCAAGTCCAACCGCCTCGAGGACCAGGTGTTCTGGTACAGGGCCGAAACGACTCCTGACTTCCGACTGTGTTCGCAAATTCACTGGGATCGCTGTAACACGGTCGACGAAGATGACATGAACGAAGAAGACAACCAACTGCAGGACGTCAACAGCATCCGGCCCAAGAAGGCGCCGAGTTTCACGGTCAAAAAGACGGGGACCTCTTATACGTGAGGTCGTCACGTGTTCCAATTTTTCCTAACAAAGGTGTAAGCAGGTCGGGCCAGGATGTTCTCTTTTCTTTTCGTTTTAGTAAAAACCCACGAAATCCGCGGCGATTTAAAGAAAATTGTTATCTCCATACATATCAAGCACAGGCGCACGCACACGCACACGATATGGCATTTGGATCGAAGTGGTCGTCGATGTTCGCGACCAGTGGCGTGGTCTTGACGGCAAAGCTTGCACACGATCGCGCTTCGACGCCGTCTCGCTGTCCGTTCGTGCGTAAAGCGAAACAGAATGTGACCTCAAATGAAGCACCAATAATCACTTTGAACGACGATCACGCCCACTCCAGACCGAATGCGAGTGCGAACACGTCATTAACAAAAACGATAGAGAGGTTAAACGAACTCCAAACTCGAGACGAAAAACGCCAGTGCGAAGAAGAGCTGAACAGGGTTTGCGCCTTTTACGGAATGTCGAAAGAGGAGGCGCAAAGGGTGTTCAGTCCAAGCGAGCTGAAGAGGTTGGAATACATGAGCGTGTTGTATGCACCACCTATCGTGACAGGTCGGTTGAGCTTGCCCGCCAAACAAATCATCCGGGCGTTCATGATCGAAGGCATGAGTGGCCTCGATGTGTCAGAGCTGAAATACGCGCTGTTGATGAAAGTGGGCGCCGCGCACGAGTGTACCCTAGACGACTGACGGAACAGTGTCCTCGAGTCAGACTTTGGCCGCGGATACTTTCAGAGTGATGTCCGCGCCAGAAAGCGGTCGCCAACATCCTACGAGAGCGAAATGTCGACACCGGGTTTGGCCGGTGCGCTGGGATGGCTTAGCCAGAACAAATACAAGTCCTATTTTTCTCGTCGATCACGAGTGCAAGGAAATACGACGAACGCGTAAATCAACAAGAAATCGATATATAAAAACGGTTCTCCACTTTTTACACTCCAGTCTGTAGTCTGTAAGCTACACATATATATATTATCCATCGAGCTATAATTATACACATGACGGGCGGCACCAGTCTCCGCGACAAGTCGGCGGCGGTCTCCAAGAGCGACAAGTTGGCGGGCCTCGACCCAGCGGAGAGGCAAGTGCAGCTCTGGAAGTTCAAGCGCACGGTCCACATGCCGCGCGACGCGCGCGGGAACGGGACCAGCATGGTGACCCTGGTGCTGAGCCCCAAGGACCAGGTCGCCCGCGTGACCGGCATGCTCGTCGACGAGTACGGGACGGCGTCCAACATCAAGAGCCGCGTCAACAAGCTGTCCGTGCTCAGCGCCATCACGTCCGCGCAACAGCGCCTGAAACGGTACGGTTCGACGCCCGGCAACGGCTTGGTACTGTACGTGGGAACTGTCGTGAAAGAAGACGGGAAAGAAAAAAAGATCACGGTGGACATGGAACCATTCCGGCCCGTGCGGACGTCGTTGTACATGTGCGACAACCGCTTCCACACGGAGCCCCTCGAAGCCCTTCTCGAGGAAGACGAGGCAAAGTACGGTATGATCGTCATGGACGGCGGAGGCGCGTGTTTCTGCTCCGTCAGCGGCGGAGGCGCGCGGGAGACGCTGCACAGGTTTTCGGTAGATCTGCCGAAGAAACACGGCAAGGGAGGGCAGTCCGCGCAGCGGTTCGCGCGCCTTCGCGTCGAAAAGCGCCACAATTACGTGCGTAAGGTCGCGGAAGCTGCCGCGCACATTTTCATCACGAACGACATGCCGAACGTGGCGGGCCTGGTCCTCGCGGGCTCAGCGGATTTCAAGACCGAACTCTCGCGCAGCGACCTGTTCGATCCGCGCCTCAATTCCATCGTCGTTTGCGTGGTCGACGTGGCCTACGGCGGAGAGAACGGCGCGAAGCAGGCGCTCGAACTGGCCGCTCCGGCGCTGTCTAACGTGCGAATCGTGCGCGAGAAACGACTTCTCGGAGCGTACTTCGAATCGCTCAGTAAGGACGATGGTATGTGTTCCGTAGGACTGGATGAGACGATGACCTGCCTGGAATCCGGCGCGGTGCACACGCTGTTGGTCTGGGAGGACCTGGAACTCGATTGTCTCGTCTCAAAAGACGACACATTGACAGAGATCGTCGAATGGGAACCGAAGACTGTAAAATCGAGAGGTACGTCAGACGAGTCTGTGCGCACGGCGTCTCTCCTCGAATGGCTCATCGACCACGGGCGCGCAAGGTCGGGGTGCACCCTGGAACTCGTGACCGACAGCACACAGGAGGGCACCCAGTTCTGCAAGGGATTTGGGGGGATCGGCGCCCTGTTGCGCTACCGGAACCCTGTCGCTGCTGCTGTTTCGACGGGCATCGCACCTGATATTGCGTCATTTGATACCTCATCCGACGAAGATTTCATATAACAGCAGTAACGTAGAATGGTTTCTTTCGCAGTGACTACTACTCTACTGCGTTCAGATGTTGTAAAGGAAGGTCTGAAATCGGACGTCAATATCTAAACTTTTTCTTATTCAACCGATTTTATATAATGTAACCTTACACGTCACAAATTCTGTTCTGCTAGCTACAGCAGGTGGACACGATGTGAGTGTTCGCCGACAGTGTGAAGCCGTTGAGTGCGGCCAGGTGACGCGTAGTATCGTACACGTCTAGATTCGCTTCTTTCAACCTTCCCTCCAGAAAAAGGATTCGACCCCGCGAAGCCTCGCACCTATCGCGGACGTCCTTCTCTCGCAGTTCGAGCGCGCGTAGCCTGTGATCTTCTTCGAGATTTAATAAACATTTCACGACGTCTGCCCCGTCACGTTCTAGGGAGGCCAGGCGTTCTCTCTTGATGTCCAGATCTTTCGTCGCGCGTTCGATGGCGGCGTCCGTCTCCGCCTCAGCTGCTGTCAGAGAATCACGTCGGAGGACGTCGTTCGCCAGGCGCTCCTCCAGACGCATCACGCCATCTGCCGCCATGGACACCTTGCGCATCAGGTCCGTATCAGTCTTCATGACGCGCGCGAGCTGTTCGCGTTGCCTGTTGACCGCGTCTAATACGCTCTTGTTCGAGCACTTGACGGTGGTCAGCTGCTCCGTCGCTTCCCTCCCGCGCGCCTCCTCTTTTCGAATATCCTCGTCGAGCCTCTTATTTCTGAGCTGAAGCTCCGCGAGTACCGCACGTCGGGCGTCGATCTGCCCGTGTGCGAGCCGCATCTCGTCCTGGAGCTCCCTGACCTGCCCGGTCGCCTGCTTCACCAGGTTCTGGACAGTGCCCCGGTACGTGCGGAGACGGTTCACGGTGGTACGCGCGCTCTCGGTCAACCATTTGACCAGATTTTCGAGAATCTGCTCGACTTGTTCGTCATTAATTCCAGCCTCGTCCAAAATTTCCAGGATGGCCTCCGTCAACACCGAGACCGTCGTTTCGCTGTTCTTGATAAAATCACGAATGTCTTGGTTTTTTTTGTCTGCCGACGTCGTTCCATCAGATACGGCGTCACGGGTCATTGCGACACGAAAGAGTAAGAAAAAAAAACTCGATATGAATTTAATGGTTCATAGTTCAAACTGACATTAATTTCAAGCGGCGGCAAATATTCAACAGGTGCTTGTTTATACACTCGTCGGAAAAACATAAGGGGAATACCATCATCATAGTGTCACTCCAATACGAGTTAGTTTTGTGCAGCGAAGCGCCAGTAGCACCCTTTCCAGGCCGTGCCCGTTTCAATGGCGCGTTTGAGATTGCAGTGCGCGTGGTACGTCTTCGAACCCGCTCCAGCTCCCACGGCGGCGTCCGTCATGGTGGCGTACGTACACACCACCTTACCGTCGACTGCACCGTCCAACTTCTCCACGCATTTCGCTCGTTTAAGACCACCGACGGGGGGCAAGCGCCCGCCTCTTCGAAAAAAGTTGCTCTTGGTGTCGAGGGAGCACTCGCTCCAGTAACGGAACCGGCCGGTTCCGTTAGCTTTCGTTAGAGCGCGGGTCGCCGCGTAAGACGACGCAAATTCACCGCTCTTAACGAGCTCTTCCATGGTGCCGTACATATGCGTAATGTGTGAAAGCCCGGGGTTCAGCTTGACAAACGGGCGCAGGCGGATCGTCTTCTTCTCTTTCTTCTTCTCGTTACCTTTCTTGTCTTTACGACCACCTTGAACGCCATTCTCTTCTGATGTTACCGATGCAGGCGGTGCTGCAGGTGCGATAATTTTGGAGTTGTTGGCTCCGTCGCCCCCGTATTCTCCTCCGATTTTCATGACCGCTGGATGTTGTCTGTCGACCGCCTCGACCGCCTCGACCTCTTTATCGTTGTACGATGGCGAAGTCGTCACCTCAGCAGGGGTTGCTCGTACCCGGGTCGTCGCCAGACGTGCCACGACTCGCATGAAACCGCGATCGTCTATGAAATTGTCGATCGTCGAACGCCCTGTTCCTTGTACACTCGTTTCCATAATAGAGCGAATATGCACCTGATCGTCATAGACCACCGAAAGCACGTCTTTCACGTCAGACAGGCGGAAAATCGACACCACATCCCTGACGCGAATGAGGCAGCGCGTCTGTTTCTTGCCGTCGGACGCGGATGATGATAATGAAAACCCAACGGAACAAGTCTGCGCCACTTCCTCGCGTATGACGCACACCCCTCGAGCGATCTCCGGGGGGAGATCTGACACAAAATTAGAGATGCTCATATGGGACGATGCCGTCCGTGCAAGCAAGATGAAAAAATGAATCTGGCCAACTTCTTGATAATGTTTGTTACTTCTTTTACAGCGGTTTTAAGTTGGTTTTAAGTTCAGACATCGCTATACTGAACGATGAGATGCAACACTTTTTCAGTGATCACTGTGTGATTGTCATCGTCTTTATTGGATTGCAAATAACGATCGGTCGACACGTACGTTTCGCATAGGCGATTGATCCGGGTATAAAGATCGATTTCATCGGGAAACAAGTGATCTCTATGGCACAAATCGATGACCAACTTTTCGCTTCTGTCATCCATGATAGGTGCATCGAACACGAGCTCCAATAAAGTGCGCGCGATGCATTTGATATCACGACAAACGGCGTTGAATTTTCCATTCACGTGAGCGCAAGTCAAGGTGTCCAAAAATATGCACATTCCGAAGTCACACAGAAACAATCTGGGCATCGAACGAGGAGAAGCGAGCATAATGTTCCCACAGTGTATGTCTCCGTGGGCTACGCCGCGCTCATGCACGTAATACAAGGCCCTGACCAGTCCAGGTAACATTGTCATTATTCGCATCCTTGCGCTCAATTCTTTCAATCGGTCTGTCTTGAGGGCATCGAACAATGAGCATTCATAACGTTCCATACGAATCCAACAACGATGTACGCGATCTACTTCGAGCACGCGGGCGATACATATAGCACCGCTATTATTCTCGGATATGTAATCACTGTTCAGTAGTAAGTCAAATACGCGTATTTCATCTGACATCTGCTGTTTGCTCTCGTGATCAGTTGAATCAGCGACCTTCAGTACCGTCGAACCGTTCTCATCATATAGATAAACGGTAGCGTGCCCCCCTTTGTTCAAGAACACGCGCATAGTAAACTGAATATTAATTTCTTTTATTCTGTCTATTCGACGGTTTTTTCTGTCAGATATCATGTCAATTTTTTTGTCGAAGCTACTCCGTGCGATGGATAAGAAGAAGGAGGAGGGCTCCGTCACTTTTTATTGAGCAGCAGGTGTTCCAGACCCGCGACGGCCTTCACCGCGTTTCTGGTGTCTCTGAAGACTCCACCGACGTCCGCTTGCGTGAACGTCCCATCATCAGGAAAACGGTGCAACAGGTCCGGCGTTTCCAGACGCTTCATCAGCGCTTTCATTTCCCATGGACACACAGACGAATCAAATGAAAGCGCAACCGACACAATTGTGGAAAGGAACACAATAGATAACACAACAAAAATCGGCCATAGTTTCATTCATTCATTCAGGGTTCAGGCAGATGTCAAATTGTCATCATCCATGCACTCGAACTCGCGCACGAGGCGTCGACGACACATGCTGTAACTTGGGTCCCGGACGACCTCTCTCCACGCGGTCTGGATGCGCATAGCGGCACCGTCCCTCCTCTCCGCCGTACCCGCCTCGTCCCACACCGGGTATTCCCCGGGGTACAGGAAGCCGTCGCGCAGACGAGGGTCGGAACACGCGACGGTCTTCATGACCTCGCTCTTCCTGGCAAGGGCCCGGAGCACGTGCTTCTCGCAGTTGTCCCGGATGAAGACATAGTGCAGGTGCGAATCGGAGCGGGTGTTGGCCCTCAGAAGGCGCTGTCCGAACTGGTACAACGTGATGTTGCTGTAGTTCGGACTGACGAGGGCCATGCGCCGAAAACGTCCGTCCTTGTCGTCCAGATCGATGCCGGTGCTGCACACGGATATGTTTCCGATGATGAGCCGGTGTTTCGTGTTGGTCTCCTGGAACTTGAGGAGCACCCTCTCCCGCTGGGAGGCGCTGAGGGAGCCGGTCATGACCAGGGGGTCCCACTGCGCCAGCTCCCTGCGCAGGTACTGGACGGAGCTACAGTAATTTACGCCGACCACAACCTTTTGGAACATCGAGTCCTTCAGGCGGTTGTGCACGATCCGTTTGAAAGTGGGCATCTTGGCCTCCTCGATCTTCATGAGAGAAGATACGATGTGTCCCATGGACGCCGCGTTGGCCCCCCGCGCGAGATTGACCGATCTTGACTGAGGATCGTAGTTGCAAGCGGACGATAAGTTTTCGACAGCTTCGACGATGCGCCGCATTTGGTCATCATCCTCCGCGTCGTACGTGGCGTTGTACTTGTGGATGACTGCCGTGCAGGGCGGCGCGGGCATGCCGGACGCGAGGTGTACCTTAACGATCTTGTCGAACATCTCGAACACGTATCGGGATGTCGCACCACCGGAACCGGTCATTGCGGGTATGATAGCGAACACATTCGGCGATATGCGCGCGCAATACTCCTGGATCTCGCGCAAGCCGGTGTGGGTCAGGATCCCGGTCCCGGGATTATACGACGAAAGTTCATCCCGCTTCATCACACCGATGGTCTGGAACAGAGTGACGGCCTGCTCGTGCTTGTCGAGAGGGGTGCCGGACAGCAACAGGGCCTTCGACGAGGATCTGCTGGACCGTGAGGGTCCAGCCGCTGCATCCACTGCATCCGCGTCTTCGACGACAGGAACCGGAACGGGGTCGACCACCGGAGCCAGGAGCGCCTTACCGGACAAGAACTGCGAGGACTTGTTTTTCAGGTTCTGGATTTCGTCGAAGATGACAAGCGTGCCTCCTCGACGAACACGCGTGACCCACTCCGGCTTAGCCGTGTACTCTTCCTTTGGCAGATAGTAAATGCTATTGTCCCGTTCTCTGCGGCGCTCGACCGTGTATTTCCGGTGGGACAACAACTTCGACTTTTCGACGAACGTCGGGGAACGCAGCTCGCAGTAGCTCATGATCTGGGAAATGGGCAGGCCGTACGTGGACTTCATCGACAACCACTTCGGTTTCACGGACACCGGACACACTACGACGATATCCTCCATGCCGAGATGCCGCGCTATGTAGGAGGCGGTGTACGTCTTCCCCGCTCCCAACTTCGACAGGTCGATCGCGAAAGGACTGTTCCGCAGGATGGTCGTCATGCGATGCACGTGCGTCTGCTGTGGAGGGGACAGCTCGATCTCGAGCGGGGCCTTTTCATCTTCTTTCCTGTCTTTTATCACCATCTCGTGAAATTTGGGAGATCGTTTGTATTTCCGTGTCGGGGGAAATCTTCTCTTTCTGTTCTAATACAATGAAAATTTCGGGCATGTGTAGGCGCGGGGTGGTGATGAGTTTCAGGAGTGTAAGCATCACGATGACTGACTCTCGATGCGACGGATATCTGTGTCGCTTCGACGAGGTATCCAGAGGATGATGAACAGGCGACGCACACCATCCTTCGCGCGCACTTCCAGGTAAAGCCCCCTCATAGAGCGTCGAGGAGGAGGCAATCGAGTAGAAAAATTTGAGGCGCCGCTACGACAATCGGAGTCAGCCCACGCAGAAACCCCACATTGAAAGAAGAGATGAGCAACAGCAAAGAACCCGTCGAGAAGGTCGAGGCGTGGGATGATTCCCGTCGAGTCCGGAGTCTTGCCAATGATTTCACGGAAATACAGGATTGCATCACGCGCATGGGGCTCCATTCGTGGCTGAGCGACCAGGTACGGGAGCGTCAGGCAAGGGGCGACCTCCCCGTTTACTTCGTGTTCGCCACGGGACCCGCTTTTATGAAGGGCCGCGTTGGGTATTTGCGAGACGTCGTAAAAGACCGTGCGACGGTGCGAGGCAACGTTTACGCGGCGAATTTTGCCGTCCAACTACCCCATGAATTTCGAGGTTCGTTTCGCGAAAAGGAGGGACGTATCGTAGGGTCATGTTTCAGCGTCCGAAAGATGGCAGCCGTGTGTCCGGGCCTCTTTGCCACCGTCGTCTCTCCGGGATCCGTCGGTGGACAGCACCACCTAGACGACGGTTGGTACTGGTTGACGTACCAGTTCATTTTCGTAAATGAGGCACAGGCGACTCGGGCTTTACAGCTCGGGTTCGATTTTATATATCGTGTCGTTGGTACCGTGCTCCTGCGATCAAAAAATGAAAAAGAGAAGGAGAAGGCGAGAGAGATGGAGATGGAGTTCAAGATTGTCCGGGTGCCCGATGACCGCGTACACCCCCGCCTGACCGGTATAAATATCGGTGGATGATTCGTCGGACGTATCTTTTAACAGACTAACATCAATTTGTCGTCACTTTCATATTCGGATGGTTTTTCGATCCCCTGACGTGGTCGACTAATGCGGTCAGCGACTGGAGGTTTTGTCTTCCGCAGGGGCACGTGAACGTTCCGTATTTCGCGTTGTTACGAATGCCTCGCGGAAAGGCGGCGTGGACGGCCGGCAGGGCGTCCAATATCATCGCCTCCGTGATCGGGTGAGAGTCTTCAGAGCCTTTCGGCAATTCGAGCGCCAGCAGCATCGTAGTCCCGACCGTAAGCCACGTCTGTGAATCGTTCCGCCTATCGTAAACAGGCGACGAGGGAGACTCGACCATAAATCTCAGGATGCTCCTTCCCATGTTCGACTCTTCGAGCCGGGGAACATAATCGATCAAGCGGATCCGGTCGAGCAACGAGTCCAAGTGACCTGCGACGGCCTCCTCGAACCTGCGCAACGCGTGCTTACCGTCGAAGGCCGCGAACGCCGAGGGTTGTATCACGTCTGAGTTCGGGACGAGCGCATTAAGTCGCGAGAAAGCCCACTCCAGTTCCGTTTTGGTGCACTCCACGTCCGTGCGTTCCCTTATGACTCCGCGTATCCACGGACGCACGACGTCCTGCTCGAAAGTATCCAGGTCAGCCAACCACTTGTACCGGCTCGATCCTTCAAGGTAGGGCATGCACTGCTCGACCACCTTGTCCAGGAACTTGGAAACGCTGGACACCTTACGTGCCTTTTTTCGAGGCTTTACGTCTTCTTCTTGGACTTCGTGCGGTCGATAGGAAGGCGGTTTTTTGCAGGCTTCACGGAAGGTTCGGGACGCGTCCTGCATCTTGGCCACGTTCATGCCGTCCGTGTTTACCGCAGATGTCGAGATCGACATTGTCGACAGCCGTTCGCTCACGGCCGTCAGCACGGCGCGCATCATGTATTCGTTACGATCCTCGACGAGCCTCTCGTACGCGAGCCTTTCTCTGTGGATGTAGTTGTATGCAGCGTCCAGACTCGCAAAGTCGCACTTAGAGCCATGCTTGCTGCGGAGCAGACGCAGGACGTCGCGGTTCAGGTAGAAATTGAGGCTGTAGGAGCCCACTCGAGGAGCGTACAACTCCGCTCGTACGAACGGCAGGTTATGTGCCCGTAGCTCGCCCGCGTCGATGAGATAGCGTTCTAGGATACGGTAGTCGCTGGTGGTGATCTGTTTCAAGCAACCGTCGCAGATCCTCCCGCCGAAGGGCCACTGCACCTTCCGGATGCGCTTCGCCCCGCATACTTCGCAACCGGTCGTGGTCACGAGCACGCACGCGCGTAGAGGCGTCAGGCGCTCTTCCTCGACGTGTCTAACGGCCGTCTCCACGTCGCGCACGTGCATTTCGGAACACCTGCGGAACACCTGGAGAAGCGCGTCCCAGTGGGCGCTCTTGGGGTGGAGGATGGCCGCGACGGACTTGCACGTGCCCCGCATCGCCAACAACGCACGCGTGGTATCGTCGACACTCTTCATGATGGTCCTCGTCACCTTGGCCCGCTCCTTCAGGGTCGATTCGGACGCGGTCATCTGCTGCCGCTGATCCCAATCATTTGCATCGTTCGCGTCGACAGATTCATCCGCACCTTTCTGGTTCGCCGCGTCCAACATGGCCTGCAGGGCATGCACCGTACCGAACGCCGCCTTGTTGCAAATCTCGTACTGCATGTCGAGCGGGATCTCCTGCGGCGGTGGCTGTTTCTGTCCCTCGTCAATAAGCACGAAGAGGCCGTGCTGCTCGCACAGAGCCTGTGCTTGTTCCCGCGTCTTGGCGCTCGACCGTCCCTTCACCTTTGCCACGCTCAGCGCGTGTTTCAGACGCTGCAGGCTCGATTTAGCTACAGTCGCCATTCTCGCGCGTTTATTGGGCATTGCTTACTCGCTCCCCTCTTGAGTCTCTAATTTATATAGAGTGTGTCTCACTGAGGTTTGAGACTGGAAATAGTGTGGTGATTGTGTAATCAGCAAACAGCATTATACAAACTTAGTATTGCCGTTATGTTCGTGATGTACACTCGGTAAAATTGATTTTGAAACCACTTGATTCAGTGTTGGATTCATTCGGAGAGTGGGCTCTTTCAAAGAGCTGAACTTTTTCCAGTACCTTTATCCAGGGTTTCGT
>Ga0307959_1000575_pt1 | contig 18638 bp, 19 predicted proteins | sample OrgLakmetagen494_FD_201813 | JGI IMG/M metagenome (GOLD analysis project Ga0307959, IMG submission 201813) | Saline water microbial communities from Organic Lake, Antarctica - #494 | ecosystem: Environmental > Aquatic > Non-marine Saline and Alkaline > Saline | place: Antarctica: Organic Lake...
AGATGTCCTGGCGCGCTTGCCAGACATCACCGTGTCACGCTTGCCTGAATTGCTCCCATGGAACTGGAAGGCCGAGCAGAAAGCTGTCAAGGCCGCGTGACCGCGTCCCTCGCCGGATGCTTACTTTTTAACGACAGTGCCGAATAGGGGAACTTCAACCGAACAGCCCTCTCGCCTTTCGTGGCTGGATCTTTGGCTGGATGGTCATGTCTTGTATACGATTCCAGCGTGTGCGATCTGCTCAGCTAGAATTGACGGAGAACGGTAATGCAGAGCTGCACATTTGACGAAATCATGCGAACGGCAAACCTCGTTCCGTTTGACGTCGAGCATACGAGGTCGCTAATCACACTGCTCAAAAAGCAACATGAAAAGGGTTTGATCGTCCGCTTCCACCCCAAATACGCGCCTACAGCTGCTGCTGCACTTGATGGAATGACCAACGGGTACTTTGTGTTGAATTGCCCCCAAATCAGCTCTGATTTCGTATTCACCTGCGAGAACGGCGGCAAAGGATTGTTCGGAGGACAAAAGCGTATCTACAAGGTGTTCCTTGCCGATGCTGGTGAGGACGATTTCAGCGCGGTCTCGTCCTTTAAATCATTCACAATCGCAATCACCTCAATCAACAACATCTTCCGACATGCGGGACTGCTGGTTGGAACTGTTTAGAACCTTCAAGTGCGGAAGTGTCCTCACACGTTACAGCTTTCGTCTCAGAAATCTCAGGCTGTGCCCGGCTGGAACCGACGTTCATGAATGGCGCAGTGAAAGCCCACTCCGTCCCGCGCAGCCGTCATTCGAACGGCTGGTGTGGTAAAACTTCACTGCCGCGCGAGCTGACCCAATGGACGGCCGGTATGTGCCGGTTGTGAGGATCCTCACTTTGGGTTGGTAACGGAAATGCCGCAAGGCGGAGAGCGCCTCTCCGATGCCCATATTGACCTTAAGCATCGGTGATAGCTTCCGTGGCTTAAGGAAACCTGCGGCGCGGCTGCGGCTCTCAGGCATAAGAAGAGTTGTGAAGCCTATAATAATACAGTTGGCGACCTGGCGGCCGCTTCCATTGGCGAGCATCTCTGCCGCCGGTAACGCTAGCGTTGCTTCGCTGCCACACAACGTTTCACGTTCCGATTGCTTCCACAGCGCTTCCACGCGCTGTGAAAACGCCAAAAGCCACCCTGAAGGGCGGCTTACAACGCATTGATATTATTTGCTAAGTTTGGTTGCGGGAGTAGGATTTGAACCTACGACCTTCAGGTTATGAGCCGAAATCTCTGCGATTCCAATAACTTAAGAAAAACAGGCGCTTAGCTGCCAAGCCTTTGTTTGGGCGTTATTTTCACCCTTGCAAACATCAGCACTCGCACGGATTTACCGGCAAAACCAGCGCGAAACACGCAGTCGCAGGTTGATGTGGCGTTGATGTAAGTTGATCCATGATGCACCGATCATAATCGTTTTCGGCCCTCAGCGGACCTTCATGCCAGGCGCAGAGAAGGTCCGGAGCCAGCCCAAGCTGTGTGAAAACCCGGCCCGATGGAACAATCCGAAATGCTCGGCGGAGGGTGGTATGTCGGGTTTCATCGAAGGCACGGGTCGGTCGTAGGTCACGCTTTTCCCGAACCGCCTGAACGACTGGTTTGGCGAGGAGCACTTGGTGAGGGTAGTCGGTCACTTTGTCAATGAACTGGATATGGAGGAGCTCGGATTTGCTCGCGCGACGGCAGCGCGCACCGACCCGCCGGGTTCCGACCCCGCGACAGCCCAAAGTAGACGGTCAAGCCCTGCGCCCCAACAAATGCGTCAAGGTCAAAGGCCTGATTCATTGGGTCCCGCATTTAGTTCAGATCCAACCAGACCCATCGAACTAACGTGGACCGACGACTACGAGTGATTTGTTCCTTCATGACTTCAGCGGGCTGCGCCTCGCGTGGTAAAAATGTCCATTTTATCTGTTTCTAATTTTGCGGAGACGTGATCTCAATCACTACCAGTAGTTATAGCATAATGGGAGCCCCTCATGTCCATCTTCACAGCAGGCGTTCAGTATAACGATTTCAAGGGCACTGTAGCTGCCGACCGATCCGACAACACCGCCCTTGTTGACTATGTTTCACGGCTGGGTCTGACGCAAACTGGTGAACGCGTCGTCGGATGTCGAATTGTGTTTAACGAAAACCCTAGTAACGAAATCAACTCAGGTGTCGTGGTTTACTTGCAAGCGGGTAGCTTTGATGATCCTAGCGCCACCATTCGAGCAGTTGAGGTCGAAATGCCAATTCAAAAACTCTTTGCGTACTTCAAACGGTTTGACATGGTCATGACGGTCAACGGAGAGACTTTTGATGACACCGAAGTTGACGGCCCTCACTACCTATGACTTTCGTGGAGCGCGCTGTGTCTTCGCATACAACAACAGGCTCTCGTCCCGAGCGCCATTGGTGTTCTCGTGAGGCTAGGTGCCGTGTTAGCCCTTTGCTGCCGGCCTTACCAGGCTTTTTCGGACAGTGATGCCCGGCTCCGAATGTGCTAGAGCCTTAGGCGTAAGGGTTCGAACCGATTTGGATAGTCAAACTCATACGTGGAGGAAATTTCTATTTCGCAATTGTGTTGATCTTGTCAGAGCAACGGAGAAAAAACGCGAAATAGGGATCTGTGATGTCGAGGTTGTCTCCATCCCAAGCAAGCACGGGGCGACCGGGTTGTAACCCTTCGGTGATCGAATGCATTTGTTCTAGGCACGAAGTCACACTCGACCCGACGGGATTGTCACCCGAACAGATGGCTTTAATGCGAGCCATAATATCATCGTATGAAAACGACATTGCGATCGGGTCCGAGCGGATAGCCAGCAATACTGCGCGGTATACATCCCCTCTAGTGCCGTCGACAAGTTCGTGCTCCTTTCTTTCTTGACCGCGGGTCTTTGGCCCAGAGTGCAAGGAGCTGAGCATCTTTGAGAAATCAGAGAAGTGAGAGGTCTGAGACAGGGCATTCGCAACCTCGTCCTGTCCGACCTCTATCCGCTTTTTCTCGGGCAAAGGTTCGCTTAAATCGAGAACTAGGCACAAGCAAAAACAGATCGTCTGCATCAATTGCGGTGACCCCATCGCTTCATCGCAAAGTCTTTGTTCAACTGAAGTCGGCAAATCGACGTTGAGTTTTCCAAACCCTTGCTTAGCTATCATGAGAAGGTGCCGTTGATCCCAGTAACCTAGGTCAACCGCAGCGACCCGACCGCGAAGCTCTGGATTGCTTCGCACCACGTCATCAGCTCGGTGCGGGACAGAGGCGGTGACGATCTTCACACCATTGTCCGCTGCTACTTTGATCTGTCGGCCAATTTCTTCCCGAAGCTCCTCCTTGATGTAATGGAAATCGTCCACGAATATTACGAATTTGCTTCCGGAAATCTCTTTTATCACCCGCGTCAGACCGTCGCTCTCGGTAGTTTCCGAAGAAGTGTCGCCCCAAGATTTGCCTGCGTCGGCGTATGTTTCTGCCTTTCCCTTGGCGACAAAGGGTATGCCCGCTTCTCCGCTCCCTTTTGCGCCACCCGACACTTGAGTTGCCTTAGACTGGGTTGTCGTAACTGAGGTAGGAGTTTCCATCCACTGAAGCACGCGATTCCATAAGTCTTCAGGCGTTTCTATGCCGGACCCAATAACTGGAATGATCAAATCTTCGTCTAGAACTTTCTTAATGAGGACGGTTTTCCCCGACTTCGATGGCCCCGAAATTGACACTACCATTTTGGGGAGATCGAAGTACGTGTTCAGACTGCTTTCGAGCTTCAGGTCGTCGCGCCCAACATATGTTACTGTCGGAGTGTCGTTCGGCGTAAAAATTTCGCTAAGCTTAATGGTGTTCGATGCCATTCAGTCGCCCCTACTTATAATAGATCAAGGCGTAGGGAAGACTTGATTAGTATGCAAGGTATCGTTGTGATCTGAGCGTGGGCATGACCATATTTCTGGGCCAAGGCACACCAGTTTCGCCTACGCTGCTTCGCCGCATTGCTATGCATCGTCGATGTCTGGCCTGTGTCGCGCATTCTCTTTCAAGCAGATTGCTTCACCACACTTGCTCGGGTCCGCTTGCACGGCCACAGCGCCTTTGCTGACTTCGCCACCAAGGCCGTTTTCGCCTATCCACAGATTCGTGCGTGTGACCCTCTTGCTCCGAATCGAGCACCCGTGCAGGTTGCACGAAAGGGGAGAGCAGTCCTCAACCAAAAGCAAAACAGGTCTATCGGAAAAACAATTTCGGCCGCCAGAGGCGCACCAGCGCCCGCCAGGTCGTACCACCCAGACACTTACCCTGCGCCATCAAGGCGCGGGCTGCATGCGGTTTGAGCTCAGATCATCCTCGGTTCATTTTGAGGAGGTTTCAGCCATGGCCCTGCCGCCCCGCGTATTGTTCACCCTTCACGAAGCTTCAGCACGCTGGGGCTGCAACATCGCAGATATCGCCGGTTGGGCCGACGCGGGCAGGTTTCGCATTTTGACCGGGATTCCGGCTGTCCGCTGTGGCGAGGAGATCATTGCAGGCAAGGTCGTGCTGTCGCCTATGGAACTACTTCCGCTATTCCGCCGGTGTGGGACTGGCCCCTCCGAAGGCGTCATGTGGCGCATCCAGCCTCTGGCCCGACAGGACTGGCTGCTGATTACCGATCCCGCTGGAGGCATCTCCGTTGCTGTCGCCGACATGATGATCCTGGCTGAGGAGGTTCATGCTTTTGAGGATGAAAACGATATGGTTCGGCGCGTGGCGGCTGGGCCTGGCGCGTCAAAATCCTATGACTGGGAGGGGATGACGGTTGCCTTGATGCTGCGCATTCACGACCACGGCTTGCCCGAGACCCAAGCCGAGCTGGTCGCCGAAATGCAGGACTGGTTCGCGGATCAGACGGACGGCAAGAAGATGCCCGACAGCCGCAGCATTCGGCGGCGGATCACACCGATCTGGAGAGCCCTGCGACGAGAGGATGCGTGATGATCCGGATCCGCGCCGGGCCGCGTCAGGCCGACTTGGTGTCGCCGTGATCGTCCGCGTCGTGAACCAGCCTCGGCTTTGGCCGGAAGGCGCTTGCCACGGCATCGACACCGGCGCGCAGGGGCGAATCCATAAGATGCGCATAGCGCAGCGTGGTCTGCGTCTGGCTGTGGCCCAAGAGCTTGCCGATCATTTCCAGTGACGCCCCGCCGCTGACGAGCAGGGAGGCAAAGGTGTGGCGCAGGTCGTGGATGCGCACGTCCTGCAGCGCGCATTGCTTCTGGATCTGCGCCCAGAACCGCCGCACCTCCTGCACCGGCTGGCCGGGCGTATCGCCGGGGAACAGCCACGGTGTACCGTTTGGCACCGACAGCTGGCGCTGGCGCACGATGGCGGCGGTCTCGTCCGAGATCGGCACGCGATGCGCGCGGCGCTGTTTCGTCATCATCGGAGGCTTTGACCAGCTCAGATGTTCAAGGTTGAACTGTTCGAACCGCGCCTGCCGGACTTCGCCCAGCCGTGCGCCGGTCAGCATGCAGATGCGGATGATATCGGCGGCACGCCGGTCCTCCGCCGCATCCAGTGCGGCACCGAGGCTGGTGATTTCCTCCTTGGACAGGAACCGCTCTCGCGGCGTCTCAATGCGGCGGTGAAAGCGCTGCGCGGGGTTGTCGGTGCACCAGCCCCATTCCACCGCCAGCGTGAACATCTTGCGCAACACCTCTCCCATCCGGTTGGCGCGCACCGGCGTGGGCTTTGCGGGTTGCAGTTTTCGCGCCCGGTTGTTGGGTTTTTCCTTGTGCGGTCGCGCCCGGCCCTCGGCGATCTTGTTCAGCAGCTTGTCGACGTCGGTCGAGGTGATTTCCGTCACCAGTTTCCGGCCCCAGACCGGGGCCACCAGCTTGGCCAGCGAGGCGCGCTGGTCGGCGGCGTTGCGTTCGGCGAGCTTAGGCAGATGCTGGGCGCAGTAGCGCTCGATCAGATCGTTCACACACGGCGCTTCGCGCAGCGCCCCGCGCTGAGCCAACGGATCACCACCGGCATCGATCTCGCGGCGGATTTCCTTGGCCCGCTCGCGTGCCGCTGACACCGGCCATTCCGGCCAGCGCCCAAAAGTCATCCGGCGCTGCCGCCCAGCGTGGCGATAGTCGAGCGTGAAAGCCCGCCCGCCGCCGCGGTAGATGCAGGCCGCGAACCCGCGCACGTCGATGTCGAAAATCTGGTAATCACGCCCATCGATGGGCACGGCGTCGCGGAGTACTTTCTCGGTCAGCTTGGTGCGCTCGGCCATGGGGTCTGTCCTTCTTGCATCCGACATGAGGCGTGGTTTCGCCGTACTATCAAGGCAAGCATGGAGGACGGGGTGGCGGGGAGGCGCAGAGTGGCGGAAAGGTCGCCCCCTTTGTGCCACCCCTTGTTTTACTGGCGATCCGGCGCTGGTCAGGGGGGTGGTCGGGTAAGGCCATCACGATAGGTGGCCCCTGGCAGGCCCAAAACGACGCCGAAAGACCCGGAATCTGCGGGATCAAGCGTGCAGATTTTGTAAATGTCCAACAAATTCAATGGGTGGCAGGGGTGCCGTGCCGGATGCCACCCCTTCTTTGCCCGCCAATGCCGGTAAATCACCTGTAAATCCCGGTGTTCGCAGGTGTTTGCGGCTTTGGCCTGCGTTCCGCATCCCCCACGACCACGGGCCGCGCGGCGGCGCTTCATCCCACCTGACCCTCGAAACTCAAGATAACCCAATAAAACAAGGGGTGGCACAAAGGGGCCCGCCTTTCCGCCACCCTCTGCCTCGCCGCCACCCCTTGGCCTCTGCGCTCACTGATCTCTGCAAACGCCCCCCGACGACCAGTCACGGGGCCAGAACAGGGAGAGACCCATGCCGCATCTCGGATCGATGCCAGAATCGAAGGAACAACCCCGCAAGCTGCTGGTCGGCTGGATCAGCCGCCTCGACTTGGCGCTGGAACTCGGCCTGTCGGTCGACACTCTGCGCCGCTGGGAGGCCCAACGCACCGGCCCGCCCTGCGTGCGCGCTGGGCGCAAGGTCTATTACCGCCGCGCCGCAGTCGAGGACTGGTTGGAAGAACAGGAGCAGGCCGCCCCGCGCCGCCGCCGTGCCGGAGGGCGCCGGTGATGCACACGTCAATTTGGCCCGCAGACCGACTTGCAGAGGCCCGCGCCGTCCTGGCGGACGTGGTCCATCATTCCAATCACCTGATCCGGCTCGCCTGCAATGTGCTCGTTCAGCATGGCGAAACTGCCTCTGAACGCGAGGACGCCCGCATTCTGCTGGTGGTGATCGATGCACGGCAGCCAACCGGTAGCTCCCCGCAGCGGGATCAAGATGGTGAGGTGGCACGATGACGCGCCGCCACACACCCGAGGCCGATCTGCAGCGTGCCGTCGTGCAGACGTTGCGGCTCATTCTGCCCCGCACCGCCATCATCCATCACTGCGCCAACGAGGTGACCGAGGCTGGGCCCCGCGGCGCAAAGCGCCAGGCGATCCTCGTCGGTATGGGCGTGCATGCGGGTTTTGCCGACCTGATGGTGCTCTGCGACGGGCGCATTCTGTTTCTTGAACTGAAGGCCCCGAAGGGTCGCCTGCGCCCCAACCAGGAGGCGTTTCGCGATGCCATGCTGGCGCAGGGCTTCGGCTGGGCGCTGGTGCGCTCGCTCGACGACGCGCTGGGCGCATTGGCTGATCATGGCTTTACCACCCGTGTCCGCCCAGCGCGGAGGGTTGCGCCATGAGCCACGAGGCCACCAACTGGGCAATAAAGCAGCGCGGGTTGAAGCCCACAGCCAAGATCGTGCTCTGGCATCTCTGCGACAGGTTCAACCCGGATTACGGCTGCTTTCCCTCGCAGGCGCGGCTGGCGCATGATTGCGAGATCAGTCGGGCAACGCTGAACCGCCACCTCGACGGGCTGGAAGCACGCAAACTCATTCGCCGGATCCGGGTCATCGACCCCAAGACCGGGCAGCAGCGCCCCACCCGCTATCTGCTGGGCTGCGAGCCAGGGTTCACGCCGCGCGGACCGGGCCAAATCGAGGGTGATTCAACCAATCCCTTCGAGGTGGGCGAGGTTGAAACCCCGTGTCCGGATTTGAGACACGGGTCACTTGCCGAAAAATCGCATATCGACAATGGCTTGTCGTCCGAGACAGACCCGAACCCGTGTCTCGTTTCAGAACACGGGTCCGTGTCTCAATTTGGCGCAAACCCGTGTCTCAAAAATGACGATTCCCGTGTCTCAAATTGCGACACTAACCTTGTAAGGGAACCTTTAAGTAAACCAGTAAAGGAGGAGGAGGACGCGGCTGCGCGCGAAGCCGATTTTGATCGGTTCTTTGACGAGCTGCTCTCGGCGCTGGGCTTTGCCGCAAATGCCACCCTGCCAGCCTGGTGGCAGGGTTGGCCAGCGCGGACCCATGTGCGCCGCTGGATCGATGACCTCGGATTGCCTGAGAAACGGATCGTTGAGGTCGCGACCGAGACCCGGAACGAACACCCCGATCCGCCCGATGGACCGAAAGCGCTGGATCGTGCCATGGAACGCACCGCCCAGCGCGATGCGCAGGAGGCTGCCGCAAATGTCAGCGCCCTGAAATCCAAACGCAGCCGCAAGACCCACGGCAAGCCTCCACCCAGCTCGGATGAGCTGGCGGCCTTCTACGCGGCCAAGGTCAACTCCGACGAATACCTGCCCAACGGCATGATCAGCAACGCCATGTGCGAGGCGATGTTGGCCCGCAGGTTGGTGACGGAAGAGCGGTTGCGTCGGCGAGGAGTGCGGTGAATGGCATGGTGTCACGTCCCCGGCACGGATTATCCCTCTGCGCAGGCGGCGGAGGCCTTGATCTGGGCCTCATGCTCGCCGAGCCCGGCTATCACACCCGCGCCTTTGTCGAATGGGAAGACTGGCCCCGGACTGTGCTCATCGCCGCCCAGCGCGCGGGATATTTCGCCCCCGCGCCAATCTGGGATGATCTGCGCAGCCTCAAAGCCCGGCGCTTCCGCGGTGCCTTCGATACCGTCCTTGCCGGATATCCCTGCCAGCCCTTCAGCGCCGCTGGAAAGCGCGGGGGTGCCGCCGATCCCCGCCACCTGTGGCCCGACGTCGCCCGCGTCATCGGGGAATGCCGTCCCGCATGGGTCTTCGTTGAGAACGTCGCCGGGCACGTCTCCCTCGGCCTTGAAACCGTCCTGCGAGAGCTTTGGGACATGGGTTACACGCCTGCGGTTTGCCTGTTCAGCGCGGCAGAAGTTGGCGCGCCGCACCAGCGCATGCGCGTCTTTATCCTGGCCCACACCGATGAGCCTGCATCCCGGCACCGATCGATACAACCCCGCAGGGAACAGCGACTTTACCCGCAAGGCCGAGGCGCTGGCGCTGGGCATCACCAACTGGCCGACGCCGAAAGCGACGGACGGTGCCAAGGGTGGGCCGGGCCAGAGCTATGGCTCGGGCAGGACGCCACCACTGCCAGCGCAGGCCGCGCAATGGCCGACACCAGCGTCGCAGAACTGGAAGGGCAGCAGCGAGGCCAGCATCTTTCGGGCAGACGGCAAAAGCCGGATGGATATCCTGCATTACCGGGCCGAGCAGGGCTTCACCCGCCCGGCCCCGGTGACCGGGATGAATGGACAACGATCCTCGCCGCACGCCCCGATCTCGCGCCCGCTTTGGGCCTATCTGATTGCCTCGCATGGGCGGGCCGTCTCGCGGCGTATGCTGAAAGCCCGGGCACGGCGGCGGCTGAACCCGCTCTTCGTCGGATGGCTGATGGGCTGGCCCATCGGGCACGCGCTCTGCGCCTGCTCGGCAACGGAGTTCACCCTCTGGCAGCAGCACATGCGTGGCGATCTCTCGCGGCTGCCCATGGCCTCAGGCCCGTGGATCTGGCGACCGAGCGACGAGCCGGAAGGCCCAGCGCAGATGAACCTCTTTGAAGGATGGCTGCCATGAGCATGCAGGGACGGATTGGCCGCGCCGGTGGTGCAAAAGTCAAACGCGCGCTGGGTGTGCAGGCGGCGCTGGAATGGGCGTTTCGTGTGGAAAAGGCACAGCTGGAACTACCCCCGCCGAAGGATGTGGTCGAAGAAGGCTTTGGGTTTGGCCTGGAATATGTCCTGATGCAGCGTGCCGCGCTGGGCTGCAAGGTCGACGGCGGCCAGCACAAGATGGGCAGCTACACCCACGCGGATGCAGAGGTCATCGCCGCCACCGTCGCGGGAATGCCCGACAGCCTCGGCGGCATTCGCATGGCGATCCGCATCACCGAACTGGCCCGAGCCGGGCTGACGCCCGACTGGATGCCCGGTGTCGTACCGCGCTGTGTGCCAGTGGAAACACGGCAAAATCAGCATGGCATTCGGGCCGTAACGGAGGTTGTGGGCACCGAACGGGTGCTGACCCGGGGCAAATGGCGCACTGTCGAGGTTCTGGCCTGCCCTGTCACCTGGCGGCCGCATCCTGAACAGATCGCCTCCGCCCGGCGCGGCTATGAGGATTGGTGGCAGGCGCTGGATTGGGTGCGCGACGGACTGGTGGCTGGCGGTATGCTGCGGGAGGTTGAGGTGACGGCGGCGATGCCAAAAGTGCGACCGTGGCGCTGACGTACGCAGCGATCTCATCGGAAACCAATCCTTGCCAAATGGCATGTAATAGATATATTTGTGTCATAGGAGTTTTGCCATGCAGTTTGCCACGATCGAACCCACCGCGTCCCGCCCGGACCTTCCTACCATCACGGATGAGGAGGCGGCCGCCCTCGCGCGCACTACGGTGAACCTGTTCCGCGCCTGGCAGCTCAGCGATATCGAGGCCCGCACCCTGCTGGGCGACATGGCCCAGCGCACATGGGCCCGCTGGAAAGAAGGCAGCATCGGCCGGATTGACCGTGATCTGCGGGCAAGGATGGCAATCCTCATGGGGATCCACAAAGGCCTGCGGTATCTCTTCAGCGATCCCGCTCGCGGCTATGACTGGATCAGAAAGCCGAACGCGGCCTTCAACGGTCAAAGCGCGCTCGACATCATGATGCGCGGCGAGATCATCGATCTGATCGACCTGCGCAGCTATCTGGACGCCGAGCGCGGCGCGTGGTGACAGCGCCGGTGCGTCGCGTGATCTGGCCGCGCAGCGCCCGGATCATCCGCTCGATCTATCCGCCTGTTGACCTGTTCGAGGACATCGCCGATCCGGCGGATTGGGAGGCATTGGCCTCGGCCGAGGCCAAGTTCAATCCACGCATCCGTGACAGCATCGGCGATCTCGCGAAGGTCCCGGTGGCCCGGCGCGTCACCGGTCCCGGCGCAAGCTGGGTCATGGCCCCCTTCGTCCACTGCTCGCCGTTGCGGCCCGGGCGATTCACCGATGGGACGTTCGGCCTGTATTACGCGGGCGACAGCACAGAGGTGTCGATTGCCGAAACCATCCATCACCACACGAAAACCATGCTGGCCACAGAGGAAGCTCCCGGCTGGACATCGCAGTTCCGCGAGCTGATCGGATCGGTCGATGCCGAACTTGACGATGTCTCCGGGATGGACGACTTGCTGCATCCGGATGACTATGGCGCTTCTCAGGTCTTCGGTGCAGAGCGGCGCGGCGCCGGTTCTAACGGCATCACCTGGCCCAGCGTCCGCTTTGCGGGTGGCAATTGCATCGCCGCGTTCTGGCCGGATGTGGTTCCGATCCCTGCACAGGGGGCGCATTTCGCATACCACTGGAATGGAAGTGCGGTTGATTACGTCAAGAAATTGGATACCGGTGAAATCATTGGCGTTCATTGAAATATGCCATGAAACACCCTTCCACGACCTGGACCGCCTGGCGCAGGCTCACGGGATCGTCGGCCAGCTGGACACGCCCCCCCCCCAGCGTAGTGCCGCGGAAAGCTTCGGTCTCAGGCGCGAGGGCGAAGACCACTGGCTTGTCGCCGTGCACTGGAGCCTCGATCAACGCCTCCGACCTCGCTCGCCAAGAAATCCTTGTCTGGGGCATGACGCCGGAGCTACCGTCACCCCACATGCTGGATCCAGTCGACCTCAGGCGGACACAAACTGGCGATTGCATGCCTTGCAGACGGGTTCATATGACATCTCTTGCGCAAGTTCCGGCGGGGCGCAAAACTGGCGCCTCGAACGGATCGCTCCTCGGGCGCACGCCTCTTTCGGTGTCAGTCTGAAATTGCACAGTTCTTCTGCACTCGACACCGCATGCGCATCCGATGGCAGGCATCTCGCCACCGTGCACGGACCCGATAGTCACATTGCAAAGAAACGAGGTTTCCAAGTGTACGGAAAGGTTGACAGGTAGGGATTGGATTGTAACGGTTGCGTGATATTGCACGAGGGGTGAATTTTTTGCGACTAAGAACTTTGGCGGCCGCATCTGCAGCTCTGTCTGTTTTTTTGCCTTCCGCCAGCTATGCTCAGGCTGAGGTCGAGCAGGTAGAAGATCGCTTCGAGCAACAGCGTGCTCCTCTCTCACAGCCCGGACGGGTTGTGCCAGCCTTCGACCCTCTTGATGCGCCGCCTGAAGCAGCGGCAATCACATTGCAGCTGGGCGGCGTCCGGATAACCGGTAATACCGTGATAGGGGATGATGAGTTGCGACCGCTCTATCAGGATCTCCTGAATACAGAGGTCCCTGTGGCTGCGATCTTTGCCTTGGCGAATCGTGTTACCGGATTCTACGGGGAGCAGGGATATCCGCTGTCTCGTGCCGTAGTCCCCGCGCAGGAGATTGGTGCGGATGGTGTGATTACACTTCAGATCGTTGAGGGATTTGTCGACAACGTCGTGATCGATGACGAGCGCGCGCGTCAAAACACCATCCTTCGACAACACGGTGAGCGGCTCACCCGTGAGAAACCGATCAGCAGTGCGACGCTTGAGCGGGAGCTGCTTTTGGCGGACGACTTGCCAGGGCTGCGTGTGCGCTCCGTGCTAAGACGATCGGAAGATACTCAGGGTGCAACCACGGTCGTGCTGGATACCGAAGAAGAGCCGCCTGTCACCTATGCTTTCACAATCGACAACCGGGGCACCGACGCGATCGGCCCGGTCCAGCTTGAGGCATCGGCAAGATTCAATAACCTGCTACATCCGAACAGTCAGACACGCCTGCGTTTTGCCAATGCCGCACTGAGCCGCGAGCTCATTTACGGCGAGGCGGAGCATGAGGCGGTATTGAATGCGCAGGGGCTGCGTCTGCTCCTTGGCTTGCGCGGATCGCGGGCGCTTCCCGGCACCGAAACGTTCCGTGCCATCGAGCTGGAAACCAAGGCTATCACCGGCTACGCTGAGCTTCGTTATCCTGTCGTTCGAAGCCGTAATCAGAACCTAGAGGCGTACGGACGGTTTGAGGCCCGCAATTCAAAAACGACGGCACTTGACGTTGCGCTTTCGCGTGACCGAATCCGTTCCCTTCGGTTCGGTCTCGACTATGATCGCGCGGATGAGTTTGGCGGACTCAACACCACGTCCCTGGAGTTGAGCAAAGGGATAACTGGCCTCGGCGCAAACTCGAACGACGACCCACTCAACTCGCGCGCAGACGGTCGCGTAGACTATTTCAAGGCGACGGTCGATTTGTCGCGAACCCAACAGCTTGGATATTTTTCCGATGGCTTGGCCGCATGGTCTGTGTTCGGTCAAGTCCACGCGCAACTCACCGGTAACCCTCTACTTTCATCAGAGGAATGCAGCCTTGGCGGCTCCGAACTCGGACGCGCATTCGATCCTTCCACTTTGGCTGGCGATCGATGCGTGGCAGCTTTGGCAGAGATCCGCTATCAGGTTGCAAACCCAGGATTTCTCGACAGCTTGCAGCTTTACGCCTTTGCTGATGCAGGCTCGGTGTCGGATGTCAGCGGCGGCTCCTCGCGCCTTTCTTCCGCCGGCTTGGGCGCGCGCTTCGGCGTCGCTGGCAATTTCCGCAGTTCTGTCGAAATCAACAAGCAGATGCGCAACACCGGCGGCGGCATCGACAGCGAATCGCCGCGGCTTTTCGTAAGCATTTCGGGAGAGTTCTGATGTTCCTACGCACATCGCGGCAAGCCGTCCTTCTCGCTTCGGCCTCGTTTTTCGGCCTGCTCGCCAGCGGGCAAGGGATCTTGGCAAACCCCGAAGGCGGGACGGTCGAAGTCGGTTCAGCGACAATTGGTCAGGCGGATTCCAAAACTGTCCTTGTCGACCAGCAATCACAGCGCGCAATCATCAACTGGGACTCCTTCAGCGTCAGGCAGGGTGAGACAACCCGCTTTGCGCTGCCCAACGCACAATCCGTCACGCTGAACCGCGATCGGGGCGGCAGCCTCTCGGAGATACAAGGCAACATCGAGTCCAACGGCCGGTTTTTCCTCGTGAACCCCAACGGAATCCTGTTCGGCCCGGGTTCACGCGTCGATGTTGCCGGGCTCGTGGCCACCACGCACGATATCCGGTCTCAGGATTTCATGGCCGGCAACTACGAGTTTGGCATTCCCGGACAACCAGACGCCAGCGTGATCACCCAAGGCCAGATTTCGATCCGCGATCTTGGCTTTGGCGCATTCGTCGCCCCGCACGTGCGAAACGAGGGGGCTGTGGTTGCGCGGATGGGGCGCGTCGAGCTTGCCTCGGCGAGCGGCTTCACGCTCGACATGCACGGGGACCGCCTGATTTCGTTCCTGGTCGAGAACCCGAACGAACACCAGATTTTTGATGCCAACGGGGAGCCCGTCTCCGCCCTTGTGGAAAACAGCGGTGAGTTGATTGCGGACGGCGGTGTCGTTGTCATGAGCGCGTCGGCCGCCCGGGGGGTTGTCGACAGCGTCATCAACACAGACGGAATCGTTCAGGCGAACACGGTAGAAAAACGCGGTGGGCGGATCATTCTGGGCGGCGGCAGCACAGGCGTCGTGCGCACAGCGGGTCGGGTCCAGGCCAGGGGAGCGGATTCCGGCGAAACGGGCGGCACCGTCGAGGTGACCGGCGAGATGGTTGTCGCGGACGCGGGCACCGACATCGATGCATCCGGCATGGACGGCGGCGGCACGATCCTGTTCGGCGGCGATTACCTCGGCGGCAACACGACGAACGCCGAAATTTTTCACCTCGGGATCCAGCTCGAAGACAAGGAGGTGCCGACAGCCCGTCGGACGCTCGTTTCCGAAGGGGCGACACTCAGTGCTGATGCAATAAAATCCGGTGACGGCGGAAAACTGATCGTCTGGTCCGACGAGACCACGTTTTCATTCGGAAACCTGACCGCACGCGGTGGTCCTGAAGGCGGTGATGGGGGCTTCATCGAAACCTCCGGCGAGAAACTTGCAGTGGACGGGACTGTTGACGCAAGTTCGCCCGCTGGCCGCGCCGGAACCTGGCTACTCGACCCGCTCGACATCGCGATCGATGATCTCACCAACGGGCTCGTTGACATCAACTTCGGCGTGGATATTCCGTCGTTCGTTGGCGGTTCTCTGAACGCCACCACATTCTCACCTACAGGGAGCCCATCCGTGGTGGGGGCCAGCATGCTGGAAGCGTCTCTGAATACCGGGACGAACACCGTCGTAACGACTTTCAATACGACCGGTCCCGGCAGCGGTAACATCTCTCTGCGCACCGACATCAACAAGACAGCCGGTGGGGACGCTGTATTGGGCCTGTACGCAGTCGGCGACATCCTGATTGCATCCGGGGCGAACGTAACGTCAAGCAGCGGCGGCCTGTCATTCGACCTCTTTGGTCGTGGCATCGAGGCCGGAAACATGGGACGGCTGCGCCTGAATGGCGGCAGCTTGTTCCTTCTGCCCAGCTTCGGCGCTACGCTTTCCACGTCGTCGCCGATGCCCAACTATGTCGGCGTTACCAACAGAAACGGCGCAATTGGAAACGGACAGGGCAGGGTCAATCTTCGCTTTGGTCAGAACCGGGCGAATTACAACTACACGGCGAATTCGGTCGAATACCGGACGGGTGCGGTCGATCTGCGCGACGGAAGGTCCAGCGGTCGACTCGAGATGTATTTCGACCAACCTGTGGACACGACGTATCACAATTATGCCGTCCGGCACGATGCGAATCACGGCTTCAGAATTTCGAACCTCAGAAGTCAGGGCGCCGCGCGCGCGGATGCGCTCGATGGCATACCGGAAATCGTCAGCACTGATGGTCTGCGAACCGACTTCTTGGCAGAGGGTCCAAGCAGGCAAGTACCCGTGATCGAGGTATCACTGACATTCAGTGAGCGCGTTGGTGACTACCGCGTCACCGCGCCGTCGGGGCAGGCGATCCTGGATGCTCACTTGGCATCGCTCCGCCCACGTGCGCCGATTGAACGCGTCGTTCAGGAGGTGGGAGATCCACCAATCTACTTGGGGCCAAAAGTTCCCACTCTTGAAGAGCGATATGATGCAAGATTTTCTTTAGCGGAACAAGTAAGAATTAGAAATAGATTTCAAAGGGACTTTCTTCCATCAAGCGGCGCAAACTTGATAATACTTGCGGACTCGATATTTAGATCCTCAAATCAAGTTGAGCAACTCAGTGCTCTTGATGAATTTCTTCAGAAATTGAGTTCTAGCATTGGCCTCAGCATGAATAACTTAGGGCTTTTTAGTGATGGAAGAAACTCGAACCAAGACTTAGAAGTGCAGTATTCAGAAATACTAAATGAATCAGGATGGAGTCTTTCGCCTCAAGGTGTAACTTTGTTTCATAGTATCGGTTTGGACTCAAATCTTGTAGAGAAATGGACGAACACTGATGGCCGCGAGTATGTCTTCATTAGAGATGGAGAAGAGCGTACTATTGTAGACGACAGCACTAATCGAGGTACTTTTAACTACGGACCTAGCCCCGATAGCCCAGAACATCTTTATCTTGATGTATTTCCTTGGGTAAAGTGGGGCACTGGCCCGGACGACATGTCGAGTGCAGTAGACAGAATGAGATTGTTGTTAAGTTCCCCGTACAGGTCAATTCTAGCAAGCGCGTCATCACTTTCTCCTTGAGGAAGGTTTAGAGTCCCCGATAGGGGATCTGTAAACCCCACGGCTTTAGCCGGCCGGGATCGCGGCATTTGCGTTAAGATGCCTGATTATGGGATCTCCCAAACGTGGCAGCCATACTATTTGGGGTTGCAAATATCACTTGGTGTGGGTGACGGGGTATCCTACCAGGTATTGGGCGGTGGCAAGCAGCGGCAATGTGACAGACGTGGTATGGGCTGAATACATCAGGAACCAGACGCCACCAGAGCCCGACGATAATTTTAACGTGACATGAGTCCGCCGCATGGCGGACCGATCCGGCTTTGAGCCGTAACCTGAAGCCACCGGCTTTCAGCCGGTGGAGTATTCACGAACGTCTGGACTACCGCTTCGGCTGCGCCGTCAGCCGGTCGCTTGGCCCTTCAATCTGCCAGATAGCCCTCGTAACCACGCATTTACGCGGTATTTCCGGGCCTTCGGGGGCCTAAACTGCGATTTCGGGCAGACTCCGCCTCATGCCATCAGATTCCGTCGAACAAGGAACAGGCAGGTTGCCGATGGCAAACAGCGTGAAGAGCTGCGCGCGGTTCTTCGTCAGCCCGCTGTAGCGGGCCTTGAGTTAGCCGAATTGGCGCTTGAGCACGCGGAAAGGATGCTCGACCCGGACTCGCAGTCGCCAGTGATTGCGCCGCTGGATCCAGCAACTACTGGCGACGCGATAATACGGTTGATGTCCGCATCGGTGGAGTCGAGCGCAGCGCTCGTCGCCGCCTTTCGCATGACGTCCCAGAACTTGCCCCCGGCCGGAGAAGGCGGCCTCGGGCGTTGCGTTGACGCAGTTCCTGTCCGCCAACCCGAGGTTTCATTGCCACGCAGAAGCGCGTCCCACACTTGGCTGTGGCGGACCTCGGTCGTCGTTGTTTCCAGCCTGCGCACGATGCTGCTCTCGGCATTCACGCCAACATGCGCTTTCATGCCAACATAACAGTCGTTGCCCCTCTTTATCAATGCCATGTCGGGATGGCTCGCTGGCCGCGCGCCCTTGGTCGAAGAAGGCGCGCGACGATCGTCGCGTCAATCCGCGTGCCCGTCCTCCCAAATCAGGCATGGTCAGGCCCGCATAACAAAGGCGTGCACAACAAGTGGCAGTGCTACACTAATCCATTTAAGCTGCCAGTATAGTCGCGCGTGCGCAGTCAACGGCCAAGAAGCGCCGGTTCCCCCTCCCATGGTTCCTCCCGGGCCCTGATCGTATACGGGGGGGCGCAGTGCGCAATTTCGCTAGCGACTGGATTCCTCACCGGGGAATCCACCTGGAATCCACCTCGGCACGCCGGCTCGGAATTCTGAATCAATATCAGCAGCTTACCGGGCCACCCGGCCGGCAGGGTGGATTCCTCGGCAGAATCCAGGGAAGCCAGTTTGAGGAAGCCACCTGCCAACACTTTCAAGGACGGACACTTACGAAGACGCGGCCTTGATCGGTGTGAGTTGATCGTATCCACCAGCGGGCAGCACCTCAGTCCGAGGCACGAAACACCTGCACGCGGATCGGCGTCGGATTGTAGCCGTTACACGGATTGTGCATCTGCGGGCAGTTCGACAGGGCCGCCAGCACATCGTGGTCGGCGCGAAGGGCAACCG
>Ga0307959_1000580_pt1 | contig 18590 bp, 16 predicted proteins | sample OrgLakmetagen494_FD_201813 | JGI IMG/M metagenome (GOLD analysis project Ga0307959, IMG submission 201813) | Saline water microbial communities from Organic Lake, Antarctica - #494 | ecosystem: Environmental > Aquatic > Non-marine Saline and Alkaline > Saline | place: Antarctica: Organic Lake...
CTGTTACAAAGAGAAGGCTTTGGTGCCGGCCACTACGTGGATATTTTTGACGGTGGTCCGGTGCTTGAAGCGCGCACCGACAGCCTGCACAGTATTGCGGCCAGTCGCCGAAAAATTCTCCGCGGCAGCGCCGATGCCGACGGCCCGTTATGGTTATTGGCGGCGGGCGAAGGTCAGCGCTTTTGTTGCACGCTGACCCCGGTTGGGGAAATGCTGGACGCCGCCTTGAAAGTTCCGATAGACACCTGGCGCCGCTTGGGTGGCGACACCGGTGATAGCGTGCGCGGAGTGCCATTATGAGCACCCTTGTGAGTGTTATTGATAGTGCTATTGATAGTGCTATTGAAAGCGTTATTGAGAGCGTGGTTGTAAGCACCGTTATGAGTGCCCTTAGCAATGGAGAGCTGCGACTATGCTGCTGATACGCCCCTTGGCTGATCGCGACCTTGACGCCCTTTATGCCATGGCGGAACGGGCGGGCAAGGGCCTGACCTCGCTGCCGGCAGACCGTGGCCTGTTGCAGAAGAAAATCGATCTGGCGGGCAACAGCTTTAACCAGCGTTGCGCCCCCGAAGCGGCGCTGTATCTGTTTGCTCTTGAAGACACCACAACAGGCCAAGCGGTCGGAATAAGCGGCATACAGGCCAGAGTTGGCTGTGATGAGGTGTTTTACAACTATCGCCTGAGCGTGACCGTGAATGCCTCGCGGGAGCTGGGTGTGCACGTGCGAACGCCCACATTGCAACTGTCCAATGACATGACCGACGTAAGCGAAATTTGCTCGCTGTTGTTGGCGGATACCTACAAAGGCGGTGGCAACGGCCTGCTGCTGTCCCGCTGTCGCTTTTTGTTTCTGGACGACTTCCGTAAACAGTTCTCTGAGAAAATTTTCGCGGAAATGCGGGGTGTGAGTGACGCCGAGGGCAATAACCCGCTGTGGGACGCTCTGGGCAGCAAGTTTTTTGATATGGCGTTCAGCGAAGCCGACCGCCTGTCGGGCATGGGCAATAAATCCTTTATTGCCGAGCTGATGCCAAAATACCCGATTTACCTGTCGATGCTGCCAAGCGCCGCCCGCTCGGTTATTGGCTGCGTGCACGCCAATACGGCGCCGGCGTTAAATATGCTTCAGGCGGAGGGTTTTAATTTCAACGGGCTGGTGGATATTTTTGACGGCGGCCCGGTGGTGGAAACGTTTATCGACAATATCCGCACGGTACGCGAAGCGGTTGAGCGCAGGGTCACCATTACTGACAAACCGGTGGTCACCGATGTGCCCGTTACCGAGCGCGTTATTGTGGCTAACCGTTCGATGCGACATTTCCGTGCAACCACACTGCCGCTTACCTGCGTAAACGCCGACACGATTGCGTTGCCGCAACACGTTGCTGCGGCACTTCAGGTTCAGGCCGGCGACACAGTGCGCCTGGCGCCTCTGAAAGACAGCGGCCCGCTGCCCATACATTCATTCAAAGCCCCCCAATAGCTAACACACATTGTTTAAGTGAGGTGCAACACCATGATCAACCTGACAGGTGAACTGTTCATTGATGGCCTTTGGCTAGTCGGCCACGGCGATGAATTTGACTCCCTGCACCCGGTAACGGACGAAACGATTTGGGACGGCAGCGCCGCTGGTATAGAAGACGTAGACGCAGCCGTGCGCGCCGCCCGCAAAAGCTTCCGTGTATGGCGCAACACCCGTTTTGATGAGCGCCTTGGCATTGTGAAAGCATTTGGGGAATTGCTTGAAGCTAACAAAGAGGCCTTAGCCACATTAATAGGCAGGGAAACCGGCAAGCCGCTGTGGGAGTCGCGCACCGAAGTTGCGGCGATGATCGGTAAAATCGGTATTTCAGAACAGGCCTACAACGAGCGCACCGGCACCCGTGAATCTGAGGTGGCCGCTGGCCATGCGGTGCTGCGCCACCGGCCCCACGGTGTGGTCGCGGTATTTGGCCCCTACAACTTCCCCGGGCATCTGCCTAACGGCCACATCGTGCCAGCTTTGCTGGCGGGTAATACGGTGATTTTCAAACCCAGCGAACTGACCCCGGCGGTGGCCGAACTCACGGTACGCCTGTGGCAAAACGCCGGCCTGCCAGACGGCGTGATCAACCTGGTGCAAGGCGCCGCCGCGACTGGGAAAGTACTGTCCGCGCACCCGGGGCTGGATGGCCTGTTCTTTACCGGCAGTTCCGCCGTGGGCCATCGTTTGCACGAACAGCATGGCGGCCAGCCGGAGAAAATTCTGGCGCTGGAAATGGGCGGTAACAATCCGTTGATTGTGCAGAATGTAAGCGACGTGGACGCCGCCGTGCACCACACCATTCACTCGGCGTTTATATCCGCCGGCCAGCGTTGCACCTGCGCCCGCCGCCTGCTGGTGCCAAAAGGCAGCAAAGGCGATCTGTTCCTTGAACGTTTGGTGGACGTAAGCGACCGGCTGTCGGTGGCTGAATTTGACGCCGAGCCCCAGCCCTTTATGGGTGCTGTCATCTCGCCCGCGGCGGCGGAGAAATTGCTGGCAGCGCAGGCGCAGATGGTGGAGCAGGGCGCAAAAATGCTGTTGGAAATGAAGCAGCTTAAAGCCGGTACCGGTCTGTTATCGCCGGGCATAATAGACGCTACCGGTCTGGAATTGGCGGATGACGAGCACTTTGGACCATTACTGACCGTATATCGTTACGATAGCTTTGACGATGCTCTGGAACTGGCCAATAACACCCGCTTTGGCTTGGCGGCGGGTATTTTGACGGACGACAAAGAACTGTACCAGCGCCTGCTGGAAGAAACTCGAGCCGGCATTGTGAATTGGAATAAGCCGTTAACCGGCGCCAGCAGTGCAGCGCCCTTCGGTGGCATTGGAGCCAGTGGCAACCACCGCGCCAGCGCTTATTACGCAGCGGACTATTGCGCCTGGCCCATGGCGTCGCTGGAAGCCAACGCTAGCGAACTGCCAGGCACTCTGGCACCGGGGCTTCACTTCGACTGATCCGGGTAGCACATCCACGTTTATCCAAGGCCCGTTCAGGGCCATCTGCTATGGAATCTTGAAAATGATAAATCATGCCCGAGAAGCCAACTTTGATGGGCTGGTGGGGCCTACCCACAACTATGCCGGGTTGTCCTGGGGCAACGTGGCATCGAAATCCAACGTCAGTGCGGTGTCTAATCCCAAAGAAGCTGCCCTGCAGGGGCTGGCGAAAATGAAACAGCTGGCTGACCGGGGCTATGTGCAAGGCGTGTTGCCGCCCCACGAACGCCCGCACTTGCCGACCTTGCGTGCTTTGGGCTTTAGCGGCAACGACGCAGACGTTCTGGCGCAGGTGCTAAAAAAGTCTCCGGAACTGTTGGCGGCGGTGTCTTCCGCTGCAGCCATGTGGACAGCGAATGCAGCCACGGTTTCGCCCAGCGCCGACACCCGCGACCGGCGGGTGCATTTCACCCCGGCCAACCTGGGCGCCAAGTTTCACCGCTCCATCGAGCACGTGGTCACCGGCCGTGCTTTAAAGTCCATATTTAGCGACGAAAGCCATTTTGCCCACCACCCGGCGCTGCCAGCGGTGAGTCATTTTGGTGATGAAGGCGCGGCCAACCACACCCGTCTTTGCAGCGATTACGGTGCTCCCGGGGTGGAGTTGTTCGTGTATGGCCAGCGTGCGTTAAATGATAAGGCGAAGGCGCCCAAGCGTTTCCCTGCGCGGCAGACCTTTGAGGCGTCACACGCCATTGCCCGGCTGCACAATTTGCGCGATGAAGGCGTGGTATTTGCCCAGCAGAACCCGGCGGCGATTGACGCCGGTGTGTTCCACAACGACGTAATTGCGGTCGGTAATGGCAACACCCTGTTTTATCACGAGATGGCGTTTCTGAATGAAAACTCCACTCTCAACGAAATTCGCGAGCGCCTGACCGGATGTGAGCTGCAAGCGGTGCGGGTGAGCGGAAGTGAAGTGCCCCTGGCCGATGCGGTCTCGTCTTACCTGTTTAACAGCCAACTCCTTAACACCGACAACGGCATGCTGCTGGCGGTGCCGGGCGAGTGCCGCGAAGTGGCTAGCGTGAGCCAGTATCTGGACAAACTGGTGGCCAGCGGCGGGCCGATTACCGCGGTGGAAGTGTTTGATGTAAAGCAGTCTATGCGTAACGGCGGAGGGCCGGCTTGCCTGCGCTTGCGGGTAGTACTGAATGATGAAGAGCGGGCGGCCATGCATCGGGGCGTAATTCTAACGGATGTTTTATACGAGCGTTTGACTCACTGGGTAGCAGCCCATTATCGTGACAGGCTCAGCCAACAGGATCTGGCCGATCCCATGTTGCTGCAGGAAGTACAAAAAGCCCTGGACGAACTCACCGGCATTCTGAGCCTGGGGTCGATTTACGATTTTCAACGGGGATAAAAACACCCATGGTGCGACCTTATTTGCGCATGGCGTTGCTGGTGGTTGCGGCTTTAACGGCTGTGGCGTGTTCAAAATCGTCAGAAGATAGCGGCGCTGCTACGTCTGCAGCAGCTGCAGGCCCGGCGGTTGTGTATGTGCGCACAGCGGCGGTTGAAGGCGGCGATGCTCGCGCGGTATCCCTGCGCTTTGCCGGCATAGTGCGTGCCAGCCAGCGTGCAACGCTGACTTTTCAGCTCAGCGGAACCCTTACTGAACGTAAGGTGGCGTTGGGCCAAGCTGTAGAGGTTGGCGATGTGCTGGCGCGTATTTATAGCCCCGCCCTGGAACCGGCGCGGGATTCTGCCAGCGCTCGCCTGGATGAATTGACCACCAACTATCAACAGTCACAACGTGAATGGCAGCGCGCTAGCAGCCTGCGTGAACGCGGTGTGGTGTCGGAACAGGCGCTGGAACAGATCGCCGCCCGCCGCGACGGGCTCAAGGCCAGTGTTGCCACCGCCCGAGCATTTTTAGCCGAAGCCAGCAAAATGCTGCAAGAAAATACTCTGAAAGCGCCATTTGCCGGCCGGGTTGAAGCCTTGTTGGTCGAGCAGGATGAATTTGTGGCCGCCGGTCAGCCGGTTATGCGATTGTCGTCGCCGAAAGGGCGGGAAGTGGAAGTGCGGGTGCCGGTGTATATGCTCAATCACGTTAGCTTGGGGGCTGAACTGCCGGTGTGGCCGGTGCAAGACCGCAGCCAGGCTCCGGTGCAGGGCAGCGTGATTGAAATCGCCCAGGCCGGTGCCATTCGTGGCGAGCTGCAACCGCTGCTGGTGAACCTTCCGGCTAACACCCTGAATGCAGGTATGCCGGTAGAAGTGGGCATGACCCCGCAAACCACCGCGGCCTTAACCGTGCCGCTGCTGGCGGTGATACGTAACGTAAACGCCGCTGCCAGTTCCGCTTTCAGCCCTCTGTCTAGCTCCAGCTCTAATTCCATACCCAGCCCCAATGCCAGCTCGAGCACCAGTGTGTTCCTCGTGCGTGATGGTGTTGCCCGGCGCACGCCGGTCACGGTATTGCGGATATTGGGTGAGCGCGCGGCCATTCAAGCCGAAAGCCTGTTGGCGGGTGATCAGGTGGTGTACGCCGGCATGACCAAACTGGCTGACGGCGACACCGTGATTGAAGCGGCGCAAGCTGTGCGCACTCAGCCTGTAGAAGGATAGCAACGCCTTGATCACCCGCCGTCTGCTGAATTTTCAACGCCTGCTGGGCATGGTTGTTACGATGCTGTGCCTTTTGGGCATTGCTGCTTTCAGCACCATGCCGCGCCAGGAAGACCCATCGTTCCCCTATCGAGCGGGCCTGGTGTCGGTGGTTTATCCCGGTGCCAGCGCCGCGGATATAGAGCGCCTGGTGCTGCAACCGCTGACCGACGAATTGCGGCAAGTGGAGGAACTGGATTACAGCCAGGGCATTGCTCGCACCGGCGTAGCGCTGCTGAGCTTGCGCCTGAAAGACACGATATATGACACCGATCCGGCGTGGGACCGGGTGCGCCGGGCGATGGACCGGGCACGCCGGGATTTTCCTGACGATGTTGGATTGATGGCGCTAGACGACCGCTTGATTGATATTCCGGCGATTGTGCTAGCAGTGGCGGGGTCGCCCTCTGTTACCGAGCTGACCGCAGTGGCCGAGAGGCTAAAGAAGAACCTGGGTGATATCAGCGGATTGTCCCGCGTTGAGCTAGACGGCGACAGCGATGAACAGATAACTCTGGCGCTAGACGACTCTGCGCTCTTCCGCCTGGGCATCTCCCCGGCTCAAGTGTTGAACACCCTGGCACAGCGCAACCAGACCACGCCGGGCGGCTTTGTGGTGGTGAACGGCCGCCGCCTGTCGATACTGCCGAACAGCGAATTTACCGACATTGAAGCCATACGTGCCACGCCCATTGAGCTACCAGACGGCTCCCAAGTGCCGCTGGCGGCAGCGGCGGAGGTGTGGCGTGGCCCAGTGGAGCCGCGCCAGCCGGAAACCTGGTATGACGGCGAGCGGGTGGTAACGCTGTCGCTAATAATGGAAGAAGACACCACCGATGCCATCCGCTTTGGCCAGCAGGTGCGGGAGCGATTGCAACAGATTCAGGGTGATTTTGCGCCTTATCAGATTCACGAGATGTTCTTCCAGCCGGACAAGGTGCAGGAGCGCTTAATAGGCTTGGCGTGGAGCCTGGTGCTGTCAGTGCTAATTATTGTAGCGGTGGTGTTCACTGGCATGGGCATACGCATGGGTCTTTTGGTGGCGTCCATTCTGCCGATGGTAGCGCTGATCAGCATTGGCCTTTATGACATGGGCGGCGGCGTGCTGCACCAGGTAGCCATTATTGGCATGGTGATTTCCCTGGGCATTCTGATTGATAACGCCATTGTGATTGTGGAGAACATACAGGGCCATCTGGATGAAGGCATGCGCCGGCTGGATGCCCTGCGCAAAGCGGTGGGTGAGCTGGCAGGGCCTTTGGGTGCGTCAACCGGCACCACCATCGCCGCGTTTACACCTATGTTGTTGTCGAAAGGCGGCGCCGCCGACTTCACCCGCGGCGTGCCGATCATGATCATGCTGACCTTGTCTGTTAGCTACCTGCTGGCTATATCTGTGGTGCCATTGCTGGCGGCGCGGTTTCTGAAGGCCCGCCGTCGCGAGAAGGAAGACCGGTTGATCGGGCTTGCGCGTTTTCTTGGCGGTCTGGTGTTCTATCATCCCAAGCGCTTGGTGCTGGCGGGCTCGTTATTGGTGTTTGCCAGCCTGGGCATGACGCCGTTTATGGCCCAACAGTTTTTCCCGAACGCTGACCGGCCGCGGGTGATTGTGGAAATGTATCTGCCCGAGGGTACTGATCAGGCCCAGACATCGGCGGTGGCTGCCCAGCTGGAACACGCGATTCGCAGCCAGCCGGCGGCGCTGGATATACAGCGTTTTGTCGGTTTTGCCGGCCCCAGTTTTTATTACAACCTGCAGCGATCACCCCAGGCGCCCAACCGCGGCCGACTGGTGATACGCACGCCCACCCTGGCCGATACCACCGACATGATTCGCTGGGTGCGCACCTACGTGGCTGAACATCTGCCCGAGCTGGAGGTGGTGGTAGGCACCCTGGCGCAGGGGCCGCCGCGGGCAGCGCCAGTAGAGGTGCGGGTATACAACGCCAACGCAGAAGATCGCGCCCGTGCCACCGAACAGGTATTCCGCGCCTTACGGGCGACCGTTGGTACGGTAGACTTGCGTCATGATCTGGATATTGGCGTGCCTGGCATTGAAATTAACGTGGATGACGCCACCGCTGCGCGCTTTGGCCTGACCCGTGCCGACGTGGCGAACAGTCTTTACGGCCAGAGTTTTGGCATAGCGGCGGAAACCTATCGCCAGGAAGACGACCCTATTCCGCTGGTGTTGCGTTCCCGCGAGGGCACGGCTATTTCCCTGGAACGGTTGCTGTCGGTGAACATCTACAACAGCCAGGGTGACGCCATACCGCTGGCGGCGCTGGCCTCGGTAGACACCCGTTGGGAAGCGGCGGTGATGTATTCCCGCAATGGTGTGCCAATCAATACGGTAGCGGCGAACCTGGTCACCGGGTTCAGCTTTAGCCAGGCTTTGGATGGCATGAATCGTGCGCTGGAATCCGACCCTTTGCCGCCGGGTACGCGGCTGGAGCTGGGCGGTGATGCCAAAGGTTCGGGCGACGCTAACGGCGCGCTGTTAAAGGCTGCGCCCATCGGTATTCTGCTGTTGTTATTCTTCCTGCTGTTGCAGTTTAATTCCTTCCGCCGGGTGGGGATTATTCTGCTGACCGTGCCGTTGGCCACCGTGGGTATATTCCCGGGGCTGGTGCTGAGCGGTTCGCCTTTCGGTTTTCAGTCATTGTTGGGGGTGATTGCGCTGGTGGGTATTGTGGTGAATAACGCCATTGTGCTGCTGGACGTGATGGATAGGGAGCTGGATAACGGCCACGACATTTTCAACGCCGTGCGCAAGGCCGTAGAACAACGCACCCGGCCCATTCTGTTGACCACTGGTACCACCGTGGCGGGTTTGCTGCCGCTGGCGTTCAGCAGCTCTACGCTCTGGCCTCCCATGGCCTGGGCCATTATCTCCGGCTTGCTGGCGTCTACCGTGCTGACTCTGCTGATGATTCCTGCGGTTTGCTCGCTGCTGATCAAAGTGCCGGTAGCCGAACCGGACAACTTACCGGCCTGATCCGTTTTCCGGCTGGCTGTTTGAATTTATGGAACGTTCAAACAGCCAGTCGGGACACCAACAATCCCACACGCTGGCCAACGGGCACATCGCGGTTTGGAAACACAATGGCTTCGGGCTTTCCGCCTACGCAGTAGCGTTGATGGCTGTTTTCCCAAATGACAGTGCCCGGGGCGTATTGGGTGAAATTTGCCACGTCATCCGGCACGTGAAACTGAAAACCCTCACCGCTGTTCAGAATTTCGTGAACCACCTGAAATATAGCCAGCTCTTGTAGGTTGCCTGCTGTGGTTGCAGAAGCTGGCGCTGGTAATCCGGCCAGGCGCCGTTCCAGTGCGTTATGAATTCCTTGAAAACGGCTCAGATCGTTCTGGCCGAAGGGTTTTACCTGGCCCAGCTCTACCGTGAAGCTTTGGGCGTTCAGAGCGGATGACGAAAATGAAGCAAAGGTGGTGCCGGCTTTGTGTTGCAGCAATAGGGTATGCACATCCGCTTCGAGCAAAAAGGCGCACTGCTCAGCAGGTGCCTGGCGGCCGGCCATAAACGCATAGAGTGCGAACTTCTCCCGTTGAGAAGAACGTATGGCGGTGTGCAGATCGTAGTGGCTCAACGCCAGGCCCCGTGCCTGCGTTTGCTCGGCGAAGGTCTGGCACAGCTGTTCCAGCTGCAGCGCGCGCTCGGCTTCTGGTGTTTGACGGACTTCGTCACGCCGGTGTGCGCCGCTGAACAGTCGGTTCAGGTTGGCGTCAATAAAGCGCTTGCCCGTTACCATAGCCTGCGGGTTGCCCAGTATCAGCAAGGCAGGGCAGGCAGGTTGTAAGGCGCCACTAAGCAGTTCGTTAACCAGCTGGTTCAGCACTTCGATGGGCGCGGTTTCATTGCCGTGAACACCGGCAGAAATCATCATCGCGTCTTGATGGGTGTTTTGGCGGTTTACTGGCGGGCTAACCTGTAAAATGCCGTTGCCCAGTTGCAGCAGTTCTCCCCCTCCCGGCAATCTATGGCGGCATTGGGGAAGGGCTTTGCTGGCGTTTTCCAGGGTGTGGCTTAGCCAGTCTTGTTTGCTGTTAAAAAAGGCGCTGCTGGCGGTCATTGGTTGCTCTTTATCAGGAATTCCTCGTCAGGAGTTCACCGGGCGCTGATGGCGTAGCAGGTGGTTTTCCAGTTTGCGGAACACAAACACCAGTATAAAAGTGAGCATCAGGTAAATCAGCGCGACGAATATGAATGCGTCAAAGGGTGCGTAGGTGCGTGCGTATATATTGCGCGCGGCGCCGGTCAAATCCACCATGGTAACCACGCTGGCAATAGCGCTGGCGTGCAGCATGAAAATCACTTCGTTCGAGTAGGCCTGAACCGCACGGCGTGCCGCGTTGGGCAGAATAATTCGGCGCATACGCAGCATCCAGCTCATACCGTAGGCTTTGGCAGCTTCAATTTCACCCATCGGCGTGGCGATAATGGCACCGCGGATAATTTCGGTGGTGTAAGCGGCTGTATTAAGGGTGAACGCCAGCAGGGCCGGGTAGAAAGGCTCACGGAAAACATTCCACCAAAAGGTTTCCTGAATACCGGGAATCTGGGCAATGCCGTAGTAAATAATGTACAGCTGAATCAGCAGCGGCGTGCCGCGAAACAGATAGGTGAACACCCAGATCGGGCCAGACACAAACGGGTTGCGCACGGTGCGCAGAATGGCCAGGGGTAATGCAATGACAAGGCCGATCAACAGCGATAAAAATACCAGGTGCACGGTGGTTACCAAGCCATTCCAATATTCCAGCAGAGTCATGACGGTGAAGATATCGTTCTGGTTCAGCCACTGGCTGATGAAGTCTGGCATAAATCAGCTCCTCTGCACCACGCCAACATTGGCGCGAATGTCCAGCCACTTGATGAACAGCTCGGAAACCGCTGTCAGCGACAGATAAACAAAGGCCACGGGGATGAAAAAGTGAAACGGCATGCGCTCGGCTTTGGCGGCTTCTTCAGCCACTCTCACCATATCGGTCAGGCCGATAATGGATACCAACGCGGTGGTTTTCAGCAATACCTGCCAGTTGTTGCCAATGCCAGGCAGAGCATGACGCAGCATTTGCGGAAATATAATACGTCGAAAGGTATGCCAGCGTGAAAACCCATAAGCCCGGGCAGCTTCTATTTGGCCGGTGTCTACAGCCAGAAAGGCACCGCGGAAGGTTTCGGTCATATAGGCGCCAAAGATAAGACCGATGGTGACGACGCCTGAAATAAACGGGTCGAATTGAAAAAAGAAGTCGATTTCGTAAGCTTCCCACAACACATCAGACAGGCTGTTCACCGCCAGTTGGCCGCCGTAATAGAACAGCATCATCATCACTATGTCTGGGACGCCGCGAATGCAGGTGGTGTAGGTGGTCGCTATGGCTCGCAATGGTCGGTTGTCCGACAGTTTGGCAGAGGCTCCAAGCAGACCCAGTATGAGCGATACGGCCAGCGACAGGAACGCCAGTTCCATGGTCACAACAGCGCCACTTAACAGGTCCGGGCCGTAACCTTTCAGATCAAGCATGAGATCTTCCGATAATCCGAGGTGGCCAGAGTGGCCACCTCGAAGGCATGATTAAGCCTTGACGTCGTAAGCGAAGTATTTCTTCATAATGGTATCGTAAGTACCGTTTTCTTTGAGGGTGTCTAGTGCTTTATTGGCACGCTCGGCCAAGTCTTTATCGCGCTTGCGCATAGCAACGCCTACGCCTTCACCCAGTTTTACGGGCTCGCCAATTTCAATAAAACCGTCTTTGTTTTTGATGGTTTGTTCGCCCACCGGGTAGTCTACAAATACCACGTCCAGACGCTGGCCTTCAAGATCCAGAACCATATCGCCGGCGGTGTTATAACGCTTGATGTTTACAATACCGGTCATGTTTTCAGTGACAAAGGTGTCCATGGTGGTACCGCGCTGCACACCTACGGATTTGTCTTTCATGGCCTCCATGTCGGTTACGTCGACATCAAACCCTTCAGCCGCAAACCAGCCGCCTGGCGTGTTGTAGTAAGGCTTAGAGAAGAGCACTTGTTCGGCGCGCTCCGGGGTGATCGACATGGAAGACATGATGGCGTCAAACTTGCGCGCCAGCAGGCCGGGAATCATGCCATCCCAGGCTTGGATGATAAACTCGCATTTAGCGTTCATTTCTTCGCACATAGCTTTAGCCAACTCAACCTCAAAGCCCGTCAGTTCGCCGTTTTCATCTTTGTATTCGAACGGCTCGTAGGGCACGTCGAAAGCAATGCGAATGCTGTCTTCGGCCTGTACCGAACCGGTCAGCATGGCCAGCGCGCAGCTGGCAGCAATCAGAATTTTTTTCATGGGGAACTCTCCGGTTGTTTGCCTTTAATGGTTTTTTTATCAGTAGGTCGCACAGAGTGCGTATTATGAATAATACGGTACAAAAAGCACGATAACACCGGTTATCCGAACTTGGGAGCCAGAAATTGCTGCATCCGCTCAGATTCCGGGTTGTCGAATACCTTCGTTGGTGAACCCTGTTCTTCAATGACGCCCTGATGCAAGAACAGCACTTGGGTTGAAACGTCTTTGGCGAAGGCCATTTCGTGGGTAACCACAATCATAGTGCGGCCTTCTTCAGCCAAGCTCTGCATAACCCGCAACACTTCGCCCACCAGTTCCGGGTCTAGCGCCGAGGTAGGCTCGTCAAACAGCATGACTTCTGGCTCCATCGCTAGAGCCCGTGCAATTGCGGCTCTTTGTTGCTGGCCACCCGACATCTGCGCTGGGTAATAATCCTTGCGCTCGTAAATGCCCACCTTGTGCAGGTAGCTTTCGGCGCGCTCAATGGCCTCTTTCTTGGGCACCTTCAGCACGTGTATGGGCGCTTCAATGATGTTCTCCAGCACGGTCATGTGTGACCAAAGATTAAAACCCTGGAAGACCATCGACAGTTTGGCGCGTATTAACTCAACTTGATGGTTGTCGGCGGGGATGCGTTCGCCTTTGCGGTTCTGCGCAAAACGGATGGGGTCGCCGTGCACAACAATTTCGCCGGACGTCGGCGTATCCAACAGATTAATACAGCGCAGAAAGGTGCTTTTGCCGGAACCTGAACTGCCAATCAGCGATACAACATCGCCTTTTTGAGTTTCCAGCGAAATGCCTTTTAGCACCTCAAGCTTGTCAAAGGTTTTGCAAATATCCTTACAGATCAAGGGCGATTGGTCCGCCATTGGTGGCTCCTGAGGCTATAAATCAAAGGCTTCTGTTTTACGGACTGTGGCAGTGTAAATCAATACTTTTTATACGGTCTGGTCTGCCTTAATGCAAACACTTTAAGGACACACTCTGGTTTCGCAATAACGCATTTTCGTGAGCATGCTATAATTTACGGCTGCGTGCCCTTTGAATGCTCGATAGTTTGCCAAACTGGCACTGTGTCCAGAGCGAGTTTGTTACCGAAAATACCGACCAGTCCGCGTGAGGGCTGGCACTACTGAAAAGGCAAATGCGCGTGTCACAATTACAATTGGCAATTTTATTGGGAATGACAGTGGCGCTCGGGCCCCTAGCCTTAGATGCTTACCTGCCTGCGTTCCCGCAGATTGCCACGGATTTGAACGTTGACCACACTGATGTCGGGCTTACCCTGAGCGTTTATGTAGGGGCTATGGGCCTTTCGCAACTGGTGGGTGGACCGCTGTCTGACCGCTACGGTCGCCAGATTGTTTTGCTGGGCGGCCTGTTTGTGTTCGCCGTTGCCGCAGCCATGGTTGCACAAGCGAGCAGCCTGAACGAAATGCTGGGCTGGCGACTGGTGCAGGGCATGGGGGGCGCCTTTTGCGCGGTGTCTGTGCCGGCTATTGTGCGCGACCAGTTTCACGGCAAAGATGCAGCTCGGCTGTTTGGTCTGATTGGCCTGGTTATGTTTATAGCTCCGGCAGCGGCGCCCACTCTCGGGGTAATTTTGTTGGCAGTGGCCGACTGGCCGGCGATATTCCTGATGCTGACGGGTTACGCGGTGTTTCTAGCCGTTGTACTGAAGCTGCGCCTGTTTCGCCAGCTGCCTGCCAAAGAGCGGGTCAAAACTCCGGTATCCACTCTGGTTACAAATTACAGTCTGGTTCTGAGGCATTGGGTGACCATGCGTTTTGTTGCCATACAAGCGCTGTGTTTCAGCGCTATGATGGTGTTTATCACTCACGCATCCTTTATCTATCAGGAATGGTTTGGCCTCTCCAATACCCTGTTTTCTGCGCTGTTTGCCGCCAATATTGTGTTAATGGCCAGCCTGAACATATTTAACCGTTATTTGCTAAGGTATTTCGAGGCGGTATCGATTTTGCGGGTATCGGTATTGTTGCAGTTCATCGCGTTGCTGGTATTAGTTGCGCTGGCTTGGGTTGGGGCTCCCTGGTGGGTCATTGCCGGCTGCATTGTGACGGCCGTGGGCTTTATGGGTTCCATCATTCCCAATAATATGGCGAATGCTCTGGAATTTTTTCCGCACCTGGGAGGCACGGCTGCGGCGATGCTGGGCGCTACTCAATTCACCCTGGCCGGCGCCATCAGTGCGTTTTCTACCACGGTGGTGGAAGAGTCTGTGTTGAACGTAGTGATTGTGATGGCGGTGTGCTCAATGCTGGCGGCCATACTGGCATTCGGTGCGCCGCGGGCGGTTCGCCGCGAGGTTGCAAAAATCGAAGCTGTTGCCGATGCCGCTGTGTTACCCGAGCCCGCAAGCCCGAGCTAACGGCAGCCCGACCACGATTACCGCCGAACTGACGGACCTGATCAACAGGTCGACAATACTGACGGGCAGGCTCAGTTCCATATCAAGCCGCGTGAGGGTTAGCTTGCGGTAGAGACGTCATAATCCTTGATGATTGCGGAGAGTTGATCCTTAAGGCTCAACCTCTTTTTCTTCTGAGTTTCCAGGTATTCATCGGATGTTGTTTCTACTTCGGTTTCAATACGATGCACTTCGTGCTGTAAATCGTGGTACTCCTCAAACAGCTCGGCGAAGTGCTGGTCAGACATTTTCAGCTTGTGGATCGTATCTTTGGATTCCGGAAATTCATGGAGAAGGTCGTGTTTTTCAATGGGCATTGAGAGATTCCTATGAGTTGTTGAGTTGCTTCCTCAAGTTCAGTGTAGGCCTTCTGAGGATGCGCTGATTGATGCCGGTCAAGAACACCGCGAGGTACTATCAAGAAGGCAGAAACCGGCGCGAAGGCAGAAACGGGAACACGGTGTTGCCTCACAGGAAGATTTCCCTGAGCGACAGCGTATTTTTAGTAATGCGCTCGGCCCCGGTGGCTGTAATGCGGACCGTTTCGCTGAAACCGACGCCAAACTCGCCCGGCTTGCGCAGGCAGATTGGCAGATGAAACACCATGTCTTGCTCCAGAATTGCCGGGTTGTCTGTGGTAATAAACATGGAGCCGGCGACCCAGGATGGCGGAAATGACGCACCGACCGGGTAGCCAAACACGCCGGAGAAAAACGCGCGGTCGACGATTGGCGCTAGCGCGAGTTCGCCTGCACGGGCTGCCGAGGCGAAGCTTGCCCCGGCGCGCGCGGCTGACATCACTGCTGCCAGAACTTCAAGACAGACCGCATGAAATTCACGAATTTCGGCGGAAGCTTCGCCAACGACGGCGGTACGCATCATAGGCGCGGTGTAGCGTTTGCGAACCGCACCGAATTCAGTGAACACCACATCTCCGCGTGCAACTTCATAACCCGCATGATTGGTATGAATGATGCCGCTGCGCGCGCCAGTCGTCACAATTGGTTGCATGCTCATGAATTCGCTGCCCGCCCCCAGCATGGAGCTGGCACCAGCCCGGGCAATTTCATGGTCGACCACGCCCGCTTTTGTCACGGCTGTTGCTGCGTTTAGACCGGCGTTGGTAATGGCGGCGCTTTCAGCAAGATAAGCCAGTTCGGCGGATGACTTAACCAGTCGAACACGGTCGATCAGTGCGCCGAAATCGATAAATGTGGCGGCGTCTAACGTGTTCTTGAGCGCCGAAAGCAGTCCCGGCCGAAAAGAGCCCGCCCAGGGGTTAAAGCCGATTCGCGGCGCTGTGCTTCCCGCCGTGCGGCGCACCTGAACAGCCAGATCGCTTGCCACTGTTTCGGGCGCCTGCCATGGATAGCCGATAACGTCGTCCACCCGGCTCAGATACACGGCAGGACCCATCTCAATGGCCGGCACGAACAGCACGGTTCTATCAAACGCGACTAGCAGCACGCACTGGACCGAGACCTCGAAGGTCGTGTATCCGGTCAGATAACACAGTTCGCTGGCTTCGGTCAGTAGTAACAGGTCAAGTTCGGCTTCGGCCATTCTCTGACGAACAGAGGCGAGCCTTGCCTCGTATTCGTCCGGCTTGAACGCCAGTACGGGCTCGGGGAAGTGGCTTTGCAGTTTTTCGCGGTAGGTAAGGTAATCCATAAGATGATCGCTCGCCGTTGCGGAAGCAGGCCCTCATTAGTCGTTCATTCATGTCCAGTTTGCAAGAAAAAAGGGTTTGGATTGCTATGGCAATTAATCCGACTCAGTAACAGGCTCATCGTAATAACCCATATGCCGCGCAACAACCGGAGGGTGTTATGATTAGACCGTTCAACCAGAAACCGCCAATGGAGAAATAGTGATGGCGAAAAAGAAAGCACAGCCGACAAAACACAGCGCGATTCAGCGCGAACTCAGAACCCCGAAGTACCAGATGCGGGTAGTGGAGAACAAAAGTAAATACCGCCGCAGCCGTGACAAAACCACAAGGATGGAGGATTTTCGCAAGGCGGCCTGACAGGCTGTTTTACGAAAATCCTCCGTTTCAACGTCCTTCGTTTCAGAGACGGGACAGATCTATTTTCTGACCTGCCTTTGATTAGCAGAGTAACGCCTTACGGGAATTGATGGGTGCAGATATTCTGGCTTAAACGCAACCTGAGGCTTCAGGACTCAGAGCCTTTTTTTGAAAGCATGCGAGCCTTCCGCAAGAAGGGAAAAGTGCTCCCTCTTTACTGTCACGAGCCTGAGCTGATTCAGCAGCCAGACGTTTCAAGGCAGCATCAGTTATTCATTCAGGAAACTCTCGAAGAGCTTGATCGCGATATTCAGTCGATTGGAGGCAAGCTCCTTCAGGCTGTGGGCGAAACGGTTGCTGCCTGGTGCGCTGCCAATGGCGTTGAACTGCTAGAGCTCGCGCAAAACGGGATTGCCAGAGGGTCGCAAAAGCCCGAGTTATTCCCTCCCTATTTTGCCCGCTCCGTGTCGTCCAAACTTCGTGATCCGATGGGAACTGACCTATCCGAAAGGTTTGCTCCTCTGCCGTTTCCGTCCTGTGGGCCGAAGGCGATACCAACAGCCGCTGGAACCGATAAACCGCTGAGGCAGAAGGGCGGACGGTCACAGGCCATCAAGAACCTGAATCGATTCTTCACCGTTTCGTATTTAAAGAAATACCCGTTCCAGATATCCAGCCCGAATACGGCCTGGCAGGGCTGTTCGCAGATATCAACGTATCTGGCTTACGGTATTGTCTCGGACAGAGAGATATTCCAGGCTGTGGATCGAGTGGTAACCGACGCGCACAGCCGGATGAACGCTGACCAGTTCGGTAAGTTTCAGGAAAACGCGCGTTTCTATCTGGATAGGTTGAGCTGGCGTCGGCAGTATATGCAAACATTTGAAGCCCGTCCCAAGCTGGAATTTCAGTGCATGCTTGCGCAGTTTAACGGTGTCCGCGAGGCAGATTATTCTTCAGAGCATTCTTTAAATCATTCGGAGCAGCACTTCACAGCCTGGAAGCAGGGGCTAACCGGGTTCCCCTATATTGATGCGGCGATGAGGTTCCTCAACCAAACCGGCTGGATTAACATGCGTCTGCGGGCAACCCTGGTCTCATTCGCAACTATGAATCTGTGGATACCCACCACCAAAGTGGCGGAATATCTGGCCACCGAGTTTCTGGATTACGACCCGGGCATTCACCACGTTATTCATCAGCTTATAGCGGGCACCACAGAATTCAGCGAGCTTATGGTTTATGACCCGGTAAAACAGGGCAGGGACCATGATCTTGACGGGCATTTTATCCGCAAGTGGGTTCCGGAACTTGCGGATGTGCCCGGCAGTGAACTTCATGACCTGGCTAAGACAGCGTTCAGGCTGTCAAAAAAAGCCGAACTTCGCGGTTATATGCCTTACCCGGAAGCCATTGTGGATCATCAGGCAACGGCAAAAAAAGCCAAAGACAGGGTAAGCGATTTGCGGCGAAGCGATTCAGACCGCCAGAGAGCGTCCGTGGAGAAGTCGAGCGAACAAAAGCAGGATTTTCAGCAGTCACTGTTCTGAATCAGCAGTGACTGTTCTGAATAGGAAGAAAGTGGTCGGCTGGCCGCAACTGAGAGGAATTTATGAAAACAAACCTGCCCCGGGCTAGTAGAAAGCGCATTAGAGAGGTTTTTAGCGCCTTCCTACTATTGGGCCTGACTTCCTTTGGCGGTCCCGTTGCCCATCTTGGCTACTTTCGTACGGAGTTTGTGGAACGCCGTCGCTGGCTTTCCGAACAGGCTTACGCCGACCTTGTTGCCCTGTGTCAGTTTTTACCCGGACCGGCCAGCAGCCAGGTAGGTTTCGCCCTGGGCCTGATGCGAGCCGGCCCTTGGGGCGCAGCTGCGGCCTGGACTGCTTTCACTCTGCCTTCGGCCATTGTGTTGGTGCTGTTCGCTTTGAGTGCCGGGGTGCTTGATGGCCCCGTCAGCCAGGGCATCATTCACGGCCTGAAAGTTACAGCGGTGGCGATAGTCGCTCATGCGGTATGGGGAATGGCGCGCAATTTATGCCCTGACCGCCAGCGCGCCGGCATCGCTCTGGCAGCGGTGTTCACCGTGGTGTTGTTCAACGGCTCGCTGGGCCAAGTCACGGC
>Ga0307959_1000587_pt1 | contig 18514 bp, 18 predicted proteins | sample OrgLakmetagen494_FD_201813 | JGI IMG/M metagenome (GOLD analysis project Ga0307959, IMG submission 201813) | Saline water microbial communities from Organic Lake, Antarctica - #494 | ecosystem: Environmental > Aquatic > Non-marine Saline and Alkaline > Saline | place: Antarctica: Organic Lake...
GCGGCGCGCCTTACCACCCGCAGACCCAGGGCAAGATCGAGCGATGGCATCAGACCATGAAGAACCGCGTGCTGCTCGAGCATTACTTCCTGCCCGGGGTGCTGCCAGACGAATTCGAACTCGTCTTTACTTGGACAGAGAAGCTGTCCTTTACGCCGAGCAGAGACCGCGCCACTCGGCGAGGGCGGCAGCGCGGTTTCGCTTGAAATTTTGTCTGCTTCAGAGGCTGCGTTCCTGATTGAAGAGGTTGTAAATGGAGGCGTGGACGGCGGCGAATTTCTGGAGACTTCGCATGTGGCGAAACCGAAGCATCGCCCGTTCTCGCCTTCGAAAGGGCAGGTGTGAGTTCTCGGCCCTGTTGTTCAACCAGCGGCCAGTTTCCTGCCTGTGGGCTGCGCCGATCTCCTTCAGTGCCGCGCCGTAGGAGCGCAGTTGGTCCGTGACGATCTCCTCCGGTCGACCGTGCTTACGCATTGTTTTCTTGAGGAATTTCAATGCGGCCTTCTTGTCGCGGGTCTTCGTCACGAAACTTTCCAGGACTTCGCCTTCGTGATCCACGGCCCGCCAGAGATAATGCCTCTCGCTATTGATCTTCACGAACACCTCGTCGAGATGCCAGCGCCAGCGGCTGGATTTTATTCCCGCAATGCGGCGCTTCTTGATCTCGGCAGCGAAGAGCGGACCGAACCGGTGCCACCAATACCGCACCGCCTCATGGCTGACGTCGATACCGCGCTCGTGCAACAAGTCTTCAACGTTGCGCAAAGAAAGTGGAAACCTGACATACATCATGACCGCCAGGCGGATGATCTCCCGGCTGGTTTTGAAGTACTTGAAAGGGTCGCGTTTTGCCATGCGGGCAGGGTAGGGCGGCGCTAAGCCGGCCTCAACCCAAGTTTCTTTGACAGCGCCAGCTTGAGAGCCTGGGATACAAGGTACTGACCGCCTCCGAAGGAGAGCCTGCCTTGGCGATCCTGCGAGAGCGATCGGACATCGATCTGCTCTTCACTGACATCGTCCTGCCCGGGGGGATGAATGGTCTGCAAATTGGCGAGGCGGTGGAAAAGATGCGGCCGGGCATAAAGATCCTCTATACTTCCGGATATTCAGCGAGCGCGATCGCCAATGGAGGGCGTCTCAAGGCGGGGGTCGAACTTCTGAGCAAACCCTACCGGCGGGCGGAGTTGGCTGCGAAACTTCGGAACGTACTGGACGGACACTCTCCAAATGTGCTGAACAAAGCGGATGTTCGCTGAAAAGGCGGCCTGATTTTGAACTGATGCGATGGATGCTCCCAACCAAAAGTGACCTGACGCGCCTGGAAGAGCCGGGCCGCCAACAGCAGCCGAACCATCGAGATCGGGCATTGCGCGAAGCAATGCGTGATCAGCGCGATCCGGGTTGCGGTCAGGCTGTTGCCCGGCCCTTCAGTTGTTCAACGATTCCGGTCATGCCGGCGTTGTGACGCCAAGTGCCATGGGCGCATTGCGGAGCCGTCGCGCCAGTTCAGACCGTCGATAGGGTTTCTGCAAAAGCTCGAAACCCTGACCCAGCTGTCCACCAAGGACGATGCTTTCCTCGCCATGACCTGAGGTGAACAGGATGCGCAGTCCGGGACGCAACCGCACGGCCGCTTCGGCCAGATCGCGTCCGGACATGCCGCCAGCCATGACCATATCGGTGAACAGCAGATCGATGTCCGCGCGCTGGTGAATGATCTCGAGCCCGGTAGGCCCGTCCGGCGCCTCCGAGACCTGATAGCCGAGCGCCAGGAGTTGCCTCACGGCATGTTCGCGGACCATGTCGTCATCATCGACCACCAGCACATGGTCGCTGACATCCTTGACCGCAGCGGGCGAGACCGAGGTTTGGGTTGGGGTCTTGGACATCGGGGTCTCCAAACTTTTTTCGGGTCGCAGCGCCGGAGATCAATGTCCGTAATACATCCCGGCGGTCACCGACAATCAAACCTTCAGCGTCCACTTACATTACCTCATGCCATGTCAGCTAACCATGATGACTGCGATGACAAGAATGTTCACAGCAGACTTGTCGGTTTTCAGTTGGTTCGGTCAAGAAATGGAAACCATGAACGGGAATTGCCGCTCATCGTGGCCAACATGGCACACGTGAAAGGAAAGATCACTTGAGGAAGCATTGCCAGATTACGGCCTGCGGACCGCCCGTTCAGTCCAGTAGTTTCCGAAGTTCGCGGTTCAGGGTGGCCCTGTCGAACGGTTTGGCCAACCATCCAAGTTCAGCGAAGCTGGTCATTTCGGAAGTCAGGACAGGGTCTGCATAGCCGGACATCAGAACGATCTTCAGGGTCTTGTCTGCGGATCGCGCCAGCTTGGCCAACGCGACACCGGTCTTGTCGCGATCCAAGATGATATCACTGAGCAGCAGGTTGATCTTGCATCCACCTCGCAGAACCTCCTGAGCCTCGGGTACACTTGCCGCACTCCGGACGTCGTATCCCAGACTTTTCAACTGGTCGGTAACCGTAGAGCGCACGTCGGACACGTTTTCGACCAGCAGTATGGTCTCGCCATTGCTGCCGGCCGTCATGGCGGGCGTTTTCTCCTTGACGCTTGCCGGATCCTCGAGGTCGGCAGGCGTCAGATACATTTTGATTGTTGTGCCCAGTCCGCCGGAGCTTGTGATCATCAGATGGCTTTGCCATGCCTGCATGCTGTCACGCAGTGTGGTCAGGCCGAGACCGGTTCCCTTTCCCACCGGTTTAGTGGTGAAGAAGGGCTCCGTGATCCTTTTCATGATCTGTTTCGACATGCCGTGGCCTGTGTCGCGCACCAGAACTGTGACATAGTCGCCTGGCGGCACGGTCCATTGGCCATCAGAGAGCTGGGACTCGACCCGCTCGGCGGCTGTTTCCAGAACGACATCCCCGCCTTTCGGCATGGCGTCGCGCGCATTGATGATCAGATTCAGCAGGATGTTTTCGAACTTGCCGGGCTGGGCCATGACTGGAGGCAATCCCTCGGACAGGTTACATTGCAGCAACACGTTTTCGCCCGCGGCCAGGTTCAACAATGGGGCCAGTTCTCTCGCGCTCTGGTTGACGTCCACCGACTGAGTGGGCAAATGTCCCTGCCGGGAGAAGACGAGCATCCGATGCGTCAGTCCACCAGCCTTTTCGGCGGCATTCATGGCGATGGCGAGATGAGCCCGCGCGGGATGCTCCGGCGGGAGAGTATCCTCGCTCAACTCCAGAGAGCCCAACAGGACCATCAGCATATTGTTGAAATCATGCGCCATCATCGTGGAGATTTGGCCGATGGCTTCAAGTCGTTGGGTCCGCATGGCGACTTCGCGCAACCACTCCTGCTTTTTCAGTTCGGCACGGATCAGCACATAGATGACAATGGCTGAAAGGGAGACAAAAACAGCGCCCTTTGCCGTCTGGACCACTCCTGCGCTGCTGTCCGCGGCGAAATGCCCAACAATCCAATCCGATGTGAATATGTAGATCAGGCTGAGAACAGCATAGATCAGTGCGATTCTGAGAGCCGGTTCAATACGCATATGGCATCTCGCGATGTCTTGGTTGTGCTGTTTGAAGTTTTGAACATTGACGGAGAGATGACTGCCAGCATGAGCAGTACGTTGATCTTCAGTTTTCGCCTCTTGGTTGTAAAGACCAAAGCTGCGGCGCGCATCGGTCTGCGGAACCGGCCGGACCGAAAGTGCTCGGATCCGTCATAGTCTTGATTGCCGCCACCGACGTCAGGTCATGGGTCTCGCCGATGCGCGAAATCAGTGCGTCCGCGAAGGCGGCATTCGGATGGATGATGGGCCACCTCGGCCCCATGCGATGTGACCCGGCCTGATCCGAAAGGAAAGTTTTGAAGACCGTGTCCAGAGCAGTTCGGAATCACAGCAGCGCGCGAAATGCCGCTGCCCGAACTGGGGCGATGTCTGCGCCATGCGCTCACAGGTTGACGTCACCTGTCGTCACGACACCGGCGCGACGGCGTCTCTGTGCGGTGGAGTTTTCGGCCGCCGCCGTCAGACGGAAATCTGCACGTTTGGAGGATGAATTCCCACATCAGAATATTTATATCGACAGGTAACAAAGCGGTCCCGATCATGCGGGGCACTGCCTGCGGCAACACAGAAGCAAGGGAATGCATGTCAGTCACGCATCAAGCAGTGCTCGACGCGATGGATGGGATTGCCATGATACTGGATCACGATCTTCGCATCACCCGGATTGGCCTGCCGAATTGGCAGAAGTTCCTCGACGACAATCCGCCGCAGGACGCGGCGCGCCGGCACTCGCATGCGAGCGTACTCGACCGCCCCGTGACGCAATTTATCGTCGGTGACAACGTGCGCTCGACCTTTGCTGAGTTGTTCGGCAGCGTACTCGGCGGTGCACGCCCGGTCGTGCGCATCGATTATCGCTGCGATGCGCCGACACAGCGACGCGACATGCGCCTGACGGTCAGTCCGATCTCGACCGACGGGGAGGTTCGTCACCTGCTCTACCAGTCGGTGATGCTTTCGATTCAGCAGCGTCCGGCCATTCCGCTGTTCGGCGCCCCCGTTGCCCATGAGGAAGCGGAAGACATTGTGACACTCTGCGCCATCTGCGCCCGTGTGGCCTGGCCGATCGGCGCACCGTCAGGCACACGCGAATGGATCGAGCCAACCGAGTACTACCGGCGCGATGGGGCTGAGGTTACCCTGATCTCCCATGGGTTTTGTGAGAATTGCTTCTCACGGCTCGAGGACGAGAACTGAAGCGTCATAAACGGCTCGGCGGTTCACATGTTTTTGGACCTGTACCGGAATTGTATGCGCGTCTTGAACAGGGCATAGTTCCGATCTGGAAGACTTCGCTTCCAGTGCGGGCATAGGTCGGAAAGACGGACGCCCAATCCTTCAGTTTCAGCGCGCCCTTGTAGCGAGTCAGCATGACGTTCGCGGCCTCGTAGAGCAGCGTTCGGACGCGGCGATCCCCGGCTTTCGATATATGGCCGGTATAGTCGACCTCACCGGACTGATAGCGCCGTGGGACCTGGCCGAGATAGGCGCCGATGTCGCGCGATTTTCGGAAGCGCGCCGGGTCGTCGATGGCGGCGATAAAGGCAAGCGCAGTGAGCGGCCCCACGCCGGGGACCGTCATCAGCCGTCTGCAGGCCCTGGACTGTCGCACGAGATGTTTGATGTCGGTGTCGATGGCGGCGATCGCCGAAAGCACTGCCTGGCGTGCGCTGATCAGGCCCCGCATCGCGGCGGAGAGGCCGGCTACGCCTTCACTCATGGCCAGAACATCCCGGACGAAGGTCGGGGAGAGTCGGAGGTACATGCTCCGGTCACAGGCATGTGCGGATCTTCGCGCTCCCCCGTGACAGATCCCAAATTCCTTTCATTCGGATGTGGATCGGCTTGGAAGTGTGACCCCCTCCGCGCGCGGCATCGACCACTAACCGTTGGGACACTGCCGTGTAGGCGGACTTCGTTGTCGCGGGACCGCTGTGGCGACCGGTTACGACCGGTGCTCCAAATACCTTCTCTCCGCGATCGGTCTCGCCGCGACAGTCATCTACCGGTTATGAATCCTGACCCCAGAAACCCCGTTTGACCCTCGTCCATAACGTGGTTCGCGGACTGACTTTGGTAGCTTGGACGATCTTTCTGGGCAGCGCAACGGGCACGGCGGCTCCGAACTGACCAAGTGCAGGATGGACGCTTGACCTGCACGTTCAAAATGCCGCTTTGTACTCACCTTTGCCCAAAATGACGATAAAATATCCGGTATTTTGCCAAAGCCTAATGCCCTTCGCGCTGCATTGTTCAAATATACTTGGGTTTCACGCCCATTCACCCACACACACACTTTTGCCAACACAATCTACGATGTATTATCAGCCATGTTTATCTTCGCCTCGATCCGTCTTCGAGCGTGGCATCCGGTCCAGCGTTTCCAGAACGCCCGACCGTAGTACCGTGTGGCGCGCAGGGTCCCGTTTCGGGCGCGTGCCGTGGGACAATCCTCTTTCCACGGCCTCCCGTTCTTGCGGAGTGGTGAGGGGCGTTTCGGAAACGGTCCGGGGGACCGTTTCAGACCCGAACGGGCGGAGCCCAAGGCACCATCCGCCGTCACCGTGCCGATCGGCTCGTCTGCCGGGATCTGGCCGAGAAATGGGTTAAAAGCATTGATTTTATTGGGTTTTATTGGTGGGTGATGAAGGGCTCGAACCTCCGACATCTTCGGTGTAAACGAAGCGCTCTACCAACTGAGCTAATCACCCTTGGCAGGCCTGATAGCCAAGCTGGCAGGGCCGCGCAAGAGGCCCTTTTACAGGGAATACACGCATATCCGCTCAGCCCGCCGATGCCACGGCACGACGCGTCATCACACCCACCAGATGGGCCCTGTAAGCGCCGGATCCGTGCATGTCCTCGATCATGCCCCCGCTGTCGAGCGTCAGCCCGTCGATCGCATCCGGCGCGAAACTCGACGCCAGCGCCGCCTCGGCCTCGGACCAGCGAAACACCCCATCCTCCGAGGCGCCGGTGACAGCAACCCGAACGCCGTTCGAATACTTTGCCACGAAAACAGCAACCAGCGCGAAGCGCGACGCCGGTTGATCGAATTTCTGGTAGTGCGCCTTTTTCGGCACCGGGAAGCGGACCTCGGTGATGATCTCGTCCTCTTCGAGGGCGGTCGCGAACATTCCGTCGAAAAAGTTGTCCGCGGCGATCTCGCGGCTGGAGGTGATGATCGTTGCGCCAGAGGCGAGCACGGCGGCCGGGTAGCATGCCGACGGGTCGTTATTGGCAAGGCTGCCGCCAATGGTGCCGCGATTGCGCACTGCAGGATCGCCAATATTGGCAGCGAGTGCAGCGAGTGCCGGATAGGCGCTCGCGCCTGCCGCCACCTCGGCATGCGTGGTGCCCGCACCGATGCACAGCGCGCCATCATCGGCGGTGCAGATCCCCTGCATTTCCTTGATGCCCGACAGGCAGATCAGCCGGTCCGGCGCGGCAAGGCGTTGTTTCAATGACGGGATCAGCGTCTGCCCTCCGCCAAGCACCGTTCCTTCCGTGCTGTCAGACAAAAGCTTGACCGCATCGGCAAGGCGCGTGGGCCGTTCGATATCGAATGCATACATGATCGCTCTCCTTACACCTGCATCGCCTGCCACACACGCGACGGCGACAATGGCATGTCGATATGGGTCACCTTGCTGCCGCCCGATTGCAGCGCGTCGATCACCGCGTTGACGACCGACGGCGGGCTGCCAATGGCACCGGCCTCGCCGCAACCCTTCACGCCAAGCGGGTTGTGCGTGCAAGGCGTCTGGCAGGAATGATCTACCTGGAAGAACGGCACGTCGTCGGCGCGCGGCATGGCGTAATCCATGTAGGACCCGCTTTGCAGCTGGCCGTTCTCGTCATAGACGCAGGCCTCGAGCAGCGCCTGCCCGATGCCCTGCCCGATACCGCCATGCACCTGCCCGTCGACAATCATCGGATTGACCACATTGCCAAAATCGTCTGCAGCGGCGAAGCGTTCTATCGTCACGCGGCCGGTATCGGGGTCGAGCTCGACCTCGCAGGCATAGGCGCCCGACGGATAGGTGAAGTTGGCTGGATCGTAGAAGGCGGTTTCCTCCAGCCCCGGCTCGATATCCTCTAGCGGGTAATTGTGCGGCACGTAGGCCGCCAGCGTGACATCGCACCATGCCACGGATTTGTCGGTGCCCGCAACGGTGAACTGGCCGTCCTTGAGCTCGATATCGGCTTCGGCGGCCTCCATCAGATGCGCGGCGATCTTGCGCGCCTTGTTGACGATCTTCTCGGTGGCGCGCACGATCGCAGATCCACCGACCGCAAGCGACCGCGACCCGTAAGTGCCCATGCCCATCGGCGAATTGGCCGTGTCGCCATGCACGATCTCGATCTGATCGGCATCGATGCCGATCATCTCGGCCACCACTTGTGCGAACGAGGTCTCGTGCCCCTGCCCGTGCGAATGCGAGCCGGTCATCACCGTCAGCCCGCCAGTGGCGTTGACCCGCACCGTGGCGCTCTCGTAAAGCCCTGCACGCGCGCCCAGTTGCCCCACGAGGTTCGATGGCGCGATGCCACACGCCTCGATATAGCAGTTGACGCCGAGGCCGCGCAGAAGGCCCTTGGCCTCGCTTTCTTTGCGCCGCGCGTCGAACCCCTTGAGATCCGCGATCTCTTCCAACTTGTCGACAGTAGCATTGTAGTCGCCGGTGTCATATTCCACCGCCACCGGGGTGGCATAGGGAAACTCGGTGATGAAGTTCTGCCGCCGCAGCGCCAGCGGATCGACACCAAGTTCGCGCGCCGCCTTGTCGATGACACGCTCCAGCTGATAGGTCGCTTCCGGACGGCCCGCCCCACGATAGGCATCGACCGGCACCGTATTGGTGAAGACCGCCTTGACGTTTACGTAGATCAGCGGCGTCTTGTAATTGCCGGCCATCAACGTGCCGTGCAGCCAGGTCGGGATCGACGGCGCGAAAGTCGACAGATACGCGCCCATGTTGGCATGCGTGTCGGTGCGCAGCGCGGTGAAATTGTTGTCGGCATCCAGCGCCAGTTCGATCTTCGTCACGTGGTCGCGGCCGTGCGCGTCTGACATGAACGCCTCGGACCTGGACGACGTCCATTTCACGGGGCGGTTCAGCGCCTTGGCGGCAAAGGTGCAGAACGCTTCTTCGGCGTAGTGAAAGATCTTCGATCCGAACCCGCCGCCCACATCGGGCGCGACGACGCGCAGTTTGTGCTCGGGGATGCCCAGCACGAAGGCCCCCATCAGCAGACGGATCACGTGCGGATTCTGGCTCGTGGTGTAAAGCGTGTGATCCCCCGTCGATCGGTTGAAATCGGCCACCGCGACGCGCGGCTCCATCGGGTTGGCAACGAGGCGGTTGTTGACCAGCTCCAGCGTGGTGACATGCGCGGCACTCTTGAAAGCGTCATCGACCGCGGCCTTGTTCTCCTCGACGAACCCCCAATCGTAGCAAAGGTTCGAGGTCAGATCGTCATGCACCTTGGGCGCGCCGTCCTCCAGCGCGGCCTTCATGTCGACGACGGCGGGCAGTTCCTCGATATCGAGCTCGATCGCCTCGGCGGCGTCGCGGGCCTGTTCGCGCGTCTCGGCCACCACCGCGGCAATCGGGTCACCCACGTGGCGCACCTTGCCCTGCGCCAGCACCGGATGACCGGGTTCCTGCATCACCTCGCCAAAGCGGTCGGTCACCTGCCAGCCGCAAGGTATGCTGCCGGTCCCCTCGAAATCCTTGCCGGTAAAGACGCGCAGCACGCCGGGCATGGCATCGGCGGCGCTGGTGTCGACGGTGGTCAGCCGCCCATGCGCCACGTCCGAGCGCAGGAAATGCACATAGGCCTGTCCCCGTAGGTTGATGTCGTCGGTATAATTGCCGGTCCCTGTCAGAAACCGTACATCCTCGCGCCGTTTGCTGCTGGCGCCGATGCCCCCATCCTTTGGCATGTGTCGCTCCTCCCAAATGTTGCAGGGCCAAGGCCCCGTGCCGTCCGCGGCGCTTTCATCTTTCCCGAAATACTCCGGGGGAGCGCCGCAGGCGCGGGGGCAGTGCCCACTGATATGCCGTCATTCCGCCGCGATGCGGCTCACATCCTGCCCCGAAGCAGCCATGATCGCCTTGACGATATTGTGATACCCGGTGCAGCGGCAGATATTGCCTTCGAGGTAATCGCGCACCTCGGCTTCCGATGGCGCGGGGTTTTCTGACAAAAGCGCTGCGGCGGACATCACCATGCCCGGTGTGCAAAAGCCGCATTGCAGCCCGTGATACTCCTTGAAAGCAGCTTGGATGGGATGCAGCGTGCCGTCTGGCTCCGCCATCCCCTCGATGGTGGTCACGCCGGCGCCCTCGGCCTCGGCGGCGAACATCGTGCAGGCCTTGATGGCCTTACCGTCGACATGCACCACGCAGGCGCCGCATTGGCTGGTATCACAGCCGACATGGGTGCCGGTCAGTACCAGGTTTTCCCTCAGAAATTCGACAAGAAGCGTGCGGCCTTCGATGCGGCCCGACGCTGGCTTGCCATTCACGGTCATCGTGACCTCTGGCATTGGCTCCTCCCGATTGACTCACGCCGTCTCGCGGCGATCCTCCACCGCCGTGATCGGGCCTTTGCTGATCTCACTAAAGCACGCCTTCATCCACTTGAGAACCCGGTTTCTTTCGGCTTAGCGATATGTCGCACGGCGTGGTCGCGGCCGGCTGGGGATCTCCTTGAGCAGCCCGCCGACACCCATGCGCGCGATTTCGTCCGGGCCGCAGGTCAGCCCGCAGGTCAGCCGCGCCAGCACCCAGTCCGCGCCATGCAGCACCGGGCTGCGCGCCGAGCCCGGCAGGCCGATCACCGGCCTTTTTCCGAGCCGGCCGAAAAACAGCAAGTTCCCGGGATCGACCGGCATGCCGAAGCGCGTGACCTCGCCCCCGGCCTCGCGTAGCGCCTGCGGGGCGGTATCCTGCGGATCGGAGGTGGCTGAGCCGGTCAGAATGAGCACGATTTCACCCGTCGCCGCGACAATCGCACGGGCGAGCGCGCTTGTGTCATGCGCACAAATCACGGTCTCGGCCATGTCCATGCCCAGCCCCGTAACGCGCGCCGCAACCGCGTCAGCGCCCTTGTCGCCCGGCCCGCCTTGCGTGTCGGTGATGATCAGGCTGACCGTGCGGTATTGCGCCACCGCCAGCCGCAGCGCGCCGCGCGCGGCGTCGGCTGCCCGCCACAGGGCGTCGCCGGGCACGCCGTAGGCGATGATCTTGACCGTCGCCATCATGCCGCCCGCGCGGATCTGGTGACGGTCGGGCACGGTCGCCACGGTGATCATCGGATCGATGGCATTCGCGGCATGGATGGCATCCACCTTCAGGCAGACCACACCGGGCCGGTCGGCGACCAGGTTCACCCGGCCTGTGAAGGCCCGGCCGAGGCTGACGCCATCCGCGCCCTCGCAAAGTGCCTCTGCCAGCCTTTGTGCCGCATCGTCCTCGTGCAGGTCGCTCGCATCGAGGCGCGCGACGGTGACGCTGTCGTAACCCACCGCGCGCAACGCCGCGATCTGCGCGGGCCCCAGCACGACACCCTTGCGCAACCGCCCGCCCCCGACCTGTTCGGAATGCGCGAGGATGGCGCCCTCGGCCTGATCCAGCGGTAGCGGCCCGAACCTCATGCGCCGCGCCGCAGGACGCCGATCATCTCGGCAAGGATGCTCACCGCGATCTCCGCCGGCCCCGCCGCGCCGATATCGAGCCCGATGGGCGCGTGGATGCGGCCTATCTCGGCCTCGGACAAACCGGCCTCCTGCAACCGCGCCACGCGCGCGGCATGCGTCCGGGTCGAGCCGAGCGCACCGATATAGACCACGTCCGAGCGCAGCGCCTCGATCAGGGCGGGGTCGTCCAGCTTGGGGTCGTGTGTCAGCAGCACCAGCGCCGTGCGCGCGTCCAGCCCAAGTGCGCGCAGCCCCTCGTCGGGCCAGTCATGCAGCACCGTCTCACCGGGAAAGCGCATCTCGGACGCGAAGCTTTCACGCGGATCGACGAGCAGCGGGTCGAACCCGGCGATCCGCGCCATCGGCACCAACGCTTGCGCGATATGCACGGCCCCCACCACGATCAGCCGCAGCGGCGGGTTGTGGATGGCCACGAAGGTGGTGCCGTCGGCCTCGAAGCCCGAGCGATCCATGCGAAAGCGGTCGGCGTGTCCGTCGCGTTCCAGCCGGGGCGCGACCTGCAGACCGGTGACATAGGCCACGGGCACCCGCCCCTCGCGCGCCAGCACAAGATCGGCCAGCAGATCCTCGCTCATCACCGAGCCGACCGGCTCGACCAGCACGCGTATGGTGCCGCCACAGGCAAGCCCGACGGCGAAGGCATCGCCGTCGCTCACGCCGTATTCCAGCATGACAGGCTTGCCCGCCTCGATGGCATCCAGCGCCTCTGCGACCACCGCGCCCTCGACGCAGCCGCCCGAGACCGAGCCCGCGATTTCGCCCTCGCCGGAAATGGCCAGCTGGCTGCCCACCCGGCGCGGCGCGCTGCCCCAGGTCTCGACCACGGTGGCCAGCGCTGCGCCCTTGCCCGCGCGATGCCAGGCTAGGGCCGTCTCGGGCGTGTCGTCGAACCTGTCCATCGCTTTGCTCCTCTCAGCCCTGCATTGCGGCCATCAGCCGCGCCTTCTCGCCAATGTCGTCGTGGCGCGAGATAGCCTCGGCCAGATCTTCGAGCGTCGCGATCGAATGCCCGGCGCGAAACGCGTCCACATGAGGCAGCATCGCGCGGATGCCTTGCGCCTTGGCCGCGAACCCTTCCCACCGCAGCAGCGGGTTGAGCCATAAAAGCCGCCGCGAGGACAGGTGCAACCGCTCCATCTCGCGGGCCAGATCCTCGGGTGCGTCGCGATCCAGACCGTCGGTGATCAGAAGGACAACCGCCCCCTGCCCCATCACCCGGCGCGACCAGTCGCGGTTGAAGGCATGCAGGCAGGCGCCGATGCGCGTGCCGCCCTCCCAATCCTGCGCCTGGCGCCCGGCGGCGGCAAGGGCGGCATCGACATCGCGGGTCGCCAGATGCCGGGTGATGTTGGTCAGTCGCGTGCCGAAGGTGAAGGCGTGCACCTGCGCCCAGCCCGCGCCCTTCTGGTTGGCGACGGCATGCAGGAAATGCAGCACCATGCGGCTGTACTGGCTCATCGACCCGGAAATGTCGCAAAGCACCACGAGGTTCGGCCAGCGGTCGCGCGGCGCCTTGCGGTGGATGCGCCGCATCTCGCCGCCATGGCGCAGCGCCCCGCGCATCGAGCGTCGCATGTCAATCCGCGCACCCTGCGGGCTAGCGATGCCGCGGCGCGAAGCGAAGGGTTTCACCGGCAGGCGCAGCCGCGCCAGCATGCGTTTGGCTTCGGCGATCTCGGCGGTGCTCATCTGTTCGAAATCGAGCTGTCGCAGGCGTTCCTCGTGCGACATGGTGGCCGAGGCGTCGATGTCGATCTGGATCTCGTCGCTATCGTGGTCCTCGACCTCAGGGGCGTCCTGCGCAACACCATCCAATAGCGCCTCGGCGGCGCGTTTCTCGGCGGCCTGCGCACCGCGCTCTTCCTGTACGCCGCGAATAGCGGGCAGCATCATCGCCATCATGTGCTCCACGTAGCGCGGATCGCGCCAGTAGAGTCGGAAGATCTGTGCGAAGACCGCGAGATGCTCAGGCCGCGTCACCAAGGACGCGCGCAAGGCGTAGAAAAAATCGTCACGACTGGTGAATCCTGCAGCGGCCACGGCGCGCACCGTATCGATGACCTGCCCTGGTCCCACTGGCAGCCCGGCGGCCCTGAGCGCGCGCGCAAAATGGGTGATGTTGTGACCCAGCTTGGGATCGTCCGGCAGCTCGAGATCCGCGTATTCGGGCATGTCACGTCAGCCAGGCAAATGTTGCGCACGAAAAAGAGGTAACACCATGACGGGCAAAGCGATACCTGAAATCCGACACCGCGGGCCGTGTTCAATCTGGCGAGCGAGATCGCAAACCCGATCATCCCGCACGGCTGCCAATGAAAAAGGGCCGTCGCGACGGACGGCCCTTGATCGACATATGGGATAGGAACTCAGCGCTTGGAGAACTGGAAGCTCCGGCGTGCCTTGCGGCGACCGTATTTCTTGCGTTCCACCACGCGGCTGTCGCGGGTCAGGAAGCCCGCGGCCTTAAGCGAGCCGCGCAAGGACGGATCGTAAAGCTGCAGCGCCCGCGAGACGCCGTGCTTGACCGCGCCCGCCTGACCCGACAGACCGCCGCCCTTGACGGTAGCCATCACGTCGAACTGGTCCTCGGTGCCCGACACGGTGAAGGGCTGCTTGAGGATCATCTGCAGCACGGGCCGCGCGAAATAGACATTGATCGGCTTGCCGTTAACGACGACCTTGCCCGATCCGGGCTTGATCCAGACGCGGGCAACCGCATCCTTACGCCGTCCGGTCGCGTAGGACCGGCCAAGCGCGTCACGCACTGGCTCGCGCGGCTCTGCCATCGCTTCGGGGGTCGCGCCGATGTCGCCTGCGACGGCGTCGAGGCCTTCGAGGCCTTCGAGGGATTTGATTTCTTCAGCCATCAGTAAGCCACCCGCGTGTTCTTGGAGTTCATGGTCTTCACATCCAGCACGTCGGGGCTTTGCGCCTCGTGCGGATGCTCGGCGCCGGCATAGACGCGCAGGTTGGTCATCAAGTCGCGGCTCAGGCGATTGCCCGGCAGCATGCGCTTGACCGCCTGCGTCACGACGCGCTCGGGGTGCTTGCCCTCGAGGATTTCGCCGGTGGTGCGCGACTTGATCCCGCCGGGATGGCCGGTATGCCAGTAATTCGGCTTGTCGCGCTTCTTGCCGGTCAGCTGTACCTTGTCGGCATTTATCACGATGACATTGTCACCGGTATCCATGTGCGGGGTGAAGCTTGCCTTGTGCTTGCCGCGCAGGCGCATGGCGATGATCGACGCAAGACGGCCCAGAACGACGCCTTCGGCGTCGATCAGGATCCATTTCTTGTCGATATCTGCAGGGGTTGCAGAGAATGTCTTCATGTCAGGCAGAACCTCGTGTCTTTTCGTGTAACGTGGCCGGCCGCGCAGCGTGACACCCGACCGTCGATCCCTGCCTTATAAAGACCTGCGTCACGGCGTCAACACGCGACCATGACATATAATCCCGTATATTCAATAGCTTGGAAATTGGGTATCATTTTACCCCAAAATCTTCCCAAGGATGACCGGAGCCTGCACCAACCCTCGTCACTTTGGCGGTATGGAATAGGTCACGCTCGCGCGGGCCACCGGCTCGGCCAGACCGTCGGAATGTACCAGCACATCGCCCACGGCCAGCGCGCGTCCCAGCTTGAGCAGGCGGCACTCGGCGATCAGGTCGGTGCGCGCGGCGGGCTTGCGCATGAAATCGATGCTGCAATTGGTGGTCACCGCCAGCCCCTCGGGCCCGATCATCGCAAGTACCGCGAGGTAGACCGAGACGTCGGCCAGGGCGAAGATCGACGGGCCCGACACCGTGCCGCCGGGGCGCAGGTGGCGCTCGCCCACCAGAAGCCGCGTGCGCACGCGCATCTCGCCCACCTCTTCGATCGCGAACTCATCTCGAACCTGCGGGAACTCGCGTTCGAGAAATTCCATCAACTCCGGTGCGCTCATCACGACGCCCATGCTTTCCTCCCGACCCTGTTTCGTGCCACAATGGGCATAACCGATCGGAGGAAACAAGATGACAATTCTCGACCGCAGCGACGAGGGCGCGATCGCGCGCCTGACGATGAATTCACCCGGCAATCTCAACGCGCTGTCGGATGAGATGCTCGACGCGTTGCAGGCCGAGTTCGGGCGGCTTGCCACCGACAAGAGCATCCGCGTGGTGACGCTCTCGGGCGTGGGCAAGGCGTTCTGCGCGGGCCACGACCTCAAGGAGATGCAGGCCGCGCGCCAGTCCGAGGATGCCGGCCGCGCCTATTTCGCCGATCTCTTCACGCGCTGCACCGCGGTGATGACCGCGATCCGGGATCTGCCGCAACCGGTGATCGCCGCGCCGCATGGCATCGCCACCGCCGCCGGCTGCCAGCTCGTGGCGTCGTGCGACATGGCCGTCGCGGCCCATGGCACGCGCTTCGGCGTCAATGGCGTCAATATCGGGCTCTTCTGCTCGACGCCCATGGTGGCGCTGTCGCGCAACATCCCTCGCAAGCAGGCGTTCGAGATGCTGACCACCGGACAGTTCGTCGACACCGCCCGCGCGGTCGAGCTTGGCCTCGTCAACCGCGCCGTGCCGCCCGAAGATCTAGAGGCCGAGACGCTAACGCTTGCCGAGACTGTCGCGACGAAACTCGGCTCTGCCGTGCGCGTCGGCAAGCGCGCCTTCTACGAGCAGCTTGAAATGGGGATCGACGACGCCTACGCCCATACCGGCGCGGTGATGGTCGAAAACATGCTCGATCGCGATACCGACGAGGGGATCAACGCCTTTCTCGACAAGCGCAGCCCCGAGTGGCGGCAATAAGGCTCTTTCAAAATGACGTGGCAAAACTTGGATCTACATTCATGAATAGCACATTGCACATTGTCGGCGGCGGCATGGCCGGATCCGAGGCCGCGTGGCAGGCCGCCAGCATGGGCGTCGACGTGGTCATCCACGAGATGCGTCCCAAAGTGGGCACATTCGCGCATCGCACGGGCGATCTGGCGGAAATGGTCTGCTCCAACTCGTTTCGGTCGGATGACGACGAACAAAACGCGGTCGGGTTGCTGCACTGGGAGATGCGCGCGGCCGGCGGCCTCGTGATGCAGATGGCCGACCGGCACCGGCTGCCCGCCGGTGGTGCGCTCGCCGTGGATCGCGATGCGTTTGCGCAAGGCGTGACAGAAAAGCTACTTCAGCACCCGAAGATCACCGTGCAACACGATGAAATCAAGGATCTTCCCTCCGACGGCCACTGGATCGTCGCGACCGGTCCGCTGACGTCCGAAGGTCTCGGCCGTGCGATTGCCACCGCGACGGGAACCGGTGCGCTCGCCTTCTTCGATGCGATCGCCCCGATCGTGCATCATGACAGCATCGACATGTCCAAGGCATGGATGCAATCGCGCTACGACAAGGGCGAGACCGAAAACGAACGCACCGCCTACCTCAATTGCCCCATGGACCGCGCGCAGTACGAAGCCTTCATCGACGCGCTGCTGGCGGCTGAAAAGACCGCCTTTCATACCGGCGAGGCCGAGATCTCGCCCGACGGCACACCCTACTTCGACGGCTGCCTGCCGATCGAGGTGATGGCCGAGCGGGGGCGTGAGACCCTGCGCCACGGACCGATGAAACCCGTGGGCCTGACCAATCCACACCAGCCGGATGTAAAACCCCATGCCGTCGTGCAGCTGCGCCGCGACAACGCGCTTGGCACGCTGTTCAATATCGTCGGCTTCCAGACCAAGATGAAGTATGGCGCGCAAACGGATGTTTTCCGGATGATTCCGGGATTGGAGAATGCCCGGTTTGCGCGCCTCGGTGGCATGCATCGCAACACGTTCCTCAACGCTCCTACCCTGCTCGACGACCAGATGCGCCTGCGTGCCAGACCCAATATTCGGTTCGCGGGCCAGATCACGGGGGTCGAGGGCTATGTCGAATCCGCGGCCATGGGCCTCATCGCCGGGCGCCTCGCCGCGGCAGAGATCCTCGGCCACGCGCTGCCTTCCGTGCCGCAGGACAGCGCCATGGGCGCGCTCATCCATCACATCACCGGCGGTGCCGAGGCCAAGACTTTCCAGCCGATGAACGTCAATTTCGGTCTCTTCCGGCCCGTCGAAGGTCTCAAGGGCGGACGGCGTGGGCGCATGGACCGTTACAAGGCCTATACCGACCGGGCCAAGGCCACCTGGACCGACTGGCTCGCCGCGCAAGAGCCGGCGCATGCCATGGGTATCGCGTCCTGACAGACGCGGTGTTCGTCACACGCTTTGCCCCATCACCGACCGGCCCGCTCCACCTCGGGCACGCCTATTCGGCCATCCTGGCGCATGACATGGCGCGAGCGGCAGGCGGCACGTTCCATCTTCGCATCGACGATCTCGACCAGACCCGCGCCCGCCCCGCATGGGAGGCGCAGATATTAGATGATCTGGCGTGGCTCGGGCTCGATTGGCCCCATCCGGCTTTGCGCCAATCCACCCGCCTGAGCCGGTATCGCGCGGCGCTTGCAAGGCTCTGGGATATGGGCCTTCTCTATCCGTGCCGCTGCACGCGCAGCGATATCCGCGCCGCCGCCAGCGCCCCGCAGGAGGGTGCACCGTTGCAAGGGCCCGACGGGGTGGTCTACCCCGGCACCTGCCGGCCCGCGGCACGTCCCAACGGAGCGATGCCCGAGGATACCGCTCTGCGCCTCGACATGGCCCGCGCCTGCGCGACACTCTCCGGTCCGCTGATCTACCTCGAAAAGGGCGAAACGATGACGCCGCACGATCTGCCCGAAACGGTCGGCGACGTGGTCATTGCGCGGCGTGACATGGGGGCATCCTATCACATTGCCGTCGTCCTCGACGATACGGATCAGGCGATCACCCATGTCATCAGGGGCGACGATTTGCGCGACGCCACGCAGATTCACGTGCTCTTGCAACGCTTGCTGGCGCTGCCCACACCAACCTACCACCACCACCGTCTGATCCGCGACGAGACGGGCAAACGGCTTGCCAAGCGTGACGACGCGCGCGCCATCGCAACCTACCGCGCAGCCGGGGCGACACCGCAGAATATCCGGGCAATGGTCGGGCTTTGATGTTTCATCTTTCCATAAATAGTTCGCCCTGAAAAACTCTCATCCCGTTGTTTTTGAGAGGTAATGGTGCGGTTTCCTTAGGTTTGGGATGCAGCATTTGATATTATAGCAGTAGGAACCCTGCAATTTCGAGCTGCAATATGA
>Ga0307959_1000596_pt1 | contig 18340 bp, 17 predicted proteins | sample OrgLakmetagen494_FD_201813 | JGI IMG/M metagenome (GOLD analysis project Ga0307959, IMG submission 201813) | Saline water microbial communities from Organic Lake, Antarctica - #494 | ecosystem: Environmental > Aquatic > Non-marine Saline and Alkaline > Saline | place: Antarctica: Organic Lake...
TCGTGGTAGAGCTCAAGTAGCGATTGCGACAACTTGGTCACATCACCAGGAGCAAACTTTGCTAGTGAGCGCTTGGCTTTGTTATAAGGAAAATCTTTCATCCCCGCTTCGCTGGCCGAGCTTGTGACGCTAGCTAACCGCAAAGCTTTCAATTGCCACCAGAGAATCCCGATAATTGCTTCAGCAGCTTGGCCATTCTCTTTGGCTGCTTGCAGCAACACCCAAAGCTGCCTACGATCTTTGCTCGCTAGCGCATTGGCCATAGCAAAGGTGTCGAATCGTTCCGGTTTGTCAGCCGTAAATTCTTCACTACTGGCGGCATATTTGGCGTAAGCTTTTTTTGCGGGGGCGAGTAGCGCTTCCTCCATAATAATGAAGGTATTTTGTGACTCACTCATTTCTTTGAGTGAGTTTTTTACCTCTTCGGCAAAATCAGCGTTGGCTGACGGTGTATCAATCACATACCACTCCTCTCCCCCAAAAAGTGAGGATGCGCCAAGCGCATCAGCAATTTGCCCTGGAGCATAGCTACCAGCATCAAGTGTGGTAACTGTGCCATCTGGTGCCATTTGCTCTTCTAGAAAATCTGTCGCCGTATCACGCACTCGCTGCCGATCGGTTCCAAAGTAGAGTTTGTACATAGGTACTATTGTAACTTAGTCATACTATTCCAATCATTACCAACCTCGACTTCAACCTCGACTGGAACACCGTAGGTATCTGTACCCTTGAACACATTTTCCATTATGGCTACTAGTTTGGGAACGGCGGTTTTGATTGCGGAATCTTTGATCTCAAAGATCAACTCGTCGTGGACTTGCAGGAGCATACGCACTTCGTCTTGATTTTTTTCTTGTTCAGTCCACTGCGCAATGTCGCGCATAGCAATACGCAAGATATCACCCTCGGTTCCTTGGATTGGCGCGTTAATTGCCATCCGCTCGGCCTGCGCTCGAATAAACGGCACGCTCGAACTGATCCCAGCAAAGTGCCGACGCCGGCTGAACATAGTTTCGGTGTAGCCAGTCTCGCGGGCAAATGATTTGGTTTCTTCTAGAAACTCTGCCAGCCTGGTGAAGGTATTGAAGTATGCATTCAAGAATTCTTGTGCTTCGGCCCGTGAAGTGTCTTCTCCTAAGTTGGTCCGCAGGGCGTTGACTCCCATCCCGTAGAGGATACCAAAGTTAATCACCTTGGCTTTGCGACGCATTTCAGATGTAACATCATCAGCATCAACTTTAAAAACTCGCACCGCCACCCCGGTATGAACATCTTCCCCTCGTTTAAAGATATCTATCATGGTGGGATCTTGTGACATCATAGCTGCAATCCGTAACTCAATCTGTGAGTAATCGATTGCGACCAATTGATATCCACTCTCAGCTACAAACGCCCCGCGGACCATGCGTCCTTCGGCGGTACGCATGGGAATATTTTGTAGGTTTGGATCTTTACTAGCCATTCGTCCGGTTGAAGTACCAGTTTGCAGTAGTGTGCTATGCAGGCGTCCGTCAGACCCCACCATCTCAGGTAGGTTGTCGATATAGGTTGAAACTAATTTTTTAAGTTCTCGGTACCGCAAAATATCAGCTATGATTGGGTGTTCATCTTGCAGTTTTTCCAACTCTGATTCTTTGGTACTACGCTGACCGCCGCCGGTTTTTTTAGCGTTTTTAGGTTTGAGTTCAAGTGTGTCAAACAATACTTCTCCTAATTGTTTAGGTGAATTGATGTTGAACTCACAGCCAGCGTGTTTATAGATTGCGGTTTCAAGCTGCGATAACTCGGTGTGAATTTTTTTTGAAAGCTTTTTAAGGTAGGTAATATCAAGCATAATCCCTCTAGCTTTCATAGCTACTAACACTGGAATCAATGGTAGTTCAATCTGCTCATACAATTCCCATAAACCTTGCTTTCGTACCTCCTGTTTCATCACATCAACAGTCTCTTCCCAGGTACTCACTCGCAAGAAGGAACGACCATAATCGATAATATCTTCATACGTGGCATTTGTGCGCTCGCTTTCGAGTAACCACAAAAGAATCGAGGCTTTGGCAATCTCCTCTTGATCTACCCTGGTTTCATCAGTCATAGCAGCTTCTAACACCACATTAAACAAACGCTCAATCCGCCCAGTCATGTTCCGAAAACCAAACTCAAAAAATAAATTTTGAATCTCTTCGACAGTCGCGTGTTCTCGCCACTCGGTCGAGGTTAGATCAAAACTATCTAGGGCATCAGTTCGAATAGTGGCCAACATTTTGGAAAACTCTGCATCCTCCTTTCCTTCACGAAGTAGACCAATGATGCGCTTGGTGACTCCAGCTGCGATGAATTTTTCTTCACCGCCGGGTGCTTCTAGTTTTTTGTATATTTGCTCAAGGGTTCCAAAATTCGTAATTAGTGTGGTGGCGGTTTTTTCACCGATGCCACGAATGCCTGGGATATTGTCTGAAGCATCCCCGCGCAACCCTTTATAGTCGATAACCATGGAGGGACCAAAGCCAAACCGGGATTTGACGGCGGCTTCGTCATACATGATGGTGTCAGTAATCCCCCGCTTGAGGGTAAAGACTTCAACCCGTTTTTTGTCCACACACTGCAAGGTGTCCATATCACCAGAGGCAATCACCACTCGTAAATCTTTGTTCTCCTTAGTCAAATGCGCAATGGTCCCTAAGAGGTCATCCGCTTCGAAACCTGGTTTTTCGAAAATAGGAATTCCGAAGTACTTAAAAATATCCCGCGACCGGTTGATTTGCGTAACCAGCGCTTCGTCGGTCTTACTCCGACCAGACTTGTACGCCTCATACGCTTCGTGCCGATAGGTAGGCTCTGGTAAATCATAACAAGCAGCAATATATTGCGGCTTAAAATCTTCAATTATTTTTAAGAGCATTGTGGTTACGCCATAAAGCGCACCGGTTGGTTCCCCAGTTGGTGATGCAAAGTCCGGTAATGCATGATACGCCCGGTGTAAGATAGCGTGTGAATCAAGAAGTACGAGGGTTGGAATATCTTTTTTAGCCATAGTACATAGTATAACTTTTTTGATACACTGATCCTACATGAAACTGCTTCATAAAATAAAACGGCTATGTAACAACCTCACGCTAAAAGTACTGGCACTCTTTGCCCGTACTCCAGAACGACTGCGACACAACGTGCCCTACGTCTCACAATTTGCTAATTCAAGCTGGGCTGAAATGGTCCTCAAAGATAACCAACCAATCGCCAGAGACTTGCTGTGGGAAAAATCAGGAGCGCGCTCAATAAAAGAATATGAACGGTGGGTACTGTCTATTTGCGGCATTGCGTGTACCTCGATGGCATTACAGTTCTACAAAAAAGGTGAGTACCAAACTATTCCCCTCGCCCGCGATGCTGCTAGAGTTGGTGTGTACAAAAAAGATGGGGACGGGATTTCTAGTATGCAGTATGCGCCATACACAAAGTGGATAAAAAAATTCAACCTTAGAGGAACAATCTATACCAAAGTTTCATTCAAGTCGCTGTGTTACTTGCTTGCAAAGAAGCGATTATTTATTGCTTCAGTGAACCCAAATATCAGTAGCTTTACCTCCGCCCCTGCGACCCAAGTCGGTGGACACTTGGTACTGATAACTGGCTACAACAAAAAAGAAGAAACTCTTACTCTTCATAACCCATCTGGCTTTGAAAACAATCAGACCCAAAGCAACCACACCGTATCTCTCAAAGAGTTTACTATTTACTTCTCTGGGCAAGGGATTGCTTTAAAGGATAGAGGGTAAGCGGCTTACCCGAACACTTTTAGACAAAAGAAGAGTTGGGTGGATAACAATCGAAAATTATAGGGCTCGATTTACTACCGCTTATTTATGCAACCGTCACCACTCGTTCTTCTCCCTCCCCAATCTCGAGATTCACTGCTACTTTTACTGGCGGTAGAATCGTCGCTATTTGCTCTGGCCACTCGAGACAGATCAGCGTACGTGGTATCTGAAACAATGCTTCGAATCGTAAAGGTCCAACCTCAGAAATATCTTCGATACGGTATGCATCAATGTGTACCAATTGGTCAAAATCTGGGTGATCATGCAGTTCATAGCTTTTCATAATCCCAAACGTTGGACTGACCACTGTTTCAGTGATACCTAAATACTGTGCAAGTTGCTGGGTAAAAGTTGTTTTTCCAGCGCCAAGGTCGCCAGTGAGCGTTACCAATGAAGCAGCACCAGTAATTTCTTTGGCTTTGTTTACTACCGCAGCTATCACCGGATCAAACTTATCTGGTGTTGCTACAATAAAGTGCTCTGCTTTCATAATCCGCACTATACCAACGTGTTACGATATAAACAATATGTTGCAATTTGATGACAAGGCGCTGAACGAGCAATTAAATGAACTTCGCTCAAAAGAGGCGGAGCGTGCAGCAGCCACGCTGGCCCCGCAGCTTGGGTATGAATACATTGACTTGCATGGCTACACTATTAATCCAGAATCAATGGCTGTGGTTCCGGAAGCACTCGCCCGAGAGTCAAATCTGACAGGATTTGAGATTCTACAAAAGACTTTATCAATTGCAATAACTGATCCAAAAGACCCAAAAACGCTAGCCGCTTTGCAGCAACTTAAAGATGACGGTTATATCTTGAATGTTTACATGACATCCAAAAGTAGCCTCGAACATGCTTGGGTACGCTACAAAGACATCACCAATTCAACTGCCGAACGAAAAGGAGTGTTCGAAATTAGTGCAGAAGACATCGTTGCGCTCACAAAACGAATCAAGAAGAAAGAAGACGTCGGAGTAATTCTCAAAGAAATCAGTACGGCCAACAACAGTTACCGAATTTCGGCTACCTTGGAACTTATCTTTGCCGGTGCCCTCGCACTGCGAGCATCAGATATCCATATTGAACCCGAGGACAATACCATTCGCGTTCGTTACCGTTTTGACGGTGTTCTTCATGATGTTGTCGATATAGATAACTACATGTACGGACGTATGATGTCGCGACTCAAATTACTCTCGGGCATGATTCTCAATACCAGGGTAACAGCCCAAGATGGTCGCTTCACCTTTCAAACCGGAGAAAACGAAGTTGAGGTACGTTCTTCTGTAATTCCTGGGGCGGCTGGTGAATCAATTGTAATGCGATTGCTCGACCCGAGCGTGGCCAGTTTCAAAATGGAACGACTGCAGCTTAATAAATATATCCAGGCGGTGGTTAACCAGCAGCTGAAAAAGCCAAACGGTCTGATTATCACCACCGGACCAACTGGATCAGGTAAAACCACCGCGCTCTATGCATTCTTGCAAGAAGTGCACGCTGAAGGGGTGAAAATAATCACAATCGAAAACCCAGTTGAGTATAAGTTAGATGGAATCGTCCAGACTCAAACCGGTGATGACTACACTTTTTCTTCTGGACTGCGCGCTATTTTGCGGCAAGACCCCGATGTTATTCTCGTTGGTGAGATTCGCGACCGCGAAGTAGCTGAAACCGCTATCCATGCGTCGCAGACAGGTCACTTAGTATTCTCTACTCTGCACACCAACAGTGCGGTGGCTGGATTTGCACGACTGATGGATCTTGGAGTTGATCCGCGGATTTTTGGAAGCTCCCTTAATCTCATGCTCGGGCAGCGCCTACTTCGATTATTATGTGAACACTGTAAAGTTGGACACACCCCAACTACTGAAGAAGCACTTATTATAGATACGGTAATGCAAGACCACCCCCACCCAGAAACAACTCCTACCTACACCCAGATCTTCACTGCACCCGGGTGCGAAAAATGCGGCCATAGTGGTTTTAAAGGTCGTAGCGGTATTTACGAAGCAATCGTGATGGATGAGGCGGTCGAAGAAGTTGTATTGCGTGACCCTCGTGAACACATGATTCTTGAAGCTGCTAAGCCACAAGGTATACCAACAATGCTACACGATGCAATAGAGAAACTCATCCAAGGAGTGACGTCCATTGCAGAAATCGAGAGAGTGATTGAACTCCCCCAAAACATTGCGAGTGCAATCAAAGTACCCACCAAAGATGAGGCGGCAGAAAAAGCTGATGATGATTTCCTTTCACACGTTGTTGACTAGATTCAAGAAGGTAAAGCGACCAGGGTCAAGACCATGGTCGCTTTTTCTGTGCTATCTTCGATACCAATAGCGATTCATTCAGTCCAGGAATCGGCGGCGGGCTAAAGCCGCCGATTCGGACATAAATTCGAAATAATCGCTACGCTCATTTTCTCATTCCAGAGTATAACTCTCTAAGCAAGACTTCCGCATTGAAAGTGCATGCCGCGCTAAGGAAATACGCAGCGACCCCGGTCACAGCCTGGCGCCAAATATCCCTCGCAACGCATACAAGTTGCTTAGAGAGTTATCGTCTGGAATTGTAATAAATGAAGTAATGAGCGTAGCGATTACACTGAATTTTGTTCTCAATTCCGGCCCTAAGCCCGGACGGAATTGCTAGAACACCCGCTCTAAATGTTTACTTGATTTTAACTGGGAACCATCGAATCCCCAATAGACTAGCACATATAAAATATTTGTCAACACCTTTACAGGTATTTCTTAGTATTCTTTAGTTCGCTAGGCAATTTTATAGTAGACCAAGACTCTACAAACCAAAGAACATTCTTATTTATAGCTGCAATATTGAATACAACATCCAGTACTATATTTTGTTATACTTAGCCCAATGTCAGACAAACCACCAACTATCACCCGTGACGATGCACAAAATCTCGATCGAACGTTACGTCCGCAAACCTGGGAAGAATACATCGGCCAAGCCAAAATCAAAGAGAACCTCCGTATCTTGCTAACCGCAGCCAAAGAGCGAAGCCACGCTGCCGAACATATCTTGCTCTATGGTCCGCCTGGGCTTGGGAAGACCACCCTTTCAAACCTTGTCGCGAAGACTCTAGGTACCAATATGAAAACCACTTCCGGTCCAGCTATCGAAAAAGTCGGTGACCTGGCTGCAATCCTCACCAACCTCACCCCTGGCGATGTACTGTTTATCGACGAGATTCACCGTCTGAGTAAAAGTATTGAAGAGGTACTCTACCCCGCCATGGAATCTGGCGTGCTTGATATTATTATTGGCAAAGGTCCATCAGCCCGAACGGTCCAACTCGAGTTACCGCCATTTACTATGGTCGCTGCCACCACCCGAATCTCACTCCTATCAAGCCCCCTTCGTTCGCGATTCTCGGGTGGAACGTTTCGTTTAGAATTTTACAGTGATGAAGAAATTGCGCAGATCCTCGACCGTTCATCCGAGCTGTTAGGGATGAAACCCTCAGACGAAGTACTAGAACGCATCTCTAAACGATGTCGAGCGACCCCACGAACTGCCAACTACTTGCTAAAGCGTTGTCGAGACTTAGCTCAACTAGAAGGGACCGACCTCACCTCAGACATTGTCGACCAAACGTTTGGGTTACTCGAAATAGATTCGCTTGGCCTTGGTGCCCCCGACCGAGCGGTGCTTGATGTCATAATCAATAAATTTAACGGGGGTCCAGTTGGACTCAACACCATCGCCGCCGCCACCGGTGAAGAAGCCTCCACTATTGAAGACGTGATCGAACCGTACCTCATCCGCCATGGTTTAATCGAACGCACCCCGCGCGGTCGTACCGCCAGCCCTGACGCCTATAGTCATTTAGAAAATTTGAATTAAAATAGATGTATGTCCGGACATAATAAATGGTCAAAAATCAAACACAAAAAAGGCGCGACTGATGCGCAGCGCAGTAAGTTATTTTCCAAGCACTCGCGCTTGATTACTATGGAAGTTAAAAAGGTTGGTGGTGGCAAGGATTCCGCCAACGTTCTATCGGCTATCGAACGAGCCAAGAAAGATTCGATGCCCAAAGACGCTATCGAGCGTGCTCTAGCTAAAGGGTCTGGTGACGGTCCGAACGCCATGGAGGAGGTTTTATATGAGGGTTATGGACCAGGCGGTGTTCCCCTTTTAATCGAAGCAGTTACCGACAATAATAACCGAACTGCGCCAGAAATTAAACATATATTTAGTAAATCCGGGCTCGAGCTGGGGGTACCAGGTTCAGCTGCCTGGGCATTCACTAAAAATACAGATGGCTATTCACCCAATATGCCGGTTGAAATCGACGATGAGACTGGTACAAAACTCGCTGACTTTATCGAGAAGCTTGAAGAACAAGATGATGTAACCAACATCTACACCGGTGCTGATACAGCTGAATAATATGTCACCAAAAAGAATTACTTGGTTTAAGCTCCGTGCCATAACGTTTGCAAATATCCAAAAATTTTTTGGCTTCATTTTACAGGTACCTATTCCACCCAAAGTCTCAGCCGCCTGTTTTATAGAGCGAGATGGAAAACTACTAGTACTTGATCTAAGCTATCGAACTGGATATGCATTCCCGGGAGGAATGATAGAACCTAAGGAAAATATTGAAACTGGAGTTGTTCGCGAAGTACTAGAAGAAACAGGACTTAAGGTAGAATCTTTGCACTATATTGGGTCAAAAGAAGATGTACAATATGGCCTAACGGTTATTGCTATAGCATTTTCTGCTACTACTTCGGGTGAGACTTGTAATTCTGATGAAGGTACTTTGCTTTGGCTAACTCCTGATGAAATCCAAGAGAATCAATCGTATCTTAACTGGAAATACTTACTCAATATGTATCTAAAAAATTAATATGCGAGTTCTAGCGGTTGATCCGGGGTATGATCGAGTCGGCCTCGCGGTGATGGAATATGAAAACGGTAAAGAAAAGTTGTTGTATTCCACCTGTGTACTGACTGATAAAACAGAAGGGTTAAATCAGCGCCTCCAGGTGGTTGGTATTGCAATCACGCAGACTATACAAAATCATGCCGTAGACACCCTAGGAATTGAAACACTATTCTTTAATAAAAACGTGAAGACTGCTCTGGGGGTGGCGCAAGCTCGTGGAGTGATTATTTATACTGCTATGCAAGTAGGGTGCACTATTTATGAGTTTAGTCCCCAGGCAATAAAAATCGCCACCACCGGTTATGGAAACAGCGATAAGGTAGCCATAACCGCTATGGTCAAGCAACTCATTCCTGATGTACCAGTTGATGCCCTTGACGATGAATACGATGCGATTGCTGTTGGCATTACTTGCCTTGCACATTTTGGTCGGAACGTATAAAATCGCCGCAACTGTGCACCATAGAGTTGTCTATCGCACATGAATTTGATACAAATATACGTAACAATCTTGCATGACAGATGAACTTTCAAACGAAGAAGAATTAGAAGATGTAGACGATGATGATTCTTCGTTGGGTGATGATGTGCTCGACGAAGTTGCTGGTGATGATGAGACTGAAGACGAAGAGGAGCCAGAAGGATTTGGACACATAGATGAAAAAGAAGTGAAAGAAACTCCTGAAACTGAGTACGAAGATGAAGAAGACGATGCTGAACTGGAAGAAGACGCGGAAGACGTCGATTACGACAGTTTCGACGATGTAGATGAGATGTAATAAAAAGCCGGTCCCTTCAGGACCGGCTTTTTATTAATCGCGTATTACTAATACCGAATAACTTTTCTTCCCTCGTCGCAACAGTGCAATACCATTTGTAAACCACTCCGGTCCAATGGTTGCACCTACATCAAGTACTTTTTGATTATTGATTGATACCGCCCCACTTTCGATAAACGTTCGAGCTTCTCGTTTACTAGTTGCGAGTTCTGTAGCAACTAAAACTGCAACCAGTTCTTCTGGTTCCTTTATATCTATACATGGTGCATTTCTCAGCAAAATATCTATTTCATCAGCAGAAATGTCTTGCACTTCACGGCTTCCAAACAATATATCCGAGACATTTTTTGATGCTACAGCTGCCGCTTCATCATGGACCAGGGTTGTAACCGAAAAAGCTAATTGCTTTTGTGCTGCGCGCGCTCCTGGGTTAACTTGAGCGTCTTTTTCTAACTCAGCAATTTCATCCAGTGAAAGGAAGGTGAATAATTTTAGATAATCAATCACACTCTCATCACTCGCATTCAACCAAAATTGATAAAATTGGTACGGAGTAGTTTTTTGTGGATCGATCCACACCGCATTACCTTCACTTTTACCAAATTTTTTTCCGGTAGCCTTATCAGTAACCAGCGGTACCGTTAGTGCATAGACCGACGCTTGTTCTTTACGTCGAACCAGGTCTACTCCCGCTACAATATTCCCCCACTGATCAGAACCTCCCACCTGTACATCACAGCCATAGGTTCGGTACAACTCAAGGTAGTCGTACCCTTGCACTAATGGGTAGGCAAACTCTGTATAAGATAATCCAATATCACTCGATAAACGATTTGCAATCGCATCTTTTTTAATTAATTCATTGACAGTGAAGTGTTTACCCACATCACGTAAAAAATCGATAAACTTAATTTCTTTAAACCAATCATAGTTATTAACAAAGATTATATCTTCGGTGTCTATAAATTTCCTAGCTTGCGATTGAATACTGGCAAAATTTGATTCAATGGTTTCCTCTGGCAACAATGTACGTTCAGCATCTGGTTTTGGGTCGCCTATTCTACCTGTCGCTCCACCTACTAAAAATACTATTGTATGCCCAGCTTTAGCTAAATGCCGCAACAGATACCAAATTACCAAGTTACCCGCATGAGCAGAGTCAGCAGATGGATCTATACCGTGATATATGGTACGTTTTGGCCCATCGAGAATTTCCTCGATTTCAGCTGACGTTTGATGAATAAAACCGCGGTCGGTAAGCTCTTGGTACAATTTCATAGTGAAATAATGCTAGCATACATTCGTACAAAGGTATCTAGACAGATCGTGCTAGTATTGGCCATATACCCTTATATACATGAAACAGAAAGGCAATTGGTTTAAGAAAAATTGGAAAGAGCTCATCATTGATGTGTTAATTTTGTGTACCGCTGGTTTTATCATTGTTATAGCTGGGGTGTTAATTTGGGTATCAAGTCTGAAAATTCCCGACCTCTCAGCCTTTGAAGAACGCCGGGTACTACAGTCGACTAAAATCTTCGACCGCACTGGCGAAGTACTGTTATACGACCTACATGAAGATGTTAAACGAACAGTAGTACCGCTTGAAAATATGTCGCGTCACATCAAAAACGCTACCATTGCCATTGAAGACGATCAGTTCTATAACCACATGGGAATTGATATTCGGGCGATCTTCCGAGCCGCTATCTCTAACATGAGTGAAGGTGACCTACTGGGTGGACAAGGTGGTTCTACTATTACTCAACAAGTCATTAAGAACTCAGTCTTACAGCGCGATAAAAAGCTCAGTCGAAAAGCTAAAGAGGCTATCCTTTCAATCAAACTAGAACAAGTACTTTCTAAAGACGAAATCTTAGAAGTCTATTTAAATGAATCTCCCTACGGTGGAACTATTTATGGTGTAGAAGAAGCAGCAAGGAGTTTTTTTAGCACATCCTCAAGTCAATTATCTCTAGCCCAAGCTGCCTACCTTGCAGCCCTCCCCCAAGCACCCACGTACCTATCACCTTTTGGTTCTAACCGCGATGCCTTAGATCGTCGACAACAACTAGTACTAGAGCGAATGCGCATTAATGGCTTTATCACAATTGATGAATTTAATGAAGCTAAAGAGGCAGAAGTTACATTCAGTAATAGTGCAGTCACTGGTATTAAAGCCCCTCATTTTGTGTTTTATGTCATTGAACAACTCGCTGAGCAGTTTGGTGAAGAAACTATGGCTGAACAAGGTTTACGAATTATCACTACTTTAGATTACGAATTACAAGAACAAGCTGAACGAATTGTGGCCCAAAAAGCCGCTTCTAATACGGTTAAATATAATGCTTCTAACGCAGGGTTAGTGGCCACTAACCCAAAAAATGGTGATCTACTGGTAATGGTCGGCTCGCGTGATTACTTTGATGAAGAAATCGACGGTAATTTTAATATCGCCCTAGCGGATCGACAGCCCGGTTCTTCTATTAAGCCATTTGTATACGCAAATGCCTGGAGTCGAGGTTACTTACCTTCGACTGTACTGTTTGATGTACAAACGCAGTTCTCTCCAGCCTGTGAACCTTGGAATACCACCTCAAAATCACCATGTTATGCACCAAGAAACTATAACAATGAGTTTGTTGGACCAATAAGTATGCGTAACGCGCTCGCTCAATCACTCAATATCCCTGCAGTTAAAACTCTCTATTTAGCAGGACTCAAAAATACTCTAAAATATATGGCTGATATGGGACTAACTACCCTTAACGACCCTGATCGCTACGGTCTGACACTCGTACTTGGTGGTGGTGAAGTTAAACTACTAGATATGACCAACGCCTACGGTGTGTTTGCCAACGGTGGAGAAAAAGCCACCCCTCGAACTATTCTCAGGATCGAAGACGCAGCCGGTAACACTGTTGAAGAAATTGATGTGGAATCAGAACGAGTTATGGATGAAAATATTGCCTATATGGTCAGTGATGTACTATCTGACAATGTCGCTCGGGCTCCGCTTTGGGGTTCCTGGTCAATGGTTAATTTTGGTGATAGAGATGTCGCTATTAAATCTGGTAGTACCAACAATCTGCGTGATGCTTGGATTATGGGCTATGCTCCAAATATTGCTGTCGGTGCCTGGGTTGGTAATAATGATAATGCTGCCATGGGTGGTGGTTTATCTGGGTTAATTACCACACCTATGTGGCGTGAGTTTATGGATGTAGCACTGGAAAAATTACCAGCAGAAACATTTCCACAACCACAAATCAATACCGACGGGGTAAAACCTATCCTACGTGGTCAGTACATCGACACCGCTCAGTTACTACAAGCCATGCAGAACCAAAATAACAATTCTGCTACAAGTAGTGTTGATGTTAATTCGGTCTACCAAAATATCCACTCCATCCTTCACTTCGTAGATCGATCTAACCCAACAGGACCCGCTCCATTTAATCCAAGTTCAGATGACGCATATGAAAACTGGGAATATGGTGTACGAGGATGGAGTGAAAAAACTTTTGGTTCCTTTTTAGAAACTACTGGTTCTTCGTCTGATTTAGAGACAGTAGAAACAAACACTACAGAGTAAACTATAAAATAGTTTTTGGGGAATTTTTAATTCCCATCTCACTCTCTAAACGCATGAGAATAGTTGTTTTATGGTGCTGTAATTCTGACTTTAAAACACTAGGTACCTTGAGAGAAATAGTTTTACTTCCAACACTATAAGAAACTTGATCCGGTTTAATAGTCAGTGAGGTAATCTCACAAATAATTTCTGCCACCCGTTTTTCAACTGAAGCTTGTGGTGGAACCAGGATTCTTTGGTAGCGTTCAAAGAGAGATGATAGTTTTTTCATTTCCATAATGGATAGTGATTGAAAGATGGTTTGTTGGTGGGACTAATTTCGATAGGTCGAATTCGGAACTAACTATATAACAATCTTTGTGATTTTATTTTTCTTTCCCGATACCAGTTTGCTAGATTCTCCCTTTATAAGTCGAATCTACCGAAACTGTCCTGTGAAAGTTCGTAATATACCTTTCAGGTATTTACTCACTTTACTTATTCATTGGCATTACTAGGTAGCGTTGGTTGGTGTCGTTTACTCCGTGTAAAATCATTGGTCGGCCAATCCCGGCAAAACTAAGTTTTAGTGAGTCAGCAGGGATATGGGATAGCGGATCCATAATGAACTGTTGGTTGAAATTGAGTGACAACTCCTCCCCTTCTACCGTTGCTTTAATTGTATCAGTAGTGTGACCTACTTCGTTGTTTTGTGACGACACAGTTAAGTCTGTATCACCAATCACCAATGTAACCTGACGGAATTTATTAAGGAAAATATTTGTCTTCTTAAATGACTGCTGTAGATCAGCTTTGAGTAACGTAACGTAGGAAACAAATTCTTTAGGAATAATTTGTTCGTAGTCAGGAAAACTACCGGACACTAATCGAGTAGACACATACACCCCACCCGGGAATCGAAGGGCACACTGGTTATCATCCATACCAAAGACTGGATCTTCCCCTACCACCTCACAGATTCTTGCTAGCTCTAGCGCATTTTTCTGAGGAATCATTAGTGACTCTTTTAAGGTTAGCCCTTTTTGAGAAACCGTCTTCTCCATCAGTCGAAATGAATCAGTAGCCACAAGCGTGAGGGAGTGTTCTTTCTTCTGTTGAATAAACACACTGCCAAGCTCTGGTTTAATAGAGGTCACAGAGGCCGCAAATGCCACGCTCTTGATTCCATAGGCGAATTGCGCACCCTGGAGCGTATCTCCTAATTCTGTTAGCTGCTGGACGACTGGGAACTCTTCCGGGGAAAAGAGTTTGATTGAGGTGTTAGTGCTTTTACTTTCGATTTGTAATACCTGATCTTCTACCCGTAAGGTAATTTTCTCTTGTGAAATAAATTGAATACTTTGTAAAAAGATTTGGGTCGGTACTGCAACCACACCAGTTTCTACTACTTCACCGGTTAATGGGACTTCTAGGTTAATTTCTAAGTTAGTAGCTTGTAAGCTAATTTCATTTTCTTTCGCTTCAATTCGAACACACTGTAAAACTGGTAAGGTTACATGTTTGGTACTTATTCGTCCTACCAGCTCGAGAGCTTTTTGTAGGTCACTGTGGAGAAGGGTTATTTCCATATTTCTATTTTATCTTATTTTACTCTTTATTATTAGGGGTGTGGAAGTGTGCAAAAGTGATAATTGGTGTTCTGGTAAAGGTTTATTTGAGGTGTATATCTTGTGAAACTCGGGGATAGGCTGTAGTCCATCTGTGGGTTACCTGTGTATTGTAAAAGGTGTTGCTAATAAGTTGTGGATTAGTGGGGAGAAAAACTGTCGTATTCCCCACCAATCCCCAGACTTTTTTGATGGTAATCCTCATGGTGTCCACGGTTGTATACAGAGTAACTAACAGTTGCGTCTGTATAACTAGTAATCGCCCACAAGTGGGCGATTACTAGTTACTTGAGAAGTAGTCTAACTTGGGTGATCTCTTCCTCTAGTTCATTGTCAGTTTTGAGTTCGTTTTTAATTTTTTCACATGAGTGAATGACCGTAGTGTGGTCTCTACCTCCCATCTTTTTACCAATAGCTGGGTACGAGATTTGGAAATCTTCACGCAGGATATACATAATGATCTGCCGTGGCTTTACAACTTCTTTACGGCGGGTCTTTTCGTAAATACTGCTATGGTCGATATCGTAATAGCGGGCAACTTTTTCTACCACGTCAGTAATAGCCAACGTCTTACGTGGGCGTGAACTATTTTTAATGATTGTTCGCACCTCATCAATACTGAGTACTCGCCCCAGTAGTTGAGACTGGCACATAATGCTATTAAGAGCTCCTTCAAGCTCACGTACATTCCCTTCAATTGTGGCGGCTAGGTGTTCGACGACATCATCAGCCAAGGTAATACTGTTTTGGGCAGATTTAGCGCGTAAAATAGCCGCTCGTGATTCAATGTCTGGGGCTGGAAGATCAACAATCATTCCTTGAGCGAACCGTGATTGTAGTCGCTCCTCCATCCCATTAAGGAGTGCTGGGTGCATATCACTCGAGAATACAATTTGTTTGTTGGTGTCATGCAGGGCATTAAAGAGATGGAAGAGTTCTTCTTGGGTTTTTTCTTTAGTGGCCAGGAATTGTACATCGTCCATGATTAGTACATCGTACTGACGGTATCGATCTTTGAAGCTATTGGCACTACCACTTTGTAGTGAATTAAAATAATCAACCGCAAACCGTTCGCTAGTGACATAAAAAACTTTTTTACCAGTTTTTTTGATGTGGTTCCCAACCGCTTGTATCAAGTGAGTCTTACCATGACCAGTTTGACCATAGATAAATAGAGGATTATAGGTGATTCCAGGTTTTTCGCTGACGGTTTTAGCAGCAGCGTGAGCGAGGGCGTTATATGGTCCAACTACAAACGTTTCAAAAGAATATTTTGGGTTGAGGTTGTCGCTTTTATTTATGTAGTATTCCTCAAGTGGGAGCGCGGCGTTAACGGTTTGATTTTTAGTTGATTCCTGTTTCCGTTCATTGCGTTGCGCAACAATGTATTCGACACTTCTAACGTGTGGGGTGATTTCACGTAGTGTTTTCATGATCATGGTCTGAAACTTATCTTGCAGCCAGTCCTTAACAAAGACACTCGGGACACCAATAGTCGCTAATCCGTCTTCAAGTGTCACGATGTGAGTATCGCGGAACCAGGTTTTAAAGTTAGCAGTTGTAATTGCTAACTCAATCTTTACAAGTGCATCATCCCATAATTGTTTAACATCAACTTGTTCAGTTTTGACAATGCTATTTGATTGGTGAGTCTGGGTGTGAGAATTCATAATCGCTGTAGGTAATTCGCATTATACTCCCTGTGGAAAACCTGTAAATCTTTTATAACACAATGCGATATTTTCAGACAATTTTTACATTCAAAATTAGCAACTGGGGATAAACTGTGTACAACTCTTTTCACTTGATACGTCACGTATTCCTGAGCACCATAAACTTTACACACTCCGATGTTTACCAACTTGATGTGGCATTGTTTCCCCGCGGACGCTCAGCTTATGGTGCTCAGGAATACTCTTCTACCACTGCGCACTTTTCTGTAATCGCTTGCAAAGTGTTTATATTTCGGTATAGTTACGCCACTAAAACAAACATATGCCAAAACGAACCTATCAACCAAGCAAGAAAAAACGAGCCACCACTCACGGTTTTCTCGTGCGGTCAGCTACCCCAAGTGGAAGAAAGATCATCCAAAGCCGACGCCGAAAAGGCCGAACCCAGCTCACCGTCAAGAAGCCTAACTAATAAAAATAAAAAGTCTCAAGGTAAATCCTTGGGACTTTTTAATTGAGACTACCCAGGTTCTTTTTGTTATAGTTACCGAATATGTTAGCCAAGTCAGCTCGTCTATCGGTGGCAGAATTTGATCAGTATTTTAAGACCGGTAAGCGGTTTCATTTTACTCACTGTACGATTATCTATTCCCCACTAGAGTCCCTCCATGGTTCGGTGGTGGTTGGCAAAAAAGTCTCAAAAAAAGCAGTCACTCGCAACACTATCCGTCGTCGAGTATACGCACAGTTACGAACTGTTTGTGACGCACAGAGTGCAACTGGGATATTTATTATTATTATTAAACCAGCCTATACATCACTCTCGCGTAAGGTAGCGCTGGCTGACATCAACAAGCATATTGCGGAGGTCATCAAAAAAACGTAATATGACCGGTATCTATGTTTAGTTATATCTGGCACACCTTCTTTTTTGACCCGGTGTACAACTCGTTAGTCTTCTTTATTGATGTTATTCCTGGAGGTGATGTCGGACTCGCAATTGTGGCGACAGTGTTTTTAGTTAAAACCATTTTACTACCAGTTTCTATCAAAGCCGCCAAGACACAGCGGATCATGAAAGAGATTGAGCCACAACTCAAAGAACTGAAAGAGAAACATAAAGACGACCGAGAAGCCCAGTCGAGGGCTATGTTGGAAACTTACCGTGAAGCCGGTATGAATCCGTTCGCCAGTATTTTTTTGATTCTATTACAAATACCCTTACTTATTTCAATGTATTTTGGGGTATACAGCCTCTATCCCCCAGTAGTTGATGGTGAGGCCGCCAGTGCAGCAAATGTATCAGCTATCTTTGGTGGTGAAACCAGTAAAGATATTGTGATCAATCAATCAGTCCTCTATTCATACGTCCCAGTGCCAGAGCAAAGTAATCGCTTTTTTCTCAATCAATTTGATATCACTGACAAGAGTGTGATCCTGGCCATAGTGGTGGCCATTACTCAGTTTTTTGTGGTTAGCCTCACCATGCCAAAGGTAGCACCGCGTAAAGAGGGTGATAAACCAGACATGAAAGCTGATTTCGCACGTAATATGCAAGTGCAAATGAAATATGTTATGCCGTTACTAATGGGTGTCATCGCCTACTCGATCTCGGTCGCGATCGCTCTATACTTCCTAGTCAGCAACATCACTGCCCTCCTGCAAGAGATCTTCATTCGGAAGCATCGGTAGGTTACTTTTCCAGTTACGACAAACAGAAACATAAATCGCGACATTTTGTCGCGATTATGGAATTAGAGTGTGCAAGGTTGGACCTTGCACACTCCCTTACACACTCTTCTTGGTTAATGAATTAAGGTTGCAGTTCTTTTATAAGTAGTTTGTTTTGATGTGTTCGCTCTACTTCATCCACATAGTCACGAAATGATTCAAACTTATTAATAACTGGTGAGGGTTGTAATAAGGCACCCCACCGATTTTCTT
>Ga0307959_1000645_pt1 | contig 17247 bp, 8 predicted proteins | sample OrgLakmetagen494_FD_201813 | JGI IMG/M metagenome (GOLD analysis project Ga0307959, IMG submission 201813) | Saline water microbial communities from Organic Lake, Antarctica - #494 | ecosystem: Environmental > Aquatic > Non-marine Saline and Alkaline > Saline | place: Antarctica: Organic Lake...
CTTTTGGTCTAAACTACTTATAAATCCATCTTCAATTGCTTTTCCTAGCAGTAAAGTACTAATGCTTTTTGCCATTGAAAAAGAGTTGGTTTGCGAATCTGGACCATAGCCTTCTTCATATTTTTCATACCACAATTTGCCTTCTTTAAAGATCAAAAAGGCAACAGTACCAAATTTTTGATTCGTATTTTCTAGTTCCTCAGGAATTTCAGCCGAATTATAGTTTTTGTGTTGAGGTACTAATTTCGGATTTCCATTTTCTATACTTCGGTTATCAAAATACGTATAATCATCTATAAATGCAGTCGTATGTCCAGTAAAATAGACCACTCGAATTCCTTTAAAAATATAGTCATAACCTGTAATGTAAAAAGCAAGAACAATAAGGACTACTATTCCTATGAACCATTTAAGAATTTTAGCGATGGTTTTCATTTAAAAGATTTTGAGTAAAAATACACATTTGGTTGGAGTTTGGGAAAGAGAAATTTTTAGATTTTTACTTTTGGTTTATCATTTGTTCATTTGTAGCTCGGAAAGACACATAATAAAGCTCAAGAAAAGAAAATTATGAGCCATATTTCATAATAGTTTGAGCTACAAATTTGATTCTTCATACTCCAACTTCAAAATCTCAATATCTTTGATGAGTTTTTCAATTTCATCCTCATTTGTACCATCGTAAAAACCGCGAATGCATTTTTCTTTATCGACTAAGACAAAGTTTTCGGTGTGTACTAAATCGTAAATGTGTTTTTTGTAGCTAATAGATCAATATATATTTACTTTTTTGTCGCACTAAAATAAACTATTAAGAATCGCGGAGAACTTCAACCTGCTATTTGGAAACAGATTAACTATTAGGAATAAATAATCCTTAAAAGACAAGTAAACAACTCGTTAAAATTAATTTTTCTCAAAATCAGTATCATTAATCCAGCCTGATTTTACTTCTTTACCGCTCATATAATCCTCGTAAAAATGGACGTTTCTATCCAGCGTATAGTTGTCAAAAACATCACCATTACCAAAAATTCTAGGATCATTTTGTAGCTTTAATTCTGATTCTAAGATATTTTTTAGTTCCTTTTTGATGCTTGCAAACTCTTCTTTTGAAGCTAAATTATATATACAATCTTCATCAACATTTACTTGATATAATTCTTCTTGTGGGTGTTTTCCAAAATTCATTTCCCAATATTCACTGTTTTCTCCACTTCTATTTAGATTGAGAATTTCAGTTTTTGTAGGGCTGCCGTCTGTATTGGTATAGCCGGTTTCTGGATTTCCTGCTGGCCATCTATCGTTTTTGTAGTTTATTAAATACATAAATCCATCTTTTACGATTCCTCTTATGGGATAACCTACATCATTTGGTCTGCCCACATCGTGTCGTTCTTGTCCGAGTAAAACATAGTCTTTTTCTGGTTTTACAATGCTATTCTTATCAGAATTAAAGTAAGGTAACAAACTTCTACCCTGAACAGGTTGCATCTCTAAATCCTCGGCATTATACCCAGCTAAATCTATAAAGGTTGCTGCAAAATCAGTAAAGCTTATATAATCTTCTATAACCCGACCTTGATTTTCTATACCATTTTTCCACATTATAGCAAGCGGCATGTGATTGGAATGTTCGTAGCTTAGCCCTTTTGCTCTTGGGAAAGGCATTCCGTTATCTGCTGTGACAACAACTATGGTATTATCTAACTCTCCTGCATCTTCTAAAGCTTTAAGTAATCCACCAAGTTGTTGATCGAAATACTCTAATTCAAATGCGTAATCTAGCATGTCATTTTTCACAACATCGTTCTGAGGCCAATACGAAAAAACAGAATCAATTTGAGATAACTTTTTGTTTCCAACACTCACACCTGTTCCATATTCATAGGAACGGTGAGGTTCATGACCACCATACCAAAAACAAAAAGGACTATCAGCATCTCTTTGTCTTAAAAAGCTTTCGAAATTTGCAACATAGTCAACTGTATTGATTCCTTTGGTTGGGGTTTCTTTTTTTATTTTGCTGAATCTATTTACCAGTAAGTCCCTTTTGGAACCGTCTTCATTAATAGTTGTACCGGGCGACCAACCTTTGCCTGTGTAACCTACATCATAACCATTTTCTGCTAAGCCTTCTTGATACGACTTAAATTTCTGTGGGAAGTATGCCAAATGATTAGCGGCTTCTTCCAGTTGCCATGAGTTTCTACCCGTTAAAATAATTGCTCTTGATGGTGCACATTTCCCATTGGGTGTATAAGCATTGTTGAAAAGAAGACCCTCCGCAGCTACTCTATCAAAAGCTGGCGTATTGATCCATTTTGAACCATAAGCACTCATGTGTTTCCAAGTGGCATCATCTGCTAAACAGAATACAATGTTTGGTTTTTTTGGTGGTTCATTTTCTTTAACTTTTAAACAACTGCTTAAGCAAACTGCTATCAATAGTAGAAAAAGGCTTGTAAATATGCTATTTATGGTTTTCATCATATTGCTTTTATTGTACGCCTGAATAAGATGCTACTTGCATTTCTTTTTCCCATTCTTTAAGTTCATCTACCAATTCTTTCACTTTTTCTGGGTTTTGATTAGAGACTTCGTTTTGCTCTTCTTTATCTTTTGCAATGTCATAAAGTTCAGTTTTTCCACTTCGGAAAGCCAAAAGTTTCCAGTCGCCATTTCGCACAGAAACATACAAATCTTCATAAGCTCTGTAGCCAAAAACGGATTTCCCTCTTTCTAAATCATCATTGTTTTTTATAGTTGAAAGCAATGAAACACCGTCTAAATCTTCAAATTGAGTAAGGTCTCCACCGGCTATTTCAACTAAAGTTGGAAATAAATCTGTGGCCTGCACTACAGAATTATTGATACTATTAGGTTTAGTAACATCTGGCCAGTGCACAAAAAATGGAACACGCGCACCACCTTCAAATAAAGTTTCAGACATTTTACCTCCTCTAAAAGGTTTATTCTCAAAAAAACCACCTTGGTCTGATATGAATACTACGATGGTTTCTTTTTCTATCCCTTTATCTTTAATGGCTTCTAGAACTTTCCCGACAGATTCATCAGTTGCTGAAACCATTGCGGCATAATTAGCATATCTGTCTTCTAGTCCTTTGTCCTTATAATGAGTTACCCAATCTTTTCTACCTTCGTGTGGTGTATGAACTGAGTAGTAAGAAAATGTGAGCATAAATGGATTTTCTTGATTATAGTCCTTTATAAAACTTACAGCATCATTAGTGAGTTTATCTGTTAAATAGATTTGGTTTTTGTCTTGATAAAGGGTGTCTAGTTTGAAATAAGGTGGGTAGTAGGATTTAGGATGCCCGTAATTAGAAGTTCCTATTTGCTTATGAAATCCTTGATGTATTGGATGGTATTTTTCGTGACCTAAGTGCCATTTACCTACAAAAAGATTATAATATCCTAAATCTGATAATGCTTCTGCATAACTAACATTCTCTAATGGCAACCAGTTTCTGGAAGGAAATTGTGCAGGGTCTTTTTCCAACGTATGATATTCTAAATTCGTTCTATGGAATTGATCAAACCCATTTTTTTTGCCTGCGGGTATATGGCGAACCATTTTAATTCTAGCGGGGTGTTGACCTGTGATTAAAGTTGCTCTACTCGGACTACACGTTGGACTTGCTATATAGGCTTGCTCAAATGAAAGGCTATTTTTGGCTAATTGGTCAATATTGGGTGTTTCGAAAGTTGAATTTCTAAAACCTAAATCCGACCAACCTAAATCATCTACAAAAAATAAAACAATATTCGGTTCAGATGAATCTTTATGTATTTTTTGTTCTTCTTTATGAACTTGCTTTTCTTTACTTTTTGAGGTATTGCATGATGTACATATCAAAATATTCAATAAGAATAGTATTCTTAACTTGATGTATTTCATCCTTGATATTTAAATTTAAAAATGGTTATAGTAAAATTTTAATGGTAAATAAAAAACTAAAATTTATTTCATATTTTTTGTTTCTCTTAATTTTTAACCATTAAAAAATTGAGATCATTAAGGTTGTTATTAAGTCATAACTTCTTAATGTCTTTCAATTATATTAGATATAATATTATTGCATACGCACTAAATATCTATTATTTAGATGCTTTTTATTCTACTTTAAAGCAGTATATTTTAAAATATTTTTCCACTAAAATTTTACAAAAAACCTTAAAAATATTTGGTTTTGAATTTGTCTATCAATTTTCAAAAATCAAACCTGAGTTGTTACTTTCCATGATAATTTCGTGCTCATCTGAAATATCCTTAGAATTTCTTATAAAAGTATTGGATTGTATAACTGAATTTTGAGTACATTCAATTGCTAAAGCTCTTCTGTTATAAGAAAATGTATTATTAGTTATGCTTATGTTTTCTATTCCTTGCCAATCTGATTTTTCAACGCCGTTCCATTTTCCTTTTACCTCTAAATTTTTAAGTTTATTCACAATCGTCTTGATTGCGGCGGCGTTATCTTGTTTTAAATAGGCTAAATCGTAACCACAATTGTTGAAAATATTTTGATTAATAACAATGTCATGGGCAATAAAACCTTCCCCCCAATCTACACCATTATAAATTGTAATTCCAGATTGGCTAAGGTTTTCAAATAAATTACGTTCTATTATTCCATAGGAGTTTTGAAGTAGTATTCCATATCTTCTTGCATTTCTAAACGTATTATTTCTAATGACAAATGATTCGTTTGACTGCGTGTCTATATAGACAACATCATCTTTTTTATCATCTCCTACCTGCAGTTTTTCATTTAAAGGTTGCGCTAACGTAATGTGCATTTGTCTATCTCCCAAAAATTTATTGTTTATTACATCATATTGTCCGATTAACAAGCCATCACGGGGGTTAAAAATGCGGATTACATCTCCTTTTCTCACTCCGCCTTGTACAATTATTTCAGTAGGTGATTTTTGACTTAGAATATGTGCTTTGGTGTTTTTCATATTAATGGCATCGTCACTATAACCTTCAAAAAGAGAGTTCTCGATCCAAGGACCAAATTTCCCGCCATTTACGTGGAAACAATCAGCGTTTGCGCTATGTAGCCTACCTGGCTTAAGTTTTACTTGGCAACTTATTACATTCCATTCTTCCATACCAAAAGCTGCATAACTACCAGCTGGGCTAGAATAGCTTGTAATATCCAAATATGTTATATTTTTACTATTACCTGTTTTGAAAATAGTTCGTCCATTTGTACGTGCTATATGAACGTACAAGTCTCCAACTTCGGTAAATGCTAAAAGTCTATCTGAATCAAATTTAACTCGGAACACACCTGGAGACAATTCTTCAAAATTTCTTGTACCGAATAAATTTGGCGCACCATCTTTTAACTTTCCTGGAATGCTGCGATCCATAAGCATACCCCAACACCTTGAAGATTCTTGGAACATGGAGTGTGTAATTTTTGGGAAGCCCTCATCTACTTTTAAATCGAATGAATTGCTTTCTTTGTTTACAGCAACAATTTTTCCTTGAGTAAAGGGAAGTGGGTCGTAATCAATAAATAAATTTTTAACAATAATGTTATTGCTTTTTACAATTGACATAAAACCCATTAGTGGATCGTGAACAATTATTTCTGCTCCATTGCCTTCAATGACTATATTATTTGCGTCAAATATTTCAACTAGATGGGTATTGTTTTTATTAGAAAACAAATCGTAAGTACCTTTTTCAAAAACCAAACGCACATTGACTCCAGATGTAGCTAGTTTTTTACACATGACTAATGCTTTTGAAATTGCTTCTCCATCATCCTTGCCGTCGTTAGCTATTGCGCCATAACCGCTTAGCATAACATCCATTTTGTTGTCTAAATCTAGAAGGGGTAAATTTCTTTGGGTTCTAAAGTGATCTGGTATAGAAAAATTGTACTGTGCATTACCACAAAACGTAAAGCTCAGAAACATTACAAATAATATACTTAAATTTTTCATTGAATTTATTTTTTTATAAATTTTGATGTTTGTGTTTTATTTATTTTAAGCAAGTATAATCCTGATAATAAATGAGATACATCAATATTTGAAATAGCTGAATCCTTTTTAGAAAACACTATTTTACCTGAAATATCAAAAACTCCAACCGATGTTATGGGTTTACTGAAATTGACCATATTAGATGCAACTGTAGGATATACTATGATGTTATCTTTTATACTGTTAAATTCATCCGTTGATAAAGTAATGTACCTATCATTATACACACTTTCTACGTCGCCATTGCACAACAAATAGTCAAAATATCTGATGTCACTTGCTACTCCATTGAATCTAGTAAAGAAAGTTAGTGCATTATCTGCTGTATTAATTCTTACATTGTTTCCAGAAAAGGTTTCAGTTGACGGAATTCCATTTTTATACAGTGAAACATCGAACATCGTACCGCCTTCTGGGACTGTAATGGCTACATGGTTCCAGCTACCGATATCCAATAGCATATCATTCATTATTACAGTATTTGCAGCATTATCTGTTACTCTTACTGCTCCATTTGCTAACATTTGAACGGCAAAAACCTCTCCGTTGGTTGGTCCACCACTAAAAAGTAAATTTTGAAAGATACCTTGTGCTGGTTTTATCCAAAAAGCATAGGTTCTTGATGCACCTCCAATAGGGCCAGAAAAAGAATTTCCTGAGGAGCTATCTACTAAATTTAAACTTCCATTTCCGCCTGTATTTATGTTTATAGAATACCCTACTTCGTTATCAAAATAGCCTTGTGTAATTGTTCCGCCTTCTGTATTTACTTCTAAATCAATATTTGAATCGATACCCGTATTCATTATTGGATCACTTGAAGAGGTTTCGTTAAGTACATAATGTAGATTTGGTGTTGGCAATTCATAGTTATGATCTATAACTGTAGTATTACTTGAGTTCTGAATAGTTTGCTGTATCGGACTTTCGCCACTACCTAAAGTAATATCTTGCCCATTGTGGCAAATAAAATTATTATCAAGTACTAAGCCATTGATGTTTTTAAGAAAAACACCTCTTTTATTATAAATGATACGGTTGTTGGTGATTTGTATATTTTCATGAGCTTGCCAATTGGCAGTTTCAGTTCCACAAAAACCATCTGAAACCGCACAAGGCTGACTCAATTTATGAAAATCTACACTTATTGTTGCAGAATTAAACTCCTCAATGTACGTTTTATCGTAACCACAATTTTCGAATGTATTGTTATTAATCACAATATCTGTAGCTCTAAAGCCTTCTCCCCAATCCACACCATTTTCTATTCTTATGGCAGATCCGCTGGTATTTCTAAAAATATTATTTTCTATTAAAGCATATTTACTTTGAATCAGCAAACCATATCTTCTTGAATTCTGAACGGTATTGTTTCTAAAAATAAAGGATTGATTAGATTGACTTTCAATGTAAGCTTTATCTGCTAATTGATGATCTGGATTAGTAATGTTTGTAATGTTTATGGGGTTGGAAAGTGTTATTTTATATAGGTTGCCTCCTAAATTTTGAACATCCGTGACGGTTGCTTCTCCTAGATTAGTTCCAGCAATAGGGTTGTAAAATTCCATATTTTCTCCTACCAGAACTTCATTTTGTACCGTAAGCTGTGTAGGACTGTTGATGGTTGTTATCACTCTTTTTGAATATTTTAAATTCATACAATCATCAGAAAACCCCTCAAATAGGCAGTTTTCTACCCAAGGTGCAATTTTGCCACCATTAACGTGCATAACATCTGCATTAATGCTGTGAACACGACCTGGTTTAAGTTTTATTTGAGAATTGATAACATTCCATTCTTCACTATTTCTAGCATTAAAACCTCCCGCTGGACTTGCATAACCTATTACATTTAGATAGGTCAAATTTTTACCTCCATTGTTACTTATGATTGTTCTTCCGTTATACCTGGCAATATGAACGAAATAATCTCCTACGTCAACGGTATTTATAACATCGGCATTTTGTGTATATCTATAGGTATTAGGGGCAATAAGTTGAAAAAAACTGTTGTGAGGAATTAAATTTCTAGTTCCCTTTTTTAAAGATCCATTTACATTCTTAATCATTCCCCATCTTTGTGGTGCATCCATAAACTGAGATGTTGTTGGCACAGGAAAACCATCGTCAACAACAAAATCAAAAGAACCATTGGCTACATCCACATTGGTTACAACACCTTGAGAGAATGGAAGGGTATTGTAATCTACGCTAATGTCTTTTATAATCACATTGGTGCATCTCAATAAACTCAAAAATCCAACTGTAGGGTCGTGTACAATAAATTCAGCACCTTGTCCATCCCATAAAATATGATTAGCATCATTTATTTGCAATGAATGTGAATTGTTTCCATCGGGCATTAAATCATAAGTGCCATTTTCAAAAAGAAGTTTTACTGGATTTTGCTCTGAAGCTTGGTTGATTGCGGCATTAATAGCATTTGTTATAGCAACTGAATCTTCGTTACCATCGTTTATAACGGCACCAAAACTTGAAACTGAAATTGTTGTGGTCGTAGTTAAGTCTAGCAATGGTAATTCTCTCTGAATACTGAAAAAGTCAGGTACTGGTCCAAGTTGACCATAAAAACTTATTACAGTAAAAAAACTTATTATAATGATTAACTGCCGCATGTTTTCTGATTAATTTAAAAAGGTAAATGATAAAAAAAGAGGTTGAAAGATGTTTTCTTTTCTTATCATTTACCTGTAAATTTTATTATTTTTTAATAAATCTTTCTACATTTTTCCCTTCAAAAACGGCGAAGTAGTGTCCAGGTGACAAAGACTCAATTGATAGTACTGTTTGATTATTAGAATCATTATTTACTAAAACTCGTCCATTTATATCAATAATTTTGACACTGTTTTGAGGGGTGATAAAGGACAACTGATTAGTTGCTATAGTTGAATTAAGCATTCGCTTATTCATGTTGCTTTCAAAGTTAACATTAGATAAACTACTTTCGTTAACTAAAAATCCATCTTGGTCTAATGCCACAGCTTCATCGTCGTTATCAGCTACAATTTGAGATAATTGGTCAGCTGTTAGCGCACTATTATCTGTACCAAAACGAATGACACCTTCTTGATAACCTGTAATATTAAGTGTTCCTGCATTCCAGTTTGAAATCTCTGAATCAGAATTATCGGCAAAAGAAAGATTGGTTACACTAGCATCTACAACCAAATTGAGTGTACCATCAGCACTAAAAGCAATCGTATTCATACTGCTTTGATTTTTATTTGCCGCAAAAGTAAACGAGTTTGAACCACCAACAACAATATTACATGCAATTACATTTTCACCGTTTATTTCAATAGAAGCATTGTTACCATTGACTTGTAATTTTAGGCCGTTGTAAAATACATTGTTGTCTGCTGTATTAACTATAACAGCGGAATTTGTCAAAAAAGGGAGTTCACCAAGATAGCCATCATTTGAAGATGTGCTGCCAAAAGTTGAGGTTGTATTTGCGCCAAAGCGAAGGTTGCCATCTCCCGCCAAAGAGCCATTGAATGAAAACCCAGCATTGTTTGAGCCACCAGTAGTACTCAAGTTTGTAGTTAATGTGAGTGTAGAGCCATCAGCAAACTCGATGTTATTTGAAGCACCATTTGTATTTTTAATGAGTGTAAAACCTGCTGGATTGTTAATTTCAACATTACCCTTAAAGGATAAAGTTACGTCATTATTTGAAACATTATCGATAGCTGCAAAATTAGCAGTGTCAGGATTTAAAATTAATGTAGCATCGCCAGCAACAAATACATTTCCTGAAGTTCCAAAGAGGTTTTGTATTTTCTTGATAGTGATATCTGTGTCTACTAAAGATTCTACCAACAAAGGCAATCTTACTTGACCAGTATTAGTCGTATTTGGTACTACACCAAGTGTCCAGTTCGCAGAATTTGACCAAAGTAAGTCTCCTCCTCCATTGTTAAAATCGTTGTTCTGTGCAAACAAAAATGTTGAACAAATTAAACATGCTAGAGTAAAAATTTTAATTTTCATAGTTTATTTATTTAAAGTTAATGTATGATTTGTATTTAATATTTATTAGTCATTCAATTCACGAAAACGTTTGATTATAAATTTAAAATTTTGAACATAAATTTATTATTATCAAAAATAGACAAAAGACAATGATACCCTTGTTTTCTTATGTAACAAACATTTACTGTTATGTAACATTTGAATTTTTATCTGTTTTTTTTTGATTGTGATTTAGAATAGCGCAAAAATGCACCTTAAGTATTGGCCTAGGATTTGAAAGAAGAATCAGTATCGTACTTTTTGATAATTATATACTACAATAACAGCAGTCAAACTGTTATTTACTTACTAATCATCAATTTCTCAAAAAATACAGCTTCGTTTTGTTCAATTTTTAATTGATAGATGCCAACGGGTAAGGCTTGTTGGATATCAATTTGAATTTCATTTTCAGCTAATTCATTACAAGAATACACCAACCTTCCAGCCATGTCAAAAAGTTGAAGGTGTACTGCATCTTTAGTAGCTAGACCCCTTATACTAAATCTATTTTGGGTTACTGGATTAGGATAAATCGCTAAACTTGAAATATCTTCTTCATTTAGGCTTAATGTCTCCTCCTTAAAACGAACCTGGAATCGAAACGGGTCTGTACTTTCGGGCAAGGTATTATCTACTGAAAAAGCTATATGGCTAATTTCGTTTGTTGCTATTGGTGTTTCTGAGTCTGTATAACTATCATACAAAACGGCTTCTCGATTTACATTGGTCATATTTATTTGCCATATATAAGCATCCGTTTTATAGTTGGCTGTATAGATTTGAATTTCTTCTCCTTCTTCTGGTATTGCTCTTTTTTCGATAGATAAGTAGTGGTTAGAATTGAATAAGGCTACTCTTTCGTCAAAATTCCAAACCTCATCGGCATCGATCGCATCTACTGCGTTGGAAAAAGAAGCATCGAATCGAACTGTTACCCCATCTACCAATAGGTTTTCGGGTTGGCGCTTTAAATTTATGTGTATTTGAGCTATTTCATTTTCTACAGAAAAAGTTTCTACAAAATCTGTAGTTGTGTTTTTATGACTTTCCTTAAATATTAAGGCAGGACTATTGCCAGTTGTTTTTACAAAAAAGGCTTGATTGGGCATGAGGTTTTCATTGGCATCAGTAAGGTCTGTAATCGTTGGATCATAGGGTGTGGATGTTACAGGATTAGCACTTAAATCTACTGTTGCGTATCCACCTCTTGTTCCTAAAGTAGAATCATAAATATAGATGTTTTGGTCGTCTAAGTCTGTTGCATCTGTACTTTGTAAAAGGCTTTTCAAATTAACTATGGCTTGGTATGGATTGGCAACTAAATTATAGTTGTCTATCGTTGAAGATAAATCATCACTTAGTACAGAATAATCGCCCGTACGTAAACTTCCTGTAAAACGCAATGTGGTTGGTGTAACTGGCGGAGTGTTTGTATTCAAATCTGTAGAACGGTCTCCACGAATCATCAAAGCGTAAGCTTCACCAATATTCATTTTTTTTGGATCAGTATTTGTAATAGCAACCCAGTCTTGGGTTTGCTCGTCAAACTCAAACATCGATGGGCTACCTGTTTCGGTAGCATCAAACCCATTTGCGCCTGAGGTAGAACCCGTAATGTGTGTGCCATAACCAGGATCAGGATTGTTATTAGTCGATGTATTTGGATTGTTTGCTCCTTCTTGTAAATTGGTATGAATACTACCAATCGTATTTACCGAAGAACTCATGTATCTAAATGCACGGTTGCTTTGTGGAATAAATCGCTCTACTTTTACATCACCAGAACCGATTATTGTACCAAAAAATTCATCTAACTGACCAGAACCATTTACATCACTTTGAAAAACTAAGCTGCCGCTATTAAAGATATCTCGGTTCAAATCTAATATTCCAACTGGAGCTATGTTTAAAGTAGCTCCGTTTGCAATTCTAAGGCCATTTGCAACTAATATTCCGGTAAGAACTGGAGTTCCATTTTCTATAAAAATATTGTCTGTTGCTGTTGAAGGTATTGCTCCCGTTATTGGATTATTTGGTGACCAAGCACCACCTGAGTACCTAAAGTCGGGCACATTTACCAAATAACCATTTTCGTCCAACTCAAAAGGTTTGCCTCCATTATCTGCTATAATTTGATTTAATTGACCTGATGTAAGTCCACTAGCATCAGCACCAAAACGAATAACGCCTTCTTTAAAACCTGTAATATCTACTGTTCCAGAACTCCAATTTGAGCCTGAATTATCAACAAAAGATAAGTCGGTTACATTATTGCCTATAACCAAGTTTAGTGTTCCGCCTGCACTAAAAACAATATTTTGAATATTATTTTGGTTTTTGTTTGCTGTAAACGTAAACGTATTGCTTCCTCCAACAGTGATGCCCGATGCAAAAACGTTAGCACCATTTAGCACAATAGAAGCATTATTGCCATTTATTTGCAATTTAGAGCCATTGTAAAAGATGTTATTATCTGCTGTATTTACGATAACAGACGCATCTTCTAAAAATGGTAATTCACCAAGGTAGCTAGGATTTGAGGTAGTGCTGCCAAAAGTAGAAGTCGTATTGGCACCAAAGCGAAGATTGCCACTTCCAGACAACGAACCATTAAATTGAAACCCTGCATTGTTTGAGCCCGTACTTGTACTTAAATTGGTGGTTAGTGTGAGCGTAGAGCCATCAGCAAATTCAATGATGTTTGAAGCCCCGTTTAAATTTCTCATAAGCGTAAAACCTGATGGGTTGTTAATTTCAACATTCCCTTTAAATGATAAAATTGCGTTATTATTAGAAACATTATCAATAGCAGTAAAATTAGCTTCGTCAGGATTTAAGGTTAATGTGCTACTGCCGGCAACAGCAACAGATCCAGGAGTGGCAAAAGTTGTTTGGATTTTTTTGATAGTAAAATCTACATCTACTATAGATTCTACTGTCAAAGGCAACCTAGTCTCTTTAGTATTAGAATTTGGAACAACACCAACAGACCAATTGGCTGGATTTGACCAAATAAAGTCTCCGCCACTGTTTGTAAAATCATGGTTAAGGCTACCAATGTTAACTAAAAATCCACATGAGTCTAGTGCCAATTGTTGACCACCATTATCTGCTGTAATTTGTGATAATTGGGTAGTTGTAAGTGCAGTATCATCAGTACCAAAACGGATGACACCTTCAGTAAAACCAGTGATATTAAGTGTTCCAGTGTTCCAAGCATTTGTAGAATTATCTGCAAATGATAAATTGGTAACCGAATTATCTATAACCATATTTAAGGCTCCATCGCCTTGAAAAACAATATTCGTCATACTGTTTTGATTTTTGTTTACATTAAAAGTAAACGTATTTGAACCACCAACTGTAATACCGCTATTAAATACATTTTCGCCATTTAAGGTGGTAGAAGCATCATCTCCATTAACCTGAATTTTTAAACCACCATAAAAAACAACATTGTCATTTGTATTTACAATAATAGAAGAATTAGCAAGTTGAACCAACTCTCCTGAATACGATGCATTAGAAACTGAATTCCCAAAAGTCACAGAAGTATTGGCTCCTAATCGAAAATTTCCTGTTCCTTCTATTGTTCCATTAAAAATAAAACCACTGTTATTAGAACCTGAAAATATTTCAAGATTTGTAGTTAATGTTAATAAGGAAGCGGCTTCAAATTCCAAGATATTTGCAGAGCCGTTTAGGTTTCTAAAACGAGTAAACCCAGATGGATTGTTAATGTTAACATTTCCGTTAAAAATTAAAGAAACATCACTACTTGATACATTTTCAATTCCATAGCCATTTGCAACATTAGGATTAATAGTAAGCACACTTAAGCCCTCAAAATTAACATCATTATTAGTCCCAAAAATATTTTGGATTTTGGAGATTGTATAGTTTGAATCTACAATAGAACCATCAATGCTAGATCTTACCGTATTTACGGAAACTGGAACTGCACCAAGCGTCCAGTTGGCAGCATTAGACCAAAGAAAGTCTCCACCACCATTGTTAAAATCATTGTTCTGTGCAAAAAGAAATGATGAACAACATAGACAAATTAGTAAAAGGTAAATTTTTTTCATGATTAATTTGTTTATGAGGTTTGACAGAGTTCACCTTATACTACACAAGTAGATTTCAATAGTTATTATTAACTTGAAAAGCCATTCCAAGGGCTTAAACCCTTAAAGCTTGATTTATTCAATAATCAATTTGCTAACAAAACTGTTCGAACCTTGAGATAACTGCACTACATATACTCCTGTTGATAACCTTGAGGCGTTGACATTAATTTGGCTTCTGTTTTCAAGGGTATGGGTTTCTGACAAAACTTGTTGACCAATCATATTGTATATAGAAAGGTTTGCGTTTACATCATTTAACCCATTTGTTTGAATGCTAAATCTTCCATCTTTGGTAGGATTAGGGTATAAATTGAAACCATTAAATGCATTTTCTTCTACCCCAAGCGTAGTTGTACCAAAACTAATCTGAAATCGGTTGTTCACCATACTTGCTGGGATATTGGTATCTACTGTAAAATCGTAAACACTTTGTTGGTCTAATTCAGATTGTATGCCTGTATACGTATCGTTTAAGAACACACCTAATCCCTCAGGCAGATTGTCCATATCAAAAGTCAAGCTGTATTCGTTTGAGGTGTAAGAGTTTATAAAAAGTTCAATTTCATGTCCATCGGTTGGCAAATTTTGCTTGTCTATGGCACGAAGCCCGTTATTGATAATGGCATAATTTTCATCTGGGTTAGCAAATTTCTCCGCATCTTCTTCAGTTGCAGCTGTGGTGTAGTTGCTGTTGAATCGCATCCCAATAGCATCAACTTCTGTATTTCCAGCGAGGAAATCTTCAGTTTTGTATAACCTAGAATTGATGTAAAAATCCGTATAGGTACTAAATACTTCTACTTGATCTTCTGTTGTAGTTTTATCAGCTTCTTGAAAAATTAAAGTAGGATTGCCTGCACTGGTATTTCTAACAAAAAAGGCCTGGCCTGGTGCAATGAACTTGGTAGCAGAAGAGCTACTAGCTGGAGGAGCTTCATCTATGGTATTGGATGAAACGTCGACAGTTACATAAGCTCCTCTACCGTTTGTACCCGTTAGGCTTGCATCCCAAACTGCTATAAAGTCTAAAAGATTATTTTGTTGCACTTCGCTAAAATCTACCACCGCTTGATACGGATTACCTACAAAACTAATTTCGTCTGCTCCTTGCGCTAAGTCTAGAGACATGTCTACGTCACGAGAAACCAAACTTCCTGTTGCTCTTAAAGTGGTAGTGGTTGGTAGATCTCCATCGTTAAGTAAATTAGTGGAACGATTACCTCGAACCATTAAACGGTAAGCTAAGCCCGCTTCAAGTGTGTTTATGTCAGTATTGTCGATGTTGTTCCAAGATTGTGTAGAAGCATTAAACATATACAAAGAAGGATTACCCGAAGGTTGCCAATCAAACCCATTATCTCCATCTTGAGATTGATCTGGATTTGCATTAACGACTGGGTTTGGTTCTACGCCTGTAATATGGGTTCCAAAACCAGGATTAGGGTCAACATTCCATGCACTTGCGTCTTCTTGCCAATTGGAACGAATGTTTGAAACTGAATTTACAGAAGGTGAGATAAAACGAAATGCGCGTCTTGGACTGACTCCTCCAGCTATAAATCGTTCTGATGTAACCTCTCCTGCACCTAACATTGTACCATTAAATGCGGCTAATTGGGCTGACCCATCTCCATCACTTTTAAAAACTAAGCTTCCGTTGTTGATGATATCTCCTCTTAAATCTAATATTGCAGTTGAAACTACATTTGCAATAGCTCCAGAAGCAATTCTTAGGCTATTTCCGAGAAATGTTCCTGTAATCTCAGGATTTCCGTTTTCAATAAAAATATTGTCCGTTGCTAATGATACTCCGATTGGGTTACTTGGGGACCATGAACCGCCTGAATAGGTATAGTCTGGTACATTTACTAAATAGCCATTTGCATCAAGCTCCAGCGTTTTACCGCCATTATCTGCTGTAATCTGAGAAAGTTGACCTGCTGATAGTCCTGTGTTATCTGTTCCAACACGGATTACTCCTTCTTTAAAACCTGTTATATTTACAATTCCTGTACCCCAACTTAAACTAGCATTTTCTAAAAATGAAATATTAGTTACCTCATTACCAACTACTAAGTTAAGCGTACTACCATTATTCAAATTTATTCTTTCTAGATTGCTTTGATTCTTATTTGCTGTAAAAGTAAATGTGTTTCCACCTCCAACTACAATTCTTGATTCCAATACATTAGCTCCATTTATTTCAATAGAAGTGTTACTGCCGTTTACTTGTAATTTGAATCCATTATAAAAAATATTGTCATCAGCGGTATTTACAATAACAGATGAATTTAATAAAAACACCAATTCACCTGTATAACCAATACCGGTAGCTGTACTACCAAAAGTAGAAGTGGTGTTTGCTCCAAAGCGTAGGTTTTTATTCCCTGCTAATGTTCCATTGAAAACAAAACTATTGCCACCATTACCTTCTTCCACACCAAAATTTGATAATAAGGTTAATGTAGAACTTGATTCAAATACGATATCATTTACATCATTGGTGTTACCATTTTGATTTCTAATGAAAGTAAATGAATTCACACCAGCTGAATTATCGATGTTCACTTTTCCTTTGAATATTAAAGAAACATCACTATTAGATACATTTTCTATACCAAAAGCTCCTCCTGTACCAGGATTTATAGTTAAGGTTTGAGCTCCACCAACAGGAACATCTCCTGGAGTTGCAAAAGTATTTTGAATTTTCTTAATAGCAACATCTACATCAACTTGAGATTCCAGCAACAATGGCAAACGAACTTGACCAGTATTGGTCGTGTTTGGAACTGCGTTAAGAGACCAGTTTGCAGGGTTTGACCAAAGTAGGTCTAGCCCATTAAAATTGAAGTCATTGTTTTGAGCAAACATAAAAGTTGAACATAATATGCATGTAATAAATACTATTTTTGATTTCATATTTTTTTTATTTTAAATTTAAAATCCTTGGTTTTGGACTAAGTTTTCATTCAAATCTAATTGAATAGTTGGTATTGGAAACCAAACTCGTTCTGGTCTCCAATTGCTCTGTATTGTTGGAACGACA
>Ga0307959_1000650_pt1 | contig 17186 bp, 14 predicted proteins | sample OrgLakmetagen494_FD_201813 | JGI IMG/M metagenome (GOLD analysis project Ga0307959, IMG submission 201813) | Saline water microbial communities from Organic Lake, Antarctica - #494 | ecosystem: Environmental > Aquatic > Non-marine Saline and Alkaline > Saline | place: Antarctica: Organic Lake...
GGGACCTGTTCGGCAGTGAAAACAGCGATTTCCTGATGATCGCTAAGCACACATTCCTGCGCCTCACATTCGGCGATTCCGCTGAACATATTTTTGTTCAGTACAGGTAGTTTGTGTTTAGAGTACATCAACACGTAGATGATGTGAATGTTTGCAGTTTTCCTCCTTTTCTCTGGGTGGGGTGCTGTGGTGTGAGATGTACTCATTATGCAGATACACAATTCAAAAGAGGGCAGAAAGAGGTGCAGCAAGGATGTTATTTGATTGAATTGTTACAATTACTTGCTTCAATTTTTTTTTTACACGACATCAAGCTGCGCGATGGAGGGATGCGTGCCTTAGCCGCAAGGAAGCCCATAAATGATCAAATAAACGGCAAGAAATGCGGTTTGACCACGCAGCGCAAATTGAGTGTTCTTATGGGAGGGCGGGTGTGGCAATTCTCGGCCCTCCTCATCCGACGATTCCGAGACCATGATTCCCGTACACAGAGGACGGATATGGATATTATTCCGCCATGCCCGCAATACCGCGTAAGTGATAGAGGCCTCGGATCTAAGACGTCGCATTCGCTCGCACGTCACACAAGGGTTCAACATCGACAAGGTGTTGAGTGGGCGCCTTGATACAGAGTGTTCGGAGCGTATTGGCCGTGGAATAAGGTTCCACGGATCGGTGAACGACTCTGAACACTGCAGATATACTGGGTATGCTAGTGCTTACATTCTCGTCTCCTCTCGAACTCGGCATTACTCCGTCGCTAACATAAATCGTCAAAATGTCTCCTCCCTCACTATTTCCTTCACCTGGCGGTTCGTACTCCCAGTGAAGCGGATGCTCGTTTCGAACGACACCCGGCGCAAGCTTCGCATCGTCTAAGCTCGTGTACCTCGACGTGATAGACTGGATCCGATTGGCGTCATCGTATGTAACCTTCATCGTGAGACCTGGTACGATGTCTGTCTCTTCCGAAGAAGTCGACACTTTTTCGCTAGTACCGAAAACAACGACGAGACGCACACCATTGTTTTCGACGCTGCAATTCGTATGGAGGGCAAATTCCACACCTCCCGACTTGCCAAACCTTTTTTCCCACTCAAATTGTCCGACAGAACCTAGCGGGTGAGACGTGCGTGAATCGCGCCATGTATCGCTGTTAGCAAGGTCGATGAACGGAACGAGGACGTCGACGCGCTTTCCCTGTTTCCATGCGTCCAGTACTTTGAGTGTATTGTCCGCACTCGATGCACATTGCACGATCCAATTTTTTATTGCAGCATCAAAGTATATAGTCGTGCTCGACCCGTCTCCATCCCCGAATGTCGTTCCGATGGCCTCGAACAGCTCCGGGTACGCCGTGCGACTCACCGCGGAGCCGTCCGTCGACAGGAAACCGTTCGGAGGGAAGTTGTCGGTAGTATTATCGTGTGCAAACGTGATTATCGTACCGACACTCACTCCGCCTCCGCCTCCGCCTCCTCCTCCTCCTCCGCCACTCCCGGTGAATTTGACGAGGTTTCCGGATGCATCTCGAACGAAGTATTGGGACGCGATGACGATACCTGAAACGTTGACGTCTCCTCCATCGGCCACGTCTATGGCGTATTGAGGATCATCCCCGATGTTCGAGGTTACGACGATATCTCAAAAGTCTCCTATCCTGCTCACGAGCGTTTCGTGCGACTCCTTCAGGGCGTTGGCAGTGGGCGCTTTGTCGAGGGAGTTGTTGCTGAACGAGTCAGACAGCTGTACGACACCTCTCACCTCCGTCGAGGCCGTTCCCACGTCTACGACTTCCCCCTGCGCCTGGTCCTCCGCTTTGCGGAGAACGTCCTCGATGAGTTCGTCCAATGACTCTAGCAGCGGCTCCTGGACCTCCACATACTCGTAATTTCCAATGAACGCACCGTCCTTGATCATGAACCCCGTCGAGTTGTTCTTTCGTACGAACATCGTCGCCTTATTCACGAACACCTCCCTACCGATCCTGGTATCTTCTATGCGCAGGAACCTGCCCTGGCTGGTGATGCGGAAGGGCATAGTGAGATCGAGCTCCTTTCCGAGGAGAATGACCAAGGTTATCTATATTATAGCCCGTATATGATTTTATCGTCTTTGATTGCGTCGACGACAGCCTGCCATCTTTCAACGAAAACGTCTCCACGTCGTGAGTAAGACAATAAAAAGCTGCCATCGTATATATAAGAATGATGCAACCTCACGAAAACGAAGAGATCACACCACACGTGCACTGTCCCGTCTGCAGGGCCGCGTCTTCTGATCTGCGTGAAGCGATATATCCCGAACTCGAACCCTTTGCGATCCAGGGCGTATTCGACTGCAAGGTCGTGCGCGTGTTCGACGGGGACACGCTCTGGATCGCGATCCGCGCCCCACAGCCGCAGCCGCAGCCGCAGCCGCAGAAGGAATGTCGACGACAGATGACAACCGTCACCCGGGTCAACTGTCGCCTACTGGACATAGACACGCACGAAATCCCGCGCACACACTCCGACGCCATGAACTCCGATTCAGTCGCGGCATTCGCTGCTCGTGACCGTCTGGTCGAACTCGTTACGAACGTCACCATCAGAGATCGCGACGATCACACCAACACGTCCGGCCTGGACATGCCCTCCCTGACCACGACGCAACTCCAGGAGAAGATGAACAAGAACGATCTTATTCTGCCGCAGGGCCTCACCCTGTTACGCGGCACTGACAAATACGGGCGTTACCTGGCGCGGTTACGCACCAAGGACGGAAGGGACGCGGCGTCCGTCCTACTCGATGAAGGGCACGCCGTACCTTACCTAAAAGGGTAACAATACATTAGTACTCACGGTCCTACACTCAGTCAAATGAATTTTGAAACCACGATGATCGTCTACTGTCCGTTCAGTTCCATTTGGTTTGCCTAAATGTACAGTGGTCGTTATACAGTGGCCAAAATGCTTTGAGCGTTCCGGTCTCTTTGATCAAAATCTTGTTTTTTTTGTCGGTTCATACTTACGTGCCCCCATTTTCAACATGAGCGCGGCTGTATGTTGTGACGGATCTCTTTTCATCGCGACGATCTTGCAGCGAGAACTATTCTGACTAAAATTTGAAGAGGCTTCTGTGCTTCTGACGACACGCTCGAGACAAGGTGATCTGAACATTTGAACGATGCTGTCATCCGTGATCAAGTCTCTGAGTCTCTGGACGGTATCACCGCCATATGATGATGCTTCACACCAGATGACAAATAATCGATCCTCACATCGGCGCCTTCCGTTTCCCGGCGAGGAAGGGGTGATCGACATGCGTATTTACGTCGATTGCATGTCGACCAGCACAGCCATAGACCTGGCGTTTGAAAGTAACCCATCGATCCGTAACAAGGACTGCGTACTCAAAGAGGAAGAATATTTGGTCGTCAAAGTCCGTGACGACGAAGAACTCGCAGATGTCGCGCAGTTCCTGGTCTCTGTCGCTGTATTAGGGGAGTCACGGGTTATGATGGAAACCGATCCGGAGGACGGCGTAGTGGAGATGAAACAGTACGACCCGGAGAGTATTCGAGATATTCTCCTTCTTATGACGTCAGCTCAGATCGCCACGAAAAAGCGAAACGTCGAGGGCCTACGTTCCCTTCTGAAACCTTTTCCGAAAATGATTTCTTACATCGTCTTCGAGGCGGCCCATCGAACAACGACCATCTCCTCGATCATCAGCGCTGCGTCGCACCTGTCCGTCCATCATTCCCGTTCTGACAGGACCGGTGACGACATCAATCCTGGCCTGAAGTGCGTCGACGATCTCCGGCTCCTGTCCACCGCTTCGCTCACGGTACCCAGAATCCAAATGGAGAGATTGGAAATCTTGCTGGAAGACAGGGGCGTCTCGACCGAAGCCGAGGCCGTGCGCTGCTTGCGCATGTACCTATATTTCGCAGTATGTTGGTCCGTACCTTCGAAGACGCTTGTCCGGTCATTATCGCTTCAAGGGAGCGAGGTTCTGACCCCTGTCGATTGTTTCGGAGACCTGGAAAGCTGTATCTGTAGCGGTTTGAGCGACGAAACGGTGAAAGTCACATATGACATGGACACTGTGCGCATGGTAGGGCTCGCGGATTACATCTTCGACGAAGACGCGAGGGAGAGAGAGAGGAGACAGGCGCGAGAGGACGCCGATATGTCCTACGTGACCCCCGAGGAGCTGTTCCGTGCACAGATAGCGAGTGGCCGTGTTGGACTGCGCATATCGAACGAGATCCACGAGTACCCCGACCTACCTCTCTCCTCCGAAAAATCATCCTGCAGCATGCAGTGTTTCCCGCCGTCTTGCGCGAAGACGAAAGCTATAATGTTCATCAAGGCGGTCATACTGGGCGACCCGCTCGGCAAGCTTTCTGTGAACGAAAGGTTATTAGACGAGGGTGAAGACCCAATCGAAACGGCGAATAGGATGTTGCGCAGCATCTTGCGTGGCTTCGTGAACCATCCCGACAAACTTGAAAAGTTCCGAGAATTGCACCGCGTGCACGCGTCTGGTCTGCGCCCGTCATAATCATCGTTGCAGTGTACTTACAGCCGATTTTAATACGGAGTTGGACAGCCTGTTCCACCTTTTTTACCCTGCCGACGTGAAACTTTGGGTCACGTTTTTCCATGTATGTTCATCAGCGAGCAAAAGCTCACATTTGTTGGAAAAACTCGTTCAGACGTTTGTAACGTCACCTGGCGAGGTTACGCACCAAGGACGGAAGGGACACGGCGTCCGTCCTACTCGATGAAGGGCACGCCTTACCTTACCTAAAAAAGGTTATATACAGGTTCTACAAGGCCGATGCCCGCCTCTTCCATCTCCCTCCGTTGCGCGTCCGTAAAGGCCTGCCACCATATCTTGACGGGGTCTTTCGAGACGTAGAAGCGGAGGCGTCCGCCCACGTCGAACCCGGTGTATTCGCAGTTGCCCTCCAGGACGACGCACAACCCGCCACGGGTCATCCCGTAGACGAGCCACCCGAATCGCCGGAACGCCTCCCGCCAGTGCAGCAAGGTGTGCATGTCCGCCACGAAGCCCTTGTGCGACCAATTTCGGACCGCGTCATCGTGCGCGTCCAGTCTCACGACCTCCAAGCTCACGCCGCAACTCCCGTTGCCGACACTGTCGCCTTCGTCGAAGCGTAAGAAGTTGGTCGGATGATCAGACCTGCTGAGGCTGTCAAGCGACCAGTAGGCCTTGAACTCGTGCACGTCGATGGGCTGGAACCCCAGCTTCAGGCGCTCCCCATCGGGCGGAGACGTCCGGCTTACGTATTTGTAGGGAAGAGAACGGTCTCTGAACTCGCTGTCGCCTGCGTCGTAGGCGAGGAGGTTGATATCGGCAGGCACCTGGTCGGCCCGGAGACATTTGAGGTTACCATCGCGGTCGTACACGGCGTCAGACATGGGAACTAGGTTTTCGAGTTTTTTCGATACTTTATGCAGCTCATAAAAGTGTCGTGTGGGACCGCCTTCTGCCTTGACGCGACCCACAGAGCTTTCGTGCGGCGCCGTGCAAGTCTCTTTTGTAATGCTGCAGCACAGCTCCGACGGCACACGGTCTCCGCGGTCTCTGTGGCTTCAGCGGCCCGTTTTTCGGGCGCGTACATCTCGAAGAAGCCTCTGATCTGGGGGTGGCTGCACATGCCGAGATAAACCGTGTGGTCGAGGCATTCTACGTGGGTTGGTCGTCATGACGTAAATACGTCCGTGGGTGTTCTTCAAGACGCGAACATCTGAGAGTGGACGGCGTCGAACCTCTTCGTCGCTTCTTCCGTCTGCTCGCGCAACCGCTTCTCTCGCGCTGTCTCCGTCGCTTCCGCCAGTCGTCTGCGCTCGTCAAGGGCGCGTTTCTGCGCGGGCGTGAGGATCAGGCTGTTCGCGTTAGATCGTTCAGCCAATATGTCGTCATAACTCTTCTTTTTCTCGCGGAAGTCCGCCTCCAGACGGGAGTCGATGAGGTTGTTCCTGGCGCTGTGCGCGTCCCGAACGTCTGCGTATTTCATGAGACTCCCCGAGCTGAACTCTGTCACATTACCAAAATCAGATATATCATCGGCTCCGAGCTCACTGAATCCGATCCCCTTTCCGTGTAAAAACGTGACAGGCTCAGGATCGTTCTTTTTTGTGGATATGTCATCGCACGACTTGGGCGCGTTCGCGTCGAAGTCGCCCTTCATCCACTCCGAGTAGCCTTTATCGTAAACTGAAGGTGCGCGATTGGAATCGTAAATTTCGTTAAAGCGCGTCATGTCAAACTTGTGTGCCTTCTTCTTCAGTGCCTCCGATCCAGATGACGACTGTAAGTTTTCGTTCAGAAAACGCGAGACATTGGGCTCGACCCGCTTTTTATCGCGATCTCTAACGTCGTCCAACACCTTCTCGTACGATTTGTACAGCAGGACCCGGACCTCTTCCGCGGAAGCTCGTGGGAGGGAGCACTTGGAGGGGTGCAGTTGGGCCAGGAGCTTCTGGAAGTTGGCGTTCAGCGTCGAGACCGTCGCGTCGGCTTGGTTCAGCATGAGCACTCTGTAAGGGTCGTCCATCGGTCGGAGGGAAGAAGACATTCTGAAAGGGGGGGGTCCGTCCTAGCAACGTACATTATTAGGGGGCGACTATTTTTTTCTCGCCTCGGATGACGAGCCACGCGAGCGCGCTCATAACAACCATAAAGAGGTCGTGTGAATGACCTCGTATAATGACCATGTCGTCACCACAGGAAAGGGACGCGTGTTTCGTCATAGATGCCACACAGTCCATGGAACACGCGCTCGCGGGCGTGGCGCGTTCCCTGCCGCAAGTCATGCACCTCGTGCGCGTGTCAGAACATCGTCTCATTAGGCGCGTCGGTGTGTTGGTTTACAGGGATTACAGCGAGGGCGTGGAACACTTGACGTGGTGGAGCGGGTGGACTGACCTCGAAGACGGCGCAGGCATCCGTGCGCTCGCGCAGATCGTCAAAAGTACGTCAGCGTTCGGAGGAAGAGATTACTCGGAGGCCGCCAAGACCGCGGCCGTGCACCTGTTGGACCGCGTGCTCGCGGACCTGCCCGCGATCGTCTTTTGGTACACCGATGCTCCGCCCCATCACGCCAGCTTCATGCTGCCTCGACGCCACCGAGCGGCCACTTTTACCGACGCCAATCATCACGCCGAACAGAATGCGCTCGAAACACGGTCTTTCGATTGGATCGGTTTGTGTCGGGATATCGCGAGCACGGGTTCCACGGTATTTCCGATAACTTTTGCTTTCGCGAACGATAATCGCGTCGCGTGTTTTTACGCCGCCCTCGCGGACCTCACCGGCGGAACCTGCCTGCACATTCGTACGACGAGAGAAATGTCGTCTGTAATAGCCCAAGTTACGATCGGTGTGGTGATGCGCCTGGCAGGTCACGATCACGTGTTTGAAGAGGACGATGTGGTTCGCGTCCGCTTGGATTGTGAAGATCTCGGTCGCTTGCGGAGCGATCGGGACTGCGACGGTCATCTCCCGGACGACTCTCAGTGCGTCAAGGCGTGTGCCAGAGGCGCCGCCCTCCTACGCGTACGAGGAGATGATACCGTTCGAATGGAAGAGCTGTTTTCGAGAGACGCCGCGTTTCGAGACGTCGTATACTCCACGTTCGAAGACGTCCTATCTCCGGAGTACGTCGAAGCGCTGACGCACAATGCCGTTTTCGGTAAGCTATGGCGGGCGATATGCCGTAACAGGTTCGACCCGCGTCAAGCGCGCCTCCTGGCAAAAATGTCCGAAAGTCTGTCCCTGGTCACGGATGAAACCGTCCGAGGTACGCTCCGCGATTTCCTGGAATCTTCGTACGATGAGAGCGAGCGCATATTGCGAGCTTGTACCGCCGCCACCACGCTTCACGACCATCAAGATGGCTTACGGCGAAGGATTTTTCGTTATAGACGACGCTTGCGTGACGCCTGATTTTCCCCGAAAACATACGGACGTGTTGGAAATAAATCGGTCATGCTCCAGAATCGTCGTACGAAATCTGGGCGCGCTGCTCAGGAACGTCCGGTGGGTGGGTGAGCGACGGTGCGCCGCCGACTCCTCCCGAGAAAGGGGGGTCTTCTCGAGGTGGCTCCCGCTGGCCCTTTCCCTCGACGACCTGATGTCCATGCTGCCGCACTTGCTGGTTCCCGGAACGGTGCTCTCCGTTCGCGCTTCCTGCGTGTTGGCGCTCCTGTGCGTCCAGCCAGAGACGGGCACGGCCACGCTCCGCGAGCCCGCCGCGGCTCACCTGCGCCGGAAGCGAGGGAGCGCCTGGCTGGATTTTTCGGCGCCGGAAAACGTATCGTATGACTTCATCCGACTCGCGCACGCCTGTTCCGTCGAGTTCGGGGACGCATTTTTCACCGGCGCGGAAAGGGAAGCACTCCGCCATTATTTTGTATTAGGGGGGTTACTCGTGTCTTCGAACAACACGATCCGCGTGAACGTCGCTTATTCCAACCGACGTCCCACGACCCGCCCTGACTACAAGGGCAGGTGCAAGGGCAAGTGCGGTCTCGAACGGTCTTTCACGCTGCTCGACGCGCGCGGCGTCTGCGCCTTGTGCCTTTGCCCCGACTATCCGCATCCTCCGCTCTCCGACCCTCGCCCGGACGTCACCCTCCCGTCGACTGGTGAAACTGCGTCATCGACAGATATTGTAAAGCAATCGGTCCTGTGTGAGTGCCACGCATGCGGCGTCCATTACGCCGTCGTCAGAATACAGGATCTCAAGGTCCGTCCCAAGTGCCACTTCTGTCGTGTCGAAACTATAGCTCCGTCTCTGAAGAACAAAGAGGATCGCGAGATCCGGTGCGTAACGTGCGACAACCGCTACCTCGCGCAGTGTCCCCCCGATGTGGTCGACAGGAACGCGCCTTTCGAGTGCGCCGCCTGCGCGACGGTAGCACGTCGCCCCGAGTGCGCCTCCACGTGGGCTCCCGTGTCAGAACCGGCGGAAATCGACGTCAAATCGTACGTCGAACAAAACTTTTCAGGAATGGCGGGCCTGTTGAGCCACTCGTCTCTCGCGCGCGCCTGCAACAACAGGGGAGAAGAAGGAGGAGGCGAAGCATCTGCGGATGCGGTGGACGCCTTCTCATCTGACGCATCCGGAATGTCCGAAAAGCAGCGACATCACCACCTAAACGGGAGGCGCGTGGTGGACCGCCCGGGCGCGCTCGCCACGTTGCGAGCATGCGTACAGAACGGCGACAGGGAGGGCGGCACGTGCGGGATCTGTTGCGAGACCTTCTCGAGAACGACTATGTTGGAGCCCGCGTGTGGTCGGCCCGCCCATAGATGTGGCGCACGCGTGTGCGGCACCTGCCTGGATACGTGGTTCGGGCAGGCCGTCCCAGGCAGGGTGTGCGCACCCGCCCACCTGACGTGCGCCTTCTGTAAGCGGGCCCCGACTTCGAAGACCCTCGTTCGACATAATCGCGCCCTTCTCCGCCTCGTCCGCAATATGGGTTCTCTCGCCAGGTTGACCACGGACCTGGATCCGTCGTCATTATACGCTTGGTGCGTGGCGTGTGATCGCCTTTGTCCGGTAGCAGAACGCGCCTGTTGCGACGATGACCCACCGGACTTGGTCACGACTCTACGAGATTTTAGGTGTGACGCATGCGTTCTGCCCCGTGGTGGCGCCGCTTCTTCCACGACCTTTCACACCAAAACGATGGCGTGTCCGGGATGCGGGGTGTGCACGCAGAAGACGTTTGGGTGCGACCACATGACCTGCGTCTGTGGCCAGCACTGGTGTTGGGTTTGCGGGGCCGCGGGGGGTCGGCCACGGAGATACACGATCACATAGGCGAAATGCACCATGATGACTCTGACCGAATATTGAACTGGTTCGACGAGAACACCGATGAGGAAGACGCATACTGAATGTGTGTACATGCCACATTTGAATTCAGATACATACACATACGCTCTCACTACATTCGTTATTAATAATAATAATTGGTACATCCATCCACATCACACCACGTATATGGAGGACGTCGACATAATCGCCGCGTTCTACGACGATGACATAGAGGTTGCGCTGTCTGAAGTCCGAAAACACAGAAAGGATACTCTGCACAGGTTGTGCCCGAATGAATTGAATGTCGCGACCTTCACCATCATGGGCCACCTGACTCTGAAGCACATCAACTTGCTCAAGATCGTGCGCAGCTTCCGGAACAAGGACGTCGTCGAGCTGCTCGAGCAGCACGGCATCCCCGTCAACCTCCAGGAGCTCGACCACTCTGACGAGATGGCGATTCACGTCAACGCCAAAAAGAAGAAGCAGAAGAAGACGTTCCAGAATTCCGTCATTTTCAAGTACTCGCAGCCGAACTTACGTCGCAATAACAAGGCCGTCAAGATATTTTGCAACGGATCGTTGCACGTGAACGGTTGTAAGTCCGTCGGTGAGTTTTTGGAGGTGTGCAACATCGTCTGCGATATGTTGAACCTGATGTACACCGATCTACGGGAGATCAGGAACGGCGCGAACAGGGGAGAAGAGGAAGAGAAATGGGCGGAAAAGGAGAAAACGGAAAACGAAGAGGGATACGACAAATATCCCGTGTTTGCCCTGGAAAAGTTCGACGTTCAACTGATCAACACTAACTTCGTGGTGCCTCACAAGTTTGATTTACCGAAATTACGTGATCTAATCGAGGAAAGGAGCGGAATCGACGCGGACCTGGACGTCGCGTTCCACCCGGCCATCAATTTGAAGTACCAGGTAGACGACAGGGAGGTCACCATTCTGGTGTTCAATAGCGGTAGCATCATCATCACCGGCGTCGTCAAATCCAACGAATTATTAGACTCGTACAAGTTTATCACAAACTTCCTGGAAGAGCACTTATCCGCTGTGGTGGTCCGAGAGATCAACGTCAAGGGGTCTGAAGACGGTAAGAGGAACAAGACTAAGAGGAGCAAGACGCGCAAAGGTGGAGACGACGAGGAAGATGGAGGAGGAGAAGAAGGCGAGGAGGAAATATCACTGGCGATAGGAACGAAGAGACGTCGATGCGAGGGTCAAAGAGGCGGGAGGGGGAGAGGGAGAGGAAGAGGAAGACACGTAAAGATGACGATGATGAAAGACATGATTGTTTTCAAATAGAGTTCGGTTTGATTAATATTAACACACTCTTAGACCCTAATGACGGCAATTTCGACATAAATAGATAGCACCGAATAGCAAACGTATTTAGTCCTTGAGAATGACGGATGAGGTACACATTAATTACGACGTACACTCTCTTATAATTCGGTTCATCACGGATGCCTCTGACGTATCGTCTTACATACGGGTCGTGGCACCTTCCATGAGGAAGGCCATCTGGAAGGAGTGGTTCAACGGCAAAACCGAGGCTGAACGATACGAGGATATGCAGCGTGTGTTGCGACTGAGTGCTCTCCAGCGGTGCAAAGGATTGTTGGATTACTTCGATTCCGAAGACGTGTGGAAAGCGGCCAAGGAATCGAAAAGGTTCGACGTACTGATGTTCATTTTTGGACAAGGCGATCGTCGTCGCGCCTTGTTTGCAAAATCACACGAGAAGTAGGGTTTGACAGAACAGGCAAGTACGAAAGACGGTGGTACAAATCCAATGTGGTAGCGGACTTTGGAACTTGGCGAATAGGTTTCGTTTGTTTGGCGAGAGATGCCATGGACGTGGCTGTTCATAACCAGGAACCCGACCAAGCGATGCGCGTACTTGACTTGTATCGGAGGTGGAAGGTGCCCGTCCTCGAAGACGAACACGTCAAGTGTTTCATCCAGCTCAACTGGGAAGGAGTCGTGGAGCACATCATTGAAAATGCGATGTGTAATTCGGTGCAATTCCAACGCAAAAACTGGGTCAACGCACTGATCAATGCCGCGCGGTACGGACGGGTCAACATGGTACGCATGATTTTGGATCGTCGTCCGAATTACGTCGACGTTCAACACGGTCGAGCGCTGGTTGTGGCGCTCAAAAGAAATCAATTTCACGTCATCCGTGTGATGATGGAGTACGGGGCGGCCATGACCGTGTACGAGGAAGCGGTGAAGAGGAGCGTCGCATGATGAAATCCATGGACAGATAGATGGTCACTCACTCACACGTCCGCCTCGTACCGGCTCATCGAGATCGCGTCCCTCCTGAACCACCGCACCAACCACCAGAGCACGGCGGCGAGGACGATCAAAGCCGCAACGATGTACACGGCGTCGTACATCTGAAAGGACAGGAGGCCCAAGGCGACCAATGTCACGACGACATAGACCACGACAGCCACCCAAAAGCCGATAACGGCCCGGTTCGCCCGCTCGTCTACGTTGCCGTGGTTGTGGAGCATGACGTGCAGGTTGTTTTTACGTTGTTGTAGCTGTTCGTTGATGCGGTGCAGGTCGAGGGACGCCTGCTTTGTTTGTCGCGCGATCTGCGCTACCTCCTCGTGCATTCGCGGCATCGCCGCCGCCTCCGGGTCGAGGTAACGCGCGTTCAGCGTCTGCGTTATACCGAATCCCATATCTTCGATTTTGGCGACGAGGTCGCGCCACAAATTGTTCGTGGAAAAGCGTAATATGACGATTCCAGATCCGCCGTCCCCGCCCCTCGCGCAATCATCGGGGCTACGCGCGGCGCCTCCGCCGCCGCCTTTGCCGGCCTCACCGTCCGTTCCGCGACTGCACCCGCCACCGCCGCCCTGGCCCCCTCCTCCCAAACTGGGCGTGCCGCTGGTCGACCCCCCGCCGCCGCGGTACACCACCTCCCCGGTGAAACTGTCCGGTAAGCCGTCTCCTCCCTTCCCGCCCTCGTCATACGTCTGTCCTAGGTTCGAATTCCCCGCGCCGTTGCCTCCGTCCCCGAAAAAACCCGTGTCCCTCGAGCCCGTGCTCCCGCCGCTCCCACCCTCGCCGTCTCTCCCCGCACCCCCGCCATCACCCGCGTTATTTCCGCCTCCGCCGGACGCGCCTCGACCTCCACCGAAAGCGACGACTTCGCCACCCTCGTATCCCGTCAAGAGTGTCAGAGATGACGATTCGCCGTTTTTTGCCTCCTCTCGCACGCCCGATCCGGATACCGAAGCGCCCTGACCTCCTTGTCCACCATTTCCGACTATTACACGATGAGTTCCGACAGGAAGACGGAGTCGCTCACGCATGACCACGCCTCCGCCGCCGCCTCCTCCAGCGTCGCGATGACCGCCGCCTCCACCTCCACCGACCACCAGAACCTGGACCTCGACGGGAGAGTTGTGCACGTGCAGTTCGTGCCTGCCGGGCTCCGAGAAGTAGTGAAACACCTCCTGCTCGAGGGTGGGGTGGTGTACCACGCTCCCTCCACGCAGCGCGTCCGTGTTATCCAACAGCGCGGAACGCGTGCGGATGACGACGTCGACGAATATCCTGTATACGGCCAACTCCGCGCTCCTGCTGTCGGTGTAAGTCGGTACGGGAGGCAATGCAGCACGACGGACTCGTTTTGTCTCGGTAATTCCGTACGAACTGTCCGGAGGTACCACAAACGTAGTGACGAACTTGAGCGCCAGCCAGGGCTGCATCATGTAGAGCATGGCGTCCCGAAGGGTGTCTCCTCCGACGTTCAACCGGACGTTCGAGAACGTCTCAGACACGGTGAAGCTTTTCTGGAGTTCGTCCGTGGCCCTCGCGTAGTGCGCCTCCAAGCGATACTCAGCGAAGGACGGGTCGCGTTCGCGCTCAGACGCGTCATAGAAAGGCATCGCGGCCTCCAAAATGCGCGATGCCGAGATCCACTGCTCCTTCAGCGCTTCGCGCATGCTTTCAGGCGCACGCGGCTCGATGTTGCCGTCACTCGAAGGGCGCACGTATAAGTACACCATCTGACGAAGGTACACCTCGAAGCACGTCGAATTTACGATGTCCAGGATGACGGGTATACTCACGTCCGACCGCTCGAAATCAGACGAGTGAACGTCATACTTGGAAGCCAGGGCGCGGGCCACGGTCAACACGCTTCCCCCCTGGCTCGCGCTGCTGACGTCGCCGATTCCACCCGCCTTTCCGAAAGTGCGCGCCAACTCCGTGCTCAGCGTGTGGGGAAACGACGCCGGCGTGTAAGACAGCAGGTTGTGGAAACGCGTCAGGTGTGTGGTATCGACCGTGGCGTCCGACAGTGCGCGGATGTCTGGATTGCTCGCTTGTAGAGCCGGGGGTCTCGCCATCGCCATCGTCAACGGGTATTCTCTCTCTCTTATCTTTCGAGCACATATTTTTTCAGTGTCATAAAAAAATCAAAACGAGTTCTCTGAGACAGGGTATCGGAAAAAAAATTGACGTTCCTCCTGACAAACCCCCATGGAGAGGTTCATAATCTTTTCTAGCACACACCAAAGTACCTACCTGGACTATTCGATCGATCGTGTCACGCACAACCAAGCCAAACACCATGAGCCTAACACTGTCAAATAATGGAGCCACGGCTGGAATCGGTGAGGATTGCTACGAGGTTTTCTCGCTGAAGGGCAAGAGCGTTATGAAAGTCGACTTCGGTCGCCTTTATACACGATTCGGCCCATTCGCCAACCTCTTACTCACCCTCCGAGTTCCTCCCGGTGTCGACGCCTTCAAGCACGTAATGAAACGCTTATTCTATTCGCCAGACTGTCTGTCTGCAATGACACACAACCTCTTTGGAGATGTGCCTGAAACGGCAATAGATCTGATGACTCCTAAGATCGTCGCCCCGGGTAACATTCCCGGTGGCCAAGATCCAAATGACAAGTCAGTCTGCACTTTCATGTTGGCCCTGGCAGTCGACACTGACGTGGACGATACCTTCCTCCACGCCATTCTGACCCTTGCATCCCGCCTACATGACGGTGTCATCCGCAAAGACGGAAGTAACGCTACTGGCGGTGGACCCTGCTCTCTGCACGTGGAATCCACCACCGAAAGCTATGGTTGGTTAAAGAAAGAAGAAGACGCTCATGACCTCGTGATTGAAGAATATCTGGGTACATTCCCGGATGAGAAACATTTCGGGGACAAAGTGGTCCAACAGGCACTTGATGTCTACGCAAAGATGGGGGACATGCACGGAGAGGATCCGGATAAGGAAGACTGCTTCGTTAACGAATTTCTCCTGAGAGATGTGATGGACCGCATCGACGTCGGTCATGATGCTCTCAACGGGTACATCGACAGTATCACTACTTCTGGACAAGCCGTGACTGACGTCACAAGTGACCCATTGCTCTTTGAGATCGTGAACGCCGGTTGTCCCGGAAGTTTACGCATGGCTGATCGTGATCTGTTACAGAAACGAGATGATGAAGTGACCAAGCTCAAGGCTGAGTTTACAGAGAGCATGCGCAAATACTACGCGGAGCTCGATATCGTCTAAGAAGGATATGAATCTCCCCATAAGACGCTCACCGCGTCTTTTTTTACAGCGTCTTTTGCAAACGAAGGAATCAAACATCAAACATCGACTATTCATGAGGCATACACATCGTCATTCTGCCCCAACATGTCTAGGAGCTCTGAACATCCGTGCCCGTGCCAAAGGTCTTCATTTTAATTATACCTGTTCGACCAATATCTAATATCTGAGATGGCTTCTGAACAAACTACGAAGCATCGTCCTCACTCTCACCATCTGACTCTACATCGTTCGTTCGGTCATATGATCCTGGGAACAGGCGTAGGATCGACTCTGGAAGCGTGGAAGATGAGTCGTCATCACTCGAAGAACTTTCCGATGTGTCCATATCGTCAATCGAGTCACTAGGGCATTCATCAAATCGGATGCTGCGGTCGTGGACCCGCTTCATCACACCCCCCTTCTCAGAGAGGATATCGAGGACTCTCTTCTCGACACGGTCGTCCTCTTCGCCGCTCCCGCAAAACACGCAGAACACGTGCGCTTTCGATTTGGTCTTCGCGCGGTCGAACCTCTTCGTGAACTGGAACAGCGTGATGGGGCTGAAGTTGGGGCTCACGAACGCGGTCCTGGGATACCCTCCGTCAGTATCATCCAGATCGATACCGGCGTGCATGACGTGCAAATTCCCGATCAAAACGCGATTGTGATCGTTACGGCGTTGAAACATTCGAACGACGCGGTCGCGCTTTGACAGAGTGTTCGGATAATCGCCTTCCAAGCGCAGGACGGCGTAATCATCCTGCATGGCCGACACCGCCCGTTCCACGGACGCCTTGTAGTTCAGCGCCAATACGACTTTGCTCGTTTCAGACTCTCGCAACTTCTTCCTCGCCATCTTTACCAGAAACGGCACCTTGGCGACCTCCAGGCGACGCAGCAGAGTGGTGATATGGATTGCCGTCTCCGTCTCGTCCTCATCTTCTTGCACCGCCCGATGTAGGTGGCTCACGATAGAACGTAATTCTTTGTTGGCTGACTCATCACGAACGTCATAAAAGTGGTTTGATACGTACAGGTTTTCTTCGTCTTGCTCAGGGGTAGACGTCCACAGCGGCATGCGGTGGGCGAGCCTCGGTATGATCACGTCTTGGAACATCTCGAAGCAGATGCGCGTGCGATTGTGAGAGGTTTCGACGACGCCGCTCGCCATGATGTCTCGGATGTCCTTGATTTGACGCTTCGTAGAACGGTCTACGACGTCTGTAGACGGATGCAACGGGGCCAGGTCGAGTGCTCGTCTTAAGGCGGACGACGTATCAGAGACGGACAGGTCTCTGCAATATCTAACGACGTCTTGCGCAGGAACAGAGTTGTCGCTGATAACGGTCATGGTCCGGAAGTACTCCACCGTCTGACGCTGCTTATCGAGAGGGGTGCCGGACAGCATCAAGACGCGTGACGAAGAATAGGGAAATGTTGATCGGATTGTCTTGACCAACGAGCGCGCGGCTTCTGATTTGACCGATCTGTTCTTCAGGTTCTGGCACTCATCGAAAACGAGGACCACTCCATCGGAGACCAGCTTTTTCCACCGTTTCGTTGCAGTAAAAAAAGTATCTATGTCAGGTCCAGTGATCTCGTCTTCGCGCTTCAGGTACGGATGTGCCACGCCGGAAGTCCGAGACTTGTTGTTGTAAGTCCCGCGCAGTGTGTCGTAACTCATCACGTCTATGATGTTTTTCACACCGAACATCGTGCGCATCTTGTTCCACTTTCCCTTGACGGACGCCG
>Ga0307959_1000664_pt1 | contig 16963 bp, 10 predicted proteins | sample OrgLakmetagen494_FD_201813 | JGI IMG/M metagenome (GOLD analysis project Ga0307959, IMG submission 201813) | Saline water microbial communities from Organic Lake, Antarctica - #494 | ecosystem: Environmental > Aquatic > Non-marine Saline and Alkaline > Saline | place: Antarctica: Organic Lake...
TAAATAATGTCAATAGCAACCTGTTCGTTGCAACAGGACGTCCTTTTGATAGAGTGTTTTACAGAGAAATCTACACTATTCCCACACTGTTTCCAGTCTCAAATCGTAGTGAGACACGGCCTTATATCCTTTTCTGCGAAATATACGGAATCGGCCAACCCTAAAAATGTACTCCATTGATTTTCGGAAAGGTGCGATCAATGCATATGCACGTACAGGATATACAGTCGATTTCAATAAGGAGTTGGACACCTCCGCCCAATCTATGTAATAATTCGCTTTCTGAAATATTGTATAAATAGATATACCATCATTGCCTTTATGTAGCGGCGGTCTCTTGATTACTGTGTGAGAATAAGAGTGTGACATCGAATCACCCAAATTGGTAAACGCAGGGTGTCCAAATCCATTTTGAAATCGACTGTAACTAAGAAATATCGCTTCTTTGTTGAATGTCATAGTATTGCATCATTATCTCGATGGTGCCACAGAATAATTCCGAATACATGGGTCAAAAGACCGACGGTGATGAACGACGAACTACGAATTACGAATTACGATCAAGGCCATCTGCTCTTGGGAATGCTGTCTATATTAGCGGGTGCACTCGCCCGAGGCGTACCCGACAGGGAAAAGGGAACCCTCCCGGCGTTGTTTCCCGTCGACGTCCCAAACTGAGTGCTATCGAGACGGATAGGTAGTCTGTTGATCTGCGCACTGATTACGGAGGGGGGTGACTGTAGAGCCGACACGCCGAAACTTGCGTGAGGCGAGCCCTTCGACACGGACGTTGGAGGATGTGAGACAAACAAGCCGTCGATGGCCTTATCCGACCCTCCGTGTCTGTATTTATCTTGATTGTTCACGTGGGCCATGACCGCTCTGTAAGCCGGAGACCCTCCGCTCGCTCCTCCTCTTTCAGCACTGCTACCGCGCGACTTTGTCGCTTTTGTCGCTTTTGTGGGATTGGCATCCTTGGTCGGTGGTTTCTTTTTAGCGGATGAACCGGTCGTCTTAACTTTCTTGGCTGTCTTGGTCGTTTTCGCCGACCCTCCTGTCGATCCGCTATTACTCACAGGGCACGCACCGTAAGCCGAGGCTCGGGGAGGGTTGCGTGCCGCACGCATCACTGCGTTCGAGGCGACCGAACCGCCTTTGGAGCTTCCGGTCTCGCTTCTACATCCGCTTCCGACCATCTCCGTCGTTTTGGGGATCGTTCGTTTTTGACTGGAAGATACAGCGGACTTTCGAGAGCTTCGTTCCGTCATATAGTTGAAGGTGTCGTTGTTGTCGTTGTTTGTTATACTTTCCGCACAAAATATTTCCTTACGACACGTCAGTTCTTGACTTTCTTTTGGAAGACGAACCACCGGTTCAAAAAGCTATACCGCTGGTGTTCTCGGGACATCGTGATGGCCGACTTCAGCCTATTGTCGACGATTTTGTCCGAGCCTCCCTCTGACGACACGTACGACCTCATCTCCTCGAACAGGTCCTGGAATCCCCCGCTGCTCCCCGGAAGACCGAGTTCGCGTTGGGCGTCAGATTTCAGAGGGTACAAACCCGCGTCGTCCATCACCTTGCACAGAAGCACGAAGTCCACCAGGTACTCGTCGAAAGCCTGGCCGATGGACTCGAGAAACACCTTGATGCCGTGACCGACCCGCGCCTCCAACGAAGCCGCGTCTTCCATGCTCCCTTCGTACAGCTTGCGCACGTGCCACATCAGGCGCCCTTCGACGCCACCGCCCTTTTCTTCACCACCTCCCTCGACGCCCTGGATGCTAGCGCCTCTGTCCAATGGAGCGAGCTGTGCGTCCACCATCCTCCCGTCCAGACACGTGCCGACGAAGTAACCACCCGGTGCCAGCATGGAAGACACGTTGGCCGCGAACGCGCGCAGCGTCCCGATGTCCTTGAAAAAATAGTGAACCGCGAACTGACAGCTGACCATGTCGAAAGGACGAGAGGCGAACCCCCTGAATTTTGTCGGTAGACGAGAAAGCTTCTGTTTGATGCCAGCGTCTGACACGGAGTCGGAGTCGGAGTCGGATTCCGAATCCCAGAGCACGCGCGCCAACTCCTCGTCTTCCGCAGAAGGGAACAGGCCTGGTGTGTATTCACCAGAGTTCGTCGTCGCTATGCGCTTTCCCGCGTCCATGGCGATGAAGAGCACGACGGGTAATTTAGAAGACGTGTGACCCCCCTTCTTGCGGTACTGATCCTCGAGGCGCGCGTATGCGCCGTTTTCGGTGTCGACGATGTTGTCCTTCGACAGGTCCACGCCCAACACGCGCTCCAGACCCGGATGGGGCATCGCCAGCCACTTGTTCAGGTCGCCTCCTTTGCCCGACCCCACGTCCAATAGAGACCTGACTTCACCTGCGAAAGTGTGAAGGAGTGTACGCTCCTTCACCCACGTGTTGTGGAACTGCATCATGGGAAGCGACGCCAAGCCTCCGCGATTGGACTTGCGTACGTAGTACGGTCGGTCGCTCTGGACGAGGTCGGGATCGGCGTTTCCGGGGTCATTGTCCAAGGTATCCGCTTTGACACCACCACGCGTCAACACGTCTTCGGTCAATGGGTCGTGGATTGAGTCCCACACCTGTTGCGCCACCGAAAGGTGGTTGGCTGTGCGTTCAATGGAACCGGTTTCGCGGTATTTTTGCGTCTTGTCGTGACGCACACGGAGAGGGACCCACCTCCGACTGACGTCATCCGAGACACTTGCCGTGTCGAAAGCGAATTCTACGACGATGTTGTTAGTGATCTCGGAGCCGTCGTCCAATAGGACCCTTCCGTCAGAGTCCATCCGCAGTAAAGCGCGGTGTACCTCTCCTCGAGAAGACTCGCCACTGGGTTTGAATAGACGGGGCATAGACTTCGGTCGCTTCTGTGGGTTGTGGTGTCGGTTCTTGCGGCCACTGTCCGAGCCATTCACATAGACACGGAGGATGTTGTCCAACACTGAACCGGGAGGAAGGTGCTCGCTCGCGACGAGCAGGTCCACCCCGCGATAGACGCTGTCGTCCGATGTACCCGCCACGATGTCGTTCGCCCGGAACCTAACCAAGAAGTCGATGGTGTTCATCTCGGGTGGCTTCCACTTGAACACCCGGTCCCACGTACCCCCCGTCTTTCGATTCGTCTTGTCACCTGGAGTTTCGACGACCCCCTTTACTCCCGACAGAGCGGGTGTAAATATCAGACCGTCTATTTCGTACGGAAACAAACCCGCGTCCCTTTCGCGAAAGATAGACAGAGACGCCGACGCGAGATCACGGGGTCGGTTTACGCGATGGAACTCCTTGACACGCACTTCCAAGGAGGGCGAAGGGGACGACGAACTGAACCCGTCGCCGATCACACGACGACAGGCCGTCAATCTATCAGGACGGAGGCTTTCGCCTTTCTTCTGCGGTGGTTCCGCCATAAGAGGGAGCCAACGCACGTCCTTACCCCCGATGAAGTACGCATCGAAACACATGAACAGGGGCCGTGACGCCTCTTTCGCCGACACGGGTCGCGAGGGTACATATTCTCCGTCCAAAAGCGTGTTTTTAGGGCCGTTGCTCATTAGACCCATGAACGCCGGGCGCATGTTGTCGGTGATGGTGTACACTTTACCCGTGCCGTCCACGAAAAGCAGGCGACGTTCTCCGTCTGCTTTTTCTGTCACGGTATAACCTCCTCCTATCACCGTAACGCCACCCGGAGGAGAAGGAGACGTGACGTGCGACTTGAGGAGCGTCACCGGTTTCGGTCCCACGAAGTAGCTCTGAGACACACCCGTCAGCGTTTCGTATGCCTCCATCACTTCTTCTTTGGTTTTACGCGGGATCAGATGGTCTACGCCTTCTACCAGTTTCAGGACCAAACTGCAAGCTCGGAGGATGGCCATCGTGATAGAACGCGCACGTTCTTGTATGTCGTCCGTAGTCGATGTAATGACGGTTGTATTTGTCTTTGTCTTTGTCTTTGTCTTTGCTTTCGCCTTGGTATTCGCAGTCGCCTTTTCGGTCTGGGTGTCGTCGTTCTCCTCTTTCTCTTCTTTCTTCCCTAAATATTCGACCTCTAGTTCGTACTTCGTGAACGAGTCGGACGTTGTCGATGAAGAAGCCAGGTCTTGGACGGAACTCTGTGTCACGGTCGTACAGTCATATCTGAAATATCCGTCGACGAAGCTGAAGCGTGTCTTGTTCCGCACGGTTTTGATCGAGTTGGAAGTCAGGAGACTCGTCGCGATCGTGGACCGAATACCCGTCGAGGATAGAGGAACGACCTCCTCGGATTTGACGTTCAGACGCATGTCATACCCTTCCAATTGCACGGGATCGTACAGACGACGTTTCTGCATCATCGGTAGTTTCTCCATCAAACCGAGGTCAGATGATTTGGCCGCAGAATTCATATCGGAGACGCTCGGGAAAGTTACGCGGTATGATGCGTCCGCTCCAGGTAAAGAAACGCCGACGTCAGTCGAGTTACTGAAAACGGTTTTTGATTTCCCGTGTACAGTACGAAAGTATCGCAACACTTGCACAAACTCCTCGCGGCTCACGATTCCGGTGTGAACCATCTCGAGTTCTATCGAACGAAGAGATGTTCCGTCATCCACACCCGTCTTCTTCTTTGGATTACCAGATACGACCATGACGTCTTCATTTGACACCTCATTCACCTCCGCATACTTTGTTACCGATGCCAAAAGTGCGTCAAAATTAGACCGCGAGACTTGCATATTATAACTACTAGGTGCCCTTTGTAGTTAGACAGGCTTTTTTCTTTTTATCTCGACCGCGGTCATTTACATCCAGATTCCAGACCAAACACAAAAAGGCAACAAGTACAAACAAGAAAAACAAGAAAAACAAGAAAAGTGTCGAGTCGAGTCGAGTCGTGTCGTGTCGGGTCGGGTTGGGTTGTTGGCTTGGTCAGGCCTAGGCCTGGCTATTCATACATGACGGAGCTTGACATGTTCCTTATTCTACCCGACATTGTGACGAAGTTCATGAGAGAGTAGCAGCCCACATACGCCCACCATCTGTACATCACGGGCATCAACCCATCCACATTGATGCGGATATCCTCCTTGGACCCCGACACCTGCGCACAGACGTACATACACCGAATGGACCATCGCCAGAATCTCCAGACAAACTCACAAATACAGACGGTTACAAACAGACGTATGGACGTTAGTCTACAAAGAAAAAGCATAGAAAGCATACACATAGATACCGATCACAGGAAAAAGTGCCATTTGTTCTAATGATGTTAGACACTGTTGGACACCGTTCGATATACTGCACGGCCTAAATCTGCTTTTTGAACATCATTGCATTCACCAATCTTCCACCTACCTGGAAAGTCACGCCATCTGGCACTGACATGATCACAGACAGCATCTTCTGTCTATTGGTGATGAACGTGTCGACCAGCATGTCCAGTAGCATTCCGCTGTCTTTCTCCTGCACACAACGAGTGTGTAGAGTGTGCAAAGTGTGCGTCATCATCCATGCAACCCCACTATTGAAGAGCTCTATCGAACGACACTCGACGACACGGTGATAATCTCAAATCTCACCTCCACTATGTTCTTCAGTTTGATGACGAGCGTCAAGGGGGGGAGTGAGCTCGACAACAATGGGCCAAATACACTAGCTGTTGAGTTGACTAGGTCCACGTCAAAGATCTTGTTGGAATGTCGCACTACACTACGCTCACTGCTGTAACTGTCACTGCCGCTTCTACTATCGCTGTCACTGCCGCTGCTACTACCGCTGTCACTGTCACTGCTACTACCGCTGCTTCTGCTGTTATCGTTTCCTGAAGGATGTGTATCGGACTTGGGAGGAGGAGGTGGAGGTCCGACATTGTGCACACAATCAAGCGGTTTCTCGGACTTGGGAGGTGAGCGCTGGCGCTGTTCTTCGCTTTCGCGGCTAGGGGGTGTGCGTTGGCGTTGTTGCTGGCGTTCGCGGCTAGGGAGGGGTGAGCACTGGCGCTGGTGCTGGCTGTGGTGGCGTTGTTGCTCGCGTTCGCGGCTAGGGAAGGGTGAGCGATGGCGCTGTTGCTGGCGTTCGCGGCTAGGGAGGGGTGAGCGATGGCGCTGGCGCTGGTGCTCGCGTTCGCGGCTAGGGAGGGGTGAGCGATGGCGATGGCGCTGGTGCTGGCTGTGGTGGCGTTGTTGCTGGCGTTCTCGGCTAGGGAGGGGTGAGCGATGGCGCTGTTGCTGGCGTTCGCGGCTAGGGAGGGGTGAGCGATGGCGATGGCGCTGGCGCTGGTGCTGGCTGTGGTGGCGCTGGTGCTCGCGTTCGCGGCTAGGGAGGGGTGAGCGATGGCGCTGTTGCTGGCGTTCGCGGCTAGGGAGGGGTGAGCGATGGCGCTGGTGCTGGCTGTGGCGGCGTTGTTGCTCGCGTTCGCGGCTAGGGAGGGGTGAGCGATGGCGCTGGCGCTGGTGCTGGCTGTGGTGGCGTTGTTGCTCGCGTTCGCGGCTGGGTGAGCGCTGACGCTGGCGCTGGCTGTGGCGTTGTTGCTCGCTTTCGCGGCTAGGTGAGCGTTGGCTTTTGCGTTTTCCGGGGAGTTGTCCGCCGTTTTGAGCTGATTGTTGACGGCTAGATGAGCGCTCATTGCCATCTCTCTGAACCATACCTCCAATCATCTGCTGCGGTTGTGGCTGTGGTATATGCTGCTGCTGTCGCAATTGTCGTTCCTCAAGTAATGCCCGCTGTTTTTCAAGCAGAATCTCTGAAAGCAAAAAGAGCAATCGTGTGAATCGAGATGTTACTTCGCTTCACTGAACTAAGTGGCTCCATATGCGGAGTCGACAAATAATGAGCACACATACATACGACAGTGTGCCACTCTAAATCGCACGACAATGTTGTGCATTTCTCACCCTGTATTTGGGCTTTTGTGGCGTTGTTGCCGCATTCTGCTCTTGGAGTGGGAGGTGTCGTCCTAGGGAAAGGTTGTGGTCTTCCGCTTTGAAGCCCGTCATCCGTGGCTTCTTGTCTTGCAGTAGATGGAGTGATCACAGGTGGAAGAGGTAGTTGCCGTCGGGGAAGTGACGAGGCAGCTCGAGGTGCATGGCTTCCATCCCCAGCGCCAGCGCCAGGTGCAAAACCTAAACACAAGACGTAAGTTGTTTGTGATGTGAGCTCCGATGTGTGCCGAGCGTGCGTTCTTGGTGTGAGCGATGTCTGTCCAGCATAGACGCGTTATGTGTACCTCTGGTGTCGGTGCCATCGATGACTTCGCCTTCTTCTGGCACCTCTCCTGCCTCTGGTACTATTGTCGCCTGTGACGCCTCTGGTATTAGTGCATCTCGTGTGTCTATTTGATCCTCCTGATCTTCCGAGGATTCCAAGAGCCCATCTACAGTGTCAGCATACAAATTCATACTAGTCGGTCGATTTTATCACAGGGATAGAGAAAGAGAAGGCCGAGCAAGGAAGAGAGAGAGATGAATAGATATATTATACTCTCTCCTAAAAATAACTCTTTAAACCTTACATGTAAATAGTAATAGTGTGTTGCAGGTCTGTCGAAAATAACGAACATGATCGACGAGATCGTTATTCGTAACCGCGTAAACGCCCTCCGGCAACCCCACCAGAGCCCCCCGGTGGTGTTCCACACCAGTATGGCGACACTGGCGCAGTCTCGTGCACGTCAGTTGGCGGCCAATCCCGTTACACCATCCGCAGAAGATTACTTTTCGGGAACGGAAAACACGTTGGTCGTCGCACTCGGAGGAGGCGCGGAGACCATGACCGACACCGAACTGTGCATCATGGCCATCGACGGGTGGTACCAGAATTCCATCAATTACGACCACACCAATCCCGGTAAGTCCTACACGCCCGATTTCACGCGGCTCGTCTGGCAGAGCACACGGCGCATCGGCGTGGGAGTGACGCGTTCCTCGTCCAATCGCGTCATCGCGATCGTCATGGCGTTCGACCCCCCGGGAAACCGACCCGGTAAGTTCGCCGCCAATGTCCTTCCCACCTCGTTGGGTCACCTGGAGGCGTTGGACAACGTGTACACCAAGACCGAGTGCGACGCGCGTTTCTTGCGCACGGGAGCTCTCGACGACTACGTCACCATCGCACGGGAGGGAGGAATAGAGGTGGCGGAGTCCAACGCACAGGCCTTTCGGGTCGAGTTCGACGACAGGTATTACCGCAAACATTACATCGACGAACTGTTCGACACCGAGGTCACGCTGGCGCTACAGGGGTTTTCGAACATGTTCGCGGACGATTACTACACCAAGGCGCACGTTGACGGGCGTCTGCAGGCGAACGAGGACCACACACAGTCCGTGCTCGCGGACCTATCGAACGACGTCCAAGCCCGCATAGACGCATTCGACGCCTCGTTCGAGTACGACTACTACACGAGGAGCGAGACGGACGCGCTCTTGGGGAACGAGTCGTCCACGATAGCGGCTTTCTCCAACCACATCGCCTCTAGTTATTACGACAAGGACGAGTCCGACGTGCGTTTCGCATTATCCGAAGACCACTCGGCGCTCTCGAACGCCCTGTATCTAGAGTACGCCTCGGCGTCCAACATAGCGGATACTTATGCTAAGGCGGTGGAAGTCGACGCCCTGGACGCCCGTCTCTCGAACGACCATTACACCAAAACGGCCAGCGACGCCCGTCACGTCGACATCGATCGTTTCTTGACGTTCAGCAACGCCGTGCACACGGCTCACTACGACAAGGACGTCAGCGACGCGCGTTACGCGGGGTCGACGAACTTCGAAGCTTGGAGCAACGTCGTCTCGACGAGTTACGCGCGTCTCGACGTGGCCGACGGACGGTACGCGCCTCTCGACGGCTACGTCGAGTTCAGCAACGACGTTTACGAAAACTATTACACGGCGTCCGAAGTGGACGCGGAGTTGGTCCTGAGGTGCGCGTCGGCCTGTAACTTCGAGGCTTTCCGGGAGGGGGTGTTGGCGCGCGAAGGTCAGGACAGGTCCGACCTGGAGGCGCTCAGCAACACCGTGCGTGAGGAATATTTCGACAGGTCGGCCAGTGATCTGCGGTACGCAGCAGAGACCTCGTTCGCGACCTTCAGCAACCTCGTGGTGCAAGACTACTACACCCGGTCCGTCAGCGACGACAGGTACGCCAGTCGTGATCTCCAAGACACGGTGGCGACTTTGCGCGACGACCACGACGCGTTGGCGACCAGCCGCGACGAACTGGACGCGCTCAGCAACATGGTATACGACCCTGACGTGTATAGTCGTACGGACGCGGATTTCAGGTTCGCGTCGGCGGTCGCTTTCGAGGGCCTGAGCAACGTGGTAGCTTCGCGCATCGACGACACATACTCCATGTCTGAGGTCGACGCGCGCTTCGCGACCGTTGAATTTGCGGATAATTTACGGGTGGACCTAGACGACACGTACTCCCGAGACGAGGCGCTGGACCTGTTCACCGAAAAGACGACGTACCAGGCGCTCAGCAACGAGGTGGTCGCGCGTTGGGCCGACGCGGTGGCGCTCAGCAACTTTGTCCATCGGGACGTGCTCTCGGAGGAGGAATCGCGGTCCACGTTTTCGACGGTCGAAGAGGTGGGAACGTTGCGCACCGTGCTCCGGAACGGCTACTTCACGAAGCCCGAGTCGGACTACAGATACGCCACGCGCGACGCTTACGACGGTCTCCTGGACCGGCTGGCCACCGAATACCACGACGCCAAAACCGCGCAAGCCATGTTCGCGGCCAAGAGCAATTTCGACGCCCTCCACCGCGACGTCGCGTCGAACGTGTACACCAAGGAGGAGGTGGACGCCCGGTTCGTTTCACAGGACCTTTTCCCGTCCTTCTCGAACGCGCTCAACCTGACGGACGACGGTAAGTTGGGCATCGGCACGAGAGAACCGTCCAGGTCGCTCCACGTCGAGGGAGGCGTGTTTGTCAGCGGAGAAATGGAAGTCGCGGGTCAATTTTTGGCCGCAAACGACACCACGTGCTTCAATCCGTCTTATTCGTGGACAGGCGACACCGACACCGGCATGCACCGTCCCCTGAACGAGGAAGACGCAATCTCTTTCTGCACGGGAGGCAAAGAACGTTTGCGCATCTCTGACGCGGACGGCCTCTTAGTGTCGGGGAGTCTGACCGTGTCGAACGTCGTGTACGCCGACCGCTACTTCATCGTCGAACCCGACGGGAGCATCCGCGAGATAGGGGGCGGTTCATCCGGTGACGGCGGCTCCAAGGTCGACGACTACACCGCGGTCGTGGGCGAAGACGGTAAGGAATCGCGGGAGGGCACGCAGGAGGCGCAGGTGGTGCGCAGGGGGAACGAGGGGTTCACCGTGCGTCGGCACAACGAGGCGCACGTCCTGGGAGGCAACATCTATTTGAGCCGCGCCGAAGCCGACGAACTCGTCGAACAACCCTTTTTCAAACTCGACGGCAACCAGATCACGAACAGCAACTGGACGGTCGAACGTGCTCCGCTGTCCTCACAGACCGACGACGACGCGTTCGACGTCGTTCAAGACGGGACAGGTGACGGAAAGATCGTGATCGCCCACGCCTACGAGGCGACCACCTCGTCGGACGTCCCCGACCACGAGTGTTGGAATGTTTTCAACGACGGGGACAAAGAGCTGTCCGCGGGATTCCTCCAGCTCAAGGACGAGCACGTGTTTTTGGCGCACCCCCAGGTGGCCGACCGCGAACTCTTGGGGGTGCACGGGGCGATGGGAACAGGAACATGGGTCGTGGTCGGCGAGGGGGGCACGCTCTTGGTGTCCCACGACGACGGCCAAACTTGGGAGGTCCGTTACACCAACACGACGCGCACGCTCAGAGCGGTGTCGGTTTCGCCGGTGTCGGGAACCTGGGTGGCGGTCGGTGACGAGGGGTTGGTCATGCGCTCGAACGACGACGCCGACACCTGGCTCACGGTGTACGGCTATTTTGGGTACAACGAGGACATGGACGACAAACTGGCGGTGTTGTACGACGAGGAGGCGAACGTGTGGATCGCCGTCGGAACGAACGGGGCCATCCTCCGCTCGACAGACGACGGACTTACGTGGACGACTCCCGAGCGCGTAAGTTTACGGAGGTTATATGGCATTACCAAGACGGAAGTATCGTACTTGACCGGATCGGCCGTGGCGGCTTCGGTCATGACGGTCGTCGGCGACGAGAACACTGTGCTTCAGTCGTCGGACGGAGGAGCTACGTGGACGGACGTCAGCCAAGCCTCGACCGAGGTCATCAGCATGTGGGGGTACTTCGAGTCGACGACGGCTACAAACGACGGCTCGACGTGGATAGCGGTGTCGGGTTCGGGCCAGGTGCTCTGGTCCAACGACGGAGGGAGCACTTGGACCGAAGCGGACGTGCCCGTGGCTCGCCAAGAGAAGCTCCGGAGCGTGTTCCAGCTGTCTCTGACGGGCACTTGGATCGGCGTGGGCGAGGACGGCGTCGTCGTGCGCTCCAGCGTGCACTCGACTTGGCGCACCGACCCCGAAGTCGACCCCTTCGACGAGGAGACCGGCGAGTACAAGGGGTCCGCAAATCTGTCAGGCGGATACAGAGGCGCCTGGAACCTGATCGACCTCCCTTACCCCCAGCACGTCCACGCCTACAGCGTCTCGACGCACAACCTCGGGGGGAGACACCCCGTCGAGTGGAAAGTTTACGGTAGCGTCGAAGGCGACGACCTTTTGTGGGTGGAGTTGGACGGGAGGACGTCGGGCGTGACGGTTCCCGAAGTGCGCGCCAACCGGGTGCAGCGCATCGAGTTGACCGCGCCCACGCTGACGCGGTACAAGCAGTTGGCGTTCGTGGTGTCGCGCGTCGAAGGCGGGGGGTCGGGTGGCGGAGTGTTGGAGGTCCGGAGCGTGCGTTACTCTTGTTCCGCCGCGCTCCTAACCATGAACTACATCAGCGTGGAGGAAGGCAACATCTCGATGACCAACGCCAACGTGGGCATCGGCACGCGCTCCCCCTCTTACAAGCTGCACGTGGTGGGCGACGTATACGCGTCGGGCACTCTTACGGGGCTTTCCGACGCCAGGACGAAGCGCAACGTGCGGCCTATCGAGGGCGCGTTGGACAAGGTTCTCCGCCTCCGGGGCTGCACGTATCAGAGGAAGGACGGACATAATTATTACGGCGACGAAAGCGGAGACGACAAAAGGAATCGCGACCTCATCGGCTTCATCGCACAGGAGGTGCTGGGTGTGGTGCCCGAGGTGGTGCAACACGAGGCGTGCACCGACCTCTACAGTCTGGCGTACGGTAACATGGTGGCGCTGATGGCGGAAGCGATTAAGGACATGCGCCAAGAATACACAGCAAGATTGGACGGTTTAGAGGCGCGGCTTTTTCCGACCTAATACTGAATGATGTCGCGGCTAAACCGCATTTTTTTTCGAAAGTTACATATAAAGGAACGCCGCAGTACAGTGCGCACTCTACGACGACGAAGACGACACCCATGCCCGCCGCTGTTGCGAAAATGCTCAAAGAGCACAAACGATTCGATTTGAGGAAATGTACGGCGATCAAGGTCGTGCGCTTCGACCTCTACCCCTCGAACAACCCGAAATACCAGGTGGTGGCATTCGACGTGCGTTGCACCATTAACGACCGTCGAAAATACGTCGAGACGCGCATCGACATCGAAGACGCCAAGCACATGGACGAAACGGAAGTCACGACCTTGGCCTGGAAACGCGTCAAAGACGAGGTCGTCAAATGGTTCGACGAACACGCCACCTCCAACCCCATGGTCGGTAGCTCGTTCGAAATTCCCGAAGACGAACCCGAAAAAAGAGAGGAGGTCAAACAAAAAGAAGAGACTGATACCGTACAGAAAGATGATGAAGAGGCCAAACAAGAAGAAGAGACCGATACTGTACAGAAAGATGATGAAGAGGCCAAACAAGAAGAAGAGACCGATACTGTACAGAAAGATGATGAAGAGGCCAAACAACAGGACGATACCAAATGATCGGCGGATGTCTCCAAAATTCACGAACTTTTGAAGAAGTCTACGAACTAATTGACGACATCAATTATCATTTCAGACTAGGGTTGGCCAGTTCCGTATATTTCCCTGAAAACGGTATAAGGATAACTCTAGTCATTATATCGTTTCCATAAAATGTACGGAATTGGCCAAGGCTATTTCAGACGAAAGTTCGAGATTCGGCATCCGTGAACCAACTATCGGGTACAGAGTCGACCCAATATTACCTTGCCGGAGTACATGTATACCATCGCCCTCTCGTGATTTCATCGGTTCGATGGTCACTAACCACAGCGGCGTGATCGTATGGTTCGTACGAGTATTCGTCAAACCTCGAGAAAGCTCCAGGATATCGACAAGTCGGGCACCTGTTTCGACCGTTCTGTATAAAAGCGTTCACGAGGTTTTGCAGCGTCCCCCTCTTGTTCTCCGCGCCGATCATCGCTATGACACACGACCTGCATACAACGTGTCCACATCGCAACACGACACACCGCGCATAATCGTCTTCTAAGCAGATTGGACACGTGTCCCTGTCTAGTTCGGTACCGGGCTCTCCCTTACCCTTACAGTGCAGCTGTAAGATTTTCCAGTTGTGGTCGTCGGACAACACCGCGTGAGATCCCAAAGGAATGACCGTGGATCTACACTTACGGTACCATTCTACCGCGGATATACTATCGTTGCAAAGGAAACGCACATTTTTATCCAAGCGCTTGGCGATTTTGTACACGACCTTTCGATTGATGGCGACGAACTCGTACAAGCAACGCCATCGACGGTCGTGCAAACGACGACGTCCGGCGCAAAAGAAGAAAAGGAGAGACACATCTGTGTTGCTTTTCGACAGGGAACTGAATTCGTACGCGTACGCTCGATCCAACACCTCGACCTGCCTCTCCAGTGCCTCTAACAAACGCTGCTTCGACACCTCCGTGGACACCGAAGCGTTCTTTGTTTCCGGTTGATACCGAGTCGACATCGTAAGCTTTTTGCTCCACTTTTTCCACATGCGGTAATCTATACAGGCGTTCCGGAGGCGCGGAGAGAGCTCGGGGCCGATGCGAGCCATTCTCGCTTTCCACTCCGTGCCGAATTTCATGATCGAGACTGGGGAGTTCGATCCATTATTATGTATTGGATGGGTTTTATGTATGATCTCACGACACGCCGCAGATATCCGTCATACGATGATAAATAAAGACATCGTTTCTTCGAAATATACGGAACCGACGAACCGTATTTATGACTAGCAAAACAACGGTTCGTCTTCGCAGAGAAGGATATAAGGAATAGACTCATCCTCATACCGTTTTTTAGCAAAATATACGGAATTGGCCAACCCTAATTATATACTAGGTCCTCCTCCAATTCTCGCTTTTCTTGTTCGCTCAAGCACCACGTTTGGAATCGAGATGGATGCCAGGTTTTGGCCATGATGTCCCTATGTACTTCGTTCCACTTTTCTTTTTTCGTCGCGCATATGACGACTTGCACGTCTTTGGACGCTCCACGCAGGGTGTTTTCACGTTTTTTGCGGAGATGAATGGCGTCGATGATGAGATCCACACGATCACGAGTCGCTCTATGGAAGATGTCTGAAACAATGTACGGGTGTATTCCACGGACGACATGCCCCCATGCCATCTTTTCGAAAGCGTCACGGTCATCATGGACTAAGTTCGCGAAGAGTTTGGTGGGGTCTCCACGGCTATCGAACGTAATAGCGAGGTACAGGTAATACAATTCATCTTCTCGGACGGATGAGTCGTTGCAGGTGCCGGTGTCGGTGTCATTCAAAACAGAAGCGTAATTGCAGACAGATATAGGCAATATGAGCTGAGGGAGACCGTTCCACGTCTTGTTCTCGAACATGTATATGTATCCGCCCTCTGCCACGCACGTTGCCATCTTGTCTGCATCACGGACGATTGACCATAGGTCAACGTTTCGGTATCGATCCACATCCTGTCGAGCGACGACTAGACTTCGGTAAACACGCCACGCTTTCGCCGTCACGCGTTCGTGTAAGTTGCGGTGCAAGCAATTCATTACACCCCGGAATTCGTATGTGTTTGAATGTGAGCCGCACCAGTTGGAGTTTGGGTACACGGACGACCGGTCGATCTGAGAGACGATCTCACACAAGTGGTAATCGTCGATGAGCATCTGAACTTCTGATGCACCGAGCGATTTGTCGGGTTCTGTCATTTGTGGATGTGGACCGAGAACATCGACTATCGCCATGCGCCTCATTCTCATCGAAGGGAACATGAATACAAGACGGACCGGGTCGTGTTCGGTCGCGGTCCGTCCGATTTCGTCTAAAACGAGAGCGTGGGCATCTTCGTGCTCGTCTAGATACGCCTGGATGTCTTTGGACGCCAGTCTGTCCCACTTTGTGCTCAAAGCTTCGGGGGCGGACGCCATGTTCCACATCTGGTCGTTCAGCTCTGAGAACAGCGCGTTTCCCATGCTTCTGACGCATGATAGGCCAGTCGTGCAAATCGTGCAGAAAGCGTCAAGGAACATATTTTATTTGTTTTGTTGTCTAGACGAGTTCATATTTTCAGATCATCATCCACGCTATAATTCAGTTTTGCTTACACTAGGTCTCCTTCCATTTCACAGTCGACTTAGAAGATAAAAGACACGAGAAGAATCTAAACCAGAGATGGAGGATTTACGCGAGCTCGTCGACACACTCACGTCTAGAATATATATAATATAACATGCTTCCCGCAAATATCAACTACAACGCGGTCAATGTGCACATCAACGGTTTCGGGCACGAAGATTTGAGCCGCGTGACAGCCGACGTGCTGACACGGTGCCTCAAGCAGCTGCCGAATGGAAACAAGGGTCTTCTCGATTTGGTCAAACTCATCCACCACGATACGGATGGCAATATGAACATTCGGTGCTTGGCCGGCGACGTCGACGACGGTACTGTCATGTCCTATTACGACGGCGACAAGCGAGGTTGGATGATCGATTCAAAAAAAAAGGTGATGGATGGCTTGATCAAGAGGCCGATATCTTTACTGGAGGACCATTTCCACTCGAACCTGAAGGAATTCGAGGAAGACCTCACGTCCGCCCTCTTCGACTTTGTGAAACATTGGTTCGCAGACACCCGAAACAAGAAAAACCACATCTACACCGACTCCGCGCGGAGGTCGTACGAGATGGTCAAGAGATGGGGCGTAACCATCGTGAACGATATACGTCAAGTGAGAGAAGAAAAAGACGAAGGCGATGTAAAGGAACAACAAAAAGTTCAAGAGGGAGAAGAAGAGGAGGAAGAGCTATAAACGACATACAGATGACCAACCAAAAACCTGTGTATCATACATAGGGTTGGCCAGTTCCGTATATTTCCCTGAAAAACGGTACAAGGATAACTCTAGTCCTGATAGCGAGCATCATCGATTGCGCGCCTCTGGAAAGGTTGGAGTGGTTAGTCGAGAGGAAAGACGGGATCCGGCCCTCTCGGATGTGTTGGGCCGCGCTGTCGAACAGGTATCGTATGCAGGACACCGAAGCCGTCCTCAAGTGGCTGTACGAGAACGGGTGTGAGCCGGACCCCGACGTGTGTAAACACATGGACATCAACCGCCCGTATGCATCCCTGATCTTGGATTTCGTCAGGACGATGGCTGCAGTACGGTGTGGAGAAGTGCCAGAGGAGCGGCTTTGGAAATTGTCTCCGTGGGGGGACGACACCACGTCGGAGTCGGAGTCGGAGTCGGAGTTGGAGTCGGGTTCGGATGGAAAGCGCGCATCGTCATGAGAATGAGAATCGAATCGAATGAAGACGGAAAAAATAAGCAAGATAGTCCGCAGCTCATTACTGATAGATGGCTCTCAAAGTCGAAAAGGACGCTTTTGATGTCGTCGATAGTCTCTAAATCTCAACGAGGAGGGACGA
>Ga0307959_1000670_pt1 | contig 16869 bp, 13 predicted proteins | sample OrgLakmetagen494_FD_201813 | JGI IMG/M metagenome (GOLD analysis project Ga0307959, IMG submission 201813) | Saline water microbial communities from Organic Lake, Antarctica - #494 | ecosystem: Environmental > Aquatic > Non-marine Saline and Alkaline > Saline | place: Antarctica: Organic Lake...
TGTTGACGTACCTTTAAGTACTAATATACCAAGTACGTCAGATATAACGTTCGTGAGACGCACCAAATATGAAATCGAAAAAATAAGAGGAAAATATAACTTTCGCAGACGAGAATAGGTGGTTTCATTTTTGAGTGGACGGACTGTATCAACAGGACGTTGGACTCAACGAGTTGTATGTCATCGGTTAACTGGTTGAAGTCGCCTTTGTTCTTTAGCTCCGGCTGGGCCTCTCCCTGGACCAGGACCTCCTTGGTGGTCATGATGCTCTTCAGTATCTTGTCGATCTCGTTCACGCCGATCACGAGCGGCCTTGACCGAGTGGGACTCGCCACTTTGATGATGTTCTGGATCCGGTCTTGTGTCGACGCCGGGTCGTATTTGCTGCAGTAGACGCCGTTCAACATGTGGGCCACCAGGATGGCCACCATGGACTTTCCCGAACCGGCTTCGCCGTATATGTACCCACAAAAGCTCCTCTTTTCCAGATAGTGCGTCACTATTCGCATCGCCAGGCGCTCCTGGAACGTGCCCGGCTTGAGCCGGATGTCCTTGCGTAGTCGGACGTGAGGGCTCTCTTCGTAGCCATACCAAGAACTCGGGTTCCTTACGATCCAATCTATGACGATCTCGCCGTCTTTCGTGTCGCTGATCGCGTTCTCCAGCAAGAGCTGCCTCCCCCTTTCGGAACAAAACAGGTCGACACCGGTCATGACGGACCGGCCTTCTTCGCGATCGGTGTGAATGACCGCCACCACGAAGGCGGGGCGTAACAACACGCACACGCCGCCCAGACGGTATCCCCGGTGCTCGCATATCTTCTCGGAACTCCATACGCCACCGTATTTCTCCAGGCGAGACGTCACTTCTTCGATCAGGTCCCTCTGCTTGATTTTGACAAGCCGTGCACCGACTAAAGTTCCGGCGGCCGCGAGAGCGAGGTACTTTATCAGCGACTTCCCGTTCTCGACGACAGCAATGGCTGTAGCGTGGTTTGCGATCGTGGACACGTCCATAGTGCAAATTTCAGCGCCGTTCCGATCGTTCTGTTCCTTTCTGCTCGAATGAATGACATTACGTCCATCAATTTTTTTTACTTCGGTTGTCCTCGTGATCGGCACAGAGAACCTCCGGGGTGTGACCCGGAAAAAATTGAGACAAACGTGCGGAGTGCAGAATGCTCATTATTCAATTAAAACACACACGGTTACACAGTCCAGACACTCCAGACACTCCAGACACTCCAGACACTGCGCGAGTTCACACCACCACCCAAACATGGCAGCAGAGATGTCCAACTCGACGACACCATCCTTATGTGACGAACTGAACGATCGCCTGGGCTTTCCCAGAGAGTACGTACAGGCAATAGTGTATTGCTACGTCCTGGTCATGGAGTCGGGACGTTATAACATGTTAGTTCCGTCCTTCGGACCGTCTGATTGGCCTGAAGTGCTCGTTTCGATGGTCACCCTGTACATGTGGCGGAGGTTCCGCATCCCGAAGTCCGGATCAGAGGCGCAGATCAGGAGCGTCCTGAACGTCGTGCGTAGAGAACGATTCGCTGCGTACGAGCTACGTGGACCTCCAGATCATCATGAACACGTTCGAGCTCCAGGGAATCGAGGAATGTTTGGCTGCGGTGAATCCTCCCGAATTCCCGCGTTCATAATGACCCTCTTCTCTCGCTCTCAGACGCGTTGTTATCTTTTTTTTACACCGTAGGTGCGCTTTGAACGTCTTCGGATAGCTAATCCCACAACGAAAAAGACCTACATCGGGATAAAAGAAGGGGGAGAAGAAGCGGTGTTGTGGCATTCGAGGGGTAAAAGACCACCGCCAGTCAAAGAAGAAGACAGAGCGATTGTTACCAGGATTGTTGCAAGAGAGCAAGGAAAGAGGGAAACGTCGTAGATCGTGGAACACGGGAAGCAAGATGGCTGGTGACAATTGTCTGGTAACGAAAAAAAAGAGAATGAGAACGACAAAGATAAAAAGAAGAAAGAAGAGATGCGTTACATAGAGTGTCGTGGATTGCGGTTCTGTCCAGAAAGGCGCAAACACTACGACCGTGACGCATCATCTGCACGTGCAATAGCAGGACTACGGTGCCTGAGATTGAAAGGATTAGGGAGACCTTTTATGGAGACTGGGGACGTCGCCCCGACCTGAAACATCAGGCGCCTACTCCCGAAATCGGACTTAGCCGTCTTTTGGATGCGACCGAAGGAATCACAACAGTGACGATCAACGAAGCCTACACATCTTCATTCTGCCCTAACTGCGAAGGACCAGTCACCGAGAGTCGAGGACAGCATGGACTCTTGAGATGCGAGCATACAATCGTTTGTGGAACCTATTGGAGTCGGGACGTCGTAGGAGCTCTGAACATCCGTGCCAAAGGTCTTCATTTGTGGCATCATGCTCGCCCTCACCCTTTGTTCGGTAGATGAATGAGAGATCATAAAAAGGAAAAAAAGTGCACCTCATCACCGTGGTCGCACCGTCTATAGGAGGACTTGATGGTGATTGCTTAGCAGCTGAAGTAAAGGAAGCTGTGGGCATGAACTAGGAAGACGAATTATCGGCGGAGTAAGTCAGCGAATATGTGTCCGATGTCTGAACTGAAAACCGCTGTAATGTTCGACACATAAGGAAAAGAAGAGGGCGCATCAAGCACGGACACTGACACCTAGGGAAGGAAGACTAAGCACACATGGATTCGCCGCCGTCGTGGCAAACGGAACAGCAACGACATGATGCCGACCTGAACGCGGATCAGCGCGTGGTGGTGGACCACCGCGGCCGCCCGCTCTTGGTGTTCGCCGCGGCAGGCACCGGAAAGACGCAGGCGCTCACGGCGCGTATAGCGGACCTGGTGCGACGTGATGACGTCCCTCCGGAGCGCGTCCTGGCGCTCACGTTCACACGCAAGGCCGCGGCGGAGATGCGGAAGCGCGCCGCCGCGAGGTGCGGCTGCCCCGAACACCGGCTTCGCAACATCGGCACCTTTCACTCCGTCTGCATGCACCTCCTGCGCCTGTTGGCGGACGATGAGCTCGGAGGTTGCCCCGTGAGCGGGCGCTTCAGCGTCCTGGCGCCGCCTGAGGCGCTCAAGCTCCTCAACGAAGAAGTCCTCCCACAGGCCAGGGCCGTTTGCGGCGTTCGCTCCAACGATTCTACGACCACAGCAGACAACGTGATGCGCGCGATCGACGTATGGCGCAACCAGGGCCTCGAACCGGAGCAGGCGGCCCGCGAAATGTCGCGACAATCGTCTTCTGATACGTCTGACGTGCAACGCGTGGCAGCGGCCGCGTACCGTCCGTACAGGGACGCGTGTGCGCGCCAGGATGTCGTCGACTTCAGCGACATGATCCTCCACGTCGTGGCCATGCTCGAGCGCTCGACCCGGCTGCGCGCCTATTGCCAGGCGCGCCTGTTCGCGCACCTGTTGGTCGACGAGTTTCAGGACACTAACCCCGCCCAGATGCGACTGGTCGAGCTCCTGTGCGGCCACAACTCCGCCATCGACGGACACGTCGCAGAAACCGCCTCGACCATAGACGATGACCTGAAAGAGGTGGAAGAAGTAGAGAAGGAAGAGGAAGAGGGAACAACAACAACCGCCGGAGATGGAGGAGAGGCGGTAATAGTAAAGGAAGAAGAGGCCGTGACGGGGGTAGATGATGATGATGAGGAGGACGAAGACTTCGGTAGTCTGTTGAGCGGAGATGATGAGGCCATGATGATGTGCGGCGACGGAGATGATGATGATGACGATGATGGAGCGGAAATGGAAATCGACGGCAAGTACATCGTAGCGCGAGGAGGGCGACTCGGGGAGGATCGCCTCATGGTGGTGGGAGACGATTATCAGGCTATCCACGAATGGAGAGGCGCGACCGTCAGCAACATCATGGAGTTCACCTCCACGTTTCCGCAGGCGCAGGTCGTGCATCTGGAGCTCAACTACCGGTCGCGGCCTTTCATCCTGGAGGCGGCCGGTAAACTGATCGCCCGCAACGTCGAGCAGCACCACAAGCGCCTGACGGCCACTCGGGGGGGTGGCGGTGGCGCGCAGGCAGATGCAGGTGTGGACGTCGAATATGATGGCGTCGACGACGTGTGCAACCACGCCGACGCCTTGCACGAAGAGGAGGAAAAAAGGAAGAGGCGGAACAAAGGACGCCGGGATGTGGCCTCGACCATCCGCGTGCAAGCCTGCGAGGACGCCTGGGAGGAGGCGGACTTCATCGCGGACGTCATCCGGCGCACTATCGCTTCTTCCTCGTCCGGAATCGATACCGGTACCTCGATCGCAATCAAAAAGGCAGGAGACTTTGCCGTGCTCTACCGTGTCAACGCCCAGAGCCAACCCATCGAACAAGCGCTCAAAGCCGCCGGCGTGTCATACGTCATCAAGGGCGCTTCATCTTTCTTCGCGCGCGCCGAGGTCAAAGACTGCATGGCGTACGCGCGGTTCCTGGTGAACCCTAAATCCGACGCGGATTTTACGCGTGTCATAAAGTCTCCGGCGCGAGGAATCGGAAAGGCAGTGCTCGAGCGCTTGTCTGGATCCGGAAACGGTCGTAGCATGTGGGAGGCGGCGCTCGAGCAGGTCGCACCTTTTTTTGCGGCGGATGATGACGATTCAAAAAAGAAAACGGGAAATACAGGTAGGGCGGTCAAGGCGGTCCAACTGCCGAAGTGGCGCGGGGCGCGCCAGCTGGCAGAGTTCGTACGACAGATGCAGGCCTGCCAGGCTTCGGCGCGTGCCACGCGGTCTTCTGAGGAAGCGCTGCGCGCCTGCCTCGAGCGCTCGACGTACCTCCAGGACCTTCGCGATAGAGCCTCGGGGAACCAACAGCAGCAAGAAAAGGTCGGCGACAGTCGCACCAGGAGGGCGGATGCCGAGGCGCGCCTATCGAACGTCAACGCCTTTCTGAATCTCGCGGCACGCTTCGACGATCAACAACGAGAAGATCAACAGAAGAGAGGAGGTGACGACTCCGCATCTCTGCGATTGTTCGTGGACAGGTGCGCTCTGGACATGACGGATGACGACGCGCGCGAGCGCGCAGACAGCGATAAGAACAACAACGATGGAGGAGGCGTTACCAAAGACGATAGTGTAACGCTGATGACGCTACACGCCTCCAAGGGCCTAGAGTTCCCTGTGGTGTTCATGGCGGGCGTTTGCGAGGACGTGCTTCCTTACTACCGATCTGTCCGCGAAAATCACGTTCCCGAGGAGCGGCGGTTGTGTTACGTGGGGGTCACGCGAGCGCGCGACGACCTGATCATAACGTATCCCCTTAAACGCACCCTGTTCGGGCGGATCATCAGCAGCGAGCGCAGTCGATTCATAGACGAGCTCGTGGAATAATAGTAGTAAGTTTTGTTGCATCCGCCAATGAAAGTTCACCCGACCATGTCTATTTCGGTGAAATAATTAACCCAAGGTAATTCGTCGTTTCTAAATTATATGGACGGACTGTATAACGAGTACCGTTCATACGACACTATGATACGTCTCGTAGTGCACGACAAATAGTAGCGAGCAGCAAGCACTTAAAAATACGACAAATAGTAATAACGCAAAGCCGGCTTGGTAAATTATATTCGAGAACACGTCAAAACGATGACGGAAACTGCTTATCTAATCGTGCAAAAAATGAAAGACATTGTCGTACCTGTCAGTCAATCCTTGATTAACGATTTTGATACGGCGATAACAACGTTCGAGCGCCTGGTCGTGGAATTTGAAAAACACTCTCGAGAGTTACCGCACTTACGGCCCGTGCTGTTTAAAATGAATGGCCTGGAGGAAGTCGACACACGCGATATCGTTCAGAAGATATGCGACGGCGTGGAAGCGGGAAATAAGAAGGCTTACGAGATCGCTGGGCGCGTAGAACAGGAACTGCAGGAGCTTTCGGAAGTCAATCGAAAGTACGTCATCGACAGAGTGTCACGCTTGTCTGCGCGCACGGGACGGAGTCACCATTCCTCGTCACAAATTGCCTCGGGAGGACAGGGGCTGCTGTAAGATTGTGGGGACGTATAACGGCGGAGCTGACTTCGCATGAATTATCGAAGTTGAATTGAATTCTGTTAGCGTTCGGTTCCAGTTTGGTTTGCCCAAGTGTACAGTGCACCTAAGAAGAGGGGGGTGATCTCCCATTGATTTGAGGAAAAATGATCATCAGAGCGTCGCTCACCATTTTGTCCGTGTAATTCATTGGGGATACCACTAAACATGGCGGAGTTCCTACAAGTATGTATAAAATCCGCGTCTCCCATGAAAAATGAAAAAACGCATTTCAGACGCACTCCATTTCTGAGTGCGAGCGGCTTGAATTCTGTCGAAACGCATTATTTCTAACACTAGGGTTGGTGGTTTCATTTCACTTGCTTCGTCGTAGGGGAAACGGTCTAATATTATTATATTAGGTGACTCACTAAATAATGAACCAACTGTATACCATCAACACGATGTTCAAACGGAGCCATTAGTCGATCGAAAAGAGAGCTTGTAGTGTTTCATTTCAACACTACACCCTTAGGTGCGGCTGTTCCGAGAGTATAATCGACGTGTTAGGTTGCTCTGTGGTAGATTTTGTCTCGCTTGGCATGGATAAAGACTGTAAATACGACATTTATCTATATTCTTTCTCCATGCCAAGCGAGACAAAATCTTCCACAGAGCAACCTAACACCCATGAAAAACACAATGCAAAATCAATAAATGCAAGAGATTTCAAATTGAAATTTTCAATCAGTACTTCAGGTATCCAAAATGGCAATTTTATTTTTTTTGCTACCTTTCAAGCGCTTCATCACCAAATATAATTTGCGCGCTACGCCGTCTATTTTGCCCAGAGGGGGACTATCCAGGCGTGACAGGCGCGGCGAGAGGAGCATGTCGTTGCACCTCACATTCGTCACGTACAACGCGCGCTTTCGATTGCCCAAGGGCTCGGCGGTAAACTTCGACGTCTGTTTGCGCGTGATACACGAGCTGGGCGTGGCGTATGACTCCCCGAAATTAAATTAATTTCAAATTGATTTCTGAATGGACGGACTGTATCATGGTATCCAACCGAACGTGTTCTCTCCGCTGTAGGTCATGTACAGGAAGCCGTCTTCATCTCGGTGATCATCGTAAATCATAGAAATAGTTGAAGACGTAGGAGGTAGCGCGTTCCTCACGAATATGAAGATGGCCTCCTCCGGGCGGAGCTTGATGCGCTTGCGTATGACGTACACAAACTGCCCGATCGTGAGATCGTGCGGCACCAAGAACTTCTTCTTGTCGATATCTGGCACGTCGGCGCCACTTTGGCCGATGGACTTCTCGACGATAATGGGGATGCGGTCCGGGTACTTGGAGCGTATCTTGGCGGACTCCGCCAGGCGAAAGTTCAGTGACTTTTCGCACTTGAAGCGAAACTGTTGGGGGCGTTTTTCCGATGACGTCACGGAGGGATACGTCGAAGAAGACAGAAAGCCCGACACTTTGCGGTGAATATCCTTTGACAGGGAGGTCGCCGCCGCTGCTGCTCCGTCGCTGTTGTACATTGCGATCAGTAATCGTTATCGTTCGATTCGATATTATATTTCGCGATCGCAGATGATCTCATTTTTATGTGTTAATTCGATATTGTTCTCTTCGTCGGCTATTTGCTCCTCATCTATCTGATCAAAATGGACTTCGAATCAAAGTTCAAAGTCATAAGCCTCCTCTTGTCATCGCCAAAGACCTGTAATTTTTTCAGACGACCTCCGCAGTGCCGCCTTTTTCCCCACTGATGAGAGCACCGATGATATCATCACTGCTTCGGCATATCCTCTTACTCGGCATGTCATTGAGTGACAGCCATGTCGGGTTAAAATATATAATGGCTCAGTCTCTTTAAGTACTTATCAAGCTCCTGAAAAAAATCTGGGACGCACGGACCCCTCTTTGTAGCCCCATGTGGAAAAGGGGTGTTGCAAAATATTCTAACTCGGTTGTAGCGACGCCGGGGTTACGACGCCGTTCGCGCCCGCCAGGACCTTGCCCAGCTCGAGCGTGGAGCCCCCGGTTCCGCCCGAGCTAACGCCTTCAGGTATATACATCGTGGCGAAGACCTGGCTGGCGTCCGTGTCGATATTGAGCTGTGATGGCAACAAACCATCACGATCATATCCTCGGATATACACACACCCCACCAGACACCTCATAAGAGCGTCTGTCATCTGATTAGCTGGACCCGTTGCATTCATTCCCTCGTAATTATAGCATAAGTTTACTGAACAAGTCGGTAGGAAATAGGGTGACTGTCTTCAATTTGGTCCCCGATGCGCCTATCATACACGACTCATACAAGACGGCGTCGCTGCGATCATCTTCCTTTCCTGTCCCTCCTTTTTTCCGTTTCCCTGAATCGGCTGCTGTAGGCGGAGTGACGATGAGGCCAGGCGAAGGGGGAGGGAGATCGATGGCGGTCAGGGTGAATGGGTTGCGCAGCGTTCGAGTGGCGGCGGCGGAGGTGGCCGTATATCGGAGAGCCAAGTTATAAGACCGGGCCCACAACACGCTCTTTTGCACCGCGTTCAGGCCGTATAACGGACCCACCTGCTCGATGCTACTCACCGATGGATTCACGGTAGATGACACGGCTCGCAGAAGACGCGACGTCATTAACGGCTGCACGGCGCGGGAAACGTCTTCGATCCTCACGGAAACCTTGTGGACCATGCTGTTCGACACCGCCCGGCTTTCCGCGTGCAATTTACGGTTCGGTCCCGAGAGCTCCTCGAACAGGGACAGTAGCGAAGCGTGCTCGCTGGTCTTGTGCAGCCGCTCCTGCATGCCCTTCAGGACCACGTGAGCTTTCGTCTCATCGTACCACAGCATAGAGGCGTCTCCACTGGTCTCTTCCAACAGACTCGCCAGGGTCACCATGTTCGCCATATGGCGAGGAAGGCGGCGGTGGTGGCGATGGTGATCGTGGTCTTGGCCGTGTCGCTCGTGTCGACCACCTCCTCCTCCTCTTCCACCCTCACTCGTTATTTTTTCGTGAACGTCGTCTCCTCCCCTGAACAGGAAGCCGGCCACCACCAGCAGCGCGTTCCACAAGCCCAACTTGCACCGCCGCATCACCTCCAACAGCACCTCTCCCAAGGGCGTGACGCGCCCTCCGAAACGTTGGCCGATGCCTTCCACCCCCCCCGGCGAAGCGGCCATGGATCGGAAATCTATATCGTGGAAGTGAAGAGGAGGACAGGCGGTCCCAGTTCCTCCCGCCCGTTGACCTCGGCCGGTCTTCTTCACTGTTTTTGGTTGTTCTTTTTTCTGGTTCTCGAGGGGATAGACGGTCATCAGGCGGTAGAACGCCAGCACGGAAGCGGCGGACGCGATCTGTGGGGCGGTCGGAGGGGTGATGAATCGCGCGTAGTCGAGACAGGCTTTTCCGAAATCGCCCTGATCTCGGCTGGTCGTCAACACATCGTCAGTGAGGTCCATGGTCACGATCGAGGGCGCCGGGTACAAGGGCTGCGCCAGCATCTGGCGCTCGGTGTACAGATGGTAGCAGGTGCCCGGGCGCGTGCGGCCCACGCGGCCCTTGCGCTGCTCCATCTGCGCGCGCGTGCTCATGACCTTCATCATGCGCGTGGCGCGCGCCTCCGGCACCCACGTGCTCTCCAGCTCCATCCCCGAGTCTATGACGGTGGCCAGAGACGGGAGTGTCAGCGAAGACTCCGCGATGTTGGTGGCGAAAATGACCCTGCGATCGAACGGCAACGCCACGGTCTGGCTTTTCGCTTCGTCTTGTCGGTCCTTGGACAACTTGGCGTACAGAGGCGTGCACTGCATGCGCTCGCAGTCTTGCGGTGACGAGGTGAGCAGCCCCTTCCCGCACGCGGCCTTGACCTCCTGGCAGCCTCGATCCGCGTCCCGGGATGTAGGTACGAAGAATAATATGTTGTCCCCGGCGGGAGTCGTCTCCATGGCGGCCCGCAACGCGCGCATCCCGGGGCCCTTGATGTAATCGTTCGATTTCTGTTGTTGCGGTTGTGTCGCGACTGCCCCGTCTGCCCTGACTGCCGAGACAGGAACGTCGGAAGGAGACGATTCCGGGAGGAATACGGAGCGTACCGGTTTGTTGGTCGTACCTGACACCTCGACGAGAGACGTGTTCACGCCCTCCATCTCGAAGTAGCCGGTAAATAACGATGTGTCGATGGTGGCACTCATGATGATCACGCGCAACTCGCCGCGGGCAGGAGGAATCACGGAGCCCGGAGTGAAGGACGCGTTCGCGCGAGCGCGTCGCCGCATCTGCACCGCACGGCGCAGCATGAACAACAAGACGTCGATATACACCGTTCGCTCGTGCGCCTCGTCCACGATGATAACGTCATATTTACTGAAGCTCGGATCATTACGGTTGTGGGCCACCAGGTACCCGTCCGTCGTGAACAGGAGACGCGTGGACGCGTCGTGACTGTCTTCTCCGGATCCCCGGTACGCGTAGCCGACTTCTTTACCGAGTTCTACGTCGAGCGTTTTCGCGGCAAATTCGGCGTTGTAGAGAGATATGCTGCTTTTCGGGTTGGTGACAGCGACGAGACCTCCGCCTCCGTCTCTCTCTCTTCCACTGACGGTTCCACCGTCTCCTTCTCCTAGGAAGGTATTGATGAGGGCGTCCGTTTCTGCCGCCACGACGTGCTTCAGGGCGAGTTTGGGGACGATGACCGTCTTGCCGCTTCCCGTCCCGGAGACTACGACCAGGGCCTCCTTGTCTCGAATGGACTGAACTATGTTCAACAGCTTGGGCTTGTCTTGGTACAAGGGCAGCACGCTCCATTTGGCGGACATCTCGCGGTACTGCGTTGTGAGAGGACGACCGGTTAGCCAGTTCAGGGCGCCCGGAGCGGCGCGAGCCTCGAGAACGTCAGCTTCGGCTTCTGAGAAAGTGTCCGAATCGACCACATCCACTTTTTCCTCTACGGCTTCTTTCTTAGTCTTTCGTACTGGCATGCGTCCCCCTTCTTCGCTGTCTTAGATTTTGCTTAGATTTTTATCAGCGTCACCAGATGATGACCAAGGTAACCACCAACTTTTAACGCCTGCGCCTCCCCCCTCAGTGGCCGATGACGACGAGAAAAACGTACCGGACGCCGAGGACGCCTTGGCGTGTAACTTGCACACCGCGAACATCGTCACAGCCACCAGGTTTATCGCGAACACGCCCCAGAGCGTGTCCATAACGATGATGTCAAAATCGTATCCTGATAACGTCGACGCGTTCGTCAGGTTGTAGATCCCGTAGATAGCCAGGGCGAGCAGGGTGGCACGAGAAATGACGGCGTACAGGTCGAAACTTCGGGCGTCCGGGTGCGCGTCGCAATTCAAACGTACGATGTCATACACGAGAAAATACCAAACGACACTAAACAGAACTATGTACGATAGGACTCCGTAAGGCCACATGCGAAAAGATACGTCTTTGGTCGAAACGTTCTGCACCCGGGCAAAGTTCTTCTTGTATCGTGCCAACGTTCCCGGGCGTGTGAAGTACACGAACTCGACTATTGCGTACAGTATGCAGAACAGCGCGAAGAGCGACAGGTACTTCCACGCGGGAGAATCGATTTGATGGTATTCCGTCATCCTATTGCTGCTTACCTAAACCGAACAGAAAAAATGCGTCTTATCGCGCAGCTCTCGTGGCATTATCGCGTATAACAGTTCGTACAAAGTGCTTGGCCTTGTGCTCCACCCTCCGGGACAGGTATTCGACGACAGAAAGTGGGTCGTTCACCGGCTGCGACAGTAAAGGAAACGGGGAGGACACTACATCGTAAAGATAACCGTCGTCGTCTTTCCGGCGCAGGATGGCCGCCATGATGAATAGGGAATCGGCTTCGCAGGCATTACGTTTCAAATATTCTTCGTAGGAAGAAGCAGACGCGGCGATGGATGGAACGACTACGAACCGCACGGCTTCCACGACCAAGCTTTGATCTATGGGCATGGTCCCCAAAGTCAGAGACACGATGGGGGAATGTTTGTTCACCTCTACGACGAAAATGTGATCAAGCTTTAATTGTTTTTGCAACTCGCTCGTCCCCAGGAATGCGATCGTGTCATAGGCTTTTGACTTTTCGCGACATTGATAGAACTGGACGTCTCGTTTGGAGATGTAGCGCCTGAGAGGCACGTCCCAGCGTGGATCATTCCTCAAAAGACTCGTCTGTCTTTCCGCGAATGCTAGCTTGATAATCGCACTCCGGAGGGGCATGGCGGGCGGTAGCTCATGAGCGTTCACGCGCTGCATCGAAGTTGGACGGAGCGATTCCTCACATGCGGCCACCCATTCCTTCTCGATCGGGGTGCTCCGTTTTACGCGGAAGATGTTGATGTTCTTCAGGCCGATGTCGCCGGATAATCCTTTCGCTAAATTGACGCACGTAATAGTGGCACTGTCCTTCTTCTCCTTGACGAATAAATAATCGTTGCGCGATGCGTCGTCCTTGATGTGCGAGACACAACACACGTACCCCACGAAGCGATCCAATTGTTGTTCTGATATGTACTCGTACACTTCGACCTCCTCGAGCAAAGGACGTTGCAAGGCAGGTTCAATTCGATTGACGATGGAGCTATAATGTACGTGAAGGTCATCGAAAACGTCGCTGAAATGACGTCTGAACTGCTTTGAATCGTAGGCGTACACCTTGCTCGCATCGAAATCGTATATGAGGATGTCGGTGTAGATGTCGACGATATCATCTTCGAATTCGCTCGAGTCAGAAAACATGTTTTGATAGGTGGCGGCAACGATAGAAGCGGGCGCATTCGAGGGAAGCAGGAGCCGCTTGATGCACAGGCATACCATCAGATACACGTCCGCCAACAGGTGTATCTGCTTCCCCTCGATGTAGTCGGACATATACTTCGATACTTTGGAAATGTTGGGTGGGTTACTAATCGTCACTTCAGGAAATGAAGGTGGAAACGCCGCGAGTCGTCTGTCTCGGTGGTAAACGGTGTAGCAGCACTCCATCGACTTCTTGGATGATGATGACTTTGATGCGTATCTCGTGTTTCTAATACGAATGACGATGCATAATTTCCGGTTCTCTTCGGAAGGAAACTGCGTCGAAAAGAGGGGCTTCATGATGATCGTATTCAGGCAGGCGATATAGATAGATATGACGGTCGATCAATTTTTTTTACTATGCTCAGATGGGTTCATGCGTCATTTATATATTCATGTTCGGACGAACCTCCAGAAATAGTACGTGACTGCCCCTATGCCGACGTGAAACAACGCGAACGATTGGATGCTTCCAGTTTCGTTCACGTCAGCCGTTCCGTAATTTCCAAAAGCTTCGGCCAAGTCGTGAACGAACGCGCTTATCCACGTGCCGGCCAATATCGCAAGGGTCCACGTCATCAGGGGGTACATCGACAGTAACACGCTCCTACGGGTCGACCTACGGATCACCACGATGAACGATATCAATAGCGCCATTATCACGAGGGCTTTCATGGTGAGCGAAAACACGAGAGCGGAATGCCTCCCGGACCGGGAGGTAGACGCTTTATCATCCCAAAGTCGAATCACGACACGATTATAGTACACGGAATCAGCCGCGGCCAGCGCCGCGGCGACCGCGGAGGGAGGGGCCACCTCAAACAATACCCACACCGACAGTTCTTTCGCTCTTTCGAAGGCCATCACCAACAGTCCCGTTATGAGCGTCACCGCGGTGACGTTTCCTCCATCATTTTCCACGGGGTCTAGTGTCGTACGGGTAGGTGACGACGTCTCGGTTTTATAAACTTGGTCCATCGGCCTGACCCCTTCACAGAGTGCACTCACATTAAATACACTCGGTAGATTATAATTTGAAACTCAAAGGTGTCACAACCCGACATTTCGCTTCCGGTGTTCCACGGTCGAAGGCATTCTCTTCTTTCCTCGCTCTCTTCCAACGTCCTCGTCACGATCGCCTAAACAGATAATTAGTTCACACACGTAAGTCGTCGTTTCATTCTTGATGGACAGACTGTACCACGCCAAAAAAATTGGAGGGTGTTCCATATCTATTATTAACATCATCCTTATTGCACACGTACACGTTCAAACCACGTCATGTCAATGGCGCGGTCGTCATCGACGAGGGAGAGCATCATACCATTATCTAGCATCGAGAGCAAGAGTCATTTTGATCCTGACCACACTGTCCTGATCGGGACAATACACAATCCGAATGACGAGTATAACTACGTCGAAGCTCGTTTCGTAGATCCGAGTCTTATGTATGTAGTCCTTCGAATCGACATCGATGATGATGACGCTAAATCGAGACGACGTACAACAAGCAGAGAGAGTATCGTACACGAAGACACATACGCGTGGGTGTGCGGTGCGTTGGATTCATTCGGCACGAAAGTCGCAGAGGGTGACGATCCTGAAAAGATACTAGAAGAACATCTGCAAATCCGAATAATGTCGGCGTCTACACCAAGAGGCAAGGACCTGATGAAGGTGCCATATGGATCATATGCATCCGTCGTGCGAGATGTTTGCACACCTTCGGTCACATATTTGGAAAAGTCCAAGCGAGAAATCGAAACGCATGATGACATTTCTCATCTCGTGCGCTACTTCGAGAAGAAGGGTAAAAAAAGCGTAAGACGGAGGGTGGACCGTCACAGTTAAGGGACGTATTGCCCCTTCTCCTTGACACGACGTATCATATTCTCTCGATCAAATACGAGGTCATGGAGCAGAGTCTGTGACGTTTTATACGCAATCGTTTCTATACGATTTTTATTTACATTTACGAGATTGCACACATCTGCAACACCGTCGTTATAAAGATGCATGATGATGTGCAGGACGGCGCATCGTAGAGGGCTCGAATATAAAGTGGCGGTGCCGCTGTCGGTATGCAAGGTGTACTCTACAATGACGTCGACATCGACTTTATCGACCTCTTCGAGGTTTTTGCCGTAACGAACTACGCGTTTTTTTAGCAGGTCTGTTAGTTTTCCCATCTTCGCAACCACCCAGACACGAGCTTTATCGATGTGCTTTATATATCGTTACCTGACCTGTCAATTTTTTTGATTATTGATTTTACCTTGTAACGCGACAAGTCAACAAGCCCCCCCCCCCTTTTTTTCGGTTGTGGCGCCACCTCCCCCCGGCGGAGTCACTCATCACTCTCAAATATAAAGATCGTGTACGTGATATTTATTAAGAACGAGGGAACGTAAAATAATGCACCTCGGACAAATATCGCTGTGTGACAGCATCGCTTACAACATCAAATCGGATGAAGACAAAAAGAAGATTCTGGACGAGTTGAATAAAAAGTACGCGGTGGGGATCATTCAGAGACATCACGAAACTTTCTCGGAGGAGCGCCACGTACACATCATCAACACCAACCCCTACATGCTGAGCGTGCGCACCAACGGTAACCCGTATTACATGTACCTGACGCGTTACAACTTCGTAAACCAGTGTATCCTCGTCGACAAAAAGGTACAACAGGGTTACTTTTATCCGCGCATGATACTGGTGCGCCTGTGGTTCGCCGATGAACTGTTCGACAACACCCTGTTCGAGGGGGAGATGGTGAAGGACAAGCGGGGGGGCTGGACGTTCATCATCAACGACATGATGGTGTACAGGAACGTGGCGCAGACGGACCAAAACCTGGTGACGCGCCTGAACATGGTGTACACGATCCTCGCGAACGCGCACGTCTCTGACGAGCTCGACATTTGTTGCCTGCGCGTAAAAAGGTACTTCCTCTGCTCCGAGATAGACCGCGTCATCAAGCATTTCGTGCCGAATCTGCCGTACACGTGCCGCGGCCTGTACTTCAAGCCCTTCTTCCTCAAGTTCAAAGACGTCTTGTTCAACTTTGACGACTCTCTCATCAAAAAGATCGTGAAGACGAATTACAAGGACGCCGGAAACTTCCTACTAATGTCCGATAAAGATGAAATCATCACCGATGAAATAAAAAACGACGATACCAGGGACACCAGTGACGGACCTTTTTTATCGACCAACATATCGTCAAACGCGGACGACCGTCGATCATTGCTTTGGGTGAAGCACACCAATCTGCCGGACGTGTACGAATTATATGAAAACGCCGCGGACATCTCGCGCGGGGCGTCGACATCTTTCGACAGAGTGGGCTGCACCGTCGCCTGCGTACCCAACCTGAAGACGAGTCGCGCGCTGAGGGGCATCTTCCAAAACAGGGGCGTCACCGACGCAATACGCATGGAGTGCGTGTTCTGTGAAAAGTTCCAAAAGTGGACGCCCGTGCGTGAGGTCGTCGCGTCACCACAACAAACAACCACATGACATTACGACTTCTATATAAAAAGGAGGGGTACGAACCGCACCACACACCATGACCATCGTTAATAACATCGTTTGTTTGTGTGGTAAGAGGAGAGTCGGTAAAAATACCGCGGCACCGGACGTGTTCCAGTGCGAGATGTCTTTCGCAGAGCCCATCAAGCGGTGCGTGGCCCAGCTGTTTGATTTTTCCGAAGATCAGGTGGACGGCGACGAAAAAGACCTTCCGGACCGGAGATGGGAGGGCGTCACGCCCCGGCGGGTGTTGCAGTTTTCGGGACGGAGATGATGCAGTACAAGCTACAGGAGCTCCTCCCAGGGTCAGGGCGCAACTTCTGGTGTCGATCGCTGATACAGTTCGTCAATTCAAATTTGAAACGCCCACTTGGACGGCTTATTTTTTTTATTCATGTATTATGTCACAATCTTGCTGTGCTATGTACGATACAGGATTTAGAACGGCTGCTATAAATGT
>Ga0307959_1000674_pt1 | contig 16821 bp, 12 predicted proteins | sample OrgLakmetagen494_FD_201813 | JGI IMG/M metagenome (GOLD analysis project Ga0307959, IMG submission 201813) | Saline water microbial communities from Organic Lake, Antarctica - #494 | ecosystem: Environmental > Aquatic > Non-marine Saline and Alkaline > Saline | place: Antarctica: Organic Lake...
TTTTTTATAAATGTATAAAGAAAATAGAGAGAGAAAGAACCAAAATATTTAATAGCATTGACCTGGAATATTCATTCCTTAAAAAGGAGGTGATCCAGCCGCAGGTTCCCCTACGGCTACCTTGTTACGACTTCACCCCAGTCATCGCTCCCACCGTAGACGCTCTCTCCCGAAGGTTAAAGTCACGTCTTAAGATGAAAACAACTCCCATGGTGTGACGGGCGGTGTGTACAAGGCCCGGGAACGTATTCACCGTGGCGTGCTGATCCACGATTACTAGCGATTCCAACTTCATGGAGTCGAGTTGCAGACTCCAATCCGGACTGAGATTGGCTTTTTGAGATTTGCTAACATTCACATGATCGCTTCCCTCTGTACCAACCATTGTATTACGTGTGTAGCCCAAGGCATAAGGGCCATGAGGACTTGACGTCATCCCCACCTTCCTCCCGGTTAACCCGGGCAGTCTCTCTAGAGTGCCCAACTTAATGCTGGCAACTAAAGATAGGGGTTGCGCTCGTTGCGAGACTTAACCCAACATTTCACAACACGAGCTGACGACAGCCATGCAGCACCTGTCACTTCATTCCCTTGCGGGCACTCCCAAAATTACTCGGGATTCGAAGGATTTCAAGCCTTGGTAAGGTTCTGCGCGTTGCTTCGAATTAAACCACATAATCCACCGCTTGTGCGGGCCCCCGTCAATTCCTTTGAGTTTTAGTCTTGCGACCGTACTTCCCAGGCGGAGTACTTAATGCGTTAGCTGCGCCTCCGAAGGAGTCAATACCCCCGAAAGCTAGTACTCATCGTTTACGGCGTGGACTACCAGGGTATCTAATCCTGTTTGCTCCCCACGCTTTCGCGCCTCAGCGTCAATAATCATCCAGGAAGGCGCCTTCGCCACCGGTGTTCCTTCACATCTCTACGGATTTTACCCCTACACGTGAAATTCCCCTTCCCCCTCTGATATTCTAGACTAACAGTTTCAGACGCAGTTTCGAGGTTGAGCCCCGAGATTTCACATCTGACTTGCTAGTCCGCCTGCGCGCGCTTTACGCCCAATAAATCCGAACAACGCTTGCACCCTCCGTATTACCGCGGCTGCTGGCACGGAGTTAGCCGGTGCTTTCTTCTATAGTACCGTCAAATAAACCGGGTATTAACCGATAAACCGTTCTTCCTATAGGACAGAGCTTTACAACCCGAAGGCATTCCTCACTCACGTGGCATTGCTGCATCAGGGTTTCCCCCATTGTGCAATATTCCCTACTGCTGCCTCCCGTAGGAGTCTGGACCGTGTCTCAGTTCCAGTGTGACTGATCATCCTCTCAGACCAGTTAGACATCGTTGCCTTGGTAGGCCATTACCCCACCAACAAGCTAATGTCACGCAGACCAATCTTCTAGCGAGAGCCGAAGCCCCCTTTCCTTAGTTTTTTCAATGTCACTAAGCTTATGCGGTATTAGCACCGTTTTCACGATGTTGTCCCCCACTAAAAGGCATATCATCTACGCGTTACTCACCCGTGCGCCACTGTACTCACCCCGAAGGACTTTCTCGTTCGACTTGCATGTATTAGGCATGCCACCAGCGTTCGTTCTGAGCCAGGATCAAACTCTCCAAGTATAAAACTTAAATTATTTAAAAATTAACTCATGTTCGTTATCTAGTGCTTGATTATAACTCACCATAACAGTGGTTACCGACAGCATAAAAACCGAAGTCTTTATATCAATTCATCTGTCTAGAACTATTAATTTGGTTCTTTCTCGTCTATTTTCGAATCCCGAAGGATTCAAAACTTATTCATATATTCAAATGTCAAAGATCGAAAAAATTAAGTCAGCAAGTTACCAATCAGCAGCTATGTGCTGTTAGTTTGTTGCGTTTGCCTTAAAGTGTTCATGGATACTATATTTCCTTTGCGGCTACGTCAACACTTTTTCTTATTTTATTCGTATTTTTTTTTACTTTTATTTCATTAAGTTTAAATAAACATTTAACGCTATGCTTTCAATGGAAATCCAGCAGTAGTTAAAGTTGAAACTATCTTATTTTCAGACTCTTTAAGAAAGTCAGCATCTAGAGTTTTACTATCGTCCTCAAACGTTACAGAGATAGTGATAGCACGCTTTCCCGCATCCATGGGATAGACATCAACAATCTTTTTTTCAGTGAGTTCTTTGATCTTAGTTTGCTTTAAAGCTTCTAGTACGTCAGAGGCTGAAACGTTGTCTTCAACTACCACTGTGCAGTCAAATCTTGACCCCGGAAATTTCGAAATAGGAGCGTACTTAGTTTTATCTTTAAGCTCTCTATTTTCAATATCGGCGATATCTATAACGGCTAATGAAAGAAAACCTTTAGCTTTAAAATTTCTCAGCATTAGAGGGTGAATAGTTGAACATGCACCAAGAAACTTTCCTTGAATGCGAAGGTTAAAGTATTCGTGGGGATGAGTTCCTTCCCAAATCTTAGGTATAACTAGATTTTCAAATTTTCCTGAATCCTTTGAAAAATCAAAAGAGATATTTAAGTAACCCATTAAACCTTCAACAGTATTCAAAAGTTTTAAAAATGGAGTTTCCTTTTTATCATACATACCAATAAGGATTTGATGTCTCTCTGTAGAGAAATCTTTCGCATCAGGCAGATAAGCTCTGCCAATTTCAAAAAAAGAAAATGAATTGAATTGTTTTGCATTTATAGCTGCCGTATTTAAAGCATGAGGTATAAGACTTGGTCTCATTCTGTCAGCATCTTTAGATAGTGAATTAACGAGAATAAGTTCCTCATTCATCTTGCCCCACTTGGCTTTATCTAATAGTTTTTCACCAATCATTGGATAAGTCATAACCTCAAGAGATCTTCCCTGAAGAGTCATGTAGTCTTGAATCTTCCTGTGAAGAGTTTTTGCAGGTGTAAATCGAGTAGACTTGATATCCGTCATGGGACTCACTGGTTCAATATTATCGTAACCAATAATTCGACCAACCTCTTCAATAATATCTGCTTCTAGTTCTATATCTTTAGTTGTTCTAAAAGTAGGAATAGTTAGTTCAAATTCCCCGTCCTTTTCATTAACTTCAAATTCAAGATGAGAAAAAATTGACTTCAACTTCTCCATAGAAACTTCATGGCCAAGTGTCTTATTTATTTTCGCAATACTTGTTTTTATTACAAGATTCTTAATAGCTGTAAGATCTTCTCCATCGTATTCAGGCTTTCCAATAACCTTAACTTCTGGACAAAGTTGTTTGATAAGATCAAATGTTCTAAGAAGAGTTTTATAGCACTGAAGACTATCAAGAGATTTCTCATATCTTGCAGAAGAGTCAGTTCTTAGACCCAAACGAGTGGAAGTTGTTCTAACTTGCTCAGCTTTCCAATTGGCAACTTCAATAAAAACTTTTGTTGTTTTTTCAGTCACTCCGGAGTTAAGTCCTCCCATAATTCCAGCGAGAACAAGTGGTTTTTCACTGTCACAAATAACGGTATCTTTTTCTTCAAGCTTTCTTTCCATTTCATCAAGAGTAATGAAAGTAGAATCAGCTTTTGCTCTTTGAATATGAATCGTATTGTCTTTAATAGTTTCTCTATCAAAAATATGAAGAGGCATTCCAAGTTCCATCATCACGTAGTTTGAAATATCGACAATATTATTAATAGATCTAAGTCCAACGGCATCAAGCTTAGCTTTAATCCAATCAGGTGAATCTGTTACTTTTACTCCATTTAAACTCAAACCATAGTAAGCCAAACAACTTGAGTCTTTATCCACTTTGGGTTTTATGGGACTGTCATCTTTATTAAAGTTAGATTCTAAATTGCTGGCCCATTCGCTATTAAATGGATTCTTTAGTTCTGTCTCGTACCGAGCAGAGAACTCTCTTGCGAGTCCATAGTGCCCCCAAAGATCTGGCCTGTGGGTAAGTGACTTATTATCGACATCAATAATTGTGTCGGCTTCAAGATTGAAATATTCAAGCATTGAAGTTCCAATTTTTGACCCATCTTCAAGCTCGAGAAGACCATCAGTTTTTTCACCGTGGCCTAGCTCATCTGCTGAACAAAGCATTCCCTCAGAGAGGACACCTCTGATTTTTTTGGGTTCTAATGTAAGACCATTTGGAAGTGTTACTCCAAGTGGTGCGTATGGAATTTTCAATCCAACGCGAACGTTTCCAGCACCACAAACAACTTCTTTATCGCTCTCTCCAAAGTCAATCGTAACTAGATTTAGCTTGTCAGCTTCGGGGTGCTTTCTCATTGATTTTATCTGGGCAACTTTGATTGCTTTTAAATGTTGAAATGTTGAACTAACCTCTTCAACTTCAGCTGTGGTCATCGTAAAGTCGTTGGCCAAATCATCGGGGTGTCTTTGAGGAAGGTTTACAAATTCTTTTATCCAATTAAGTGAAATTAACACGGTATTTTTCCTTATTATTTATTTACTAAATATTTTAATGAGTTTTAAATTGTTTATTAAATCGAAGATCTCCGGAGTGAAGATGACGAATGTCTTCTATGGCATAGCGAACCATAACGAGCCTATCGAGACCTAAACCGAAAGCAAAACCGTTATATTCTTCGGGATCAATTCCACCGGCTTTAAGCACGTTTGGATGAACCATCCCACACGGAAGAAGCTCTAACCAACCAGAATGTTCTGATTCACCTTTTTTAGGATCTGGCTTTTTCCATCTGATATCCAGTTCAAAACCTGGTTCAACAAAAGGAAAGAATCCTGGTCGCAGACGAACTTCCATATCTTTTTTAAATATTTCTTTTAAAAGAGTTTTCATAAAGTAGATGAGGTTTCCAACGGTGATATCTTTTCCTACCATCATCCCTTCAAGTTGATGAAAGCACATTTCATGAGTCGCGTCAGTTCTTTCACAACGAAATACTTTACCAGGACCAACAAATTTAAAAGGTGGTTTTCTAGATTCCATTCCACGAACTTGAATCGTCGAGGTATGAGTTCTAAGAAGATGTTTCATATCCTTAAACCAAAATGTATCTTGCATATCTCTTGCTGGGTGAGTTTCTGGAATATTTAATGCTTCAAAGTTATGCCAATCGTCCTCTATATGTGGACCATCTAGGACATCGAATCCCATTGAGAGAAAGATATCTTCCACCTCTCTTTGAATTTTATTTACTGGATGCATTCCAGAGTCAACAAGCCCTTTTTCTAGTAATGAATCGCGAAGTGAGAAATCAATTTTATTTTGCTCTAACTTTTCATTTACTTCTTTGAGCTCAATTTCATTAAGTTTGGCCAAGACTGACTTCTCAATAAATTGTTTTACCTCATTTGACTTGGGGCCTATGGCTTTTCTTTCATCATTAGTGGCATCTTTTAATGATTTCAAAATCTCTGAGAGTGAACCTTTCTTCCCAAGAACTTGTGACTTTAAATTTAGGACTTCTGCTTGTTTTTGGCACTCAACAATTTGAGATTCAAAATCTTTTTGTAATGCTTCTAGTTTTTGTATCATCTACTTCCTACTTATTGCTATGAATCATAAATTATGATTTTTTCAAATTACTTTATAAAGTGGAGCAAAGATTAACAAAATCCATTTAGTTAGACAAAAAAAAAGACCTGAGGCTGTGCTCAGGTCTGATTTAATTATAAAAAATGCTTGTTAGCTAAAATAATGGTCCTACCATTTCTCCCGCGAAGGGGATTCAAAATGAATGTCGTTGTTATTGTATAAGCCAGCTATGGCCCCACTAAAACCTCCCAAAAAGCACAATTTCCCTCGCCTTAAAGTTTAGAACGATAAGGTGACCCCGACATCTTTAGAGTGTATCCAAACACAAAGGGCAATTGTCTCTTCAACCGTTTCGGCAGTTCCCTCAACCCATGCAGTATTGTTTAGGGCAGAACTTTGTTCCTGAGACTTTCGTACTCAGTCACCATTTCGACGGGTATTTGTTAATTTAATTTTAAATGAGAACAAGGTTTGAACAAAGAAACTTTCTTATTAAGCTCAAAAAATTAAAAATTTCAATGGTTTATGAAAAATCCATAAAAATGAGAAGGACGCCAAATAAGCTCAATTGCCAAGCTTGATTGGCGATCTAATTAAAGTTCTAAATAGAAAGGCTTGAGTGATACTTTTTGAGCTCTTCGATTGTAGCGAGTGCAGTTCCTTTTTTACCAACTACAATTCCTGATGCACAGTTTCCGATCCAGGCAGCCTCTTCTAAGGTCGCTCCTGCCGAAAGAGAAGCTACGATAGCACTGATTGCTGTATCTCCAGCACCAGATACATCAAAGACATCTTTGGCCACAGTTGGAATAATATGGACTTTGCCATCGGTAGTTGTATCTAACAGGGCCATACCATTAGCCCCAAGAGTAATAATGATTTTTTCTAGGTCGAGTTTATCTACGAGAATCTTCGCTCGCTCTTCAATTGAAGACTTCTTATCAAAACCAAGTCCTCTAACAAGGATTTCACTCTCTACTTCATTTGGTTTTAGGAAACTTGCGCCCTTATACCACAGAGCTGGTGTCGATCTTGATGGATCAACGTAGGTTTTAAGATTATTTTCTTTAGAATCCTTTATTAAGAATTCTAGAACTGTTTTGGTAAAAAGGCCTTTGCCGTAGTCTTCAATTATTATTGAAGAGTGCTCGCCTTTAAATTCATTGAATCTTTCTTTGAGTCTCTCGTAGGTATTATTTGAAATCCCCTCTTTTGTTTCATAATCAATTCGACATATTTGTTGAACACTTGTGACGACTCTTTCTTTAAAAGTGGTCATTCTCGACTCATCTCTAACAAGTCCCCAAGTTTTCAAGCCAGACTCCTCAAGTAGTTCTTCTAGAGTATTGGCATTTTTATCATCACCCATCACACCACAAAGCGTAGTACCAACAGATAAACTTTTTAAGTTGTCTGATACATTTGCCGCAAGTCCAAGCTTCATCCATTCTTTTTGAACTTCGATAACTGGAACTGGAGCTTCAGGTGAGATTCTGTTAACGATACCTTGAGAGTATTTATCTATTCCAACATCACCAATAACTAAGATTGGCTTTATCTGATTAAACTTTTCAGTAATTTCTTTGATTCTTAATTGAGAGATCATCTTTGTTGCCTTTGCTAAGCTTTAAACAATTCTTTTTTCTTATCATATTCAGATATTATCTCATCTGCAACTTCCTCGATTGATTTGTTGCTGGTATCGATTGAAATTGCATCATTAGCCATTTTAAGTGGTGCCGTCTCTCTGGATTGATCTAGTGCATCCCGAGATTCAATATCAGCTTGAATTGATTCAACACTCAGACTTGAAGCTGTGTCTGGATCTTTCTCAACGAGTTGATCATATCTTCTTTTTGCCCTAACTTTTGAATCTGCGGTTAAGAAAATTTTAACTAGTGCTCCAGGAAAAATAACAGTCCCAATATCTCTGCCCTCAAGTACTGAAGGTTTAGTATTTGCTATTTCTCTTTGTTTATCTTTTAAGTAATTTCTGATTATAGGAAATTTTGAGGTTCTCGACGCAAGATCTGATACATAATGTTCGCGTATCTCATCTGTTAAATTGTTATCGTTTAGCCTTACAAGTATAGACTCACTAACACCGTATTCAAACTTTAGAGATTGAAGGTATTTACTCACAGTCTCAATTTCATCTTTATCTAATTCATCTTTTGTAAAATCAATCGACAGATCCTTTAACGAATATGCAATTGCACGAAACATAGCTCCAGTATCTAGATATGTAAGATTAAGCTTTTGTGAAATAATTTTAGCAATTGTTGATTTTCCACTTCCTGATGGTCCATCGATAGCGATAACTTTCTGTTTCATATTGTCCCTAAGGCTTTATCAATAGCTTGTTTGATCTCTACTTTTAAAGGCAACGAATCATAACTTTTTGATTGGGCGGTGGCCAGTAAAATGGGATTAATCTGTTGCTCAATTGAAGTGAGAGCTGAAGGTTCTAAGTGCTCACCTCTACTCCAAGCAGGATACCTTCCCTCGTTGCTTCCAGCCTGTCCCTCTATCAATAGTGAAAGGCTTAGCAGTTCATGAAAACTTAAAGTTGAAACATCTTTTAGGTTTTGAAAGACAAAGACTTCACGAACTAGATCAAAGTTTTCAAATTCATTGTCAGTATTTTTTAAATTTTGAATTTTTGTGACTAAATTTTTTCTACCCAGGATAAGGCTTACAATTCTTTGAGTTTTGAGAAGAAGCTGTGCTCTATTTGATTCGAGTTCAGACATCATTAGATACTTTTTAAAATATGGTCGTATGCTCTAGTAACTTTGGCCAAATAATTATTTCTTGAACCCAGTGGATAGTTCTCTCGAAGCTTACGTCTAGTCCATGTAGGTCCCATATTGTAAGCTATAGTTGCAATTCTATGTTCACCGTCAAATCTTTTTAATAGGCGTTTTAGATAAAAGATTCCAATTTCCAAATTGACCAAGCGATCAGAATAGTATTTCTTTTGATTTCCAGAGATCTCAAAATCAAAAAATTCACTCAAGTTGAAATTTGGTTTTTCAATGATTAAATACATTTTTTTCTTTTTTAACTTTTTGTAAATATAAGCTTTAGTCGTTGGCATAAGCTGCATGAGTCCTCTAGCACCGATTGGGCTATTAGCTCGTGGCTTGAAGTGACTCTCTGTCCATACAACAGATGATACCCATATTGGATCGAGACTATAAAGCTCACTAATTTTTAAAATTGCTTTCAAATAGGGTTTTGCAGTTTCCCTAATATCACTTGGTAATGACATTAATAAAGAGTGTTCAAGATTTAGTCTATTTTCTAAAGATACATTGGAATTAGTAAATCCGTATTTCACATCTGAGAATGAATAAGAAGAAGCGGGAGGTTGCACCATTTCAAAATAAGTACTCGAAATGCTGTCTTTTGCAAAAACTGTAATTAAACCAATAATTATGAGTACAATAGATATTTGCACTTCCGTTGTTCGCAAAATGGTACTCACTGCAGCATAAAGTGAACCTTCAGAGTTCTTCTGCTCAGTTATTAGTGGTGTATTTCTCATAAGTTGGGGGTTTTAGCCCATTAGCGGTATTAAAGTAAATAAATTTATTGAAAATCCTTACATTATTACAGATCATGGAGCCGTAAAATACTGTTTTTTCATCATTAGGAGTCTTAATGAGTTCAATTAATCATAACCGATTACAAATAGAGAAAAGTTCATACCTAATACGCCATGAGCATAACCCCGTTCACTGGATGCCATATGGTCCTGAAGCACTTCAAAAGGCGCAAGACGAAAACAAGCCTATCTTTTTATCAATAGGTTATAGCGGATCACACTGGTGTTCGGTTATGAACGAGGAATCTTTTGAAGATAAAAACATAGCAACTTTTTTAAATGAAAACTTTATTTCAATAAAAGTTGATAAAGAAGAACTACCAGATCTTGACCAATACTTTCAGCTAGCAAGCCAAGTAATGAATGGTCGAGGTGGATGGCCATTAAACGCTTTTCTTACACCAGAATTTCTCCCTTTCTTTATAGGAACATATTTTCCAAAAACTGCGGTTAAGGATACTCCTTCCTTTTTAGAAGTTATCAAGAACTTAGACCAAGCATTTAAGGATGATCTTGTAACGGTATTAGCAAATGCAAAAGATCTAACAGAAGCAATTTCTCAAGATCCAAAGATTACTGAAAGAGTTGAGTTCGAAGGACACTACCCGGCTCCTGCGGGAATTTTAAATGCGATAAAAAATTATCAAGATAATGATCACGGAGGTTATGGAACAGAACCAAAATTTCCACAATTTGCATTTTATGAATGGGCCATCGAACATATGCTTGAAGGAATGATCCCCGAAGAAGAAGGCGGTCATATTATAAAAAGTATTGAGAATATGCTCATGGGTGGACTCTACGATCATGCAAGAGGTGGAGTGCACAGGTATGCAGTTTCAAATGATTGGAAAGTCCCTCACTTTGAAAAGATGCTCTACGATCAAGCAGGTCTTCTAAAAATGCTTTCTAAAGCGAGTCTAATATACCCATCACCACTTGTATTTGATGCGATTATTCAAACTCTAGATTACCTCAAAGTTGAGATGCTCTCTGATGAGGGATATTTTTTCGCAGGCCAAGACTCAGATAGTGAAGGAGTTCAAGGATTGTATTTCACTTTTACGAAAAATGAATTTATAGATGCTCTAATCGACTTCGATGAAAACTTAACTGACAAGATGGACACAATTTTAAAATGGTTTGATATAACGGAAAAAGGAAACTTTGAACGAGACCTAAACGTTATAAGTCTTAATATTAAGTATAAAGAAGAATATTATTCTCCTGAAGGATGGAACGATGTTCGTGCTGTCAGACAAGCATTAGCAGAAGCAAGAAAAATGAGAATTCCTCCAGCGACAGACTCTAAAGGTGTCGCCAGCTGGAACTTTCAAATAGTCTCTGCCCTTGTTGATGTCGTTCAATACTGTAAGGTTGATTCAATCGCCTTGCAAGCATCAGAACTTCTCAATCAAACAACGGCATCAATTCACAAAGCATTCATTAAGCAAATTGATGGAAAATCTAAGATTATTACATCGACAACAAGAGAGGGTCATCTTCCGCTGTTTGAAAACTATGTCATGTTCTGTGAATGCCAGTTTAGGTTTTATGAGATATCAGGAAATAAAACTTTTAAAGAGTCTGGAGATAAAACAATAGATTATATAATGAAGGAGTTTTTCGACGAAGGTAAATTTATGACAAGACCTTTAAGCTTCTCAGACTCGCATAAATATAAAAACATTCACACTCCCATTTTCGATCAAAACTATAAATCTTCTCTCGCGGTCTTCACAGGCCTTCTCAGAAAATGGAAACATCTAGAAGAAGGACAAGAGAGATTAAATTCTGTCGTTAAGACCGTTGATATTCTGACTCATTTAAGTCTTCAAAACCCTCTTATGTTTGGAGAAACTTTACGCTCTCTTTCTTACCCAGATGAGGCTTACCGAGAAATTACGATCCCATTAAAATGGTTAAAAGATCATATTTTTTCAAAATTCTACCCTCACTTTTCAGTTCGATTTGCCTTAAATTTTACGGAAGAAGATAACGAGAACTGGAAAATTAAAACTTACGAAGAAGTAGAACTGCAAGGAACTACCCTTAAAGAGTTTGAAGATATATTTGATGTCAAATCTACTAACTAATCTAAAGGTTCTTGACCTCTCGCAACGACTCCCTGGACCTCTTGCAACAAAAGAGCTTGAGCTTCTTGGAGCTCAAGTTACAAAAGCATCACCCATTGGAAAAAAAGATGCCTTTGAATTAGCAGATGATCTTCTATTTAACGAGTGGTTTAAAAACTTAAACTCTAATAAAAAGATTGAGTATTTCTCGCTCGAAAATATACAAGAGCTACTAAGTGCACATGATATTATTATTTCACCATCAAATTTTGATGAAAGCTCGTTTGAATTAGAAAATAAAGTACTAATAAAAGTTGGGGGAAGTTCTGACTTAAGTCCTATGCATGATTTAAATGCCCTGGCCAAAACTAGCAACTTTAAGCTTTATCTTAATGAGTTTACCTCTGATCAAATAGATCCCCCCTATCTTCCGTTTGCAGGGATTATCTATGGACAAAAAATTGCGATGACAGCTCTTGCTGGACTTTTTAAGCTATCTCAAACAAATCAAACTCAAATAATTGATCTATTTCTCGATAGAGCTGCGATGCAAACCTTAGATCTTTTTTGGAGCGAGAAGCTCGAAAGCCTTGGACAAACTAAGTTTCTCCACAATGGAGCACTGCCTTGTTACAACATCTATACTACAAGCGATAACAAATATATTGCACTGGCCTGCGTTGAAGAGCATTTTTGGAAAAAGTTTTGTGATATCTTTGAGTTAACTTTGAAAAAAGAAGATAGATTTGATACCACTAGTAAAACGACACAATTAATAACTGGCGTGTTTAAAAACTTAACACTAAACGAGATAATCAATCGAGTTGGCAAAGAACAAATTTGTCTAACTCCAATAATTTAAAAAGGAAGTACTATGAGTGACGTAATCGGATTTCATTACACATTAAAAGACAAAGAAGGAAACTTAATTGACTCTTCTGAAAACCAAGCACCTCTTCTATTTTTAGTTGGTAGCGGACATATTATTCCAGGGCTTGAGAACGAAGTAATTAAAATGAATGTTGGAGATAAGAAAAATATAAAAATCGATCCTGAAAACGGATACGGACCAGTTATTGATGATTTAAAAATCACTGTAAAGAAAAGTCAATTCCCAGAAGGTGCTGATATTAAATTAGGTGATCAATTCCAAGTTAACGAAGAGCCAAATGCACCTGTATTTACAGTTGTGAATCTAGAAGAAGAAGATGTTCATGTAGATGGAAATCATCCAATGGCAGGAGTTGAGTTACATTTTGATGTTGAAATTACTGAGAAAAGAGCAGCGACTGAGGAAGAGAAGTCTCATGGCCACGCTCACGGAGCTGGTGGACACGAGCATTAATTAAGTTTTAAAATACCTTTTGATTCTTGAATCAAATCATATGGGTCGTTTTTTATTAAAAGCGACCCATCTAAATCAAAGTAGTCTCCCAAGCTTCCAATATTTATTGCACTCGATATACCAAGACTAGTTTCAATCATACAACCAATCATGGTTTTCAGCCCAAATGACTTCGCTTCATCTAATAACTTTATTGCATTGAAGTAGCCAGAAGCTTTCATGAGTTTAATATTCACACTATGAAATTGTTCAGCAATTAACTTCATGTCAACATCACTTTCAATAGACTCATCTGCCATAATTTCAAATTTGGAGATTGGTTTGAGTTTTTTATACTGCTCAACCATTGAAGATTTCATTGGTTGTTCTATAAATTGAATATTTAAATGCTCAACTGATTTTTCAAATATTAGATAATCTTCTAAATTATCCCATGCTTCATTACCATCAATTCGAAGTGGCTTATCAGTTAAAGTTGCAATGGCCTTAACAAAGCTCTCTGCATTCTCTCGACTTACTTTAATTTTTATAAACTCAAACCTATCAATTTGTTTAAGATATTCCCTCAGTTCACTCTCCTCCATAATAGGTATTGAGTAAGAAGTTGAAATCTCTGAGGGCGACGATAGATTTAAATATTCATGAACAGGAATGCCAGCTCTGCTGGCTTCAAGATGAACAAGGGCGGATTCGAGTCCAAATGAGAATGAATGAGAAAGATCCAGCAGACTTATTTGTTTGCTAAATATTTTAGAATCAAACTGATATGTCTTAACCTTATTATAATCTTTGTTAATAACATCAGAGTTTTCTCCATAACGAACATTGGGAGCAATCTCACCAATACCTATATGCCCATCATCCTCTATAGTTATAAAGAAATTTTCTTTGACGAGTGTTTCATTTCTTGAAAGCTTCCAATTAACTCTCAGTTCAAGTTCTTTTCTACTCAAACTAATTTTCATAAAAGCCAAGTTCGATATAGAGGTTAGAATTTTTAAAGTCGACAGGAGAAATACCCAGGTGTCCCTCCGGAGTGTTTCCTCTGAAGAACTTGTCCCACAACTCTCTATTAATATCAAAAGTCATAGGTTTCTCTTTTGGAGCTGTCATACTAAGTTTAACAAATAGTTTTTGAACAAGCTCGCTGCAATAGATTTTTTCATCGCTCCAAAGAAAATTTGAATCATAGGGTTTAGAATCAAAATAATTTAAATATGTAGTATAAATTTCGTGATTAACATATCGTGGTCTCAACACTTCAATCTTTAAGCCCTTTTGAGTTTTCTGGTTAAACTTCTTAAAGCTCACCACTTTAACTTTTCCAAAAGCTTCAGCAACAAATACATTCCCCTCTTCTTTTTTTATAACAACACCAATATGAGAATATTCACTTTGTGTTTGGGCCTCAATTAAATTACAAGCATAACAATGAAGTGGTTGAAGGAGGATATCTCCGACCTTTAACTCCAACGACCAAGATGTAAAAGAGAATGTGATTAGTAAGATAAAAAGTCTCATTGTTGGAACTTATCAAATATTGCTTAAAATGCCATTAATTTGGGTCACAAAAGTTTAATATTTAACCTTATCGTTAACTTATAGATCATCAATTACCTCAATATTTTTGATGACTTACACCTGATTCAACAATAATGATTGAATTACTAATCAAATCTTTCGACCACAGAGTTTATAATAGATAAAGCTTAATAATTTCTGGTAGTTAGCCGAAAAGTTAAATAACCAGAAACTAAAATTGGAATGATTATGAAACTAACATCTATATTTCTTGCTCTTAGTATTTTTATACAGCCTCTGGGCCCAAGTATTGCTTTGGCTAATGATCCAACACCTACCGAGCCAGAGTCGTGCGGTGAGAATATGCAACGAAATCCAGTTACTCAAATGTGTGAGATGACAGCTGAGGCAATAGCAGCTAGAGATGCCGCGAAAGAATGTGCAAACCTTTCAGGCCAAGCCCAAAGAGATTGTCATGAAAGAGTTGCTCGAGAAGGTGTTACCTCAATTAAAGATGCAGAAGATGATACTAAGGGTGGATTTTTCAGAGGCCAAACAGACAGAAGTCTAGTCCCTTTAGTTATGACTACTGTAGCTGGTTATTACATGCTTAAAAATAAAAACGGTATTAAGTGTAGTGCCCTATCAATGAAGTTACTCCTTGGTGCTGGTATCGCAGGAATTACTGGAGAAGCCATTGCCTATTTGGGACATAAAAACCGCACTAAGAAAGCTGCGGAAGAATATCAAGACAATGTTAATTCTCACGATCCCGAAACTGATGAGACCAATTATGAAAACATGGATAATAATCAAGTTCTAGCTTTCGATTATCTCATCAGACTAGAAGAGAGTTCACTCAAATCAGAAAAGATTAGAAGAGCTGCACATCTCGTTGCAACAGGTTTGTATGCGGCAGCTGTCGTTGCCGGAGTAGTAGAGGCAATAAAAGATGGAGCTACCATGGGAGCAACATCGGCGACTAGTAAGTGTACCGTTGTAGAATCAAGTGATATTTCAAATTCATCAACTATTCCTAGAACTAGTATGCAAACATATGACAACAAAGAAGACATTCTTTTTTCAAGTCAATTAGACGAGAATAGTTTATCTGATCAAATTAAGAGACTTTCACTAGTGGACAAAAGATTTGTTCATCTCAACAATATTTCTAATATAACCACTGAAGAAGTTGAAGAATCTATTTTAAGAATTGTCTATTCAAATCTACTACCTACTTTACACGCTCAAACAAACCAACCTCAAGAACAGAAACCAAAGGGTGGAGGTTTTCTTTCAATCATAACGGGGATACTACCTATGCTAGCAACTTTTTTTAAAGGTGGCGGCGGCGGTAGTGGCGGAGGTAGTGCCGCTTCGAGTGGAGCAGCAACTAAAGTTGTAAAGCCTGAAATCAAAAAGCAAACTGGCTTTATAGATAAAGCTCTTTCTTGGCCAGTGACCCGTATCGCTATGGGGATAGCATTTGGGTATTACTCATTTATCGTTCAGAAAAAAGCCAAAGAAAATGCAGATCAACTTGAAGAAAGAATTGAGGCTATAAAGCAGATTAAGTCCGATTTTGTAAATAACGGTGGAACCGAAGGCGTTAAGCTTTGCGAAGGTCCTAATTGTTTATCAAAGAAATATAAAGGCAGTGATTACGATTGGAATCAAACAGATGGGTTAATTGCACAACCACGAAGTGGATGTATGAATAAGCAAGAAAAGTTAGACCTTGAATGTAAGTGCCTAAGACAGAAAACAAAAAGCGGTCAAAATAATTGCTCTAACTTCTCTGGAAACTTCAATATTAGTACAGGTGCAATCTCATCATTCGCTAATCCCTTTACTCAGGGTTATGACGCTATCGGCTCGGGGGATTTAACTCAAGGTGGTTTTAACGACGGATCTTTTAGTGACAAAGTCTTGGCAATAAGAAAAAAGGTCGATGACTTAAAAGCTAATAAGAAATACTCTGATGTATTTAAGAAAGCTGATAAAATCGCAGCTCAACTAAAAAAAAGCCATGAGAACTTTGTAGAGAAGAGTTTTCCAAATGGAATGAGTTCTTCCGATATGGGCTTAGGTACACCTAAGCTTGCCAACAGTAAATTAGAAGATATTGTTGATAAGGCTAAAAAGAAGATTGCTAAAAGTAAAGGTCCTACTTTCAAAAGAGGTAAGGACATCGATAGTAAGAAAGATAGTAACGACTTTGACCTAGATTTTGGAAGCGACTCATCTGAAGATATTAAAATAGATGGTGTGTCCGCAGTCATGGATAAAGAATACGAAATAAAAGGTGACATTAATAACAATCCTTCTCAAGATATTTTTAAGATTTTAAGTCTTCGCTATCAAAGAAGTGCCCTAAGAAGACTATTTGATGAATCTGGTAAATCCAGTGTAGACGAAGCTTCTGGATCTCAAATAAATGGAATTTAGATGAATTATAATTTACTCACAGGACGAGAAAACAAAGAATTAACTAAATTTGAAAATTATCTTGTGCACTCTGATGTTGTCACTCCCCTAAAGAATCTTAAAGACGCTGCTAAAGATGAAATTGGAGCGGACCTGCAAATAATAAGCTCGTTTAGAAGCTTTGACTCTCAACAAAGTATTTGGAATGCTAAAGCGCAAGGAAAAAGAGAACTGCTCAACTCTGAAGGCGAGAAACTTAACTTTGAAAGTTTAACCCAAGATGAACTTCTTAACTCTATATTGAGATGGTCAGCAATTCCAGGAGCTTCAAGACATCAC
>Ga0307959_1000687_pt1 | contig 16657 bp, 19 predicted proteins | sample OrgLakmetagen494_FD_201813 | JGI IMG/M metagenome (GOLD analysis project Ga0307959, IMG submission 201813) | Saline water microbial communities from Organic Lake, Antarctica - #494 | ecosystem: Environmental > Aquatic > Non-marine Saline and Alkaline > Saline | place: Antarctica: Organic Lake...
GTAACCGGCTTCGGAGTAACCGGCTTCGGAGTAACCGGCTTCGGACCTGCAGGGGCAATTTGCCCACTTTTGCCTTTGACAACATAATGAACCGCTCCGCCAGCCTTTAAAAAGGCTGCTGTTTGCTCTTCAATTGAGGCCGTTGTTACTGAATCTTTTGTGGGTTTCTTGCTCATAGTATTCTCTCGGTTAAATGTTGGTTTGTCTGTCCATTTCAACAATGTCTAATCTTGCTGCACGACCCGGTTATGCAGCGTCTAACGGTGTGATTCGGTCAACTTCTTCCTTGACCGATAACGCTGCAGTCCACAAATCAACAGCGCGCTGCGCATTCAGCCAAAACTCCGGGGGATTACCAAACAAACGCGCAAGCCGTAGTGCCATTTCAGGGCTGACCGCACGGCGCTCTCGCAGCAGCTCATTGACGGACTGGCGGGATACCCCCAAAGATTCAGCCAATCCAGCAACCGTCAGGTCGTAGTCTGGGATGAAATCCTCTCTTAACATTTCACCAGGATGGGTCGGTTTGTGCTGCATACTGCCAGTGTCAGGAATAGCCACAGTTAATATCTCTCCCAGTGGTAGTTGCATATGACCTTGCACGTATTACCATCGTCAAAATAAAAGCACATACGCCACTGGTCATTCATCGAAATCGTTTGCTGCTCCTGCCTGCCAAGTTTCGATCGCGGGTCGCGAGTGTAATTTGTCACGTTACACATGTCAATTGATGGTCACGCGATGGCGGCTTCGCTTCACTTTTAAATTCTAAACCTCGGATATATTACTGTGAGCACACTCTACCGACGTGAAAAGAATCAAACCAAGCCTAATCACAAAGGTCTGCACCCGAGAAATCTACACAAGCAGGGCTATGATTTTCCATCACTTGTAAAAAGCTGTCCGCCACTAGCCCCCTATGTGCATAAAAACGCTTACGGCAACATTTCCATAGAATTCGCAGACCCACTGGCCGTCAAAGCCCTGAATACCGCGCTATTAAAACGATACTACGGCGTTATTGATTGGGATATTCCAGAGGGTGCTCTTTGTCCACCCATTCCGGGCAGAGCCGACTACATCCATTACGTAGCCGAGTTGCTTGGCGTTGGCGAGCCTACGACGAACCAGGCTAATACCCAGCCCAACATTTCGTTACTTGATATAGGAACGGGTGCGAATGGGATATACCCGCTATTAGCGGGCCAGATATATGGTTGGCAGTGTGTGGGTAGTGATATTAACCGTCAGTCACTTGAAAACGTAGCCTTGATTATCGCTAATAACCCCACGCTAAAAGACCGTTTCACGCTGCGCACGCAACACGATAAAAATCACATTTTTGAAGGGATCATTCACACCGGGGAATTCTTTGATGTCAGCGTATGCAACCCGCCGTTTCATGCGTCGCAAGAGGAAGCTCTAACAGGCAGCCAGCGTAAAATTAACAACCTTGCTCGTAACCGCGGTGAGCAAAAAACCCCGTCTTCCACTCTTAATTTTGGCGGCCTGGAAGCCGAGCTATGGTGTAAAGGTGGCGAGCGACTGTTCCTTAAAAAACTCATAAAAGAAAGCCAGGTTTTTTCAACTCAATGCCGCTGGTTTACAAGCCTGGTTTCGAAAATTGACAATGTAAAGCCGGCAAAAAAACTGATTCTTAAGCTTGGCGCAATTGACGTACGGGAAATAGAAATGAAGCAGGGCAATAAAACCACGAGAATATTGGCTTGGACATTTATCTAAGTCTCGTGCTCCGTTTTGGCGTCAATCATGACGTCGGGACGACGAACGTTTGGGCCGCTATTTCCAGAGCCTCCTGGCAGGGCAACGGACGTGCAATGAGATAGCCCTGAGCCTGATCGCAACCGTGTTCGCGCAGCATTGCAAGTTGCTCCTTGGTTTCCACGCCTTCGGCGATGACCTTAAGCCCCAGACTGTGAGCCATAACGATGATGGTTTTGACAATCACGTTGCTGCCGGGGTCTGTCGTCACTTCGTCAATAAAAGATTTGTCGATCTTGAGCATGTCGATGGGGAAGCGCTTCAGGTAACTCAAGCTGGAATAGCCCGTGCCAAAGTCGTCCAGTGAAACGCTCACACCCAGGTCGTTCAACTGCTCCATCGTGGCGATGGCCAGTTCAACATCGTAGATCAGAGCGCTTTCCGTGATCTCCAGCTCCAGGTTCGCCGGCGGCATACCGGTTTCATCCAGGATTCGACGGGTCATGGCCACTAGATCTTGCTGGTGGAACTGTCGGGCGGACAGGTTCACCGCCACTTTCAGCCCGCGCTGGGCGGCGACTTGGCGACAGGCCTCGCTCAGCACCCATTCGCCGATGGGTATAATCAATCCGGTCTTTTCGGCCAAAGGAATGAAGCGATCCGGGGCAATCATGCCCTGCGTAGGATGATGCCAGCGCAAGAGGGCCTCTAGCCCGACAACCCGTCCGGAGACAATATCAATCTGGGGCTGATAGTACAGCTGGAACTGCTTCTGCCCCAGCGCCTGTCTCAATGATGTTTCCAGCTCCAACCCGTCATCGAATGCCTGGTCGCCTCCCGATACAAAGTGCCGGTAATCATTGCCCCCCTGTTCCTTTATCACGGACATCGCGCTTCTTGCACTGTTGATCAGTGCATCCATGTTCCTGCCTTTATGAGGATACACCGCGATGCCAATGCTGCACGAGACGAACAATTCCCGACTGCCGCCCAAAACAATGAGCGAGTGCAACGCCCCACTAATGGCGTTGGCGATCCCGGCGGCATCACCGGCGCTCTGGCCCGGCAGTAGAACGATGAATTCGTCGCCACCCCAGCGGGATACCGTATCGGCCTTGCCTACGCATGCGCTAATCCGCTCAGCCACCTGTCGGAGCACCTCGTCGCCGCCGACATGACCAAAGCTATCGTTGACCTGTTTAAAGCGGTCAATGTCCATATACAAAATACTGACAATGCCCTGATAGCTGTCGGCCTGAAACATGGCCTGCTGGAGCCGGTCGGTAAGCAGCCGGCGGTTTGGCAGATCGGTGACTTTGTCAAAATGCGTGAGATAGGCGAGCTCCTGGCTCTTATCCAGGTTGGCAATCGCGAATGAGATATCGCCAGCCACCTCCAGTAAAAGCTTGAGTTCCGGCTCGTCGAAAAAAAACGACTCGCGCCCGCACAGCAATAAGGCCACTTCCGGTGAATGGTTATTTGAAGTCAGCGGGAACGCCGCCAAAGCACGTATGCCAAGCTTGGCCAGATCTGCAGGGTCGTCTTCGCCGCCAGGGTGCCCGGCCAGGTCATTACGCACAACAACGCGATGTTGCTGCACGCATTCGCGGATGGAGTCCACCTCGGAGCTAGTCAACAGCCGATCTTTAATCTGCTCTTCGGCGGCGTGCGCGTGTAGAATTTTGCACTGCTGCAGCTTACTGTCGTACTGCACTATCAATGCGGCAGGCAGCTCGCCGTCTTCCACTGCGATGCGTGTCGACGCCTCGAAGAGCGAATCGCGAGCCTGGGTGCGCACAATGAGGGTGTTAATACCGCTTAATACTTTGTGCATGCGGTTAAGGCGCAGCATTTTCTGCTCAGCCGCCACGCGGTCGGTAATGTCCACAACAGCTGCCATAACATAGCGACCATCGGCCGTCTGAACAGGGTTCAGCGCGATTTCGGCCCGGAATTCGGTGCCGTCCTGGCGCAGAGCGAACAGCTCGCGCCCTTCCCCCAAGATTCGCTGCGTGGGGTTGCGCGTGTACTCACGGCGGTAATCTTTATGGCCCTGACGGAACTGATCGGGTAGCAATTGCTCAACAGACATCCCCACCAACCCATGATCGGGGTAACGAAAGACTGAATGTACGAGCCGGTTGGCCATCCGGATAATGCCATTCTGATCGATCATGATTGTGGCCACGGGGGAAGCGTCGATGGTGGAGCGGAAGCGTTCTTCCTCACAGTTGAGCGCGTCGGCACCAAGCCAGCTGACAAAGCCCAGCACCAGGATGCTGGACAGACTGCTCAGTGCGAAGCCGAATGCCTCGGAATAGTAGCCAGCCAACACGCCCTGCATGCTCAGCCAGCTCATAAGGATTGGAGTCACCGCAATGAACGGAAGCAGGCGCCGCAGCGAACGGCCACCAATGTAACGACTGGTGGTCGAGCTCATGAGGCCTTCGCCGGGCTGCACGAGCAGAGTGCCCAGACCACAGAGCACGAACAGCAAAGCCGTGTGCAGGGCCATAGTCGAGAAAAGAGGCAACCTGAACTCCTTCACGCCAAACACAAAGCCGATCAGCGCTGCGCTGCTGATAATGGTCATTGCCAAGGCGAGAAGTTGCATCATCAAAGTGGAGTGGCGTATCGGAAACATACTGGCCAGCCACGCGAAACCGATCAAGCTGAAACACAGCGCCGTGGCTCCCGACATCCGCCCGGGCCAGTTCTCTGGCGCTGTTGCCGTGTCCAAAAACACAAGATTATCGATGCCAAGCGGCCAACCTGAGGCGTATTCGAAAATCGTGAGGCCCGATACCAGGAGTATAAAAACAATCAGAAACGCTGCGACCGGATCGCTGCCGGGCGCCTTAGCGCCTACCTTACGCCTCAGAATGACGCCGCAAGCGATGAAGCAGAGTGCCGTGTTGAACTTCATTGACTGTAAGGCGGGCAATACTCGCTTTCCGGCTTCGATATCAAAGACCCATGACAGAAACACAAAAACGCTGATGCCGATGACCACCCAGCTCATCCGGTTAGCGACACTTCTGTAAATCCCCTGCGAGCCCAGCGCTTCAGCTTTGTGCGCGTCGTTTACCCCTGGCATAGCTTTCTCCGTTTACCCACTTGGGGTAGGCTCGGCGTGTCTGAGCTAGTTTTCTAGCCTATGGGCGCCATACATATAATGTACACCTAATAACCGGGAGAAAAAGATAAGTTGAAAAAAGTCAGTGTTTCCAAGCGGCTAAATTAGAGAGAACACTTAGTTCTATTCCTACCCAAGTCTTTCGCTTCATATAGCGCGATATCAGCCTTATCTACCATCTCTTCAAAAGACATTTTACCATCGAAAAAACTAACACCAATAATTACGGATAACGCCTCATCACCAATTAATATTTTATTTACTAGCTCGTGTAATCTTTTTGAAAAAACCATTTTTTCAAAATTGGTTGCAGGTAATAAAATAACTTTGATAAAAACTTTAGATATTTTTGTTAAAATGATTTCGATATTAAAAACAATAAACCGGTAATACGACTGACAGAGTGACCCACTAAATTAACATTATTAAGCGATAATGCATCTATCATATCTTTAGCGCACCCATTTAATTTACTATATTTATGTTTCTGAAACTGCGACGCGTCGGGTTTTCCCAAGTCTACATAGCCAAAAAAATCTTATAGTCGCCCTTAATATAAGGCAATAAAAATCACCATATATTTTAGTCACATCAAAATCCATTTACTGACAACAACGTCATGTTGCCTTCACCTAAAACGGTTACATTATTTCTTATTGGCACGTCATTATCAGTACCCTTAATCGTAACTCTCACACTAAATTACACTGTATATCGCAGTAGAAAAATCACTGACTATTAGTATCAATGTAACTCTTCGATAATACCAAAAAAATAAATAGTTTTTAATAAATGCAGTTCAAAGTGAATAAAAAGACATTCTAATTATTAGTAATAATTTCGTGTACTTCATATAATTGCGATACAGATTTACCCATGGAAAGCAGAGCTTCTTCCACTGACACAGCTCTGCGCTGTCTCCAAATGTTACCCGGGCTTGACGTCCAGCCGGAATTTTCTCACGCTGCTATAACCACTCGAAGGGACAGAAAACCGGATGGCCGCAGCCCGGCTGCCAGCTTCTGGAGCAGAACATGCGCCATACGGCAATTGATAGTCGGGAAATTGAAATGAAGCAGGAGAGCTTTGAATTGTTAGGCTAAAGTAAATGGGAGATACGGCTCCGATTGATCTTCAGCGAAGTCTGTTCTGCGTCATTCAGTTCCAGGAGTCTTTTACGGCCAGAAAGAAGGAGAGTGTTTTGTGATCGGCGATCGCAGTGTCCATGTGTTTTATGATGAGATAATGCTGGGGCATAATCCCGAGGTGGACCTGCCGTTCATTCCTAGCCGGGTAGAAAAGCGAGTCAGGACTATTCTTCAGGGACTGGATTTTAAATGGAGCTACCCTGAACATCCGGGCCGATTGGCGGCGATCAAAGCGCATTTGGATAAAAACCCCATACCCGGTGTCCAGTTCCAGTCAGGAGCGCCTGCTGCTGCCTACGATCAGCTGGCACGCGTGCACATCACGTCCTATCTGGATCATCTTTTTTCACTGGATGGCAAACGCGCCTGGCTCGACAGAGACACCACGGCGGTTTCCCCCGACAGCATCAAAGCGGCCACCGCGGCAGCCGGCAACGCCATTGCTGCAGTGGAAAGCGTTTGCAAAGGTGAGGCACAAAGCGCCTTCGCCCTTGTGCGCCCGCCGGGGCATCACGCCGAGCCCGTGCGTGCACGGGGCTTCTGCCTACTGAACAACGTTGCCGTAGCGGCCGCCCATGCCCAGGCAAAGCTGGGCTGTGAACGTGTCCTGATCATTGACTGGGATGCGCACCACGGCAATGGCACCCAGGATATTTTCTGGGCAGACCCGGATGTGCTGTTCTTCGACACCCATTGCGCCGCGCCGTTTTATCCCGGATCTGGTCTGATTGAAGAGGTGGGTGTTGGCTTGGGTGAAGGTTACACCATCAACGTCCCCCTTCCTGAAACCGCCGGCGACATTGCCTACGAAAAGGCCTTCCGAGACATTCTGGTGCCGGCCGCAGAGCACTTTAAACCGGACCTGGTGCTGGTCTCGGCAGGGTTTGACCCCCACCACAACGATATGGCGATGAACCTCACCTATGACGGCTTCAAAGTGCTGACCAGAATTGTTCAGGACATTGCTGACACGCACTGCGAGGGCAAGCTCGCGTTCGTTCTGGAGGGTGGGTACAACCTTTCCTCGCTGGCCAAAGGTGTTCACGCTGTGCTTGAGGTGTTGGCGGGTGGCGACGTACCAAAACTTTGGGAAACAGGCGTCAAGGAAGCAGAAGAAGCCGCAGAGTTCCACCGGTCGGCTTTCAGCGACGAAGAATAGATTTTCAGCCTGGACGATTGAAAATTTCGCTGTCGTTCTTCAATCGTCAAATGGCTGTTGTCATTGTCTGGCGTCGTTCCGGGAGTCGTCGGTATACTCATCATTTGATGTATTGACTCATTTTCTTGCAGCGACGGCCATCATGTCCCTCTTTCCATCAGACGACAGCGAAAGCAGTCTCTTTACCTCCCGTACCGATCCGCATAGCCCCTTCGGGACCTACGCCCGCTACAGTTTCGAGCTGGAGGGCAAAGTGTGGCCGTCGTTGGAGCATTATTTTCAGGGTATGAAGTTTACCGATGACGTCCACCAGGAACAGGTGCGAAACGCGATATCACCAACTAAGGCCCGCAAACTGGGCCGCAAACGCCGGAAGAGTTTTCGCAGTGACTGGAAGCGGGTGCGTGAAACCGTTATGACCCGGGGCGTCTACACCCGTTGCCGCACTCACCCTGAGCTGGCGGAAGCGCTTCTCAACACCGGCGATCAAAAGATCGTGGAAAATAGTAATTTTGATTATTTCTGGGGTTGTGGACGGGATCGCCGGGGCGATAACAAGTACGGCCACGTATTGATGAACGTTCGGGCGAAGCTTCAGGAAGAGCGGGCGGGCAGCCATTAACCTTCTTTTTCGATCATTCCGACAATCTCATGCAACGTCTGCACCATGGGCTCGAAATCCCCACACTGCTTAGTCCCTCTGGCATTTTTGAACCACGCGAAGACTCACTTATTGTGATACGTTACTACTTGGGATACGTAAAAATACTGACCAAATTCGTTAAATAAAAAACGAGATGCGCAATGGCTAGAAAGCTGTGCGTGTTGTACCGAACGCTGCTCCTACTGACTGTTACGTTAATGGCTGGCTGTGGTCAGGGTAATCCCGCCTCTGCAGACAGCAATCACTCAACAGAACGGTTAGCCCCTCCAGAAGAAACTGGCGTGCTGGAAGTAGCCACACGGAACGGTTCAACCACGTATTATCTCGACCGCCATGAAAATCCGACCGGCCCGGAGTACAGCCTGGTATCACAGTTTGCCGAGAGCAAAGGCTGGACGGTTAACTGGACCATGCACGAATCCACCTCCGCCGTTCTCAAAGCGCTGAAGTCTGGAAAGGTCCATATCGCGGCGCCGGGCTGACACACCTGCCATCACGCACTCAGCAATTCACCCGTGGCCCTGCCCACACCGAAATTACCGAACAACTGGTTTGCCACCGGGAAATCCGCCCGATGCCCCCCAAGCCCGAGGACATTGCAAACGTCAGCATCGCGGTAACCGCTAGCTCCAGTTATGTGGAAACGCTCGATACCCTTGCCAAAGAGCACGAAGGCATCGAGTTTGAAAAAGACGACAGCAAAACAACAGAAGTGCTGCTGTCCGATGTGGCCGAAAAGGAAATGGACTGTACCGTGGCCGACTCCAACATTGTTTAGGTAATGCGCCGTCACTTTCCTAACCTCGAAGTGGCCATGAACCTGACCCAGGGCAACAACCTCGGCTGGTATCTGCCGGCAGGCTCTGATGAATTAGCGGCTAATGCCCATGAATGGATGAACAGTGCAGAAGGTGACAGCGCCCTGGGTTACATCGAAAGCCACTATTACGCCTACATCAGTGAGTTTGATTTTGTTGACCTCAGAGCTCTGAATCGCCGCATTGACGATCGCCTTCCAAGCTTCATGGATGAGTTTTTCGCCGCTGAAATGACCACAGGCATGCCCGCTGAACTTTTGGCAGCACTGGCCTATCAAGAATCGCACTGGGATCCATCCGCTGTATCACCAACCGGTGTTCGCGGCATCATGATGCTCACGCGCAATACGGCAGAATCCCTCGGTGTGACGAACCGACTTGACCCCGCAGCCGCCATTGATGGCGGCGCACGCTACCTGGCAGATCGCCACCGCCGGCTGCCAGATACTATTCCAGAGCCAGATCGCACGTTCCTGGCCTTGGCCAGCTACAACATTGGCCGCGGTCATCTTCTAGACGCCAGACAGCTTGCGCGGGAGTTGGGCAAAAACCCTGATTCCTGGGACGACATGAAAGAAGTGCTGCCGCTGAAGGCCGATAAACGCTATTACCCGAGTACACGCTACGGCTACGCTCGGGGTTACGAGCCCGTGCACTATGTGCAACGCATTCGCAACTACCAGGATGTCATCAGCTCGGCGTTCGAGTGATTTTTCATCGGGCCGCGGAGCCTTCCGCTTATATTAGGATTGCCATCAAAAAGACTGGCGCATCACGTCTTCTATCGTCGCAGTAGACAGGACCACAGGATTGGCCTTCATGGAAGACGAGCTGGCCGCTGCTTGTGAGGCTGAAATAATGTGTTCCTCCGTCACTCCGATCGACGCAAGTCCGGGTAATCCATTCTGAATAATCCATTGCCGAAAACGGTGCAATGCCTGGCCTCTGGAGGTCTCAAATACTTCAGCAATCCAGTCAATCACCCGGTCGATACGAGCGATCTGTTCAGCTTCAACCACGTTATCTCGATTAGCGGCGATGCCGGCTGGTAACAATGCGCCGCATATCGCGCCGTGCGGCGCACCGCATAATCCGCCTAAAGGGCCAGCAATGCCGTGAACAACACCCAGTCCCGAGTTCGCAAGCGCAAGGCCACCGAAAAGGCTCACCTGAGCCAACGAGTCACGCGCCTCTTCAGATTCCCTGTCCATAAGTTGCTTTAATGCCCGGAGCCCCTTGGGGATAGCCTCCTGACACAACATGTCCGTAAACGGATTTGAGCGCGACGAAAGAAACGGCTCGATTACCTGAGTAACAGCGTCTAGCCCCGAATATAAGCTGACCTGCCGGGGGCAGTTGTCGGTAAGCGCAGGGTCTATCAAAGCAAGATCCGGGAGTAACTGGTTATCCCTGAGACTCACCTTGCGCTGGGCTTCCGGAATATCAATAACAGCGTTTCGAGTGACTTCTGCACCTGTACCAGAGGTGGTGGGAACCAGAATCAACGGTAGGCGTTTGGCTGACAGTGGCAACCCGCTTCCGACTACCTCCAGATGGCTGATCAAATCTGTCTGACTGGGCAGCATAGCCGCAAGTACTTTAGCGGCATCCATGACAGAGCCGCCGCCGATTCCGAGTACCAGGTCTATTCCCAGCAGCTTACCTTGATCAATAGCCGCCATCAGTGTTTGCAGATCTGGCTCTTTTTCAATGGACAGTGTTTGCACGATATCGACGGTATTCAATGACGCAAAGACACCAGAGAGCCTGCCTGGATTTCTACCATGCACTACCAATGCTCGCGTACCCAGTTTTGTCGCCCGATCGTTTAGTTGGGCTATGTGCCCCCGTCCGAACAGTATCTCTGCCGGGGTTACCAAGCCAAAAGCGCCTAACATAGAATGTATCGTCCTGAATATGAATGGCATTCCCCCTGGCCAACCAGAAGGAATAAACAATAGAGATATCAAAAGTAATGACTAAATTTGCCGGCAGCAAGATTTTTATAGGATCTGTCCATTCTCAGCCCTAACGCTGAAGCGAAGGAAGCGGTGCGCCCGCTTGTTCAGCTCTCATCCTTCAGGAACCAAACGTTGCAGATAACCCACTTAATTGACGGGTTACGTGGTGCGAGGCGCAAACATGATGATGGCCATGCCCAAAAGTGCCACCGCAGAGCCCACTATGTCCCATGTTGTTGGTCGAATTCCGTTGACTGTCCACAGCCACAAAATCGCCATAAAAATATAAACACCACCATAGGCTGCATACACCCTGCCCGCCGCCATTGGATGTAACGACAGCAGCCAGACAAACGCGACCAAACTCAGAGCACCGGGTACCAGAAGCCAGATTGTTTTGCCTTCCCGAAGCCAAAGATATGGCAAATAGCAGCCAAGAATTTCCGCTAATGCAGTGATGATAAAAAGGCCAAAAGTCTTCAATTCAGGCAAATCACTTACTCCTTGGCAGCAGCGTGCCTTACGCATCTGGTTATCCGATTTGTTAATGAAAAAATATTATCTCCATGCTGGATTGCTTTACGCGCTAAACAATATTTTCTGTTAAATAACGGAGGTGTTTGCCATTGGTGCCACAACAACCGCCTAGTACTTTTAGTCCAAAATCTCGGTTTAGCTGAACCATAAGGCTACCCCACTCCGAAACAGATTCAGATTTTAGCTCTGTGGAACCGTCTAGTTCCGCATGACTAAGAGATGACGCGTTCGCCTGAATACCGATCAGCCGTTCAAATACTTTTTCAGAAAGAGTCTTTGGATTCAAAAATGACGGGTAGGAACAGTTAATAAAATAGCCGAGCGGGTGGTTCACAGTCTTGGAGTCCACATATTCAATTGCTTTCTGGATGTCCATTCCATCCAGAACCTTACCATCAGAGCCGATCACAAAACTGATAATGTAAGGCAACCCAGTTGCTTCCATGGCTAAAGCAATTCCAGCCGCCTCCTCTACAGAAGGCAAGGTTGCTGCCATTAGAAAATCAACTTCTGCACTGGCAAGCTGATTGATCTGCCATTGATGAAACTCGCTGGCCTCACTCAGTGACAATCCTTCCTCAGGCAAATAGCAATCGTTCTTGCAGCCAATCAAACCACCGATTTTAACAGATACCTTTCTAGGCTCTTTAGCAACCAACCCTTTTAGAAATGTTGCAGCCTCAACATTAATATCCTGTCGCTGGTTTGAGGCTTGCACTCTCTCCTTATTTGCCCGCCAGGTCGGTGTGCACAGCAAGATAGGCCGGCCATTGGCTTCGGCAATGCCCAAATATTCCTGATACAGGTTCGTCAGCGCAGCCCTACCCTCTTCACTAAAGACCAGGGGGGCATGCATCAGTCTGCCGTCTAGCTCTACCAGTTTGTTGCGGCGGAGCCTTTCGACGATGGCGGCCTCAGCGACAATAAAATCATGTTGTTCTAGAAGCTCTTTCATAAAAAACTCGTTAGCAATTTTAGGTCATTAACACTAATGGTAAACCGCACCGGAACCTAGCGAAAGGAACCAAACGCAGGGGAGCTATTTCAGTACTGCCAGTCATGTTCACTGGAAAAACCCCTAAAAAACGCCGTACACTCGGAGTTAAATACTTAGCGCGATGGCTTTTATCGCCCCAAATACGATGGACCCTTCATGCCCAACAACGATTCCTACTCCGCGCTGCTACTCGATAACCAGCTGTGTTTTGCCCTCTACTCAACGTCTTTAATGATGACCAAAGCCTATAAGCCGCTGCTGAATTCCCTGAACCTGACCTATCCGCAGTATCTGGCTATGCTGGTTTTATGGGAGGAAGACGGGATAACCGTGAGCCACATCAGCAAGCGATTGCTGACAGACCCCGGCTCGCTCACGCCTCTGCTCAAGCGGCTCGAGTCGGACGGTATGCTGAACCGGCAACGCCGGAAAGACGATGAACGCGTGGTTGAATTGCACCTCACAGAACAGGGCCGGGCTCTTCAGGACCAAGCCAAGGATATACCGGGCTGCATTGTCAATGTCAGTGGCCAGTCAGTAGCCGACCTAATGGAACTGAAACAGCAGCTGATCAAACTGCGCAGCAATCTGAAAACACCCACCTGAGTTCCTTCACCTGGCGCGTGCGTATTACACTTCCGCCATTTACCTTGCGCGCAATCTATTTGTGCGCTAACTTAATAATCGAACAGCGCTAAAATCTTGCGCACTCATTAATCACGCAAACGAGGAGTCAGCAACACGACTCGTCGAAAGGAGCAAATACTATGTCTGTTGCACAAATCTTGTATCGCGCATCCGCCGAAGCCACGGGTGGCCGTGACGGTCGTGCCATCTCATCAGACGGTATTCTGGATGTTGAGCTGACCACTCCGAAAGAACTTGGCGGAGCCGGCGGCAAAGGAACAAACCCTGAGCAGCTTTTCGCTGCTGGCTACTCTGCCTGCTTCATTGGTGCCATGAAGTTCGTCGCAGGCCGCGACAAGCTCGCAATGCCGGAAGAAGCCTCAATCGAAGGTGAAGTTGGCATTGGTGAGATTCCGGGGGGTTTTGGTATTGAAGTTGAGCTGAAAATTTCACTGCCGGGCATGGACGACGCTCAGGCTGAAAAGCTGATCAACGAAGCGCACAAAGTGTGCCCCTACTCAAACGCAACCCGTGGCAACATCGACGTTACCCTAACCCGCGTCGAGTAATTCCCTCTTTAAGTGATTAAGAAATCAACTCCCCGAGTCGTCGGCGCCCTTCTCCACCCAAAGCTTTAAGCGGCAACGGCAAACACGGGTGTTCAACGAGCCCCAGCAACTCTGCAGCAGCCGCAACAACGCGCGTGCGTAGTGCTCCAATGCCCACCACCACTGGGACATTTCCTGCGTGTTCCACCGCAAGTCTTACCACCCGCGCACGCTCCGCCATGGTCAGGTAAGCATAGTTCCCGGTCGAGCCGAGGACGCCGATTGAGTCGACGTTGGCGGTGACAAGCCGCCCAATCAATCGAACAAACGCCGCTTCGTCCAAACCGCGTTCATTCATCGGGGTCAAAGGAAATGCGCTCAGGCCGGAAAACATACTGGATACTCCGATGTTACTGAAAGGACGAGTGTCTTACCGTTTTAAATCCTGGCGTAGAAATACCACCGCAGCAACAAACGCTACTGGCCACGCGATTGCTTCAATGACGGATAATATGAAGATTAACCAATCCATGGTGACCCTTTAGGTATAACGCCTGCAGCACCGGAAATTCAAAGTGGAGGCGCAGCCGAAGCATTAAAATTTCCGAGTGCCTGCCTTTGCTAGCGGCAACTACACTTACCTGGATGAGCGGCCTGCACCAGGAATGGCGAGCCAGCTAGTCTTTTTTGTCTATCGTTATCTCAATAGATTTGCTATTACCAGCAAACCACTTCTGAACATACAAAGTACCCACGATAGGAGCAGTTCCTTCATCAGGGACCTCCTTATAGCGAACACTGTTTTTTGTTTCTTTCTCGTATTCAAACATGACTACTTTCTTCGACATAAAATATTCTCCCCATAACCAACGTCAGAAACCTGGGCTGCTAACGTCTGTATTTGGCGCATTTTGGTTGGTGCTGTTTTTCAAGCGTTGATCAAAATGTCGGCCAAGATACACTTTTTAGCTGATACTCTACGGCTGCTTGTCAATGACCTTTACGCCCTCTGGAACCTGATACCAACTTAGTTTTTCGCAGACCCAAATGTGTACTGTGGGTTTAAATACTTCATCGTCAGCCAGATTAACAGGTTTCAGCTTTAATTTTACCGACGATAAGTCTTCAGGATTAAAATGATAAATTCTATTACCACAATTAGGGCAAAATTTTGCGTTAGACTTATTTCCGCTTTCAGCAGTCCTACTCCACTCTTTTAGCTCTCCACTAAATTCGATAGTGCTAGACGCTATTACCGCAGTAACACTAAATGGACCCGTCGCAATTTTTTGGCACTCGGTGCAATGGCAAGCCAAAACCATTGTTGGTGCTTCATGCAATTTGTAATTAACTTGCCCACACTGGCAAGAACCTTCGATAGGATAACTAACATTGCCCATAATTTTCTCCATAGTAAGGAAACAGCTACCGCTATACGAAGCGGCGCGCTTCACGTGATCAACTGCGCTGACTTGTTATGTGTTTATTTCTAGTGAATGTATTTAATTATCGTTTAATTAATTGTAGCAAGTACTCATAGACTAAATCAAAATCATCATAGCCTGAAACTTTTAATTGAGACTGTACATCTTTATCTAGCTTTGAAAAAAGTTCTATTTTTTGAATAGAGGATATTTTTCTTTTTTCACTAAGTTTTGTTGCTATTTCCCATGCCTCCGTTGTGGGTGTTTCTACGGCTGACATACTGCACCCATCTATCAGTTCACCTGAATTTATTTTGTACAATATATCCTTGGCTTCTTTTTCAATATCAGAAATAGTTAAGCTCATATCGTATCCATCTGTTTCTGCAAATAATGCCTAATCTCAGCAGCGCTTGAGGCCCAGTCTTTCGTTTTCACGTTGGAAAATCTCACGAATCCTGGCGCCATCAGAAGGCTCTTCTTCAAGTGTCTCTGAATTCCATTGGCTCCGCTGGGTATCAAAGAAGTCACCGCCATAGATGTGAATGCCACCCGTAAAACGCTGCAACGGATTGGTAACAGAATGTAGTGCGTCTTCAGGTAGCATTGCAGTGTCTTTTACAAACAAGGCATTTGCACCGAATGCCTTGATTCCGTCAGACGTCCTTTTCCAAAAAATGTTGTCCTCACGGCCTGTGTAGATTCCGATGTTAGCCCACATCAGATGATTATGAGGCATGAGATTCATCTGCGGAGTCCACGTGGCGGCAAATATCGTCAGCGTTGGGGAGCTTAGAAGTACATTTAGTCCTGCCTTGCCTGGATCGCCTAGCGCGGCCAACACAGCTGCGGGTGTAGAGACCGCTCGGGCAAGTACTTCGTTGACGGCGGCTTGAGCATCAGTCTCTTCGTTGGCAGCGATGCAGTCAGCAATAAAGCGTTCAATCTCCATACTCTTACTCCCGTTGATGTAGGTGGTTTGGTATCCGCAACTCTACCACTCCAAGGGCCGCATTGGCTCGAAAGCAGCCGTCTCCGGATAGCACGGCTAATTTGCGCCTCACACTTTTGTTCAGCGCTAGCCTTGGCCCTCGGCAAATTACTTTCAGGTCGTCTTCACTCGAGTACATCAGAATTATGTCGATGTAATCAGTCCCTTGCTATGTGATAGTTTTGGTATAATTGGAAACTGAGCAGGTTAAACAGGCAGCGCGAGAGCGAAGCACCTCACGATTTCTCGTTCAGCAGGTCGGCATGGTTTGCAGGGCGAGCTTACGGCGAATATAACGCCCGAGAGTATCAATTCCAATGTTGAGCAGAGCCGTTACCAGAATCAGCACCATGGCACGATCAAACCGGATGTTCTGAATAGCGCTGTCGACATAGAATCCAAGCGTGTAGATGCCGAGAATCCCCAGTATGGCTGTCTCCCGCATGATGATTTCCCAGCGATAGAACAGAAGCGCCAGAAATGAGCGATATACGCGGGGTACCAGCTCCCAGCTATAACGGTTGAAACCTTCTGCAGCGTCTGCGCGGAGTTTGATGGAATTGGTTTGCCGGCCAATCAGGTGTCCAATAATCCCACCGTTGTGCAGCGCTAAAGCAACCACCGCAGGCAGCATTGAAGGCCCCCAGAGTTGCAGCAGAATATACGCCAGAATGTACTCAGGCGTGGATCGCGCGATCACCAGAACCACATGCCCGGCATTGCGCCGTATAGGCCCGCCAAAGTGGTTTGATATCAGGGGGAATGCCAGTAACGAAAGAATCCCTGTCGCTACAAGCGCGATCTGAGTGAGCACAAGGGTGTTCCAGATGCCCGGCATGGCCTCGTTGATCATCAAATCACTTAGCCAAGGCGTTAGCCCCGTTAAACCTTCCCCGTTGCGCAATGGCGCGGGCACGATGTCTTC
>Ga0307959_1000721_pt1 | contig 16203 bp, 16 predicted proteins | sample OrgLakmetagen494_FD_201813 | JGI IMG/M metagenome (GOLD analysis project Ga0307959, IMG submission 201813) | Saline water microbial communities from Organic Lake, Antarctica - #494 | ecosystem: Environmental > Aquatic > Non-marine Saline and Alkaline > Saline | place: Antarctica: Organic Lake...
CCCTTTTCCTAATTCCTACGTTCTCCTTTTCTTACGATCGCGTAAGTGCGTGATTTTACGCGTGCAGTCAATCGGCATTCATACATGGTCGTCGATGTGCCTCTAAATCAAATCTGCACCCCTATTAACCACCATCCCGAAAGATCGTCCACTTCCGTACTCGATGTCTGCAAACAGAGACATAGCACACGTTCCCGGTGCGCGCGCCATCAACGGCGTCGCGGCCGTGCGCACGTCGCGCTTGCTCCTCTTCCTGGCATTGTTCCTAATTTTCCTCGTGTTCTTAAGATATTACGCCAAGACTCCCCGACGTATAACCGTCCTTCAGGTGACGGTCGGTAGTTTTCAACCGGACCTGCTGATGGACAAGCAGCCCATCCTGATCGAAGATCGTGTTTGCGACGTCCGGGAGCTTGTCCGCGTATCTCTGCGATACTATTATGTCCGTCTTCGGGCGAGGGAGGCCGTCGACCTCGAGCCGAATATGACTCCACTAAGGACCTTTGCTAACGCCACCTTTGTAACTCCCGTCCCTCGAAAGCGGAAAAGACGTCGATCATCTGCAGATGATGAAAAGTTCGTGATTCGAGCGCGATCGCGTCGCGCTCCTCCGGGATCGATGCCCATAGACTTCCAGATGCGCGCGTCTCAGGTCCTGGTGTTGCCGCCTCACTGGGAGGTGGGTGTGCCGTCACAGGAGGAGGGAGGCGCCGTGGTCCGTGCAGGCGTGTACGAAGCTTACGACATTATGCATCTCTTCATGTACCCTCTCGGTTGGAGCGGCGCCCTGGATCGCGGGACCAGCAGAGACGTCGCACCCGACAGCAGTCCAGACAGTCCTAAACAAAAATGACCGGAACGCTGGTTCTTCGCTGGTCGTTTTGCGTCTACGACGCAGCCGCCGCTTTCAAAGTCACTGCACGATTGAATGTCAATCGCCCCCCGACTACTTTCGCTCGAATAGAAACCTTGTACATAGGGTTGGCCAATTCCATATTATACGGCGTATATTTCCCAAAATACCCGTTACTACTCCAGTTCTATAGGGGTCAAATCTATGGAAATCGCCAACCATACTTATACACCCTTCGTTTTTGACATTCGTCTGGCCATTCGGTAACTGTTTCGGTAATATCTTCAGGTTGACACAATAACGACAATCGAGCGTCGTCAGACTGGACGGTAACTGTTCCGGCAGTCTCTCCAGTAGTATGAGACAACTGCAGTTGAGCGTCGTCAGGCTGGACGGCAATGGTTCCGGCAGTCTTTCCAGTTTATAACAGTAATCGCAATCGAGCGTCGTCAGGCTGGGCGGCAATGGTTCCGGCAGTCTGTCCAGGTTGACACGTCGACCGCAATCGAGCGTCGTCAGGCCGTTCGGCAACTGTTCCGGCAGTCTCTCCAGTTCGTAACACCCGCAACAATGGAGCGTCGTCAGACTGATCGACAACTGTTCCGGCAGTCTCTCCAGTTTATTACAGTGACCGCAATCGAGCGTCGTCAGGCCGTTCGGAAAATGTTCGGGCAGTCTCTCGAGTTTAAAACACTTCCTGCAATTGAGCGTCGTCAGGCTGATCGGCAATGGTTCCGGCAGTCTTTCCAGTTCGCAACACCAACGGCAATCGAGTGTCTTCAGGCTGGTCGGCAACTGCTCCGGCAGTCTCTCCAGTTTTGTACAATAACTGCAATCGAGCGTGGTCAGGCTATTCGGCAACTGTTCCGGAAGTCTTTCCACTTTCGCACAGTAATTACAATTGAGCGTCGTCAGGCCATTCGGCAATTGTTCCGGCAGTCTCTCCAGTTCATAACATTCAGAACAGACGAGCGTCGTCAGGATGTTCGGCAATTGTTCCGGCAGTCTTTCCAGTTTGTAACACGTCCTGCAGTCCAACTTCTTCAATGTTAACGAGGGCGCGCGGTAAATCGTTCGACACGTCGCCCTCAATTTCACTATGTCTCGTAGGTTCAAGTCGTCACATATGATCGAGTGCAGCATCAGGTGCAACACATCCGACGCCATCAAGGTATACTTTGTTCTCGCTTGTGTGACAGAAATAAAAAGAATATATGTGGAATTGGTTGAAGACTGCGTATTTTGCTTGCGTAACCGGAGAACTGGGTCTCGAGTATAATGAAGCGTCTTTGTGGGATTCATGCGCACTCAAGTAAGATCAACACATACATCGGCCTAACCATAAAGCCAGCTTCAAGACAAGCCCAGGACATGTCGGAACATGGTGCACATTATAAGAACGTCATGGTGACAGCCTGGCCTCGAGCGCGTCCACCTTGGCGGACACCTCTTTGAGGGCTTCTAACAAGAGCGCCGATACGTCTCCGTACGACACGCTCATCATGGTTTCCCCTTTTTCGTCTTCGTCTTGTCGAACGGCTTCCGGGAGGACGGTCATCAGCTCTTGCGCGAGAAATCCCGCGCATCTATTCTGATCGTTTTCATGATCACCACCTCCGTTCGAAGAAGAGGACGCTGCGACGCGGCGGAACGTGTAGCCGGACAGCGCATTGACCTTCTGCATGGCGCCGCGGATGACGCGGATGTCGCGCTTCAGTCGAGCGTCAGACGACATGAGATACTGTCCGGTCGTAAAGACGTCTCCTCCGATGACATCCAGTGCATGTTCGGGAGATGCGGTGTTGATGCCGACGCGCCCGCCCGCGGAGCCCATGACCGTCAACACGGCCCTCTCCTCCGAATATTGACCCTCCTCCGCGTCCTTGGAAACGAATCTGGCGATGGATTTGTTTGGCCTGGAGCGCGTGCCGATCACCTGAAGCGCCGGATCGTTTGTGTCCAGGGAAAGGGAGCCGCCGTCCACGCGGACGTTGCTGCAGGACAGCGCGCCCGTCACGTGTCCGTTTCCGGCGACGTGTAAGTCATGTGTCGGAGAAGACGTGCCTATCCCGACGCGGCCCTGACGGTCGACGGTGACGCGGTCCTTGCCGTTGTAGCGCACGAACGCCTGACGCGACGGGGAACACCCGAACTCTACCGTATTGCTGGTGTCCTCCAAGACGGAGCTCCCCACGCACACGAACGCGGCGGCCCCGGTCAGGTTGTCCGTGTGTGCCATGTAACGGGTGTCCCCTCCGCCCGTCAGACGCATCTCAGGGCCCCTGACGTGCAGCCTCGCGGCGATGACGTCGTCATTTGTATCGTCTTCGAAGCCTACCCCCAGATTTCCTCTGATCTTGGTGTCGGTTGACACGGTCAGACGTTCGATCGCGACGTTGTTCCCGTGTTCTTGCAGACGCAGCGTGCTGTTCTTTTCGGGCGAGTCGAACCCGAACAAAATGTTGCGCGCCTTCGCTCCCTCATCTCCGTCATCTTCATCCGGACGCGCCGCGGAAATGATGACATCGTGTTTCAAGGCGTCCGCGAAGTACTCTCCGTCCGCGGATGCCACAGTGAAAAACGCGCCGGGCGTGGTATCGTCATTTTCTGGGATCGTAGACATGTTTTGATGCGGCGCAGCGGTTGTTTTGATCGTCTTATCTCTCTTACTACATGCAATGCCGAAAAAATAACTATCGCCCGGAGCGCCGTGTCTCTCGCGAACTTCAAACACTGAACTAATAGTCATCGTCATCATAGCTGTCACTTATATCGTCGTCATAGCTGCAATTTACGACGTCACATCCTCGGGGAGCTAAGGCCACAAGTTCTCGAGAGCAAGTAATCAGATTTCGAAGACTCGAGGGCAGCGAGGGATGGACCGGAAGAGTCTCTTCTCCAGTTGTTGAATCATCCAAGTCACAGCCGATGCACTGCAACGTCACCAATCCGTCCGGAAGGCGGGGCGGTAGACGCTTGATGGGATTGTGGTTACACACGAGCGTAACCAACCCCGAAGGCAGCTCCGGTAAGGCCTCGAGGCCGCACTTGCTGCACCTGAGCGTTTTCAGGTCCGGCGGTAGATGCTCAGGAAGAGCTTTCAGACGGTCGTTATTGCTGTAGTTCAAAAACTCGATATTCGGGGGAAACTCGCTTGGCAGGGATACCACGTCGGGATGTGAAAAAGAGTCTGAAATGTAACAGCATACCAGACTCTTGAGCCTGCCAGGGAGTGGGTGGATAGGATGTAAGAAACGCGACACATCTGAAACGTGGAGCACTTCGAGGCTCGAGGGTAGCTCAGGAAAAGGCACGACGCTCTCTGCCAGGTTGCAATTGTAATACGACAGGCGCTTGAGACCTTCCGGCAGCGTCCGGGGCAAGCGCTCGATTCTAGTATCGTGGAACTTGAACTCCTCCAGCTCCGAAGGAAGCGTGTCAGGGAAGATGATGCTTTCACAGCCTGACACTCGAAGCACCTTCAGGCCCGTCGGCAGACTGGGCAACCTCTCTCTGTCTCCGTTCCCGGAGTTAAAGCTCAACTCGAGCAAGCGCAAGGAAGAGGGTAAACACATGGGTTGCTGCTGCTTTGATTGCTTTGCCAAAATACCCCCTGCGCAACTCACGGCCCCTTCGTATATAAGAGTCGTTAATCCTTCGGGCATCAGGGCAGGCAAACGAGGTTTCCTGTCCCATTCTTCAGAAGGTCCGTCAAAACTGAGCACTCGAAGCCGCGAGGGCAGGCGGTCAGGGAACACGACGTCTCCTACTGTGATGAGCTCTTCCAGTCCCTCTGGAAGATAATCGTCATTTAGAACGAGCGAATGATTCTGCGATACAATGAGCGGACGGAACGTGAACTTAAACCTACGCAGACCTTCCGGCAGCACTTTCGGCAAAACGTAACTTCTGGAATAACCGGGGCATTCAAGGACTCTGATACACTGCGGCAATTCTCGTGGTAGGATGACCAGGCTCAAACAATCGTTCAACACGAGGTTTTCCAAACAAAGTCACTGGTAAGTGTTCAGGCAAATAACGCAGGCCGCCGACAATCCTGGACGTCATGGAAAGGCTACTTTGTGCAGACGAAATCTTTAGAGTCTGCACGGCGGACAACGACGAGAGAGTTCTCTGCAAGTGCACCCGGTCGTGTTGTGATGTCGTAAACCATTCGACGTGACGTATGAAATTGCGCGCGAGGGGAGGAAGGACATCGCTCTCGTGGTGGACAGATATCCTGATGTGCCGTAGACGGCTGGCGATTGCGAGAGACCGGTAAAAAGTTCTGGACACACGCATCATGTCGATGCGGTCGCGTTTGTCTTCCAGCCGATCGAACACCGACCCCCATAGATCGTCAGGCAACAAGTCTGTCGGATCCATCCGGGTATGTGCTAAGCGATAAAGTTGATAAGAAGAGCTCGGTAGGTAGTAGTGTTCCTCACGGCTTCAAAATGAAGTTTAGATTGCTATGCAGTCTATTTCACTCGAGTTTTATAAGGGAAATGGTTAGTCATTCTATCAGGGTCGTCCCGACCGTTTACTTATAATTCGTTGATTATATTCGACTACCTTCAAAGTTCGAGAAGTATTTCGAAAACTTCAAGGCAAAATTGTGGAATTACACGATGAACAATCAAATCAAATGAAGTGGACAATCGTAGTTGCGATTCGAAAAAATTTCTTTGACTGAGGTTCTCTAACCTCTCCATCGTTGTCCTATTTTAAATGAGTGTAATTGTAATAAGTCAATCGTCATCGCAGTCACTTCTTTTGTTATCTACTACGACGTCACATCCTCGGGGAGCCGCTGCCACGAGTTCTGGAGAGGAAGTACGTAGTTTTTGTAGACTCCATGGAAGCGAAGGTTGGATCGGAAGAGGAGACTCTCCCGTTGCCGAATAATCCACAAAGTCGCAGCCAATGCAATGCAACGTCACCAACCCTTCCGGAAGACGGGGCAGGCGCTTGATGGGATTGTGGTTACACACGAGCGTAACCAACCCCGAAGGCAGCTCCGGTAAGGCCTCGAGGCCGCACTTGCTGCACTCGAGCGTTTTCAGGTCCGGCGGCAGATGCTCAGGAAGAGCTTTCAAAAGGTCGTTCTTGCTGTAGTTCAAGTACTCGAGCTTCGGGGGAAACTCACTCGGTAAGGATATCACGTCGAGTTCCGACCAAAAAGAGTATGAAATGTATGTGCACTCCATACGCTTGAGCCCGCTAGGGAGTGGGTGGATAGGATGTAAGAAACGCGACACTTCTGAAACGTGGAGCACTTCGAGGCTCGAGGGTAGCTCAGGAAAAGGCACGACGCTCTCTGCCATTTCGCAAGTGTAATACGACAGGCGCTTGAGACCTTCCGGCAGCGTCCGGGGCAAGCGCTCGATTCTGAGATCGTGAAACTCGAACTCTTGCAGATCTGACGGAAGCGTGTCGGGAAAGATGATGCTTTCACAGCCTATCACTCGAAGCACCATCAGGCCCGTCGGCAGACTGGGCAACCTCTCTCTGTTTCCTTTCCCGATATTGAAGCTCAACTCGAGCGAGCGCAAGGAAGAGGGTAAACACAGGGGTCGCGAATTCTTTGCCAAAATACCCTCCGCGCAACTCACGGCCCCTTCGTATCTAAGTGTCGTCAAGCCTTCAGGCATCTGGGCAGGCAAACGAGGTTTCCTGCGCGATGCTTCATGAGGTCCGTCAAGATCGAGCACTCGAAGCCGCGAGGGCAGACGGTCAGGCAACACGACGTCTCCTACTATGATGAGCTCCTTCAGTTCCTCTGGAAGATAGTCGTCAATCAGAACGAGCGACTTACAGACGGAACGCGGACGGAACGTGAACTTAAACCTACGCAGACCTTCCGGCAGCTTTTCCGGTAGATCGCAGGTGTTGAACACACCGGCGGGGCATTCGAGGACTCTGATGCTCTGCGGCAGATATCGTGGAAGGCTGACCAGGCTCGAACAATCGCTCAACACGAGGTTTTCCAATGTCAATGGCAGGTGTTCGGGCAAGTAACACAGGCCTCTGACTGTCCTCGAGTGTACGTCTTCTTGTGTGGACGAAACCTCCAAGGTCTGCACGGCGGACAACGATGAGAGGATGCGCTGCATGTGCATCTGATCGTCAACTGATGTCGAAAACCATTCGACGTGACGTATAAAATCACGCGCGAGGGGAGGCATGATGTCGTCATGTTCGTGGCGGACAGATATCCTGAGGTGCCGTAGACGGCTGGCGATTGCGAGAGACCGGTAAAAAGTGCTAGACACACGCATCATGTCGATGCGGTCGCGTTTGTCTTCCAGCCGATCGAACACCGACCCCCATAGATCGTCAGGTAACAGGTCTATGGGATCCATTGCTAAGCAATTGCGATTTTTTAAAGCAAAATTCATTTTTGACATCGGACACCTTGTAATATGGTGCAGCGTGTTCACACTTTTATTGTGTAATACACGACGTAGGTACACGATACAAAAATAACACCGCTATCTAATACGCCGAGCGTCTTTACGGATGTTTACAGCGGTTTATAATACTGGGCATCGATCGTGATTTGTCGTGAGGTCCGAAGTCTTCCTTACAAGACCACTCCGTGAAATGCATTCACGAGTATAAAGAGACCGATCGCAGCATTCTTTTTGATCAGTGCAAATAATAGAGATGGCGACGTCGGAAACGCTCATCGACATCGGGGCCAACCTGAGCCACCCGGCCTTCAAACATGACGTCCGACAGGTCGTCGAATACGCCAGAAAACACGCCGGCGTCGAGCGCGCGCTCCTGACGACGGCATATCTGAAGAAGCACGACGCCCTGCGAAACTTCCAGCTCTGTGACGAGCACCGCGGGTTCAGGTGCACGTTGGGAATCCACCCTCATCGAGCCGCCGAGGAATTCGACGTCACCAATCCGGGAAAGTTTCGGTCAGAAATGTGTCGTCTACTCAAGCAGGGAGGCGATCGAGTCGCCGCCATAGGGGAGACCGGCCTGGACTACTTCCGCATGCGCGCTCCCAAAGACGCGCAGATGGCGTGTTTCGAGGCGCACGTGGCCCTGGCGTGCGAGCTCCGCCTGCCACTGTTTCTGCACGAGAGGGACGCGCACGAGGATTTCTTGGGCGTGCTCGACAAATTCAAGGGCGTCGACGGAAAGTTGCCGGTGGAGGCCGTCGTGCACTGCTTCACCGGCACGGCCGCTGCGGCGCGCGAATACGTTGCGCGCGGGTTTTACGTAGGGATAACGGGGTTCGTCGGGATGCACAAGCGCGGACGGGAGCTGAGGAAGACGGTCCTGGGCGCGGGAATCGTTCCGCTCGAGCGCCTGATGGTCGAAACGGATTGTCCCTACATGACACCGGACGGGGACGGCGTTTCGTCGAAACTTGTCGACCCCAAACGCAACGAACCCGTATCGCTCGCAGATACTGTAACCGTCATCGCTCGCGAGTTACCCGGAGGAAACGTATCTTTCGAGGACGTGGCGCGCGAGACGACGAATAACGCGTCGCGCGTGTTTTTCAGGACAGCATGCATAAAAGGGGACACTGTCCCGTACTCGTCAACCGACATGCCGGCCACGCGGGAAATCTGATCTCTGGGACTCAGCACCAGGCTCACCATACTGGTTCCGCACCTGCGTGCATCACGGAGCATGTCGACCGTGCGAAATCCATTTACCGAAATTTCCCGGAGAGGTCGGTACGTGCGCGAAGAAAACGAGGAATGGGCCCGGGACGTCATGGGGGGGGGCTGGCTGGCTACGATGATCCGTGACAAATGTATATCCGCCATCGGTCTTTTTTATTTCTTTCTTCATTCGTCTTCGTTCGATAGCAACGTCATAGCCCTCGAGAATCGCATAAAAAAGGAGAGGATGAGGGATGGTAACAAACCAACCCACGTCAGGTGAACATGAGTTCGGTTGATGGAAACGTCAACTACGGAGATATCACATCCTTCCGGAACACAGTCTATTACTTCGTCGATTTCTTGCGCCAGCACTTCCCAAGGGACGTGCCCATGCCCTGCGCCAAGGGCGCCAAGACGCCCTTGTTCCCACACACGTACAACAGTTGGACGTGGCAGGACTACGAATCCTTCGTGAAACGACAAAGGTCGAGATATCCCTTGATGCATTCGTCCTTTGTGGATTTTTCGACGGATCTGTGTGTCGTGCTCAGTGACCTGTGTGTCGTAGATGTGGACGGACACGACTTGGTGTCCGCCTTTGAAAAAAAGTTCGCAAGCGAGCTGCGAAGCGTGCCGCGCGTCGATACCACACGAGGAAGACATTATTGGTTCGTGAGAACACAGGAGGCGGACGAACTCGGGTACTTCGACGGCAGTGCACAGAGAACGAAAGGCATCGACTTCAAATCAGTGTGTCGAAACGGCACCGGGGGGGTGGTGTGCGTGCCTCACAGCGCCAATAAACGTTGGGTGATTTCGAAGGCTGTCGAACACGAAGAGGAACAGGTACAGGAAGAAGAAAACGAACACGGCACCGTAAGGCCGTTCGAAAGAATGGCTCCCATTCCTTTCGAGATTTTGGACGCGGTCGCCGTACCCAGGCACCGCATCAGTACGCGAACGGAACTCGAATTGTCGTTCGAACCGTCATCGAGTGACGCTTCGAGAGTTGTCGTTCAGGCTTGCAAGAACATCCAGAGCATGGCCTATTTCGATCCTTTTTTGGAAGGCGCGTTCCAAACGACGGCCACAGATGATGACGTCATTCGCATCCCCGTACCCTGTCGGCGAAATTTGTTCTTCGAGCTCTTACACGTGTTGGCCACGGGAGAACTGGCCGACCCCCTTCCCGACATGGACCTTCTCCGCGACTTGGCGTGGCTGGCGCGCTTCTTGGGCGTGGCGCGCCAGGAACAGGTCGTGCGTAATATCGCCACGGGCACCCCCCTGATCCAAGTGGCGTGTCGCGAGATGTTTCCCGAGTGGTGGGATGCGTACGGGATAGAGCGCGGACACGCGTTTTGTGACGCCGACCTCATCGACATGACGACTTCATCTGTATACGCGCCACGACCGCCTTTCGAAATACGGTACGCACCGGAGTACGCGGTGCCTAGGGCGAACGAACGCCTCTTTTCGGATGTCCTCGTGCTGAACGAGGACCTCGAGCGCCCTCACGGTTTAGTCGCGGGGGACGTCATAATCGACGACACATCCGTATCGAACGCGCACCTGCGGTCAGCACTGGACGATCGCGTGCAGAACGTATTGGACGCCTTCCCTGAAACCGCCATTCTCGCGGGAGGGGCGGCATTGGCCGCGCTCGTTCCCAGCCTGCCCAAGGCCGGCGACTACGACGTCTTCTTGGTTGGCCTAGATGACGACGCATCTTGCGATACCACGCTGGCGCGCATCCGAGACATATTAGTCAGAGGACGATGCACGGGTTACGGCGACGGCGACGGCGACGTGTTTGTGGGCATGGGGGACGGGTCGACGCGTCGCTATTACGACGCCGCCAAAGGCGTGCACATGATCGAGACGGGAAACGCGGTGACGTTCGTGCTGACCGGGCCAAAGCCCCAGGGGGACGTGGTGGTCCAGGTCATCGTCCGCAGATATGCCACCCTGGCCCAACTCCTATCTTCGTTCGACTTCGGTCCCTGTAAGGTGGCGGTTTTCGGCCAGAGACAGCTGACCGCTGATACCTATCCGGCTACGACTCCGACTCCAACTCTAACGGTACGCTGTGCGCCGACGTGGATCCCGTGTATGCGTCGAATGGCATTTCCTGTCGACCTGAAGCGCTGGTCGACGACCAGCGTCTATCGTACTTACAAGTACTTGAGCAAGGGGTTCGAGGTGTACGTCCCAGGAGCTTCGAGGTCGTCCGCACGAGCAGCGAAGGAAGAGCGAAAGGTGCATGGCCTGGATACGGGGTTACCTGAACTGTACGATCTGGAGTACAAGGTGCTACCCAGGCTGAAGACGAGACGACGTGCGTCACGTTTCGATATACCGTGTTTGAAGCGATTCTTCACGGCCACCGGAGACCGTGTTGTCAGGTGGCCCGATATGGATGACGTGTCGGATCTGCTCTTGTGGTGTTGCCGTGGAGATTACGAAGCGGAGTTGCAAAGCTCGTCGATATTCAAGTACGTGGTGATCAGCCTGGTGAAGTACGGTTATCGCTGGTTGACGGACATAGCACGGGTGAAAAGTGCCATGCGATGGACGGCGTCGGGCCTGGTTCAGACGAGATCCTTCGACGTCACCATAGAGAAGACCGCGCTTGACCCCTACGGAACGCAACCGAACAAGCGCGCGAAGGTCGACGGCGAAGGAGATAGGAGAAGGATCGAGCGATGGCCCGTATACGATCCCCAACGTCCGATGCTGAGTCCCGCGAACGCGATGTGGAGTCTGGTGTCGTATAATGACATGGATCCGATGTTCGGGTGATCTGTTTATTCTATTTCGTCGCCGCAACAGTTTGCCACGTGCGCGACGGAAGCGGTCAGCAGCCACAGGAGCAGGAGCATACCCACCGTCGTGTCCCAGAGCGTCGCGATCACCACCACCGCCAGGATGGCAAGGCGCGAGGGCCAGTACGCGGGGATGACCCTGCAGCGCAGACCGCTGGCCAGGAGGGGCGTGATGACGATGAGCACGAGTATCAGGATCTTAGCGATCGTGCTTGGGTCGAGAATCATCGTTTTAAGGAGTATATATATATCGTTATAATATGTCTCGGACATTTTTACACCGCTATCGAGATCAGGACGACGCCACTATTATAGATGGATGATGGCATAAGCGTTTCGCTCGCTTTGAGTGTGAAGAAGTAAAACAAGAAATATAATGTACGCGATCGTGCTTGACTTCGAAGCGACGTGCTGGGAGAACAACAATAAGAAAGCCCGGCGCTGCGAAATCATCGAGTTTCCGATGATGATCCTGGACTGCGACACTTTGGAACTCGTCGAAAATGGGACGTTTCACGAGTACGTCCGCCCTGAATCAGACGCCGTTCTTTCTGAATTCTGCACGCGCCTCACCGGCATCACGCAGCAGACGGTGGACGCCGCCGACACGTTTCCGGGCGTGTTCAAACGAGCGCAGGCTTTTCTGGGGCAACACTGCATGTTTCCCGAAAACGCCGTGTTTGTCACGGTCGGCAACTGGGACCTGGAGCAGATGCTGCCGATGCAGACGCAAGCGCACAAACAAATCCCTCGCCTGTTCAGACAGTGGGTCAACCTCAAGAAGGTTTTCGCCGACTGTCGATCAGAGCTGCCGCTCGACAACAACGTCAAGAACGGCTCTTTGGTGGGAATGTTGCGCTCGGCCGGCCTGGAATTCGACGGCCGACCCCACAGCGGGATAGATGACACCCGCAACACCTATGCGTTGCTAGCATGGATACTGCGACACAGCGAGAAAGCGAGGTCGATGATGACGACGACAAAACAGTTCCTCGTGTCTACCTAAATCCACGTGGTTCTATCCGACACGCCAGTTGTTGCCACATTTGAGACAGGACACGAAAACGGAGGCGGGTTCGTCGCACGAGCGTAACTGGAGTTCGCGGTAAACACACTCGCGTTGTTTGCACTTTCCGCACAAGAACTGGTCCGTCATGGAGGTGGGCTTGTCGTTGTACACGAACTCCTCGCGCTGCGTCTTGGCCTCTATCACCTGCTTCCACCTTTCCGGAAAGACATCGAACGGTTGCATGAACGCCACATCGTGCGGGCGAAACTCTCCCGCCCGCATCCGCTCGACCAGGCCCGTGTTGCCCAGGAAAGAGCCGCCGTCCATGTTGACCACGACGGCCTTGGCTTTGCGCGCATACAAAGCGACGAACGTAGCCTGTTTCCAGGATTTGGCGATGCTCTTCGTCTCCGCCGCTTCCAAGGCCCAGTTAAAAATCCCGATCTCCGCGTCTTCCGCCTCCCGCGGGTCCAGACCGGCGTCTTCCTCCAGGTGCCCGCGCACCAGTTGTCGAATGTTCTTGACCTGCGGGTCTGCGCCGCCTCCTTCGTCCCCTCCTTCGCTCGCTGTCGCCGTCGACACGGTCACGTACGAAGCTTGTTGCTGTTGCATGCTCTCTGATACTGTCTCTGTTTCGAGTCGGGAAACAGTGTGCTCCTTTTTTAAGTGCTCCTACAACATAAAACAGGTGCGTTCAATCATGAAAAACAACGCGTGGCCGGCCAATACCGTGCGTGCGCGTGATACATGTATTTAACATGAGCGCCGTCTTTCTTCCCGACCTCGAGAGACTGGCGTTCGAACGCATTCGTTTTCTATGTTCTTCTGACGGAATATCGGGGGGTGTCACGCGGGACAGGCGAGATAATCCCACGAACGTCGACGTCATCATCGCGAACGCCCGCGTCGCACCGGACCTCTACCAACAAGACCTCCCACGACAGGTGTTCCTCGACATGTTCGAGTCCCTGACTTCCTCTTCTTCCTCAGCCGGAAACGGAAAAGTGGGGATCACGAAGCGGAGGTATAAATGTTACGTGCACCGGGACGTGTCATATGAAAACACTGATAACGTGGACATCCGCGCATATCAGAACATCGTTCACGATTGCGAAGCCTGGAAGGACCCTCCGTGCGTGGGCGTCGCTTACGTCAAAGAAAAGATCCCTGTCTCGGCCTTTCCGTGCACCACCAGTTTGGACGACGTTTCGTACGTCAAAAGCACGTCCGTTCGCGTACATCCGCGCGTGACGATAATATTCGAGAGTCGATCAATAGCCGAGGATTCCGCCGTGACTCACAAGGTGTACGCCAGGTGCGCGTTTTCGCCCAAGCGCTCCTATCCGCCCTCTGATGAAGACGACAAGGCCCTCGCGGCAATGCGCAAGATAGTCTCTCAATTGTGTGCGCATGTTGTCGGAAAGGATGACCATATTCGAACGAAAGAGTGAGAGAGGCGTTGTTCTGTATGCATAAAGAAGACATACAGAATGAAACTACAAGACATGGATACGCATCTGAGCTCGGTGGAAGGTGTGGGACCGATCACCTTCTTCGTATTTGAGACAGCAGGGTTTCATCGAGTAAGCGATCTGTACCCACGGAATCTACAAAATGTCGCCATTCACAACGCCGCACACCAGCTCTCGAAAGAGAACAAGCTGTTCCAACTGTACCCCGACGCGTTGGCTGCACGCTGCATCGACATCATGTTTCGCATCCGGGCAGGCATACCTCTGTCGTATCCACATCCAGTCCCAGAATGGTCGCTGTGTTCGATGACCTACGAACAGCTGGTCGACCCAGTCATCGCTCCATCGGGACACAATTTTGAGCGAACGATCATCGAAAAGTGGTTATCCGACGGAGGAACCACGAACCCCGTCAACGGAGAAACACTGACGTCGGATCAACTGATTCCCAATCATGCTCTGAAAGACGCCATCGTACATTCAGTGACTCGCATGAGACACGCCCGAGGCATCGTGTATGCGTGATTCCATAGTGATAAAGAGTGTGCAAGCACGACGCTAACACACGTGACACGCTGTAATTGAACGCCTTTTCATACTTAGGCAAACAGAACTTAAACTGCACGGAGTATTTCAGCTGAAGCTCCTCCTGGATGTAAACGAGTTTAGAACGAGTTTTTCAGGATAACAGCTAAGACGATCATTTGACCGAGTGTAAACACACACATGCAAGGCACCGATGCGATCCCTTGGTTTGCCGTGCTCAGGTGTCTATTGCACCCCGATTGCGGAGACTATGAACCGCTGTACACGCGTTCCGCTCGTTTTTCGCGACATGATCGCGTTATCGTGCGTGTGTAGGGCCATTCATAGCGACACGTACGAATCCGGACTGCGTATGTTCGTGGAGCACCACGTGTGCGATGACGTCATACACCTGGTCGACGAAGTATTGCCGTACGTCGACTTATCCTTTATGGACGACCGCGAGGTAACGCGGCTATACAAACTGACCGCTCCGCCTCCACCTCTGTATGCTCTGATCCCGCGACCCGACGTGAAGGCACAGAGAAAACACCTGGCGAATTTTCTGGCCGAATTTTTGGTGGTCACGCGGGACGGTACAGGCGGATCCGCGAACGCAAGCGCAAGAGTCGATAGAGGACAGGCTGCGCCACATCACGTGCTAATCGCGTACGCATACCTGCAGCTCTCCCGCGATGCGCGTGACTTTGTCAGTCTGGACTCGGTGCGTAAACAGTACTCGATGGACCCCGTGAAACAACAACAACACAGGGAGAGTATAGCGTGGGTGAGGCGCCCCCCCGGAGTGATTTGCTATAAACACGATGACGTCAAGGCAGTGGCTCTGCAGCTATACGGAGGGTCCGCGAACCTTCGGCGGCAGGTTGCGATGGCGGATGAAGTAAGGGATAGGCGTCATCAACGCGCGTCTCTCAAGAGTGAGAGAGAGGGTATGCTCTCTCGCGTGTGCGACACCATCGTGAAAGAGCACGTTGTTGACGTAATGGTCCGTCTATGTAATAAATACCAGAAGGAAGACGACAGGGGCATGGACCAACGGCTTGCTTGGAGATGCCTGTACGAACTGCGGACCTACACCATCTCATTCAGAAAATCCATGGACTTTTACGCGCTGATAGTGGACGAGCCGGCCGAGGTAGCAAGCCACCGCCCCTACATTGACCGTCTCGACATAATCCTCCGCCGCGCATCTCTCAATGACGACGAGTACGCAAAGCAATCGCAGCAGGTCAGGGATATTCTGTTCCATGAATGGGTTCCCGTCATGGACATAGCGCTGGATGATTGGGAGAGAAATCGTCCACGATGCCTCCGGGATAGGGCAATGTCTATTTTGTGGCCGAGGGGGCGCGGGCCGTATAGCCTCCTCAACCAACATGTGAGGGCCGTATAGCTTCATCGGCCGTGAAGGAATTGTCGACGTTCGTGGGAAATTTTAGCTTCTTTTACGGAGGCGAGACAGAATTTCTTTCTTACACTTGAAACAAAAATCCTCGACCGTCATCGTCCCGGACGCACCGTTTTCAATCTCTATATCTACAGGGATGGCGTTCGATTCAGTTTCGGACGAATGATCGTCTGCGAAGTTGGTCGATTTCGACTTCGCATCACGGCGCACGATCCGGACGGTCAATAACCTATCTCCGAAAGTTTCTTTGAGAGCCACGTATTCGTGCACAAAACGCGAGTCCGTCACGAGTATGCCGACATCCTCCGGTTTTGCCCGGATCCTCTCTACACTTCGTCAAAAAAGAAATGAAACGACTTATTCTAGCGTTTATCATCCTTTTTTCACAGCGGATTCTCTATCGCTGGTGCTAAAAGCACCAGCATGGCGTTTAGCCTTCGACGTCATTGGACG
>Ga0307959_1000740_pt1 | contig 15933 bp, 16 predicted proteins | sample OrgLakmetagen494_FD_201813 | JGI IMG/M metagenome (GOLD analysis project Ga0307959, IMG submission 201813) | Saline water microbial communities from Organic Lake, Antarctica - #494 | ecosystem: Environmental > Aquatic > Non-marine Saline and Alkaline > Saline | place: Antarctica: Organic Lake...
AACTGATACCTTTTATGCTTATTCACCATCAATTCTTCATTTTTTTGAATCTTCAGCCAACTCACTGAGTCGGCTGTGTGATATACTTGTTGCATATACTTGGTATCCATACCACTAAAATCAGTATACCACTAAAATCAGTATTGTATTTGTGACAATAGAACAATGAATAATTTACTTCCGTGGGTTGTTGCATATGCAATTGCTGCAGGCTTTATACTCAGTCTTTTTTATGTAATTCCAATAATTATTAAAATGTTCCCTGCGGAATTGAGATATGTTGTTGGGTTATTTGGAGGTACCGGATACATCTTTACCGTATATTTTGTTCTCGGTGTCTTGGTTTTGTCTCACATCACATGGACTGGATTTCAACTATACCGTGGAAGCTTGACGGTTACAGACAGTTTCATACAAATGCTCATACCACTCACACTCGGAGTACTTATCAGTTTCTATCTGTGGCATGCCACACAACCATCTGCTGAGTATAGTGATCCTAATGCATTAGGGCCAAACGACATGCCCCTTATCCACTGGACGGTAACTCAAGAGGATATCGCTGGCCTCAATACACTCATCGGTAACGGTGCAGATGTTGATGCGCCTTATATTTTTGAATCAACTGCAGCTTTACGAGCTTCTTTACTTGGTTTGTGGGAAATGACCGACATTCTCCTGCAAAACGGAGCACAAGTTGACATCGTTGACGGAAGAGGGATGACCATACCGTACTTTGTGTACAACAATAGATACAGTTCCAGCTATCAACCAGAGCATTTAGAAGAAATAAAAGCTCGAATCGAGGAGGCTGGTATCACTCACTGGAAAGATTATCACCCGCAAACTGTCAAAATAATGCTAGAAAATAACACCTGGCCGCCATTACAATCAAACCAGCAAAGTGACACGCCTAATACTCTTGATCAAGACATGAGGGAACAATAAATGCATCTACAACAGAGATTGATTTAGAAGACATCTCCGTACATACGTTTGGATACGTCTTTCGCTTAGTGCTTAAAAAATTTACTGAGACCAAAGATCCAAAAGATTTAGTCCAGTAAATACGATATCACCTTGGAGGCATGAGGTAACGAGTCGATACAAGAACACTATTGAGAGGACTTGGTACCCTTCTAGAAAGCATCTCGACCAGGAAATGTGGGATCTAAAAAAGCCAATGTAAATATACCAAGCCCAATTGTATACAACACACCACTTAGCACCCGAAAAATGAGTCTGGGATATATAGCCATTAGCGCTAGAAACGATCAAAGCAAGCCGATAAAGTACGCAACTACAATGTCTAAGTCTGTTGTAAATTGGTAAATAGAAAAAACCTCCAGTAGCAAGATAACAGAGAATACAATTTCAAAAGCATTGCGTATTATGAATTGTAAATACCTGTATAACGCTGAGGTAACTATACAATAAGGCATAGTATCATCTACGGCGGCAGTCTGTGGAAACACGTGAAATAGTACCAACTAGTGTGCAGGTTAGATTACATACTGTAACCTCTCATATTTGAAAAAACATGATAATCTAAAGTCATGAAAACCTTTACGATTCCAGCTCACAAAGATATCTACAAGCAACTAGAATTACTTCTTTCCCCCAATGGCCTGGCTCTTGTTTTAGGATCGAACCAAAACAGAACAGACGCTGTCAGTCATGAGGCGCTGAACGTAATTTTATCCCAACGTCCTAATTGGTATGATAATGAAGTGCTTCACACTATTGGTGAAAGAGATCAGTACACTGACGACTGGGGTATACCTCTACCTAGTGTAGATATTGACGAAGTTACATCGGACATGGTGATTTATGCAGGAGCTATCCGAGCTGCCGAAAAAGCAAATCTTGTACTTACAGCGGCCGAAATCTGTCCAGTGATTGCCGTAGTTCACCTCACTGAAGGTGACCCAGAGACTTATATACGTGACCGATTTGCGCACATGGGCTGTGATATCAATAAAGTAGAGAGCGTTGTAAAAATAGTGTTGCAAACAGAGGACTAACGTCAATACAAAACATCGATTCTTCTATCGAAGTAAAGAAGCATTCTTTGCGTCCAAGTCAACGCCGGAACAAATTCGGCATTTTTTGATTGTAAAAAATCTAAACATTGTTTTCGATCTGCCGGTGCTTGAGAACGAAATACCTTACCGGCTGCACAGCAATACAATGCACTTACCCCACCCGGAGTAAGGCTGTTTAGGTCAGCTCCTGCTTGTACTAACTCACGAACCATGCCGAACCTATAGTGGTACGCAGCATAATTTAACACCGGCCAATCGATATGACGGCCGTCGTCAGCCTGGTATATTTTCTAATTTGGGTCGACTTTTTTCTCAGTTAACAACCAATGTAAAATTATATCTCCCGCTTTTCTGCTTTGCCTATCTGTAACAGTACTGATTAGCAATTGTTCAGAATCTGTATCTAGCCAATCGATAATTTATTTGTTTTTCAATGTCTCGTTAAGTATATCGACCATATTATTGCTATAGACAAGATAAAACATATTTTTAGTGATTGGCGAGCCTGCCTCAATGAGATCAAGACTCATTTGCGAATCTAAATTCCACAAAGCACCTTCCAGCGGACTATCGTATTCTAATTCCCAATCTATACCATCTTTGATTGCTGTAGCAATCCTTTCAGACTCGCCGTCAAAAGCAGCTTTACCCAACGCTGTTGTACGCATATCATTGAAACCAACGTTGTAATTCTCGGTGATGTTTCGATGATGCCTTGTGTGCATATATTTTTTATTATACACGTCAGAGGATTCGTATTGACCAACCGCATTTGTGATATGGACATGCAGTAACTATGCATTCAGTCATCGAAGATGCAATGAGTGGAGCAAATACAGCATAAACGTAGTAAAAAGTGCATAAATATTTTGACAAGACACCCGCGGCTCTCCATTTTCTAATGAACTTATTAGCCGTACATTGTCCTTTGCCCGCAGAATCAGATAGATTCTGCGGGCAAAAGGTATTTTAGCTGGGTGGCAACTGTGCAGGCAAAGGAGTACTTACTCATGCACACAAACAGAGTGATGAATTGCGTTTTGATTGAAAAAAATGTACGGTATCGCTTAGAAAGAACCATCAACCACGGAGGAAGTTCTCTTGACCAAACACGGCCCTTTGCAGCTTGATGAGGCTACCCGCCTCTTTACAAAAGTCGTCGTACCAGTAATGGTGCACGCGCATGCTACCACTGACGACATTCGGCACGGCGCTGTTTTCGAATGGCGTGGCTCTCACAACATGACACAACTGTTCGTCGTTGGCGGGAACGCTTCATCCAAAGCAGTAGCCCGCTATCAGGAAAACGCTCGGGCAAAAAATGATGCGTTGGAGGATCACCCTAACTATTGTACAAGTTGGCAAGTTCATGAAGGTGATACCTCATACCAGCCATACCCGGGCGGGATTCGGACGCCACGTGACGATCGCATGGCGATATCTGGCTTCGACTGGAGGTACGACACGATTGGATGCCTCTGGATTGCTATGAATGTCGGGCGCATGAGGGTTGAGGAAGCCGCTGCAATCGCTGACGTCTGTGGCATTCGAGATTTGTTCTATCAGATGATTGAACGGCTGGACACAACCTACAAAAAATTATGCGAAACCCAAACCGCGTAGCTTCAGCCGCCTTGCCGCCTACCTAGAGTAGGCGGCATTTTTTATATCAACATATCAAAAGCAAGTGCAGGAAAAGCACCTGCCACGGATGGCAGGTGTTACTTTCGCATGGCAACGACTACTGTCGCGGAATAGTCTTGCAAGAGCTGCTCTTCGCACTGATGCAGCGCAGTCCAGATGCGCTGAGCCTCGACATCTGTCTCATCATCGAGACGATGCGGGTTCGCACATGCCAAGCACCACAGAGATCGGTACTTACGACACAGATTTTGCGTTTCATCAGTAAACAGAACGACTGGATTGTGTTGATTCATCATCCACCACCTTTCTATTTTTATAGTACCGTTTGTAATCTATTGTGTAAACGTATGGACTGCATACAGGTTATTCGACAGTCACACTCTTGGCAAGATTGCGTGGACGATCTACATTGAGACCCTTTTCGACACCGATGTAGTAAGCCAGCAACTGCAGTGGAATGGTCGACACAATCGGCTGCAAGATGGGATGTACTTTAGGAACATACAACACATCATCTGCTACTTCATGTATATGTCGATCTCCCTCAGTAGCAATGGCCAAGACTGGTGCTTTTCGTGCTTTGACTTCTTCGATATTCGAAACCATTTTTTCATAGACATCGTCCTGTGGTACCAGCGCAATCACCGGAAAATTTTCATCCAGCATAGCTATCGAACCGTGCTTCAGCTCTCCCCCCGCATACGCCTCGGCGTGTATATACGTGACTTCTTTTAACTTCAAAGAGCCTTCGTACGCGATAGACGTGTGTAGTTTGCGACCAATAAACATCGCATCCCTGAAGTGGGCGTATTTTTTGGCCACGGTTTCAATATCAGCAACTTTTTTCAAATAGGCTTCGAGCACTTCTGGCAACTGGTCTAATTCTTTGGTGATTTGCTTGCCTTCTTCTGCGCTCATGCCTTTTTCACGACCAATCAGAAGTGTGAGTAGTACCAGTACAGTCAGCTGCGAAATAAAGGCCTTGGTGGATGCGACAGCTACCTCTGGACCGGCATGATTGTACACACCAGCATCTGTCTCACGTGCGATACTCGAACCAACTGCGTTTACTACTCCCAAGGTGAGCAGATTGAGTCGCTTGGCTTCACGTATTGAAGCGAGCGTGTCAGCTGTTTCGCCGGATTGAGTAATAGCCAGTACGGCACTGTTTTCATCCGGTAAGTTTTTCTTATACCGATATTCACTCCCCAGTTCCACCTCTGTCGGTAGTCCAGCGTATTCTTCGAGCATGTAGCGCCCCGCTTGCCCGGCATAATACGCAGAACCACACCCCACGATCACCAATCGATTGAGCGACGTCAGTGTGCCCAGGACCGGCTCCATGCCGCCGAGTTTTGCCAGTCCCTTTTCTACCTGCAGTCGACCCCGGATAGTGTTACGGATAACCTCTGGTGCTTCAAATATCTCTTTGAGCATAAAGTGCTCGTAGCCTTCTTTTTGTGCAACCGCTACGTCTCCAGAAACTTTTGTAGGGGATTTTTGTAACTTTTTTCCCTGGATGGTACAGATCTCATATGTATCTTGTGTCACCAAAGCACACTCACCGTCTTCCAAATACACCACGTCTTTTGTGTGAGCAAGGAGAGCCGAAGAGTCAGATGAAATGAGATTTCCATCTTTCCCAATCCCCAGCACAATCGGACTGCCCATCGCAGCCGCCACCAGTGTATCAGGCTGCTCTTGTGTACACACCACAATGCCATACGTACCCCGCACTCGGCGCAACGAATCTCTCACTGCCTGCATGATATCTCCAGTATAGAGCGAGCCAATGAGCTTCGCCAACACCTCAGTATCAGTCTCTGACTCAAAGGTGATGCCCTGCATCAGCAATCCTTCTTTTAATTCTCGAAAATTTTCTATGATGCCATTGTGTACGAGGGCTATTTTTTGTGACATATCCAAATGTGGATGTGCGTTGGCTACTGACGGCACACCATGTGTCGCCCAGCGAGTATGTCCAATACCAATTGTCCCGGGAATCGTCTGCGTAATCTGCGCAGCCAGATTATCAATCGGCCCCACAGCTTTTACTACACCCTGTCCTGGCACATAGATCCCGGCTGAGTCGTACCCTCGGTACTCAAGTGTTCGTAACCCTTCGAGCAAGACAGGTGTCGCGGTCCTCGTTCCTACGTATCCAATGATTCCACACATACAAAAATGTTATAGCGTTTATGCTATATATTACTCTATCCCGCGCAGAAAAGTTTCGCGGTATACTACACAGATGAAACAGGCGTACGCTCAACTCTACTTTACCATCCAGTCGTACGGTCGTCTGCGGTGGCTATACATCCTCACCACGGCAGGACTCTTGTCGGGAATTTTTATCTCACTTCCCCTCTGGTCAGCTGTCAGAATCTATCCTTTGGCACCAGTCATTCACCATCTATCTTTACCAGACTGGATGCACACCTCCTTGGTAGCACTGCTGGTGATTTCTTTGTTAGCTGCGATACGTTATCGCTCGTATCGAGTACAACTCATCACACTATCACTCTTGTCTTTGGCTCTATTGAGCCTGCTGGATATCACCCGCTTTCAACCCTGGGTGTTTCATTACTCAGCTATACTGACTATCTATCTCGCTGGTCGGTATTTTCAGCTCTCAAGTCAAAAGGTCCTCGACGCTGCCTGCATTTTGATAGGAGGTATCTATTTTTGGAGTGGTATCCAGAAAATAAATTATATTTTTATCACCGAAACATTTCCTTGGTTTACTCAGCCAATCTGGGAAATTGCACCCTCAATCCTACCCACGGTATTTCTGACCCTCGGCCTACTGGTTCCGTTTTTAGAGATTGCGATAGCCGTGGGACTCTTTTTCCGGCCAACCAGGACCGTGGCTATCTATGGTGCGTTTTGCATGATGTTCTTGGTCCTGACCAGTATTGGTCCATTGGGACACAATTGGAACGTGGTCGTATGGCCTTGGAATATCGTTATGTTTTTAACCGTACTGACCTTGTTTTGGAACAGCGACTGGTCAATCAAAAAGTTTGCCCAACGGCAAAAAAAGAACCTACTGGGATGGATAGTATTTGGTGTCTTTTGGCTACTCCCGATTGGAAATATATTTGGAATGGTAGACCATTATCTAGCTTGGTCTTTGTATTCTGGCCGACCACCTGAAGCCACCCTACAAGCTGATACTATTATCTTAGAATCTCTGTCCTCAAGAAGCATAGAAAACGAACTAGTGTTTTTTCAGTGGACAACCAATGAACTCAATGTGGTCCCCTATCCCCAAGGCAGAGTATACGATACTGTCTTCTCCCAGATTTGTGACCGCTACCAAAATGACCCGTCGCTCAAGCTACGAGTCAAAGCGTCTATTTCTTACTTTGATACCCAGAAGGTGTTTACCACTAAGACATGCGTTGAATGAGGCACTTACAATCCATGAAGACGTGTATTTATTACCAAAGACAGATATAATTACGATATGATTTTTGATGTACCGTGGCAAGAATTAATATTTACCCTCGGTGGGTTTGCGTTTTTTGTCGCCTTACTACCTTCAATATTTTCTGAACACAAACCAGCATTTACCACTAGTTTGATGACGGCAAGCTTTTTAACACTCTTTGTGGTTGCGTTTGCAACGCTTGATTTGTGGTGGAGTGCTGTCGCTCAGTCGCTGGGTGCAGCGGCGTGGTGGGTGCTCACTATTCAGAGCTGGCGCATTAAGCGGTCCCTACTCTTGTAAGAATCCGCCGGCTTGGTGGTTCCAGAGTCTTTGGTACACTCCGCCATTTTGCGCGAGCTCATCATGCGTGCCATCTTCTTTTATCTGACCAGCTTCGAGCACGATAATTCTATCCATCTTGCGTAGCGTTGATAGGCGGTGCGCAATTGCGATGACCGTCCGCCCTTCCATGAGTGCTTCGAGCGCTTTTTGGATCGCAACCTCACTCTCGCTATCGAGCGCTGACGTCGCTTCGTCAAGCACCAAGATCGGGGCATCCTTGAGCATAGCTCGAGCGATTGCTACCCGCTGCTTTTGACCGCCTGAGAGCTTCACTCCCCGTTCGCCCACCATCGTGTCGTACCCGGCTGGGAGCGCTGAAATAAATTCATGCGCCTGCGCTTTTTTGGCAACCTCCACCACCTCCTCATCAGTTGCTCCGGGTTTGCCATACAATATGTTTTCTTTAATCGTCCGGTGAAAGAGTGCGGGCTCTTGCGGCACTATCGCTATCGCCCGTCGCAATGAGTCTTGAGTGACACTCGCAATATTCTGCCCATCAATCTGTATTGTTCCTCCAGTGAGTTCATGCTGGCGCAATAACAGCGACACAAAAGTCGTCTTGCCTGCCCCCGACTGCCCAACCAGCCCCATGCGTTGACCAGCAGGTATATTGAGATTGAAGTCTGAAAATACGGTATTCCCAGTAAAAGAAAAGTCTACCTTTGACCATTCGATACCCGCCTGCTGCAGCTGCAAGTCGCGCGCACCAGGCTCATCCACGATTTCATGCGGCCTGACCAGCTCTTGCAAACCCTCTTCAGCCTGACCATACAACTTAGCGACTCGGCTCACAATCCGACCAAGGAAAATAAACGTTCCTGAGGTATAGGTGACCAAGAGAATGAAGCTCACCAGTCTCCCTGAAGTAATATCCCCCACTGCCCATTTGTCGGTCAGCGTAATAAACATAAATAGTGTAAATGCGCTAAAAACCAGGGAGTTTGCCAACATCATGTACTCAGAGTAGATGAACGATTTACTTCCTTTAGTTTGGACATCTTTTGTGTACTCTTTGAGACCGACAAACTCTTTTTCACCTTGCGAAAACTGTCGCACTGCAGAAATATTTGAAATCACATCAACTACAAAACCAGTGGTTTTCGACTGGGCTTTAGCCAAAGACAGCGAAAATACTCTTTTTCGTGGCATCAACAGTATGTTTAAAATTAAACTCACCGCAATCAATCCAACAAACGCCGCGCCTACTGTCCAGTCAGTGCGCCAAAATATCACTGCGGTCAAGACAAGTGGAATCACGTTTTCCAAAAAACTCCATAAAAACGTAGCGACAAATTCTTCCATGGCGCGTGCTACGTTGGAGATTTTGTTGCTCAAGGAGCCAGCAAACCGGTCACTAAAATATCCGTGACTATGGTACGAGCTGTACTGGCTGAGCGAGTCGGTAGTTTCTTTTGGCGCCCCAAGCAACCAAAAACTCCCGATAACTCCACTAATTCTCCATACGAATGCGATGAAAAAGTACGCTACTGGGTACATGAGGCTGTAGAACACAACGGTTTGAATATCATTATTTTCGATACCATTTACAATCAGCTCGATCATCAAGCGCAGCGCCACGCCAGCTGTCGCTGCGACAGCCACAGCCAAAATCGCCACCGACGCCCACCATTTGTATTTTTTTGATACAAACACAAAAAACTTCAGCGGTGTTTGTGGAAGCTGCGGATTTGGTGATTGTTCAGTTTTTTGAGTAGCCATAGAGTGTTTAGGACGCTTGAAACAGCGTTTTCTTACAAGACAAGCTTTATTAAAGTACACTATTTGGTGTAGAATGACAGAATGAGAGAAAACTTTCAGCCTGAATACACCAATAAAGCAGAAAATCTCGTTATTCCTGAGGCGATTTTAAGCACAGACAATAATACTTCAAACGAATCAAGAAACGAGCTCACATCTGAAACTTATTCATTCTTTAAAGACATGTTAACTGCTCGAGGTTACATTGAATTTGCTGATGTAAATGAGGCATACCGGACACTCCCGGCGAAAAAAATAATAGTTCGTCGAGAAGATCCGCGAAATATACTAAAACTCTTTTCAGAAGGAGGGTCTTACGATATTGGTTTCTTAAATAATGATCGCTATTCAAACTGTGTGGAATGGAACCCTAAAGAAGATGGTCCAAAAAATATTTCTAACGCTTACCTTGAAGGTTTTACAAATCTTAACAGCATTGTGACTGTCATCGGTTTAGAAAAAAATAATGAAGACGATATCAAGCAACTAGACGACGCGACTCGTGATTTTTATGGTCTGAATAGAGCAGGAGTTCGCTCATTTCAAGGGAGTGTTCAAGAAGATAAAATCACCTTTATCAACTTAAGAGTTCCTGGGCATTTACTACCCGAGTCAGAACTCACAGAAAATGAAATTGATAAGGTAGATGAATATCTAGATGCAGAAGAAACAGGTAGACCAACGCAGCCAGTAATGATTCATCGTAGCTACATTAAAAATGTCATTGATACAGAGCAAGACTCCGAACAAAGAAAAGAGGCGGCATAGAAATCTATACCGCCTCACTTTGTCACTCTGTTTCAAATTTCACCTGACAATCAATACACAGCAAAGCGGCTGGGACCGCCCTGAGTCTGGTGTCCGGAATTCGCTCATCACAAGCTTCACAGATCCCATACGTACCGTCTGAAATCTTCGTCAATGCTCGCTGAATGCGAGGAATCGCAATCTTTGACTTGAGTTGACGATACTCCTCTGAACGCTGATTGATGACTTTTCTATAGTAAGCGAGCTTACTAAGCAAGATTTGTTGTTGGTTTTGCAAATCGAGCACTTCAACTCCCCCTATTTTGCCACTATACTATTTATATTATAACATAATGCACAAAAAAATCAATATTTATTCCAAGCGTGCAATTTTATTAATGACGTTGTAGAATACGGACCATAAGCAAGACCGATTAGCTCAGCTGGTAGAGCGCTACATTGACATTGTAGAGGTCACAAGTTCAAGTCTTGTATCGGTCACAATGAAAAAATCCTTCCCGGGATTTTTTTGTTGTGATCGATAAGTAATCAACTGAGCTGGTTACGACAAGACTTGAAAAAAGCGAATATGTCGCGCGGAACGTAGAGAGCACGATTTGAGCGTCGGGGCAGCGAGTTCTTAGTATAGTTTGGAGCGATAGCGAACAAAGTTACTTAGAACTGGCGCCAAGTCTTGTATCGGTCACAAAAAATAGTCATCTGCAAAGCAAATCATAAAAAATAAAAGCGTGGCAGTCACTGACTGCCACGCTTTTATTTTGCCTGTCTGGCTGCTGCTAGTGCACCTTCTTTTGTATTGGCGACGAACAAAAAGAGATTCTTGTGGCAAAAGACCGCATCCTCAATCCCTGACACTTGTGCCAACTCATCATCCTTCAGACTGGCCCAGGCTGCTGGAAATGTCACCCTATTTTCAAACGTTCCATATCCTTTGGGAATAACCACCGCCTTCCATTTGTGTTCCTCCGACTCCGAAGGATGCACTACTACTCCCACCTCATCGAACTCGATAAAAGAATTGCGTCCCACAGACTGGTCGTAAACCAAAATCTTTTTGTCCTCAGCTGCTTCATAGCCAGCTTGAACAAGCAATTTCATTTTTTCCCCTGCTCGCGCGTGAGCAATCGTTCGCACAAGTAGTTCGCGGGCAAAATCGACCGCCTGCAAAAACGCCTCGTCATCGGTGGTCCCACTCCCCCATACTGGCCTGAATGTTCCCACGACATTGTAGAGCTCGTACGGAGATACATTGTGCTCGTTTAGTGTGTACAAACTCACTCCGTTGTCCCCTGCGTCTATCTGCTGAGCGATGCGTTCTTCAATCGAATCGGCTACTTCTTTGGATGCGCAGATACTTTCTCCCAAGTGTTTCCACACCAGGCCAAAGGCAGCGTACGGGATGCCATTTTCTCGCACTGGCGCACCATTTTGGTGATGATCAAACCGGCGCCGGTCTTGGTCATACACTCCACCCACGTCAGCTACCCAATCCGCCTTGGATATGACTGTTTCATCACGGGTACGAATAACTTCTATGTTTTCTTTCCCTAAATGTAGTTGCAAGGTTGCGACCGCAAAGACATCATCGGGATGAAAATTCCCACTGTGAACTATTACTGTTTGCATACCTCCACTATACAGCAGACAGTAAAAAAGACGAACGCGAACGTTCGTCTTATTTTTCTTTTCCGCACCGCAAGCAGTCTGGTGCGTCGGTCTCATATTTGCACTCGGCATGATATATGACGCACCTCACACGCTGACACAGCAGGTACATACTTCCCAGCAAGACTCCTACCACTACAAACACCGGGACTTCGATGTATCGATACGTAACTTGTCTGGCTTTGACCCCAATCCTCATCGGCAACTCCTGTACATTTTCTACCTAAAAAATACCATACGATTGTCAGAAAGCACTATTTTGCTTATAGTACACAGATGATAATTTTATCAGTCGAAACCTCTTGTGATGAGACGGCTCTGAGCCTCGTTGAAGTCACTGGTGAATTTCCTCACGCTACGTACGAAATCCACGGAAACGCTCTGTGGTCACAAGTAGATATCCATAAAGAATATGGGGGTGTCTTCCCTGCGCTCGCAAAACGCGAGCACGCTGCGACCATAGTCCCGCTCTTGGAAAAGGTATTACAAGAATCGGGCAAACTGGAAGCGGACTACTCACCTGATCTGCCGCCAGAGACTGAGACCCAAATCCGCACCTTGCTCGATCGCGAGCCTGGTCTGGCTGACCAACTCCTCACGTTTTATAAAGAAAACGGACGACAAACTATCGACCTCATCGCTGTCACAAATGGCCCTGGCTTGGAGCCAGCGCTGTGGGTTGGGGTAAACTTTGCGCGCGCACTGGCTATTTTGTGGGATGTGGTAGTGGTGGGGGTAAATCATATGGAGGGACACGTGCTCGCCAGCGTGTTTGACGCCGACCGCGACAACCAGCTCTCTAATATAGACTTTCCCGCTATTGCACTCCTAATATCTGGTGGTCACACCGAGCTGATCAAGATGAGCAACTGGGGCCAATACGAAAAGATTGGCCAAACCCGGGACGATGCAGTCGGAGAAGCCTATGACAAAGTAGCGCGCCTCATCGGCATACCCTATCCTGGTGGCCCAGAAATAGACAAACTCGCAGCCAAAGCTCGCAAAGCAGGACTGCCGCCATATACCAAGCTCCCCTCTCCGATGCTGCACAGCCAGGACTTAGACTTCTCATTCTCCGGTCTCAAAACTGCCGTCCGGTACGCCGTACAAGACAAAGAACTGCAAGAGGAAGAAAAACAAGCGCTCTGTCGAGATTTTGAAGACGCAGTCACAACCGTGTTGCTAAAGAAAACCACTACTGCCATTGCAGAGCATGGTGCCAAAACCTTCATCGTAGGTGGCGGCGTCTCAGCCAACCAGCACATCAGACGCACACTAGAAACCACCCTCTGTGCGACACATCCCGAGGTAACTACCTACTTCCCCCAGCCTGGCCTCTCCACGGACAACAGTATTATGATTGCCCTCGCTGGCCACGCCCGAGCAGCCAGCGCTCTTTCACCCCAGGGGAGTGATGTCATACGAGCCAATGGCAACCGCTCGTTATAAGGCACGTTGTTTTTTTGTGAAATCATGCTATACAGAGGTTCGTAGCGCACAAAACACAAGGAATCATATGTCATGGACGAAGACATAACAGCTGAACTGCGTGAGATTATCATGCAAGCGCAGAAAGGAAAGAAAGACATCACCGTATTCACAAAAGCAGGACATGTGTTTACCGGAACGGTGATGGACATCTCAAAAACCATACTGCATCTGCAACACACAATCCCAGACGAGTTTACAACCGCAAGCCGGGTGGACAACAGCTTTTGCGCATTACGCACAATAGAAAACGTCACAGTCCATAAATAAACACAAAGTGCCGCCCTGACTAGGCGGCACCTTTTTATGATTTATTCCCTGACGTTCAGCCCAACGCGGCTGCCAGTTGTTCGATAGACACCGGACCAACGCGCAGGATTTGCAAGTGATCGTTCTCCACTGAAACAACCGTGGAGGCCATCTCTCTCCTACGCCCACCATCAATTACTTGCGTGATAGCGTCTGCTGAGGGGCCAAACTGTTGTAAAATTTCAGCGACTGTTGGATGGGTTGACTGCCTGTGTACGTTTGCACTGGTGCACGTCAATGGTGTATCGTGCGTTTTCATATACTCCGCAATAACTGCCTGGGCCTTCGGGTCGCTTGAAATCCGAAAACTTTTCATGCCATTTTTGTCTCGTGCCCAGTCTGGAACCGTATCCTTTGCCGGCAACACCAGTGTAATTGGGCCTGGTAAACATCTTTCAATTAACCGTGTGGCTACGTCGCCCACTTCTGCATACCGACGAATATCATCGATGTCTCGCACCAACCAGCTCGCCGGCTGACTATCGCTTCTTTGCTTGAGTGCACACAGCTCCAGCCACGCTTTTTTATCCAAGGGATTCACTCCCAAGGCGTAGACTGTTTCCGTCGGATACAAGATTATCTCTGCCATAAATCTGTACAGATTACCGCATCATCCTCCCCAAAGCACGCCCAGCCACTATCGCCGCAGCTCCCAATGCAAGGAGCCACCACCAGTTCTTCCCTAAAAACCCACCAAAACTTTGGTTGTCGGCTGCACTTGAAGCGGACTGCGCTGAGGGTCGCTCCCGCACAGCGTCGTTATTTTGAGCACTACGCGTACTACTTGCCTCTTTAGCTTCTTCGGCGGCTATTTCTTTGGCCCGCCGCTGGTCGAGGTCTGCTCGCCACTGCGCGTACGTGGGACCACCCAGCGTACCTTTGCCTCCAGTATCACTTGCCCCGGCCGTCATTCCATTGGGAGTAAATACATTGCTCTGTACGAGTGGCTGGGTATTGGGTGTGATGCTGGTGGAAACTCCCTCAACCTGTCCTGGCGGGAGCAGTGCAAACTGCACCGGACCGCTCACCGTGAACTCATCGGTGGTCTGTTCTCGAGACGCGACGCGACACTCATACTCTCCGATTGAAAGACCGGAAAATGTTACCTCATGCTGCACTTTGGTTACCTCATCCTCCACCGAGGCAAACTCATAGCCAAACAAATCATCCTCCGCATCAAGCACAAACGGCCCATTGGCCAAGTCGCCACAGACCGCGTAGCTCGTGCCCGGACGATTGGTAGCCCAGGTCAAGACGGCGCTGGAATTCGTCGGGGTAGTCACGCCTTCGTTCAATACAGTAAAGACTGAGTCTCTATTCAAACTACCTCCTCCGCCACCTCCCCCACTACCGCCGCCACTGTCTGTTACCGCTTGACCGTCTTGAAAACCGATCACCAAGTCAAATCCAAACTGGCTTAACTGGTACTCGTTACCGATGGCCGGGTCCAGAAACGCAGTAAAGGTATACTGCTGGCTCTCTCCGGCTGATAAGGCACCGAGGGCTATCTCTCCAAGCGCAAATAGATTGGTAAAAAAATTATCTACCAAGACACCATTATCCGTTGTCACGGATAGTTCCATCACATCTGCTAGATCATCTGAAAATTCATTTTGAAAATCAAAGATAACCGTCTGCGACTCGGGGCCGGTATTGGTGACAGTCACCGTACGTGAGACCACGTCGCCAGGCTTGATGTCAGCGTTTAAAAACAGCGGCGTTTCCTCAAACTGCACTTCCAACGCCGCCAGTACAAACTGCGGCACAGCAAACAGCAGCACCATACTCAGTGCCACTCCCAATTTCTGAACTAACGAAAGATACGCCATACAATTATTCAACGGGCTGGGTTACCTCTGAGTCGTCTGCTGGACCAGACTCTTCTTTGACGGCTGGCTGCGCATCCTGAGTTTCTTGTGTTGGTTCCGACTCAGGTTCTTCTAGTTGCTTCGCCGCTGGTTGCTCATCTGACGGCTGATTGTCTTCTTCCGTCGCGCCTTCATCTGAGACAGGATCAACCACCTCCTTGGTCTCGGATTCTATAGTTGGTTCTACTTCAGGAGCTTCCTCTTTTTCTGGTGGCTCTACCAGCTCTTCCGGTGTTTCTGGTTCATCTACCACCTCGGCTTTGTCTACAGGCTCCAGCGGTGGTTCTGACGGGTCAGGTTTTGGCTTTGGTTTTGGTCCATCAGCTGGCTGGTCTGGATTACTCGCCGTGTCGCCGTCACCAGCTGGCAGCGCTGGGTCTACTGCGGATGGTGCTGAATCAGCTTTGACTGGCTCTTTTTTATCCGGAGTTGCTGGGTCTAGTGGTGCGGGATCGTCATTTGTCGGCTCAGCGGCTTTTTTGGTCGGGGTTGCTGTCGGGTCGTCTAATGACATACGCGCACCGGCCACCTCACCTTCAGCTGTGACTGAAGTGGCCAGCTGCAGCTCTGGCAGATCGGCAGCAGTTATCTCTACCTGGTACTCAACCGTGTC
>Ga0307959_1000741_pt1 | contig 15932 bp, 17 predicted proteins | sample OrgLakmetagen494_FD_201813 | JGI IMG/M metagenome (GOLD analysis project Ga0307959, IMG submission 201813) | Saline water microbial communities from Organic Lake, Antarctica - #494 | ecosystem: Environmental > Aquatic > Non-marine Saline and Alkaline > Saline | place: Antarctica: Organic Lake...
TTACCGCCAGTTGGTTGGACGGCACCGCTCCAAGCGACGCCACACCTCGGCCAGTGCCCTTCATCGCTGCCAACGGAACCACCTCGCTGGAAGGCGCTTTCTCGCCGAGCACTACCAGCCGCTTGGGGCGTTGGTCGCCTTCGCTTGCGAGCATGGCGAGCGCGGAAGTCGCAGCTTCCAGGCACATTGGGTGCGCCACCACTACAGTAGCTTGGCTGTCGCGCAGTTGGTTGGCGATTTCGTGCGCCGTGTACAACGGGTTGGCAGGGCTCAGGACACCTGCAACCAGGGAGGCAGAAATGTGCAAATTGAATTACATTAGTAGCATTTGGGTACGTTCGGCATTTTTTTTAAAAATCTGGTGGGGTAAGACACACAAACAAAGTCCCTGTCAAAAAGGAGGGCACTAGGGCATGTAGTAAAACATGAGAAACGATATACCAATCTATGCGAGAGTGATTAGCACATTTCAGTACCTCCGAGGCGTAGGATCGCGTGCACGACTGTGAAGTAATCGGCGTGATTCGGTGACACCAGCAGAGCAGTGTCGCCCTTCTTGAAGCCGAGCTCCGTTTGAAGTTCAGACGCCACCTGTGCCACATCAGCCCTCACATGAGTGCAATAGAGAATTATTCTTGGAATCTTCAGCACAGCATGTTGTGCACGAGGATCAGATTATTTTCATTTAAATAGCATCTTGTGTCTTACCGAGTCTACGTCCTTCAAGAGGTCTGCGAAGGAACGAACATCCACGCTGCCGTCTGGGAGAGCAACTGTGATGGCCGTACGATCGCCATGCTTGTGAAAGTCCTAAGGAATATTTTTAAATTATGAGGATTCCTTTTCATGCAATAGGCACAATGATTTGCTATGGTTATGTTGGTTTGAGACATTTTCAATGAAGCTAAAGATACCTGAGTGATGAAGTCGTTGAAATTTGCGTCAGATACTTCAATGTCAGGCGACGGGCTTCGAATAACGAAAGGGTGGTCAGCACCAGCAATGCCACGTGCTGGAATCCTAAGGGAGGTTGCGGCGCGAGTCAGTGACCGACGAAAGAGGGTCGCCATTGTTTTGGTTATCCACCAAAATCCAAAATGTGTCAACGACGCGACGGCGTCAACATCTACTCTCTAATATATATAATTCCTCGAATTATTTTGTGATCAGCAGCGCCAGCAGCTTGTTGTCTAGAGCTAGCTAGCCTACTGTACTACAGGAGCTAGCTAGCCTAGCTAGCCTAGCTAGCCCACTAGTCCATACCAACAAGAGGGTTGAGTTCCTATAGCTTGCAATATCAGAAGTGTATCGTAATCGTTAATAGATTCAGTTACTCTATCGATATCTTGTACCTTGAAGCAAAGTCTCGAGAAAGCTAGTCAGTCTCTAGCCCAACATATATCTGTTTTTTAATTAAATTGGTCTACGTGAAGGCTTAGGTATTAGAATTGCTTGATCATTGTAAACGTGAGGACAAATACTGCACCTGCGCAATATCTAGAGCTTACAGAGAACAGTAACCAGCAACTCCAGTAGCGTGTAGAATCCAGCAAGCGGAGGTCTTACTAAACTGGCGATTAGTACATTTAAAGTGTGGCGATATTTGAAGTGCCTTGCGCGAGTAGGTAGATGGTTCGAGTAAAGAGTCGTTACTTGGTGGTTCAAGTGACATGCGAAGAGAGGGCGTTGCTTTCAGATCGAGCCATTTACGGCGCGCTTCAGACCACCGTGCAAGAGATGTACTGCGAGCAAGGCGCGGCAATGTCAGGCACGGCTCTGAAGGTATTTGTGGTATAACCTTAGCTACAGATAGTAGCTACTAGTAACCGCCTTCCCCGAACGGGGAGTGCAAAAAGGATAGACATTATAGACCCATGGAGCACATCCTACTTTGCATGTACGAAAATATCTCATCTCAAACAGCTGATAATTATGAATTGTTACCTACTTTTAATAGGTTCGGTGTTTCGAAGGAAAGTACACGGGCTTGTGCATCGTGCGCTGTCCACGAGAACATGTGAAAGAAATACGGGCTGCGCTTGCGTTCACCTCGAAAATAGGGGCTGCAGTCGTAGCGTGCCGCGTGTTAAGAGTGGCAGGTTCAATGCGCACCTTGAAACCGGCGGCTCTGAAAGCATTTCGCAGTGGCCTTTTACGCGCCACACAGGGCACCTCGTCAGGTGAACTCTCAGACGAGAGGCGGGATCAAATGGAAGCGCAGTTTTTGGACTCATTGCGGATTTTCGAGTTCTGACACTTCGGTTTCGAGGCATTTTCACGATTTGGAGTCAGGGACAGGAACAGGAAACCGATGAACTGATATTTCCGTTGCGCACGTGTGGCTTCGAGCTCGAGTTTTGTTGTATTTTGCAGCTTGGCTTGAAATTTAAACACTTTCAGGAATGATAAAACTTGATGGCTTTTTGAATGGCTTTTATAGGTGATGGGTGGTGTTGGTAATGGTCTATGTCTTAACCACTAAGGGATCCCTAGATGTATGGTGTATTGATATGAAAATTGCCATCGCCAGACCAGTTTCAAGTACCACGTACCAATTAGCCAGTCCACCAGGCATCTTGGCTCTTAGTAATGTAGTACACACACTCAGCCCAGTCACCAGCCAGGCTTATTCTGGAAGATTTCATTTCATCAATGCGCACTCCTTGCTATTTGCTAATGTGCAGTACTATCAAGTCTAGCGGTCTAATCTACTCACAGACAAATAGATACGGCATACGTCCTGCTTATCTCTGCATGTAGCACGCAGCACCGCAGCACAATTTTTTTAGGAATCTCCATATACATTAAATTATGCTTCAAAGGGAACGAAGCTGAGCCGCCCATTTCGATTTCCTGCGCACTACTATCTATTGCCCTCCGCGCTCAAGCATGTAAAACATGAACTTGATAACGTGCTCGAGCCGCTGCGGAAAGCTATCTGGACGACTGGGCAACTTTTCTTTCGAGTCCAACCACCCATTCCACTTCTCAGCAAACGCTTTCTTTTCTTTGGCTCTATCCTTCTCGCTGCTGTTTTGGCTGCTGGGAATGCTCAGGCTGGTGATGCCGCCTTCTAGTGGTGGAGCACCCAGCAGTGACTCTAAAAGTGCCGTGACGTCGCGCAAGCCCGCTGCTTGCAAGTCGCTTGCTTTGGGCAAAGGCTTAAAGCGCGCCACGTGGCTGATCGCTTCGAGAAAGCTCAACCAATCCAAGCGCTATGGAAAAAATGGGGGAAATAAGTAGGTGTAGTAAAGAAGACGAAAAGTTAGAAAAGGTGAAACGGAACAGGGTAAAGTCAGGAAATAGCGTATGTCTGGATGCAAAAAGACAGTGGTGTAACGAATAATTGAAATAAGCATCAAACAGCAGCAGCAGCACTACACATATGCTCATACCTCAAAGCGAAGGACGTCCCGATTCGTGTCCACGACCGTAAATTTTGCGTAAAAGAAGGCAAGGTTGGCTTCCGAGATGCTAATTTGAAGTGGCAAGAGGAAGAAGCAAAAAGTTAGAAGAAGGTGTAAAAAAAAAAGGAGTACAAAAAAAAAGGAAAGTTGCAACTGAAAGAAGGATGATATAGAATGAACTGACGCTGAAGAAATCGCACGAGCTGCACAGTCGCAAAAGGAGGCCACGTAATGTACGTTTTTACAGTTCATGCACTAAAACGAACAAGCCTTCTCACCCGAATGCGTTGTCATCCAGGAGGCCAGTGTCGGCCAGGAGCTCGTGCCAGTCCAGCAGCCGCCACAAGCCGTGGCCTCCGTCCGTCGGCATGCGCTCTCGGAACAACCCTTCCAGGCGCCCTTGCCACCGGCGGAAGACTTTGTCCGTGGTTTCTTGGTACAAGTCGTGCAGGCGCCACTCGTCGCGCAAATCTACGGAGTATGCCGCCGGCGAATATACGGACGAAGGCACGCCGTCGCCGACGGTTTTCTTGGCGTCTTCGGCTAAGTTGGTCCGCATCCCGTGCACCAAATCTTGAATCGCTTTCGCCATGGCCCCCTCTGCGCTCGCCCCCACTGGCAAATGCTTGGCGCGAGCTAGTCGCAAGATCATTTCGAGCCACTCAGGCCTTGTCAGCAAATCAAAGGGCACGAAACTAACGGAAGCTTCGACTTCGAAGTTGGCCGCCTTGTGGATGTGCATTAAAGGGGAGTAAAAGTAATTTTAAAAAAAGAGAAGAGAGAAGATAAATGAATAGATAGAAGTACTCAGCATCAAGAAAAGAGAAGATTAAATAAGCAGAAAAATGCATAGGAATCGTGATAAACGATGCTCTCAAAAATAATAAAAACGATTGATGACAACAAACGCACGCGCATATACCTGAAAGATGCTCTCAATATCGCTCGCTTTGCAAACCCCGTCAATGATTCCCGCTTTCGCCATGACCACTTGGCAAGCTGGCAACGACATGCAGGCTCCCGCGGTCGGCAGATGGGCTTTCGCCGACCAGGTGGTGTAAACGAACATGAGCCAGTCGTAATGCTCCAACAAGGCCGCTTTTGCGGAGACCACCTTTTGATGGTAGAGAAGATAATATGACAACATGCAGATATATGAAGGAAATTTGTGTAAGCATTTGTAAATGTTCGAAGCATAAAAAAAATGCTGACGTTAGTTGGACAAAAGGCTAGTGAAAGAAATAAACTGGAGCGTAAGTATAATAAATGAAGACCATTATTAGATGTCGAAACTCAAGTTAAATATATAAGTTATAAACAAGCACGTAGAATGGCGCTGTAGATCGTGAGAAGAGATATGAAAAACACACATACACATACCTCCGGATGCACGCTATCAACGTTTTTCTTCACAATGTCGAAGAATCGCTGCTGTTTCGTTTCACAATGGGCCCAATCGCTCTTGAAAGCGCGCATCTGATGATTATGAGCGTGGGGATTGTTCGTTTGGCGTGCGGAGTACACCCAAAAAAGATACCACGCAAGAAAAGTAAAACACGTGTGTGCATGGGCTCGTAATTGACGCCTTCAATCGAAGACACCAAAGAAGGGCAGTCTTACACGAGTTTGCAGGAGAATACTAGAAACAAAAATCTCAAAACGAAGAATAAGATCAGCGATTTTGTTCGTGCGCTATGTGTGGCCTTGTTCTAATATAGTACCTTGGCCCCGTGGCCCTCCATCGCGCCGTCGAAGAGCCGCTTGCCGTCGGTTACGCTCAGCTTCTCGTATTCCGAGCCGTCGGGCCGCTTGGCCGCCCGCGGCACAAACACCGACTCGAAGTTGAAGTCCCACGACGCACTGCTGCCACTCGACGACGACGACGACGAAGAGGTGCCACCGTCCGCGTTGGCCTGAGACAGGGACCCTTCCAGAGGCAGCGGCGGCCGCACCACAATTTGAAGCCGCGCTGGAGCAAACCCTCCTCGCGCGCACCCACCACGCACCGCCACCAGCATTAAGGGCACGAATTCCGGGACTACAAGGGAGGTCAGGTCGCTCGCCACTACCAGGCTCGTGGAGCTGCTACCCTTGCTGCGACTGCTCGACGAAGAGGACGAGGACTCTGACTTGCCTTTCTTTGAACTGTCCGAAGATCCACCGTCACTGGCAGCACCACCATCCGTTAAGGCACTGCCGGAAGCAGCTGCTGCGATCACCCTCGGCGGTGCAGCTGCTTCTAGCGAAGGCCAGGGGATGGAGGGTGGGGCACCCCAGCTGGCCAAGGCGCTGCCTTCCACTTCCGGCCCCGCATATGCCCACGCCGCCACTGCCGTGGGCTCTTCCTTGTCGCCGCTGTCGCCGTCGCCGGCGCCCGTGGACTCCCCCGGCAATTGCCGCTGGTACACGTCGCATTTGCGGGAAGGCGGGTGTGGCGGCGGGGGCGGCGCGGCGGGAAACGGCTTCGCGGGGGTGCCTTGAGTCACGTAGAAAAAATACGGCAACGTGTCGTTGATGGTGTCATGCGGGTTGCTGCCACTGCTGCCAAAGGTCGCCGCAGAGCCTTTATTCGCGCCTTTCATCGGTGAAGTGAGGCCTTTCAATGCCAGCGGTGAGTTCAGCTCCCACGGAGTACCAGCCGCTGCTGCTGAGGGAATGTGGTAAGGGACGAGGCCCACTTCTCTGCCAACGGTCGAGCCAGCAGAGTGCGGCCAACTCCACATGCGCGCTCCTGTTGACGAGGGCGATTTGAAGGACCTGTTACCGCCTGCTCCAGAGACTCCTCCTGCTCCTGCTCCTGATGCAGGCGTTGGCGAGAGAGGAGCGAGCGCTGTGGTGTGTTGCCGCCGGCCTTTTCGAAGAGTCCCGCTGTCAATACTCCCGCCGCCAAGACTGCTCATGCTCCCACCGCCGTAGAAACTAGCAGGGCTCGTGGGTTCTCCCATAGCCCCACTGCCGTATTCTTCAAAGTCTTCGTTCATGCCATAATTGCTCTTGGCCCGATGCGAGTTAGCCGTTGGGCCTTTCCCGAGGGTGACGTGGCTCGCCCGCCTGAGAGGGGGGTTCAGGACGATGGAGACCGGGGCATTCTGGGGGCCGTCTTTCTTGCGCTGCGGCTTGAAGGTGACCGCATCGAACATGGCGCTGCTCTCGCCGGTGCTCCTTGTGCGCTGGCTCTTCTGTCCTTCCATCAGCGTGCGGCGGGCTGCATGCACGGCGGCGGCAGCAGGGGTCGCAGCGGCGACGATGTCAGGATGCCATGGGTCTTTGGCGTGGGGATAGCCTCGGTTCTGTGGGGAAATAGCGGTGAGCCGAAACTCACGCTGGGCTGCAGCGAGCACTTTGGTGCGGGTGGTTTCTTCTCCTGGGACTAAGGGTGGCTGCAGCTGCAGTGATGGAGGTGGATGCGGCGAATGATCTGGTCCATTCTCCTGTGCATCACTGCTACTGCTGCTGTTGTTCTCATTTGCTGCGTCATTTTTGTCGGAAGAAGGACTGGTTGGTTCCTTAGTAGTAGCAGTGAACATCGTTTGGCTCAGCAGAGGCGGCGGCGGAGGTGGCAATGGCGGCACCTCGAGGGCGCCCGCACAGGCTTGGGCAAAGACCGAAATCAAATGCCCACCGCCTCCGACCACCGGCTTCGGGTGCTGGTGCGCGTGCTTCTCGCGCAACTTCTTCCGTTCGGCAATTTCCTGGGCGCGCAACTGCCGCAGCTGTTTGGACACTTGCGCGCGCTGGCGTTTGGCCAGTCGAGCGGCGCGGTGCTTGCGGCGCTGCGTTGCCATTTCGGACTCCGACTCACCCGAAGAATCCGTCCCTTCTGCACCACTGCCTCCTTCTTCCTCGTCACTCCTCGGGAAGTTATCCCCCCACAACGTGCCACTGCCTAAAGTGCCGCCGCTGCCAATGGAGGCACGGTTTTGGTCTCCCATGAATACGGAATCTTCCCCAGGATTCACACTCGCCAATCCCATGTCTCCCATCTCTTCCATCTGGCGCTTTTTCTCGGCTTCGGCCTGACTCAAGATGGGCGCTAAAGGTTCATTGGTCAGCACGCCAAAGAGAGGCGGCGCCCCGGGAGGAGGTCCCGCACACGCACTGCCAAACATCCACCCTGTAACGGACCGCATGTGGCTGCGGTCGGGCGCGTTGTGACCCACGGGCACTGCCGACGCAATTTTGATTGCTTTTGGAGGGTGTGCAGCAGCTGCTGTCGTTGCACCTCCGCCTGAACCGACCGTGAGGTTGTCGTTGTCGTCGTCGTCACTGCCACTGCCCCCACCACCGTCGTTGCCCTTGCCTTTTTTCTTCTTCTTCTTGTTGCGCTTCCGAAAAGGCCCTCCGTCTTCAAGGACGAGGCCATCGAGTGTAGTTTCGAGGTCTGACGCAGGAGCGATTCTCAATTTGTCCCTGCCAGAGGTGATGCGAAGCGGCGAAGAGGCATCTTGTAGCATTGACGCCTCAGTCTTCCCAGCCTGAGATATGAACAAAAAAAATGAATGCAGATTGATGGTTTTGTAGGTTCAAGAAAATGGGAGAAATGTACCAAGGGTGTCAAAGAAAAAGATGAAATTCTTCATTTTGCATCATTGTGGAATGAGGAAGTGCCTCCTGGAGAGTGCCAGAGAAGTTCCATGGTTGCATCTCACTTGAGGTGTGAGCGTGACTTCGCGGCTGTTTTCAACATCGCGCACGCCTGGCGGCGCGATGCCAAGGGACATTACTTTTCGGTAAATCACGGTGCGCGCTTTCGGCGATCGACTGATGTTAGCGAGCACCTGTTCACAACGCAAGGTTGATATGATGGAGACGTTAGAAAAGGAAAGGGTAAAAAGTGATAATAGCTCTCGTTATCATTTTAGGATAAAGGAAGCACGACTGTGTAGTCAATATCGAAGTAAGGCAGTCATTAAATTTACCGCATAGCTCAGCTGTTGCGCAAGCGTCGTGCCAGGCACTTCCCCTACTCGTTGCACTCCCTGATTGAAAACAGGCCTCGTCAATCTCAACAAACCCTCCAAGCACACTTCGGTAATTTTCACGCGAGGCGCGTCGCTGCCGGCCGAGCAATTCAGCAAGAAATGCAAGCTACGAGCACGCTTCCATCCTAGACCCCCAAACGCAGCTTCACGCGCTCCATCGGGGCTGAAAACTCGCCCCACGCTGCTCATTTTGCTCGCCTTTTTGGCCTTTGGTCGCTTTATGGTCAGCGCTACGTTCTTGCCTCCTCCGCTGTTGTTGGCCTGTTGTTTTGCTGCTACTTTAGCAGCGACTTCTGCGTGTTTGGCGGTGATGGCTGCTGCCGCAGCCGCCGCTGCAATGAGCTGATTGGCCAAGCCGTCGTTCTCATCGGCTTCCATGATGCACTTCTGCGCGAGCATCACACCCCCCTAGAGTGGTGGATGTTTCATTCCGTTGATATGAAAGGACATGAGGAAGGTATTGAATGAGGGGAAGTTGAATGCATAGAATAAGCCAAAAAGAGTGTAAAAGGAGAAAAAGAAAGTCTACCAACACACGCACGGTCAAGAATCTGCAGAAAGAATACAATAAATGCTCACTGTCAGTATGCAACGAGCCAATAACAAGTGTACAATCCAAAACATGCAAATTCAATCAAGATCAAGCACCTTGAGAGCAATGTATTGGCCTCGTTCATCGTCACGTCCTGCCATGTCCGTGAGGGCACTCAAGCACAGCCTCAGCAAGTGATCTCGCTCGTCGCCTTCGTCATCCCCATCTCCACCGCTGCCGTGAAAACCAAACACAAACTTTTGAGTGGTATGCAGGGCCAATTCCATCGCCACTTCTGCTTTGGTCGTGCTTGCCACGGTTTCATCGTCGTTGTCATCTAAACTGGCCTCTACTGCAGCAGCATCTTCGGACTCTTCAGGCTTTGGCGCGGGCGCAGACGAGCCTGCCACGATGTCGGCCACAGAAAAGTTGGTTGGTTTGTGCTGAATTTCGTAGCGGAGAATGTCGAGAAACACTTGTTCGGCCGCGTAGCGATGCGGCGGCTGAGGCCCTTGGTCTGGGTCGTAACTGGAAGCGCGCTGAAGCCTTGCGAGGGGGCTCAGGAGCAAGGAAGGGGGCGGCGGCGCATACATTGATGACGACGAAGATGCAGCACCACCTCCGGGTGAGGCCAGAGGTTCTAGGAGCTTCCGGCCAGGGCTAGCGGGCGGCATAGGCGAACGGCCATTGTTGTTATTGTTGCCCATTGATGCTGCACTCATCGATTGCGTCATGGCAATAAAAGGATCTCCACTTGCCACACTGCCACTGCCTGTGGCGGTAAAAGGGTCGTGAATACGGTGTGGGTCGCTGTTGCCGTATCCTGGGTCTTTCAGACCGCTCAATTCATGATCCAAGTCGTCCGCTAAGATCAGCCACAGGAGGTGAGCAGCATGCCGCCGCAGCCGCCGACAAGCATGAGGTCGCAAGGCGAGGCGCCGCAGCACTCCTTCTAGGCCTCCATGCACCTTGAATGTATGAATAATTTGATCCACGAATTCAAAAAGAAGTGAGAACAAATGCATCGAAAGTCGATTGTATCGATTGAAGCTTTGAACGCGAACAAGAAAACAAAAGTACAGTATTGTATAGGCCGAACAACGAAGTGAATGGGTATTATTTCTCACCGCTGGATCTTTCGGCAAGCTTTCACCAAGATTCTCCATGAAGTCACCGCCGCCCGTACCCGTGCCACTCAACGGCTCGCTGCTTTGAGTGCGGTTGGTGTTGCTGTTGGCCGCCGCCCTCGCTTGGTTCTTGGCGTTTAGCTTCGCTTCCCCCTGTGCCTTCAGCGTGGCCAAATCCGTATTCAAACTACGCTTGGCGACGTCGATGTCTCTGCCTTGCCGCAGGGACGCCAGGGAGGGGGCATGGAAGTACGCAAACACTAAGAGCAGCGACAAGACGTTGCCTACGAGGCGCTGTTTCGACAGAGAGCCGCCATCTTGATCAACTTCATCTAGGAGGCTTTCTGCGAATGGCATCTCCGAGGCGCTATCCTCGTCCATCATGAAACCGGACTCCTCATCGTCGTCTTCGCTCTCGCTTCCTTCCGAACCTGACCCACTGCCGCTGCTGCTCCCGCTGAAACTAGAGCTCCGGCTGCTGCCGCTACTCGAAGAAGAGATGTCGTCGTCGTCGTCTTCGCTGTCGTCTTCATCGATGGAAGTTTTCTTCACTACTTCAACGTAATCGTCGTATTGCCCGCTGTACATGCCCTAATACAGAGAAAAAATAGGTTTAAAAAAGGTAAAATCGATCGAATCGAACATCGACACAGAAAGTCAAACACTGCTTCAAAGATGGTCAGACAGAACAAGAACCAAAAAGTGGACGAAAGATGCACCGAAAAATACAACAATAAGAGCCAATCTACCTCTTTGTCACCAAACGCAATGTCTGCATAGGTCAACAGTGTGTCTACTAGAGCTGGTCGCACAAACGCAGCGTCTGCCTCCCGCAACCTCGAGTCCATCATGAGGGCATGCAAGGCCGCTAGGGCCCAGCACCTGAGAGCGAGACAAGACAGCAAAAAAAGTATGAGAGCAGAATGCAAGAAAGTTAAAAAACTTCGAGAATCACATGAATTATCATCGACGCAAAAGCAGTTGCAGAGCCATGTAATACACAGCGGTATCCTACACGAATGTAGTATACCTCAAATCATCGTCGGGCGAGCTTCGCACGCAGTCGAGGAGCCTGGGCACTACAGGGGGCATCGCGTGAGCCGCCTCAGCGTCTGAAAGCTCCTTGCCACTGCCTCCGGACTCTTGTGCGGCCGCAGCCGCCACCTTTTGTGCTTCTTGGTGAGCTGCAACGTCACGGGCACGAGCGCGGGCGGCGCGAGCTTCTAAGAGGAGGGTGGCTAAGCCTTCGCGAGTGGCGTCATTACTGAGGAAACGCAGAAGAGGAAGGATGAACAGATTATGAAATGCACAAAAATACAATAAGGAAACGAAGACGTGGATGGAAGAACAGCATGTGAAAAAGACTTTTACTCAGAGAGATGCTTCCGCAAACAAATAAGAGAAAGGTCTTCTCCGTATTCTATTTATCCTCTGTCCCTCACCGGCACAAAGTCCACATGCTAGCGCATCCTTGCGAGACCACGGTACGGTTGTCCGACCACAGCGCTTGCCCGACGCTAATCAACCGTTTGTTTTTCAGCTGTTCTTTGGGCTTCACCGGACTGACACCTCCGCTCACCACTCGACTGCCCACTGATGCAGTGCCCGATCGCACCGAGCTTTCGTCGTCATTGTCCTGTTGGTCCTGATTGTTGTTGTCATCGCCTCCACTCTTGGCCTTGTTGCCTTCGACACTAAACAAATGCATCCCCGCGGAAGACACTGCTTTCATCGCAGCCGATCGCCGCGCAGCCTCCCTTTCCGATCTGCCAAGGGCTACTAGAGCAGAAGCCGCAGCACCCGTGGCCGCCCAAACTTCAAGCATCGCTAAACTGGGCCCTTTTGCTCCCCCAAAGGGGGAATTGCCGTCATTTTTGCGCACCACGCTCATGGACGCCCGCTTCCACGTCGAAGATTTGGGCGTAGTCAGAACTTTCGGCGAATCTTCTTGCACGGAGCCGAACCCACCATAATTGTTTGAGTTTTGGCCCGGGGGAGCACCTAGAGCGCTTGGAGTCATGGACCCTGAGTCGTTCGCGAGCGCCTCTTTGGCCGCTACCAGCCGTCGTGTGCTTTCTTCCACCTTGTTTTGCATTCGTCAGTCAAACAGTGCATGCATGCATGCATGCAAAAAAAACAAAAAGATATTTTACATACATGAGAGTAATTTTGTATGATCACTAGATAGGTAATGTTCATGTTCTTCACTCACACAAAGCCTAGCACAGTCAGTAAATAGAAAGAAGCACAGAACACAAGGGCTCAGAAGATAGGTAGATAGGTCTTTGCGTCACCTTTTTACGAGCCTCGTCGTGCAATTCCGTGCCTTCCCGATGGTAGACACCCAGCACAGCTCGCAAGGCCCCCAATCTTTCCACCGCAAGCTTTTCGTTCACGAGAGAGGCTACTGCGGCGCGGCCCGCCTATAGCACATGTACGAGAAGAAAAGAGGAGGAGAGAAACAAGGTCATGCCATGAGGGAAGCCCTTGTGTCAACAAGAAAAAGAAGAAGTACCGCTATGGACGAAGGAAAAAAACCACTGCAGCTTCGATAGATCTGTACAAATATTGTATACTCTGATGTAGCATCTTCAAACCAACCTGCCAAGTCGCCAGAGCCTGCGCGGCGCGTTGGGCTTTGGTCTCGGCAGCGGCTGCCTCGACATCGGCCTGATTGGCCAATAACACTAAACCCTCTGCGCCGGGTAAGCCTGCTCCAAGGGCTTCATCCGCGGCATGCCGCGCCGACACCGCCGCCAGTTGCAACTCCTCGGCCAATTCCGCCGTTTCCTCGGCCAGATCTTCCGGCGTCAAATGCACGGCATTTTTTCTGTTTCCACCACCGCTGCTGCTAGCCGCTGCGCCGCCACCACCGCGACCACCACCACCATCTCCACCTTTGTTGTTGTTGACCACGGGCGTCAAGACGGATATCGCCGTCACCGCAACTTCTCGCACGCGGCCACTCCGGCCGGGCAGACTCACCTTAAGCTCAGCGAGTTGCATTAAGCGATCGAGCCCTTCTACCCCCAGCACGGCCGCTGCATCCGCAGGCGCCGCTGTGGCTGCGAGCCCAATGCACCCCACAGCACAGCGCACTTCACACTCGGGCCAGATGCCCCCGCCGTAGCCATAACTCGACGAAGAGGAAGAGGCAGCTGCGCTGCCACCACCAGTGCTGCTAGCCCTCCCACCACCGGTAGCAGCTGAAGCACCAGCAGCACCAGCGGAAGGCTCCCATTCGAACAGCTGCACGAGCAAGGACATGAGCGGCGCTTCTGCGGGTACTACATTCGGGTCGTCTTCTTGCGGCCACAAGTCTTCGCGCAAATTTACAGGGGGTTTCAGTTGCTGTGGAGCCCCGCGCACCGCCCGCTCGAGCCAAGTGGAAAAATGCACCTATGTAAATTTACGGGTCAAATGATACAGGTATGTAATCATGGTGAGGACTTGACCAAAGAAACCAGAAGAAATAGAAGGAATGTTAAACTTTATATTATCTACGACATCAAAAGAACCTGAATTGCGAAAGGAACTTTAGTTTGACTTTGTACCTCAAGCAGCGTACTGGGATCAATTTTTAAGGATTCATACGCGTGGCGGTGGGCTTCTGGCGAATGCGCTGACCCAGACGGCACTTCTGATTGTGACTTCTCTACTGGCGAGTGTGTGCGGTGGCCTATCAGGTAATAACAATAACAACAGCAATAGGAGAAGCAACAGGAACAGCAACGAATGACTTGAGGGGTGTTTTAATCAGTGCAGGCTTCGCGACAGGTTCAAGACACAAGCTCGACATGACGGCTGATGCAAATGGGCAACTCGACAAAAGAGGGATACAAATTCACAGAGTAGTTACTTGAACGGCTACTTACGATGATGATGATGATGGTGATGATGATGATGATGGTGGTGCTTGCTGTCGTGACCGCCGGTGCGGCGCGCGTTCCGACGAGCCGCCATCTCGCCTAAACTCGGCTTGTTGTGCAGTAGGGCATACAGCAGGCCGTGCAGCGCCACAAAAGCATGGTCCAGCGCGTCAGCAGCACCGTAGCCGTCGGGGCCTCGCAAAGCCTCTACCAACTCGTCGCTCTTGCCACTACCACTGCTGATGCTGCTGCTGCTGCCGTTGTGGCTGCGTTGTTTTGGTGGAGGCGACGCGAGCAATTCTGACGCGCGCCGCGGCCCAGTGCGCCCATTTCTAGGCCCGTTATTGTTACTACTACCGCTACTGCTGCTAGTGCCGTTGTTGGTGGCTGCCTTCGAGGAGTCTCCACCTTCAAGATCGTTCTCGTTCGTAGCGTCGTTGCCTGCGCGGCGCTGTGCTTGCTTGACCAGAATAAACCGCAAAAGGGGGGAAAGGCAGGCCGCGCAGTCGACTCGCGCAGCCTGAGCGCGGTCTTTTGGGTGCGCCACACATGCAGCCAGCAGAGTCGCTCCGCAGAGGCCTAAGCCCGCGTCCCGAGACCACAGGAGCCTGGCTAAGCCTGGCAGCAGACCGAAGTCACTGCTTACGGAGTGGCGCAGCCACGGCTCTCGCGCCAACAAGAAACATGCCAGCCGCGCCGCTAAACCTCGGAGCGCTCGGCCGGCTGCTCCGACAGCACCGCCGCCACCACTAGTAGTCAGCGATAAGCCAGCAGCTGCAGGTGACACACCTTTTTCGGTGCTTTTTGCGGATCCAGGACTCAAGGGCGATGCAGGCTCTGCTGCTGCTACATCTCGAGGTGAAGGGTGAGCGCCTCCGTGCACTACAATGTGCAGCGCTGCGGCAAGCACGGCTGCCCCGTGACGCTTTCTGGACGGACAAGCGCCACTGCTAGCGCTGTTGCTACCATTAACGCCTGCACCTCGGCTTCTGCCGTCGAAACTGTTGCCACTGCTGCCGGAGTCGCCTCTGAAGCTGCCGCTGCCGCTGCCTCGGTCCATCGGGTCATTATTGTAGTTACTACTGCCGCTGTTGTTGCTTTGAAACTGGCACCACACAGCACCGAGCAGGGCAAAAGTGCACGCGTCCAAGGCTTGCAGAGGTACGTCGTCCCATTGCCCGTGGACCGCTCGGTCTACATGGAAGGTTAAACCTGGCGGATCGGAGTGCGCTGACGTTGACGGGGCAGCAGCAGCAGCAGCAGCAGCAGCAGGAGCCGGTGCAGTTGGCGGTGGCGTTGGCGAAGCAGCACCTACTCCCGAAGGAGAAGAAGGAGACGCTGCTGCTGCTGTAGCCGTTGCTGCCGCTGCCGCGCCACTGCTGGCACTCCCGTCGGCCTGCACTTTTCGGCGGTGTTGTTCTGCCTGAGAGATCGCCCACGCAGCGTGGTGAGTGCCATGGTCCGACTTCAGCTGCCTTGCTCGGAGCGCCCCTACACAGCGCATGAGCGCAGTCACCAAGCTCCCTGTCGCCAGCGCTTCCCCTGCATGGGCTACCAACGGATCTTCGCCGAGTCCAAGCATGGTTGGCTCCAGCCGAGCCGCCATAATCTGGCGCGTCACGGCCTTGGCAACTTCTTGACTACCAACCCCTGCCCGGAAACTCTCCCGCGCTGACCGAGGCGCAATCAGCGACACCGCAAAGATATCATATTCGGGCGGCCACCCCCCAGGAGACGTGCCAGGTTTCGCGGCTTCTCCTCGGCAACGCTCGGCAGCGTACTCCGGCGAGTGCTGGCTCAAATGCCAATGCAAGTGCGCGCCGCAGGCCACCGTCAAGCACTCGCACCACGCCGCCTCGTTGCGCAGAGCTAACACTTCTGCGTCTTCGCTGATAGGCGCAGAAGCCGCGGCGGAAGCAGCTGCGAGCCCGGCGGCGTAGGCGTCTGCTGCGGCTGCAGGGTCGAGATCAGCAGCGGGGTCGTCCCGTACAGCCGCTGTCATTTTCGCCCTGGCC
>Ga0307959_1000755_pt1 | contig 15742 bp, 19 predicted proteins | sample OrgLakmetagen494_FD_201813 | JGI IMG/M metagenome (GOLD analysis project Ga0307959, IMG submission 201813) | Saline water microbial communities from Organic Lake, Antarctica - #494 | ecosystem: Environmental > Aquatic > Non-marine Saline and Alkaline > Saline | place: Antarctica: Organic Lake...
CGATAGCAAAAGCTGGATGCACAACAAATCCTGATTTGTGAACTTCGCTAATATCTCGCTTGTACTTACCGTTGAAAAGTTTGGAAATGCGTACATAGAACTTAGGAATCTCAACCATTACCTGACCATCAGTACCTGTTAAGTCAGATGCAGTACCATCTGCTTTTAAGTTGCTGTCGTTGGGATCTAGGTAGTAGACTACGCTGCCATCGTCTGCCACCACACACCGCCGCATACGCTCATGTACAGGGGTTACACCACTGGTCATACTATCCCGACTATAATCATCGCTGACAGGGTCCCAAACCATGTTTGCACTAAGTCGAGATTCAAAAAGACTGTCTGCTTCTGTTTGGCTGTATGAGGTTACGTTTCTAACGGCACCTAACCCTATAAGGCTTGCGTTGAGGTTTGTTTTTTCCACGTACTGAGTGTGCGGGTCAGCATCTGAAACGTGGTCTGATACGGCAGTGTCAGCAGCGCTCTCACTGATTGCTGCTGCATTACCTGCTGGCTCAAATGCATCAGTATCTTCAAACGCAGCAGTGCCTAGATTATTTTGTGTACCTTCAAGACCTTCCACATCACTGATGACATTTTTCAGTTCTTGAAAGTTACCATCGACTTCGCCTTGTAATAGTGGTGAAGTCTTGTCTGATCTTTTTACTATGTTATTGCTATCAGCTGTTGCCATTTTTATTACCTATCTTATTTAAAAGATCACTTTTCATTACTGTGGTCCTGCATATCCGGTCTCGAAATATTGAACACCACCATCTGTCTCTTCTGTATACTCTTGAGGAATGTACAGATAGTAGTCTTGTAAATAATGTTTCGTTAGCCAACCTTTAATATCATCTAAATCAAAAGGTTGCTTTAATGAAAAGTACTCTGAGCTTAAATCTTGAAGTACATATCCTTGATCATCGAACGTAAAGTTTCTTTTTCTTGTATCATCAAATAAATCATATTTATTACTTAAAACATAGTCATCTACATTTAATATGATTCCATCCACCATATAGATAGACTCAACACCTTGAGCCATGTCATTATCAAATCTAAATATGTTTTCATTAACGTATGTATTGTAGTTTAGCTCAGGCTTATCATCAAAGTGATATAGCTTGTAAAGTCTTTCAGACAGCCCACCTTTCAGTCTATCAAAGAATGAATAGTTGGCACCAAGAGAATAAATTGGTTGTTCTTCTATCTGATAGTTCAAGAAGTTTTGAATCTCTGATTTCAATGCAATCAATATTTCAATAAGATTGATGATCTTAATATTACCAAACATTTGAAAGCCAGCAGGATGTAGTGCTTCTTGAACAACTGTGTTATAACTATCAAGGTCTTGGAATGTTTTAATCACATATGAATATTCTTGATAATAGAAACCATCTTGAAGATACATATTCGAAGATAGATGACCTCTATTTGTATCATAGTAACCAAGCACTGGGCTAACCAATCCAGAGATAACAGTTCCAGAAAATGAACTACCACCAACAGAATCTATTGCGATAGAACGATCTTCACTAATTCCAATAGGAACTTCAAGAATAGAAAATTCAATTATTGACCTATCATTAGTTGATACTTCATCAATTATGATATATCCAGGAAATGATGGAATCTGAATCTGAATCGTATCACCTGCAGAAATATCACTATCTGTAATCGTACGACCATCATAATCATAAGTCGTAGTAGAACTTCCATTAATCGTATATGAAATGATCTCTTCTTTTTTGAACTGAGTTGTAACTCGAGTATCAAATGATCCGCTTTCATCTGCATCACGTGTAATTGTATACGGAGCACTTGCTAGATCAATTCGTGTTCCTGCTTTATAGTTTGTTCCAGCATTACTTATATCAAAACTTGAAATAGAATCAACAAGCCATTCTTTATTTCCTGATTCTGATTCAATTTGAAACTCTTTGTCAAAAGTACCTTCAATATTAGTGGCAGTCAATTCAATTAGATTGTAACGACCACTATATAGATTACGAGCATTCTCTACATCAGCACGTGCATATTCAAATATACCAGGAAAGACTTCTTTCTCTTGTGTAATACGAGAGAAGTTGAATCCTTTTACATTACCATTTGAGTTCGTAACGATAAGCTTACTTTGATCTGTAATCCATGTGCCGTCTGATGTACGAAGAATATTATCCTTTGGAAGATAAAACTCGGTATCATTCTCATCAAACAGAACACTAAATAGAAACTTATATGAATAACGTGAGCCACGAGCTAAGTTAAAGTTCTTTGAGAATTTGATGAATAACTCTTTATCAAGTAACACATCTTCAGGAATACCTGTAAGATATTCCTTCTTCATGAATTCTACATATTCATCAAGGCTTTTCTGAAAGTCAAGATAAGACATGTGGTTCTTAATACGAGAATAAGGATTCTCCTCTTGATTAAGCCACTCATAATACGCCTCAATAAACTCAAAGAACTTTGGATAGTTCTCGAGAATATGAGACGGTATTTGCGATTTTAATGTGTCTGTTGTTAACTTCATCCAGTGAACAATCTCAATTTAGAGTAAGTTGTTTCATCTATCTCAATATATTTATTGTTGTAAACATATATGTTTGAATCTTTTGGTTTGGCATACATAATGAATGTTTTCGCATCTTGAGTCATGTTCAGAGTGAAATCAACCTCACCTTTGCTATAATCTACCGTACCAATTGTTTGTGACTGTTGAGCTCCCGATAGAGTGTAGTAGAGAACCACGTTACCAGATTCATCGTCTTTAATTACATAATCTGTTCCACCAAGAGCTGCACTAATATTTTCAATTAGCAATGAGCCTTCAACAATCGGATTCTTAAAATTGTAGTTATAGATTGGATCAGGAAATGTTAGCTTGTCCAATTCTTTCTTTAGTGTTACATCAAGATACAGACTTTCAATACCAGCGATATTCATAATGTCATCGATGAATCTTGAACGATTGAAATACTTATCAAAGTTCTTTAGGCGATTATTATTGAATGAATCAACGACCGATTGAATATCTGTCTGAAGTTGATTAAACGTCTTTGATGTCTTTGTTTTATCTAATGCGTATTGAATATTCAGATCAAGTTCTAATTTATCAGAATTTGAAATTTCTGATGTAACACTTCCAATACTAAAATCTTCTAGATATGATATGATCTCATTCTTAACAGCAGTTGTAAGATCTTCACCTTGATCAGATATGACACTAATGAATACAGAACCAAAGACAGGAGGATCATTCTTTTCACCACCCCACACTTTGATTGATCTAACAAAAGGAAACTCTTTTTTGATCAGAACACTATAGTCAGATTCACTAACTGCTCGATCTTGTGCTTGATATGACTTAGGAGCAAGGAATCGAATATCTTCAATGTTTTCTTGATCGTCTCCACCGTATCCTTTCTTAATAGTCGTAGCTTGAATATTAGAGAATCCACCAATCAATGAACCTGCAATAAACGTGGTTGCACCATTCGCATGTGTGTCTTCGGTATTGACATACTTCAAACTAATTGCTGAACCATCTGCTGGTTCTCTACTAATAACATTCTTACCAAAGTCTACTTCATATATTCCTCTGAAGTTTTCAGACAAGAAGTAGTAATCATCACCAAGATTGATATTTGAAATAGTTGTTGCATAATCAAATACATAATTCAGACCACTTTCAATACTTGATACTGTAAGTGTAGAAGTATCTACATTTTGATTAGGAATAACGATTGCGGTATTAGTAGTATGTGAAAATGAGTTAGCGATTAACTGACCCTGAAAGATTTCAACTCCGTCCACAACGTAATCATTATTTCCATCAAGAGTCATTGTATATGAATCTTTCGTAATGAACTGATATGATTGACCAGCAACATTAGAAAGAAACACGGTATTTGATGGAATGCTAATATTTGTCTCAAGATTAGACTTATCAGCTGGTATTACTTTTACATCAATGACTGCACGTGTTGCTGTACGTGATCGTGGAGTATATGAAAGCTTTTGTGCATGTGATACAACGTTGTTACGAAGCTGTGCTGATGCAATGAATGATTCGTTTGCAAGCATATTAGCAAGAAAAGAATCATAATGAGTATTTCTTACAAGAAGATCAACAATAGTGTTAAGAGTTGAACCTTCAAAGTTAAAGTCATCAAATTTACCAGTAGACTCAAGAAAAACAATGAGACTCTGTTTTAAATCTTCGTGATCAAATGACGTTACATTTAGTTCTTGTTTCATTTATCTTAACCGTCTTATTGGAATTACAACTGATCGTACTTCTGGATTGTTGAAGATGTTAAAGTAAAGCTCAACATTAATGACATTGCTTTCTTCTTGTTCAACAATGATCTGTACTATTTCTACATTAGGCTCAAAGTTTCTTAAAACTTGAATGATATTGTCTTTCATTGTCTGAGCTGTAAGAGGAGTGAACTGTTCAAATAGATTATCAGTAATGTTTGATCCAGTCTCTACATTGAATCCTCTTTCATAATAGTTTGTTAGAATAAGATTCTTCATAGACTGTTCAACCGAATGTCGTCCAGACTTAACTGACAGATCACCAGTTAATGGATGCGGTATGAAATTTAAGTCTATGTCGTTTCTCATATTTCTATTTATAACTCTTATTATAGTACTTTTTCGATAAACGGAGTTGGAACTGGCCCAGCGCCTGTTGGAATAATTTCAATGACTGTCCATGTGATTGTTGGTAGAGCAATTGCTTCTATGTTATCAATCAAAGTCTTCATAAGTGGTAATTGATATTCTGATGTTAATGATGCGGTGATTGCTGAAGCAAATGCTGATACTTGGGATGCTGCATCATTAGATACCGACTGAACAGCTATACCACCATGAGCAGGAATACCTGGAACGATTAGAACAGTTGCCCAATAATTTGCTAATGCTGTTGCAAAATCAATTACGGTATTTGAAAATGTTTTTAAATATGCTTCAATAATTCCAAGTTCTTGGGCACCGTGTACTGCACCTAATACTTCACCGGTTAATGAATACGTTTCATAAGCAGAAGCAAATGAATTTGGGAAATCGCCAATAGATGGTTTCACGACACCAGGAGCTGTCGTAATAGTAAGCCCACTAGCATCTATTGACATGTAAGCATTCATATCATCAATGAATGTTGTTGAAAATAATATTGGTTGTAATGCCATTATTGATTCGTATTCTTTTTAGAGTAAACGGCTCCACCTTTAGCACCAGTGCCAGGTTGAAAAGGACCTGAAGTACCAGTTGCAGCAGGTGAAGTTGGAAATCCTAAATTACCAATGTGATTATGTGTATTAAGCCAAGGCACGAGTTCTGATGTAATCCAAGTAGCAAGTTTATCACCAAGTACAGATGGCTCAATATCTGAATCTTCACCAAGTTGAATTTCAGGAGCTCTCAATGTTGACTTACCCTGAACATCAATTGTATTTGTGCCATCAATCTTAACATCATTATTACCTTTGATGTAAAGATCGTTCTTACCACCTATAAAGCCAGATGCATCTCCCTCAATACAGAAATAACCATCTCCTGCAATGATAGTGTATTCATCTTTGACGATCTTAATTACTTTTGATCCGTCTGGATGTATTTCTTCAAATGTACCCGACTTATGATATCTGTGTAACCTTTCAGCTCCTTCAGTATCATCTACTTCATTAATATGTCCTGACTCTGATTCATGAACATGATTCTTTTGATACTCGGCGGCGTATGGTGTCTCTGGTTCACTCCATGTTCCAGCCGTTGTTTCCACGTCAGTTCGAACATTGTCTCTTTTAGACTGCACGATAGTCTCTTCAATGTTAGCATTACGAGCTAATCTGTTGACGTCTGATTCATTGATAAGAATTGGATAGATTCCAGAAGGATCATTGAATCCTTGATCCGCTAATGCTTCTGATGTTGGCTTTCCTGTAATTGAACCAACAACAATACCTTCTTGTAGCTCTTCGCCCATGAAGTATCCAAAGACAGTCGATCCAGTTACATATCCAGTTGGGCTTTGACCAATGCCTGATGTTCCAGCTGAGTTAGGAGTGATGCAAGAAAACCACTTCAATGTATCAGATGGAATGAACGATTTGTTTTCAGTGTGAAATCCGTAACAACGAACTCTTACTCTACCGAGTTGTTCAGGATCATTGACATCTTCTATTACACCGAAGAATGGAAAGAATTGATCTAGTTTAATCATACTGTCTCGTAAGAATCTTTTTGAATCATAAGGGTCTGCATGTATTTATCACTGAGTAGCTGATGATGAACATACGTTATCAAATACTTGCCGCTTGATGTTTGTGGTGTCTGTTCTTGATCTTTATTCCACACAGGAAGATTTGCAATGCATGTAACACCTGCTCGTATAGATGAATCACCGAAGACAGAAACTTCAGCTCTCATAGTTGATATTTCAATGCGTTGCATTTTCTGTTTGGTTTTCTGATCTAACGAAATCGGGCTATTGCTCGTATTAACAATAGAGCCTTTTGATTCATACGATGTTTCAAGCTCTTTCTTATACGGAGATTCACCTAAGCTCTTTGCTCGATTATAGAACTTTGCTTTGTCATATTCAGTTTTGCTTAACGATTTTGAAAACAGGTCAAAGCGATAAGATGTAACACCGTGTTGCCCTTCCATGATTCGATCAAGATACGAATTTTCGTCTAGAATTTTTACATCCTGAAATGTATTAGCTGATTCTTCAGCTCTTTGATCAACATTATCAAACATACCACGATTTCTTGACTTGTATTCGATCACAGGTTCTTGAGCATACAAAGACTGAAGCGGTTTATAATTGAATTGCAGGTTGTCTTCGTAAAAGTAATATCCAACATCATTAGTCTTGCTGTATGATTCTTTAGAAAGGATCGAGATGGCTTGTAATGGATTGAACCATCCAAAGACATATGTATAAACAACAGAAGTATCAACAACCTCTAGCATCTTCTCAGAGGCTTTAATGCGATTGAATATTTTCTTAACAATTTCAGACTGCGTATCTTCGTAAGATCTCTGAACAACCATTTTTTCTGAATTGATTGCTTCAGTTGAAATAAAGTGTATTGTGTAACCAGATGCATGTTCTGTAACACGATGTTTTTCACTGATCTTATACACAGTACCTGTATACTCTACAGGATTACCATCGTTACCTGCTGTATTAAAAACGAGTGTGATCTTTTCTTCACCATAAAGTGGAAGAACATCTTGCAAGTTGAATGAATCAATGATAGCAATTGATCCAGACATTGCTTGTTCAAACACAGACTCGTACAGATCAACTTGTACAAAAGCATTGACAAGATCAATCTGTTTTTCATCGTCAGTCTGATCTTTGTACTTCAATGTCATTTCAACAATTGCGTACTGACCGTTCGCTGTATATTTGCTCATTGAGAAATAAGCCTATTATGTTCTCGAATTAATTGACTAACTGCTTCAGGAGCTGGTACTTTGATTTTACGCTTCTTATCATTTTCATCTACTTCATATTCAAAATTAGTCACTGTAAGTTTATCGTATTCTGGCCAATCGGAATCTACGATTGCTCCTGATGCAATTGATTCATAATGATGTACACCGTTTCTATCATCGTAGATTCGAGCAATATATGTTTCTAATGAAGAGTAGTCCAAAGGCCAGTCTTCACTAATATCATAGACGTTATTAAAAAGCATAATGATCCAATATAGATCGCTATCATTATATATTCGGTCAGCCAAGACGATAGGGGATTCACCATCTTCAATTTCATGATCAATGTAAAGAGCTTCATTGCTTGTAACACTTTGTAAAAAGCCAGTACGACGAGTAATATCCATACTATCAAGAGTTCTACCAACAATTTCGTATCCCCTTACAACCGGAAATCTTTTAAAATACGGCATTCATTAGTATCCTTGTTCGTGACGTTCTTTTGTAAGTGCTTCAAGCTCTGTAAACTCAACAGTGATTTCAGTTGCAAAAGGAGAGCCATCTTCATGAGATGCATACTGACCTTCAGGGCTATAGTTGACTGTAAAGTTTGTAAGAGCACATGTTGAGATTTTGAAAAGCCAAGGATTCGGTCCCTGACGATTCAAAAACTGTATGTCAAACTCAGATGGAAATAACATATAGTTTGTTTGATTGCCGTACTTGAATTCCGGAGCTCGATTAAACTTAAATTCATCTACAATATTTTTGACTGCTCGCTGTTCTTTTTCATTCTGTGGAATCATTTTAAATGTAAAGGAGAACGTACGATTCTGAACACCGTTGAACATTACTTCAGTGTATGGATTTACTAAAGTAGATGATGCCGTCTTACGAAGTGTTTCAAAGTTGAGCGGTGAGATTGCTTGAACAGCGGATGCTGCAGTACGAATACCAGATTCTTTAAGAGTACGTTTAACAACATCCCATGCTTTTGATGCATCATCCCATGATTCAATTCCTGCTAATCCAGAACCAGCTTCTACTGTTGAACCAAGAACACCTAAATCCTCTTGACTCCAATCTGACTGATATGAAGTAGTAACATTAGGTGGCATGAACAAATCAATCTTAGTTGTTGTTCTTACATAATTACCTGAGAATCTTCTAGCCAAACTTCCACGAGCTGACGCACTACGATATGTAGAAGTTTGAGTATCTCCTGTTTCTGGATCAATTGCTTTTTTGTAATCACCATTAGCAATGTAACTGGAACCAGATGGAAGATTGATACTAAAACGAATGATGTTCGCTGTACCTTCACTATCAAGATTCTCAGGAAACTTAAGAAGATTTTGAGTTCTTTTACTTCCTGAAAGTGTCTGTTGTAATCTTTGTGCTTTAGTAATCATTTATATCACACTTTTATAGTTGTTCTGTCTACTTATTTATTAGAAGATATGTTTCTCTGTCATGATCATAAAGTTCCAACCTTTCTTTTCACAATACTTTCGAGCAGCTTCCCACTTTTTTATGTTAATATCAAAAGTCATTGCTTCTTGCAAAAATCTTGACTTCTTTTTGCCTTTTGATTTGGGTGGAACTGTCTGGGCTTCTGGTTTAACTTCAATTAATGTAACAACCTTTTCACCATTCTTGTCTTTTGTTACAATTAGAAAATCAATAAAATATCTATGGTATTTAGTATCCTTTGGAGAAATGTATGGAATAATGACACCTTCAGAATTCCAACCATAAACATATGAAGCAGTATCAAAATGATTCATACATTTCAGTTCCCAAGAAGAACGATATTCAATATTATTTACATCACCAATATATTTTTTAGTATTCTTAGGTTTAAATTTTCCTTGATAATATTTTCTAGCCATTTTAGAAATTCTTATATTAATTGAATAACATAATTTATTCTAATAATTTCCCGCCCGCGACAACCCCTATTGTATACTATCTAGATCTATCTGTTATCATAATTAAGAAAGAATGTTTTAACTTATTAAAATTTACTTTAAAAAGAAAAATTGATAAATTTGATTGGACTATTAATTATTAAAGGATATTAGATAATGAGTGATGTAGGTTATAGTACTTTTTCTGTATTTGTTAAAGTTAAAAATGTTGTAGTTCTTAATTCTCCATGGTGGAGATTTTGGAATCGTAGTAAAGATATCCATAGTCAATATCGTTGGAAAAGAGTTGTTCTTACTCTTCAGAATAACGATATGAATAAGTTTCTTTGCATTCAGAACAAAGTTTTATATTCATTCTTTAATGATAATCAAGAGTTTATGGAATCACTTAGTGTCAATGAAGAAAAAAAAGGTGTTCATCTATTTGGTGCTCAATTAGAAGAAGACACAGCACCAACCACTTATTTGTCAGCAACAGGAAAAAGTTAAAAATGAACAGTGATCGAATTTATCTAAATATGTGTAATGAACTTGCTAAATTTAGTAAGTGCCAATATACAAATGTTGCTTGTATGATGGTCAATGAAAATGGAAGAATCGTTGCATCAGGAGTCAATGGAACAACATCAGGGTCTGAAAACTGTTGTGACCTGAAATTTGATTCAAGAGACGAGCATGTTAAGTTTGCAGATGAAGAAGAAATTCATGCAGAGATGAATGCAATTCTTGATCTTGCTCGATCTGGTTATTCTCCAACTGAACTTTCTATCTATACAAACATTAGTCCGTGTCCTAATTGTTTAAAGCATCTGCTTGGATTGATAAATACAAAAGGTCACAAGCTGACTATCAATAAAATTATATTCTTAGAACAGTATCATCGAACTACTGATCTTGATATAATTAAAATGAAGAATCGTGCTATTAAGCATGGTGTTTATCTAAAGTCGATTAAAGAGGTAGTAGAAGAACGTGAGCTATAATCGCAGACAACAAGATTCCAAGCGATCTAATTTTGTTGCAAAGCATGATTTCAATCATGGCGGGTTTCATGGAAAACCAAAGAAGTCAATTCGAAGAAACGAGAAGGCTGATCTATCTAAGATTGATCTTTATGACACAGAGTATTGGGAAGAAGTTCAAAATGAACTAGGGCATGAAAGGTGAATTATGGGCAATGTAATTGTTAATATGGGTTTGTTACTTTTAGGATTAGCAATAATCTTAGTTCCTTTGGGAGCTGCATATTATTCAGATATAAATCAACAATTGTCGGATATTCTTTATTTTGCTACTGTTATGGGATATACAGTATTCATTCTGAATTCTATTGCGTACTTTGGTGGTTGTATAAAATGTCATAACAGTATTGCTAAAGCTGTAGTTGCTGAAATAAAAGCAAGTAAGAATTATGTAAGTTACATTTTTCCACTTCTTATTGTAGCAGTTGCTCTGTATATAGCGATTCAACATGGAATGTTTATTTTGCCTATTCTTATGATTCTTCCACTATTGATTAATAAAATATCTAGTACAATTCTTTATTTAAAATCAAGGAAAACTTAATGCCTATTTTAGTCAGATCAAACAAAACATTACCAGAACTTTTTGATCGAGTTCGAGAATGTAACACAAATGAAGAAAAGATCGACGTGCTTACTAAATATAAAAGTAGGCAGATGCGTTGGTTTGTGAATGCTACGTACAACTTTGATTTCAGTGATTTTAAAATTCCTGAGTACACTCCTAATCCAAAAAATCGTCCTCAAGAAATCTGCTATCTCAGTTTGAACAAAGCAGTTAATCGAATTGAGTGTGCGATCAATTTTCATAAGCTTGGAAATGACAAGCGTTATAACGATCTAATGACTATTGTTCTAGAGAATGTTTCTTACAGAGAAGCAAAGCTCATTGAAGACCTATTCACAAACAAAAAGATTGAGGGCATCTCCAAAACTGTATGGAAGAAGATGTATCCTGAGTTTTTTCGTAGCCAAGAAGAAATTCAAACAACTCAAATTGGGAATTAAGAACGCATATGCCCGTCTATTCATATAAGTGTCGCAAATGTGAAAATGAATTCAATGGTGTTTATCTAATAGATGATAGAAAGATTCCCGAGGAGAATCCATGCCCAGAATGTTCTGCTATGGAAGTCTATCAAAAGATCGGTACTCCTGTGATCGGATATAGCATTGCTCCAAACATGAGAACATCTGATAACTTTAACAGTAGGCTTAAAGAGATTAAAGCAAAATCTGGTTCAGGAAATACGGTAAGTGACTCTATTCGACATTAGGATAAAAGATAAAAGATGGATTGGAACAAACTCTGCAAAACCAATAATAAGAAAGATAATTACAAGTACATAGCAGAAAGATACAATTCAATTCTAAATAGATACTGGGAGCTATCTAAAAATGAACCTGAGTCTGTTAAGTCAATGTTTCTTGCTTCATGCGATAGAGATAGATCAATAAGAGTTATCTTTATGGAATACATTGCTCATATACGTCAAGATGAAGAAGATCAACATCATCCTATAATGTGTAACGAGATTCTTCGATTTATCTGTAGAGTTCGATGCGAGTTTGAACAAGCAGTGATAGAGTAAAGTCGGATTTGTATAAATACTTAGGAAGGTAGACCTCACGACTGCCTTCCTAACAAAATCCGACAAAGGACTCACCAATGTCAAAAAACAATAGTCTTAAGCGTGAAGCTAGGAAATTTCGTGATTGTGATTTTAAACCCTCCAATGTAATCGACTACGAACGTCAGAAGTACCGTCTTCAACCTTTAAATGAATCCCAACGTCAATATATTTCAGCACTAAGTCATGATGACTTTGTTGTTGGTGCCGGCGCAGCGGGTGTTGGTAAAACGTATATTGCATCTCGTATTGCAGGTCAGCTCTATCGCGATTCCAAAAATATTAAGAGAATCATAATGACACGACCTAATGTTGAAGTTGGACAGAAGATGGGCCATCTCCCAGGGGAAATCGAAGATAAGTATGCTCCATATATAGTACCTTTTGAAAAAGGGCTTAAGGACGAACTGGGAAATAAGTATTACTCTGACTTGCATAAAGGTATAACAGCAAAGCCACTTGCGTATATGCGCGGCGAAACTTTTGATGATGCTGTTATGCTACTCGATGAAGCACAGAATACGACAGTCACTGAAATGAAAATGTTCTTAACTCGCGTTGGAACTAATTCAAGAATTTTCATTAGCGGTGATGAAGGTCAGTCTGATATTAAAGGCACAAATGGTTTACAGTGGCTTCTTCATCAAGTTCGTTCTCAAGGTCTAAACTTTGAGGTAGTTCAATTTACAAAGGATGATTGTGTACGTTCCGAGCTTTGCTTAACTCTATTAACTATGATCGAAGGAGAGAATAAAGTTCCTGTTCACTAAATGCGTTTTTCGTTAATAAACAACAAAAGGGCTCAGAGCCCTTTTGTTGTTTGTATAAATAGAATCAAACTATAGGATAACTCAAAATGTCAAAAACACTATCAAAATTTCTAGCAGAAAAAGAGAGTTTCGTTGTTACTGATATTATCAGTGAAGCAATTTCTAGTTCTGATCTAGATAGAGCTCAGAAGCTTATCTCGTCTTATCTAGAAAAGAAATTAAAAACAAAGATGGTTCGTATGCCTGGTGTTGAGGAATATGTTAACAGTCAAGATATGGGCTTTGGTATTCGTTTCTTCTTTACCAAAAAAGCCGGTCAATTCGATAGTATCCGTTTTAACTGGAAAAGAGAAAAACTTGATAGCTCATCTGTAGCGAGCGTTGATTTCTTCGCAGCTGGTAAACATAAGCACCACGCATCATTCGAACCACGTACTTCAATGGCGAAGGTTCTACCATTTATTGCAGACTTTGTAGAGAAGCCAAAGAACGGTAACGTCGAGTTCATTGCTGAAAGCCAAGATGCTTTGATTACAGAAGCATCTGGTGACGATATCGTTGATAAGATTATTGATTTAGTTAAGAGCGAAGGTGAGATAAAACTTACTAAAGGTAAGCTTTACAGTCTCATGAAAAAGAATATGCGAGATGAGAAACCATCTATTGCTCCCAAGTTGTTTGATGTTCTAGAAGAAATTGATCGTGCAACCTTTATTACAAAAAAAGGCGCTCGTGAATATATGGTTCTTGATCCAGATAATCTGATGAAGAACAAAGAGAAGATTCTTGCAGAGCTGGTTACGAATGTCAAAGTTAGTAGCGGTTCAAGCAATGAAACTTATAAGGTTGATCCTTCAGTTGAGTCAATGGCTAACGAAGATATTCGTAAGCTGACTTTCGAGCAACAGCTTGAAGACATGACAACTGGTGTTAAGCTTGTTGCGAATAACGTTAGTAACGCTGTATTCATTGGTGGACGTGGTGGTGTTGGTAAGACTCACAACGTTGAAGAAGCACTTAATGATATGGGTCTATCAGACGGTGAAGGATACTTTAAGAACGCAGGTTCTATTTCAGCATCTGGTCTGTATCGTCTGCTGTATCGTCATCGTAAAGACATCATCTTGTTCGATGACTCAGATAATGTGTTCGGTGATCAAGAAGCTCGTAACGTACTGAAAGGTGCAACCGATACCAAACCAAAGCGTAAACTGTCATGGGCTAAGAAATCATCTGACATTGTACATCCTGATGATTTCACAGATGAAATGGAAGAATCAGGTCTCGTACCATCATTCTTTGATTTTGAAGGTAAGATCATCTTTATCTCTAACCTTCCAATTGATAAGCTTGACCCGGACCGTGCACTTCGTACACGCGGCTTCCTATTCATGATTGATCCTACCGATGAAGAAGTTTATGAGTTCATGAAGAAAATTGCCCCTAAGATGCCACTTAACGACAGTCTTAGTCTTTCAGACACTCAACGAGAAGAAGTTGTACAACTACTCCAAACAAGCGGTAAGGTTTCTCCTAACCTACGTAGTCTTGTTCGTGCTCTTAACGTACGTGCAGGCTGGCCAGGTGGTTCAGGTTGGGAATCATTCGTAATCAATTACGCATAAGGTAAAAAATTTAAGAAAACTGTTTACAACTGCTCAATTCTTTGGTATAATGGATACATCAAATGGCAAAAACCATAAACCGAAAGGAACTATATTATGAAACTTATGAGAGCTTGGGCAAATCGTCTGGATCAACTGAATGGTTTTGCAAACTATCTCGACGAAAAGGGATTCCTGAATAAAGGTGAGAGCAACGAGAAAGCTACAATCTTTCGCGCATACTATCGCTTTTACAACGACGGTGATTATCCACACGGATACAAATTTCAATCACGTCAAGTTGTTCAGGAATACCTCGAGAATCGTCTTGAGAAATTCATGAAGAAAATCATCAAGAAGAATATGACTCCTGCTATTCGTACAGGTGTTCGTCGAGCTAAACTGAAAGACACTATTGATACAATTACTACATACACAACGGTCGATAGCACAAGCCCTGGAATGATTGCAGCGTTTGCTAAGAAGCTTCCAATTTCAGCAAGAAATGCAATCTCTGATCCACTTGTTGCAATGAATGTTCGATTCCGTGATCTGACTGTTATAACTAATACAGCGTGTAATGCTCATGAATGGGAAAAGAGCTATCACAATCCTGCAAATAATGTAATGTTGTACAAGCGCAAAAAAATGAAGGAAGCAGGTATCTGGGATCAAATGATGGAAGATACATTGGTTGGTGTTATCGGTGAATGCGCTAAGATTGAATTCATTCTTAAGAATCAACTTTAATATAGAAACATAAAATACAATTAATGATACAATGGCTCTCAGTAATGGGAGCCATTTTTCTATGTCAGTAAAATTTAAAACATTTCCTTGGGCAGGTGAAACTTTCGATGAATGCGAAACGATCGAAGGTAAGACTCGTCTGTATAAAACTCCGAAAGGCAATTTCCCTTCAATGACATCAATACTCTCTATCTTAGATGACGGAGGGATTGATCGTTGGCGTAAACGTGTAGGTGCTGAAGAAGCAGATCGTATTACAAATGAAGCCGCTGATCGTGGCAATGCTTTGCATGATTACAACGAGCTTTATCTACAGAACCGTCTTGAAAGATCAATGATGAAAGGACAAGCGCGTGTTCTATTCAATCGAGTAAAGAATCATCTTGACACAGTTGATCTTGTCTTAGCAACAGAAGCTCCTCTCTGGAATGAAGAATATAAATATGCAGGAAGAGTTGATGCTATTGTAATGATGAACAATCATCTGACGATTCTTGATCATAAGAATTCTCGCAGACCAATCAATCTCAATATGAGCTTCGGCCGAAAGAAACAGTTTAAGTACAT
>Ga0307959_1000782_pt1 | contig 15411 bp, 19 predicted proteins | sample OrgLakmetagen494_FD_201813 | JGI IMG/M metagenome (GOLD analysis project Ga0307959, IMG submission 201813) | Saline water microbial communities from Organic Lake, Antarctica - #494 | ecosystem: Environmental > Aquatic > Non-marine Saline and Alkaline > Saline | place: Antarctica: Organic Lake...
GGGTCGAGAAGATCGCGCAAAAAAAAGTTGGCTGGAAAAAACAGGTCGTCACACACGCGAGGTTGTGGTAGGGTGCGTTATGAGCCTGCAAAATGAGGTTCAATAATGAAAACGAGACGACGCCGCACAAGGCGTCCTAAGAGTCTTTTTTGCGAGCTACGAAAAACGGAAGAAATGAAAATAAAATACCCTCTAACAGAATGTATATGTATTGATGTCGATGGAACTCTCTTGCTCAAAGAGGAGACTCTCAATGAAACACTAGCCACATGGGCAGCAGCTAAAAAATCCGAAGGATACGAAGTGATACTTTGGTCGGCACGTGGACGAAATCACGCTGAAAATGTGGCTAAGAAATTTAATATTGAGGATAATTTTAGCTTTATCGTATCTAAACCAGGATACATCATTGATGACCTAGGCTGGAAATGGATCAGATACACGAAAATATTGAGGAAACTATTTTAAAAACCATGGCTAAAAAAGAAAACAGAATATTCGCATCAATGAAGGCAGCGGCTTCCGCGCTAGATCTGCAATACTCACGCCTACAATCTGCAAAAAGAGCTGGGTGCGATGCGTTCAAGGCTAATGGGTCTGTCAATGAAGAGAAGATTTTAGCATGGTTCAAGGAGCGGCCAGTGAAAAAGAAGGTTACCGGCAAGAAAAAAGTGGAAAAAGCCCCAGGGAAAGCGGGAGCTGGTGAAGCCTTGAAGAGATTGGAGCTTGCAGAGGTCGAGGCGCACCGCGAATACGTGGAGACATTGGCTGAGGATGCTGCAGATGACACCGAAAAAAATGGAAAGCTCAAAGCCTGGCAGACAATCGTTAGTTCCTTGCTGTCGTATGAAACCAAAGTTGAATCCAGCAAGCGCGATGCTGGGCAATTAATCCCGCAATCCGAAGTCATCGAAATGGCTAAATCTTTGATGATGTGGACGAACTCAGCGATTTCTGACGTGCTGCATAACTGCACGCCGAGGCTGGCCAGTTGCGCTACGCCGCGAGAATACGCCGCGGTTATTGATCCAGCGATGCGCGAAGCCTTACCGATTGCATTAAATTACGCTCAGCGAGCAAACAAGATGCCATCATGGCTGGCAGAAGCGGCGTTGAGATCGGCTCCATCGGATCGATCATTTGATACGATCATCCTGAAATCAATTATCAAGGCAATCAAAATTACGAAAGCAGAGCAAGTTGCTATAACTAAGATTACAAAAAAACTGAATGAGCGACCTACTTAAAAACAATCCGATAGCTAAATTTGCGGCTGATAATTACGTGCTCGGGGCTGACTCCGCAATTTCTGGAAAATACCATATTGAAAACTCGCCGTTTCATGCTGACGTTTTCAGAGCGCTTCACAATCCGCAGTACCGAGAAGTCACTTGTCGCTTTGCTTCTCAGCTAGGAAAAAACTTGATTTCTGAGATATGGACTGGTTACGTGATAGCTCACGCGCCCGGAAACATGTTAGTAAATGGTCAGACCGACGAAGATATTGAGCTGTTTGTGAGAGATCGATTATTCAAAAGGCTGGCAAATCTGGATTGCCTGACTCCAGTATGGCCATACAAAAAAGGTGATTTCCCGAAGGGCGGCGAGTTACACCTGGCGCACATGTATGTTCTGGCACTTGGCGCGAACTTGGCAAACTTGCAGGGTAAATCTGCACGATACATTTTAAATGACGAGGTCCATCTATGGAAACCTGGGATGTTGGATAATGCTAGAGACCGGTGCTCAGCCTTTTGGGACGCTAAGATGTTGAACATATCCACGGCTGGCGATGACGAAAGCGATGAGGCTCACGCATTTGAGCAAGGGTCACAAGACTCATGGCATCTAGGATGCCCAGAGTGTAAGAAGAAAGTCAGGCTCATGGGGAAATGGAGCGGCGGAAAAGAGCGCGTGATCGTGTGGGAATCTGACGATGTGACCAAACCTAAAAATAAAAAGTGGAACTGGCAGGAGCTGAGGAAGACAATAAAATTTAAATGCCCATACTGCCAAGCTGACTTTGATGACTCACTTCAAAACCGAATTGAGATGAACAGGCTCGGCGGGTACATATCTCTAAACCCAAACGCCGCGCCGGATAAAAAATCATTCCATTGCTCGCAAGTTGCCGCGCCGTGGGTGACGTGGGAAGAGCTTGTAGAGCGGTGGATCAAATCAGTCGAGCGGCTACGCACTGGTGACGTCTCTCTGCTCAAAAACTTCGTGATCAAACGACTAGCCGAGACGTGGGAGGATCAAACGCCAAGCGGATCAAACGCCATCATCACAGGAGGCTATTCAATCAAAGAAGATTTTCAATGGGAGAAAGAGGCGCAACGCTTCCTCGCGGTTGATGTTCAAGAGCGCGGCGGCCGTCACTTCTGGGCGGTAGCGAGAGCATGGGCGCAATTTGGCGAGAGCCGATTGATCAGACCAGAGCGTCTAGTCGGATGGGCCGACATTGATCAGATGGCTAAAGACCTGCGAATCCCAGCTAATAAAGTTTGCGTCGATGCCCGTTATGCAACTAACGAGGTGATCGAAAACTGCGCTCGCTACGGGTGGACATGGATGCAAGCCGATGAATCGAAAGATGGCAAGCGAAAGTTCTACGCTCACAAATCCGACGAAACAGAAAACAATATCATGAGACCTTTCTCGCAACTAGTATCTCGTGACCCTGGCATCGGTACGAGGAACCAAGCGCGTAAGCTGGCCTATGGATGCCATTTCTCAAAAGACTGGGTGAGAGATTCAATCCAGCGGAGAATTTTAGGCGAGGGGATCGAGTGGGGATTACCCGATGACATCGAGGATCTGACATGGGAGGGAACGAATACCAAGCAGACCAATTACCTAGATCAACTCAATAGTTGGATGTGTGCGGAGAAGACAGACCCTCAGACTAATAAAGTCAAAAAAATCTGGAAGATGATCAGGCGAGATGATCACCTCCGAGCGTGCGAAGAGATGCAACTCATCATGGCCGCTGGTCAAAATCTAATCCCGTCTGAGGTGGATAGCAGCGAGAGTTAAATCTAAATAAACCTAATTAAACTATTACCACAAAAAGCAAGTTAGTGGTAATTTTTTGATTATGGAAATCAATACTTCGTTCGAGCACTTTACAAGTGAGCAGTTAGTCGTCCTTGAAAACGATACCTTAGACCAAATACGGAAGCTCAGCGGAGTGGGTCAGAGCCACAGCATCAACGGACGATCTGTGTCACTACCAGACCGTGAAAAGCTCATGCAATGCCTAGCTGACATCCGCAGAGCGATAAGGTCTCAAGCAAGAGTCAATAACATTGCGGCCCAAGGAGGAAGCTATCAAGGCTATCACACTAGCTACGCGGGATTTAATAATAGTAATAACAACATTTAAAAAACATGGGAAACGAATCACCAGGAATCTTAGGAGGTAGGATGGCGCAGAGCTTAGATAAGCTCGTAGGCATAGTCTCACCCTCCTCACAGTTCGAGCGATTAAGGTCTAGAGCTAACGTCAAACTAGCCTACGACGCGGCGCGGAACACGCGGGAAAGAGCTATGCCTGACCGGCTAAGAAATCCAGAGAACCCGCTACAGCAACGCGATAGTATTATGCTCATGCGTCGATCACGTGAGTTGATGGAAAACTCAGGGTTCTTCCTATCGATAAAATCAAAATTGAAAAACTATGTCGTAGGCAACATGCGATACCTGCCACAAAATGGAGATTCAAAAGCCGAGGCAGCGACAAAAGAATGGTGGGCGCATTGGCAAAAAAACTGCGACGCTACAGGAAGATTTCATTTTCTGGACATCATGGAGATGTTGCTGGGATCAGCTCTAACAGACGGAGACTTTAGTCTGGCTCACATCGTTGATGATCAGCACAATTTCACACTCCAGGGGATTGAAGCGGACAGGCTAGGAAACCCACACGAGACTGGGACCACTGACCCGAACTACGTCAGAGGAATCAGACTGCAAAACGGCAGGCCAGTAAGCTATGATATTTACAGTCGATCATTGCACGATCAATACACCTTTGATCAGACTATCCCCGCCGATTGCATATCTCATTATTACAGACCAGATCGGTATGATCAATATAGGGGGATCTCATCATTTGGCGCAGTGGTAGGACTCTATCAAGATGTCCGAGACGTGCGCCGCGCTGAGATGATGGCTATGAAATGGGCATCGTCAAAGGCTGGAGTGGTAAAAACTAAAAACGCCACAATGCCCTCAGAGGTTGGCGGAGGATTATTTGACAGAGGATTTGTAGGCGGAGACGCTGGTAAGCAAATCTCTGGGATGTCTCCTGGTGAAGTTTCATATCTACAGCCGGGCGAGGATATTGAGGTCATTTCTCATGACAGACCAAATCCGAACTTAATGAACTTTATGGAATCGATGCTGCACGAAGCCGCGTTAGGATTAGACCTGCCGTATGCCTTTGTTTACAATATGACAGGCATCAGCGGAACGCCTACTAGGCTAGTGTCTGAGCAAGCTAAGCGCACTTTCCAATCTTGGCAGAACCATCTATTACGCAACGTATTGGAGCCAATCAAAAACAAAGCAATCCTTAGCGGTATCGCTCAAGGCCACATACCCTACACCGAGGACTGGGATAAAGGGAAGTTCATTTTCCCAGCTCATCCGACTGTAGACGTTGGAAGAGAATCAGCGGCGAACCTAAACGAAAACCGTCAAGCTCTATTATCAGCCTCAGACATCTACGCTGAGAAAGGCAAGGACTGGGAGGAAGAGCAAAGGCAACTAGCTAAAGAAGCAACAAACATCATCAGAGAAGCCAAGCGAGTAGCCAAGGATGAAGACGTGCCATTTGATACTGCAATCAACCTAATCCAGATGATGACGCCGAACGGAGCGAATACGGAAGAAGGTGGATCAGGTAAAGTCTCAACCAGTAAACCAGGAGACATAGACGATGATGGAATATCCGAATCTAACGAAGAAGCGGCCGCAACTGGAGAAATACAAACAGGTGGCATTAACGGAGCTCAAATTTCATCCATCATTGATTTAGCTAAACAGGTATCAGAGGGAACGATCACCAGCATAGTAGGAGTTGCGATTGCAAAAGCAGCTTTCCCGCTTCTTTCAAATGAAGAAATAAACAAAATATTCAATGGCCAAACGTAAACAAAAAACCAACAGATCTAACAGAACAACCGTGAGACTAAACTTTAACTCAACACTGGCGGAACCATCCGCGATAGAAGCTAACAAGGGCATCATTCCTAATATCCAGATTGCGCGCATCGGCGAAGCCAGCGGTCACATGGTAGTTCAGAACGGTGACGGGTTCGAAGCCTACAACCCGAGCAAGCACCCAGAAGAGGCAGCGACTCAAGTAACGATCACACAAGAGACACTAGAGAGCCTAGTCACTTGCGCTGGCGAGCGCGTCAAATGTTTAATGAATCACTCAGATGACATCAACGAGGTTGCTGGAGTATTCAAAAACTTCCGCGTTGATGGTGAAACAACTAGGGCAGACCTATACTTGCTCAAATCATCAAAGCACCATAACTATCTGCTAGAGCTATCATCAGAATGTCCAGAAGGATTTGGAGTATCAGTCAATATGCACGCGACATACGGCGAACTAGACCTAAATAACCCTAATAAAACCGTGGCGTGTATCTGCAAAAAGTTAGTATCTTGTGATCTAGTGACAGAGCCAGCCGCAACGGATGGGCTTTTTCAGGTTGGAGAATACAATCACAACACCCCAAACAAAATGGAAGACAACGACGAAAATAAAAAGCCTACAGGTGATGAAGACATCGCCACTATTGCGGCTAGCGCGGTGAAGACCGCAATGGAAGAGGGATTAAAACCTCTGACAGAAAGCATGACAGCTCTATCAGAGCGCATGAGCAAGCTGGAAGACCCTGAAAAGGAAGCTCCAGAAAAAGAGGATGACGAACCTACTGAAGACGAAAAGCTCGAAGCTGAAAAAGCTAAAGAGAAAGAATCTGAAGAGAAGATGTCAGCCGTAATCGCTAGCACAGTCGGCGCAGTAATGACTAAGCTAGGCGTAAAAGCTCCACTCAAAGCATCTGTTCAGAACGCGGACGACACAACTAAGCTCACATTTTCTGAGCATGTTAATCACGTTGCAAAAACAGACGGCATCAACAACATGGAAGCAACTAAAATTGTCATGGGTAAATTCCCAGACAAGCATAAATCTCACCTTGTAACCTTACAAAAATAATCCAATGCAAACATTCACAGATTCAATCAAAAGAACATTCGCGGTAGATGTCGCGGAAACCACAATCAAGCGCGGAACTCGTCTAACATTTTTAGACACTTCCGACATAATCGGACTCAAAACAGCCGCAGATGACGAACTAGCCATAGGAGTAGCTGACGAAGACTACTCTAATGACACCGACTTTGCCGCACCAGCTCAAGGTTTGTCAGTTAGATTATTCGCTCTAAGCACAGTCTTTAAAGCAAGCGCGGCAATCGCAGCAGCTACACAGATTGGCAAAGCCGCCGACGGCAAGGTAGTAACTGGAACCGACATGGACTATATCACACACTCAGGTTGTGGTGCAGACGATGAATTAGTCGCAGCCTATAAACTCCAATAATATAACATTATGTATGCAAATAACGCAGCAGTAAACCGCAACGACATTCAAGGCTCAGTGATGCAATCACCGGAACTTGAGCAAATGCTCGTTGCCGACCACATCAGCCCGTTTCAGCCAACCGAAGAGCAGCACTTTCGCTACCCTCTTTTTAGCAACGCTAAATCTGGACTAATCCAAGCACCTGACCAAGACGCGGACCCGACTCTCGTCAAGCCAGGAGACGCCTACCCTCGTTTAAAGGATAGCTTCGAGTATCAACAGGACTCCACCATCAAACGTGGTATGGAATACCCTGTCGCAGATATTCATGCTAGACAACTAAACGGTAAATCTGGCTTTAACTTTGAAGTCTATGCGGCTAATCGCCTCACTAGAGCTACTAAGTTAGGCAGAGAGATTCGCCTAAGCAGGCTTCTAACTAATTCCAACAACGGGATCAACCGCACAGACGCTGGATTCTCTTGGGAATCTGGAAACCTAGCCACTGGTGATTTCGTAGGAAATATCCTCGATGCCATCGAAAGAATGAACAACAAAGGCTACATCGCCAATGCTATCATCATTCCATTCGGCCTGATTCAACTCATTAAGCGGTCAACATCGTTTAAGGATTACGGTAAAAACTTCGGTATCAAAATCGACACTGGAGACGGTTCAACCAGCTCCATCACCGATAATGATATTGTCGCCGCATTCGCAGAGCACGGTATCGAAAAACTGATCATCCCACGCGGGAGTTACCAGTCTAATAACGAAGGCACTGATACAGTCAGCACAGCCAAGCTATGGGCTCAAGATTTCGCAATGGTAACATCAATCAGAGATGGAGCACTAGAAAACGGTGGTCTATCAAGAACGATGCACTGGGATGCTGGCGCAGAGTCACCGTACCAAGTTCAGACTTACCGCGACGAGCAGCACGAATCAGACATCGTGCGCGTAAAGCAATTTGACAAAGAGCGCATCATTGATCCAGCAGCAGCGGAGTACATCAATGTGACTCAATAACTCGCTACAAACTCAGCAAGGTTTCCTCTTGTTCCCTTGCTGAGTTTTTTCCGTAAATGACTTCACGCCCGCCAACCGCACACACACAAAAAGAACTCCCTCATAAGAGTTTCTGGGATGGTGTGAAGTCAAAAACGAAAGAGGGATGGAATAAAATAATCCCTCACAATTTACCAGAGATGAATAAAGAAGTTTTAGCGGATACGCTTGACGGACTTATTAAATTTTTACCAGTAACCATGCTATGGGAGGGACGGGAAATAACCGTCTCACTAGACAATGGAGATACCACAGGAGACTTAGTAAGCGGCGGAATACTCCCAACGGGAAGCCTAACGCTCTATCTCTCAAAATCTAATTTACCAGAAAATCTATACCCCGTTTCGCACGACACAGTGGAACTACTCCAGCTCAACGAGTGGAGACCTTTCAGCATCACATCAGTATCAGAACCACTAGACCAATCAGACCCCGCTATCATCATCACAGCGGAGCCAGACAATATCTAACATGACCCTAGAAAAGAAATCAGAAACAGCATTGATCACGCTTCTAAAATCTAACAAAGATTTAGAAAGCATTGGATTTTCGCATCATATTTCTGACGAAAGCAAGGATCATCAGATAGTCGTATCAGCGACGCGCGGAGAAGAAGTCGCAGCGCCCTCTGGAGTCTTTGAGATTGAATTGATTATATCATTAAGGATGCGTCTTAAAAGATGGTCTCAGACACCAGAGCTTTTTGACGATGCAGCAGCAAAGATTGAGGCTATTATTTCTCAGCCACATCTACACCAATACATAACGCGCGGAGCCAATGAATTTCATTGTTACTTTGCAGAAATCTCACCATCAGAAAGAGACCCACAAGACGGGAAATTTTACGAACACAAATTTAATCTCAACATCGAAGCCATGCCTAATGACTTCGCAACTGTTGATAAACTTTACTCAAGAACTAACCACACAAACTAATAGACCATGGCAGAAGAAATCGGATCAACAGCATTTTTAAACAGATGCGTGCACGTAGTAGACGGAATATCATGTAAATCTTACAGCGCAGACGCTAGCGTTGATATTGGATACACCACGGATGAATGCGGAGACAACATCGCTGCAGTAACTAAAGCTCAAAAATCAACCCATTCTTGGGAAGGTGAGATCTTAGGAGCCACCGCCGCTGACATTTGTGTAGAAGAGGTCGGCCTAGCAATGGCCGCTCCCCCGACATATTTGTGGGAAGAAAACGTGACCGCGGGAGGAACTATGATTGTGGCATCTGCTAACTACTCAGAGACTCCGGGAGAGTTTTCTAAATTCTCCCTTACCGCCGAGAAATCACCTGGACTCTAATCAAACCACGGCTAAAACAAGAGCATGCCTAAACCTAAATTTAATAATCACACATCGGGATACGGTGGTCACTGGTCCACTAAAGACGTGACCATCGCATCCCTTGTGGCCTCATTTGGCATTCGATGGAGAGGCAAAGCCCCAATCATCCATATCGTTCACGCTAACAGGTTGATCAGCTCGATTGATAAATCGACAGGCAAGATCGATCATGTGCAAACTTTGGGATACTATTTTGACTATCAGACCGATCACCCTGTTCACGGTATAATCACTGGCACTGGCATAGCGGCTGCATACGATAAACGGGCGATAGAGACTGAACGCGAGGAAGGTAATTTCATAAACCCCCGCAGAATCGACACTCTAAACAGGCTAATGAAATCGCACAGCGTCACCGATGCTCTTTATAGAGAAGTATGCCAGATGGCAGACGCTATGGAAAATCTAATGGTCATTACCGCTGGCGTATCTGAACTCATTGGCGATCCACTAATCCAGATGAGCAGAAAGCTACGAAAAGGAAACCTAGATATTTTAAGGCCCATGGAAACTGAGCCAGTCGCTCAGAGATTCATGGAAAAATTCAACGCAAATTCACACTAACCAAAAAAACAATGAGCATATTAAAAGAAGAAGAACTGTCACAAGCATATTCGAGGCCAGTAGAAAATCTAACATCACCATTCAAACCTAAGCGCCGGCTAGTAGCGGCTGCGACAGATATCTTGAGGCGTCGTAGAAATCCATTTCTTGTCGGTGGATTAGACCCCGTAAAACTCAATCCAAAAATCAAAGATCCGAAAACGGGGAGAGAGAAAAAGAATCCGAAGTTTGACCATAACGAGGTCATGGCGCTGACCCGTCCGATTGCTGAAATAATCGTGTTGCTCACATGCGAAGAAGACACGTTAGTCGCAGCCATGTCTGACTTCAAGATTTTAGAGGCCGAAACAAACCGCATATTCGTCAGCTATACCGACGTTGAAATCATTGAGCAGATGCCAGCCGTCAATGAAGCCATCGAATCCATCGGTAATTCGTCCGTAGAGGTTGACAGCGATGGCGAAGAATCAACGCTAGACCCTGAAAAAAAGCCCTAGCCAGCCCTAATTGGCTGGCGGCATGGGTAATGCTACTATCGGGAAACAACCTAGACCCACAAAAAGAACACTATCTACTATATCAGCTACCAATGGCGAGAGGCCAACAATACATCCACGCCTACGCGGTAGCCAACGGAGCAGACACATACTGGTCAGAAGAGAAGGACGACGTATTCAACAGAGTTTCCGAAATTTGGAAAGCTATGAATCAACCAAAGACAGATGAAAGTAAACTTTAAATTCGACGATAAAGATTTCCAGAAGACTCTCAAAGAGTATTCTAAATTATCGAGTCTGAATCTAGGTGACGTCATCAAAAAACGAGCTACTAACGTGGCTTTTAAATTGATCAAGGCATACCGAGCAGCTGCACCCACAAAGGCTAAGATTGATTCAGACGTTGCTGGTTTAAATTACAAAGTGAGAACTGGAAAAAAGGGGAATAGGAAACAGCAGTTAAGGCGAGAAATAGCATCACGAAAAAGGCACATTGGATTCACCGCTATGGGGTGGGTGATAGCCGCTAAAAATTCGGGGATAGGTTTTAAATCCAAGGTTCTGCAAAAGTTCACAGGAAAACCGACTGGCGAAGGATCATCTAAATTGTCTGGGAAAAAACCATTTGCTAGTTTTGAAAACACTCTGCCAGGTGCAGATGTCATGGAGAAGAAACACGGCATCATCAGTCAAGTTATGAAAGCCGAAACTAAAGACATGCGAGTCTACATCGAGCGCAAAGTTCTAAAACAGAAAAATAAGAATTTCAAATGAGCAATAAGGCCAAAGCAACAATAAGCCTAAACGCCAAACCTTTTGAGGATGGCGCTAAAGCAGCGGTTAGGGCGGCGGAGAAGATGTCTAGTGGAATCAGTTCCGCGATGTCAACCGCGCTCGGAGTGATAGGTGGCGGAATCGCACTCAAAGGACTAGATAAGCTAGCGTCAACCATCGGTGATCTAACGACAGGCGGCATAGGTCTAGCTGTGGAGATGGCAGACTTAGCAGCAACTACAGGTATGGCCGCGGATGAAGCTGTCAAATATAATTTCGCACTAAAAAACGGACTCACCAGCGGAGCCGCTGAGAAGCTAATGGGATCGGCGGCAAAGAATATCGGTAAGACAGCGGAAGTTTTCAGAGGTATTAAAATCAGAATGGAAGCGGTCTATCTAAATCTTCAAGGCGTATTTACAAGAATCGCCGCGTTTTTCGCGCCGGTCATTGATCAGATACTAGCCATGGCTGAAAATGTAGACTGGGACGCGTGGGCTAAATCAGCGGAAGCATTTCTAAAACCAGTCAAGAATGGCATAATGGCACTTATTCAGCTCGCGACCGAGGGGCGCATATGGGAGGTGGCAGGTAAAGTCATGCAACTAGGATTCGCAAAGGCGGGGAACGCTCTAAATCATGGGCTAGAAGTGGCTAAAAACACCTTACCAGCAATCGGGGATATATTGAAGGCATCCCTCCTGACGGTGATTAACACGGTCGTCCATATAGGTAAAGTGATGGGAAATGTGCTAGGAGCTGTTTTTTCAGATTCAGGAAGATTACTAGGAATATCTCTAGTAACGGGGATAGTTAACATGAGCGCCAAACTAATATCAATGCTAATAAATATCTTTAGAGCTCCGATTGTAGTAGTTAAGGCTGGTCTCCAAAAAGCGGTTGAAACGCTTATAGAAAACATCCCTGATTTTTTACTTCCTGAAAACATGGAGGATTTCAAAGCCCAATCATTTGCGGATATTTTTAACGAGACGGATGATAACAGCAAGGACTGGTCTAAACCTTTTGACGACATAGCTAAAGAGTCAGGTGAAGCATTCACAAAAGCTTTCGGAGAACTAGCCGATAAAGTAGGTAAGGCGGCGAGAGAGACAGAATTTTCTGACGTTGCGGGCGCGGGGGATAGCGTTTCCGCAGCTATGGATAAATTCAAAAAAGCAGTCACAGACACGAAATTTATTGATAAGTTTGGAGCTGGAGAAAAAACAGAAGAGCTGGGAAAAATAATCAAAGATGCGTTAGATCGTGTAAACACCAAGACACCACCAGACACGACCAACAGCAAAGCTAGAGCTCCGATATTTGGGAAGGTTGACAGCCTTGCATCAGTCGGCGGCGGCGGCGGCGTAGCGTCTGGTTTAATGGGAGTTTTGGGAGAAGCGAAACGTCAAACAAATCTACAAGAGAAAATGGTCAGTTTACTCAGCGGAGGAACAGTCCAAGGAGCCAGCGAACCAAGAGGAGTAAGATTCGGATTTTAAAAAATTATGTCAGAATATCTAGGAAATATAGGGCTCACAAAACAAGAAGGAGCAAAATACTCAGTCGCTAGAAATGGGCTAGCAACGTATGATGTAACCTACATCGGGAATCCAACCGCCAACATGACGTTTACTCAAGGTGATACATCGGCAGATTACTCTAACACGGTGCTACTGAGTTGGAGTTTTTCTAAAGCCGATGGATGTCAAATACAAATCGATCTGCATTACGAGGGAAAAGACAACACTTCTGATGATTCTGTGATTGCCGACATAGTGGTTGACGCAGCGACAGCGGCGGAGCCAGTAGAGACTAGTCCTAAATTTGCGGGATTAATTACAGGTGATCCATTTCAAAAAATCATTGATGGCAAGGCTGTTGTTATCTATGCCAATGGAGCTACCTTTGAAAAAGTATCTAATAGATTTTTATATTTCACGACCTATTTACCAGACTCAGAAGGGGAGCCAGATTTTGACACAATCAATCCTAAAGCAGGGATGAAGAACTACAAAACTCCACGCCTCACGGTAACTAGGTCTATCATCGAGGACAGCATACCATCGATCGACGGGTTAGGGTTAATCGTTGATACATCTGGTGATGTTGATTTCCTTCCGACCGCGCCTGGAGACAGAAGCTATATTCTCGATAAGGTCCGAGTGAGGAACATAGCGAATGTTTACTATGAGGTTCAGGAAACATACTTATTGAGTGGTCCCAGAGGCTGGGATACAGACTTTTACACTGATTAAAAATGGAGATACCAGCAAAAGAAATAATCAGGTTAGCCCGTGAATCGATAGTATTTAACGAGCAAGAATTTTTGATCGATGATGACGGCACTCGGGTGACTGTGAGCTTGGCTGACATTTTTGAGTTTGGCGGATCAGCCGCTGCCGAGCTAAAGCTACAAATCAAGGACGGGACAGAGGCGGGTAAATACAAGATCACCAAAGGAACAGTAAACAGCGTAGAGCCGACTCTAGGCGGTGCTGTGATAGGAGGCGATCCAGAAGCTGACCCAGTGGTTGATGTGCCAGAGTTTACGGTAACGGCTACGACTTACGTATGGGTTAAATGTGTGGGCGTGTTTGGATCACCGGACAGCTACACAACATCGATTGAGACAGACACCGCAGGATATGGCATAGGAGACCCGCCAGCAGGCACTGACATCTCCGCCACGGGTTTCACGTCATTTTATTATATAGGTGAGGTTGCTTTCACGGCAGGATCCCCAGCAACCTATGAGATTACAAATCAGCACGGAGGAGGAAATCTAGGAGTAGATTCATGGGGTTTGTATAATCTTTGGTGGAGGTCATAACATGCCACTAACTCCAAGAAATATAGTTTGTGATGGACCAGATGTTTTTTCTGACGTTGTATTTATAGGTATATCACCTTTGCAAAGTCACGCAGAAGCATCGCCTATCTACTCAACCATCGATGCTAGTGTTGTTGTGAGTGGTGGCTATACCGCTGGTGATATAGAGTATGATTACTCGGGTTCAACATCAATAAATCAGGTTAGTAGAATAGCCATAATAGACCAAGTGACGGGTATAGAATTTGGAGGTGATAATTTTGAGATAGATAGAGAAAATGATATAAACTCTTATATAGACGTTGGGATTATTTCAGTCATCCCAACTGGTAATTTTGCGGCATTACATTGGCAAGAGCTTGGTTGTAATGGTGGTTCTCCTCCATTTGCTCCTCCGCGTTTTTCGTTAGCTGAAATCATAACTGACACGATAGAGGGAACTAGAACCGACACATCTACCGATCCAGAAGAAGAAACAGCTAGTTTCGTTAGATTAACCCTTACACCTCCTTATTTTACAGGAACAATATCGGGCGGTGATCTTGAGTTAGTGGTAGAGTTACAGGTAGAAGTAGGTTACACTTTCAGCGGTAGCGCATACACCGAGTCTTTCACGGATAAAACAGACGCATCGGGATGGGGATCACCAGAGTTCAGAGACATTAGAGGAACTTACGGGACAACCAGCACAGACTCAAACGGGATTAGCTACACATGGAGTATCACCATTGGTTAAACCTAAATAATACTAATTAAACTATTACCAAAAAACACATGAAATGATAATTTCTGAACTTAACATCTTGATCACATGCTCTCACCATTTTTATATAACATAAATCTACAGCTGCAAACAGGGAAAACTGTGACGGGCTTGTCAAATCCCAAGCCCGTGCCTTTGCGCAATTTGGTATCAGACATTAGCCCTACTTTCAGGCTCACATTTTTAGAGTCTGACAACGTAATTGCAGATTTGACAGGGATGGAAATCTCTCTAGCTATTGGCGAGCAGGATCCTAAGCCAGAAAACGGCTATTGGTATCTGACCGATGGAACAAATACCACCTACCCTATCCCCGCTCAAGCAAATGCAGCTGATATAGTATCCGCTATAAACGACAGCGGAATTTTCTCCAGCGGAGTTGAGGTAAATAGCGGAGGCTCAACCAACTCTTACGGAGACTGGGTGATTACTCACTTGGCCACTGGAGAAGTAGCAGCAATAGGCGGAGATTTTAACGGGACATTAGCCACGTCCAATCTGAGCATCCAATCATTAGATCAGGGATCAACCTACACCCACGCTACTCTGCGGATTCAAATAATCCAAGAACCAGCTTTTTTAATTAAGAATGATGAATGGACTCTGACCAGTCCGTCACCATCATCAACTCTATCCGTAATATCAACTGGGAGCACAAGCATTTATATGCTAGAGATAGACCCAAGAGCACAGGCGGGCATCTACCAGTTAACGCTCAACGGAGACACCACGCCAGCAATCCGACCTAAAGCCTCCGCGCTTCAGCTTGAAAATATTTTAAAATTCATGGTCGGAGGCAATCTGCAATCACAAGGAGTACTCGTCGAGGCGCACCCATTAGGAGGTTTTTTAATCACCTTAAACGCTCCATTAACCGACAGCACGCCAACGTTCACCGTAGATGATTCGAACCTCATTATACCTCCATACTGGGAAGCTAAAAAA
>Ga0307959_1000793_pt1 | contig 15334 bp, 9 predicted proteins | sample OrgLakmetagen494_FD_201813 | JGI IMG/M metagenome (GOLD analysis project Ga0307959, IMG submission 201813) | Saline water microbial communities from Organic Lake, Antarctica - #494 | ecosystem: Environmental > Aquatic > Non-marine Saline and Alkaline > Saline | place: Antarctica: Organic Lake...
TAATTTACTAGCAGTATTTGCAACAGCAGATGTTTTAGGAATAGAAAAACTTGAAAATTTAAGGTTGATTAGTGAATTGAAACCAGTAAGTGGTCGATTTCAGCATTGGGTTTCAACGCATCAAAAAATAACGGCTATTGTAGATTACGCACATACACCAGATGCCTTGGAAAATGTGTTGAGTACCATCAATGCCATTCGAACTAAAAACGAAGAACTGTTTACGGTGGTGGGCTGCGGTGGAGATCGGGATGCAACCAAACGCCCATTGATGGCAAAAATAGCTGCGAATTTGAGTACACAGGTTATTTTAACCAGTGATAATCCAAGAACTGAAAACCCAGATGCCATTATCGAGGATATGGAAAAAGGCATTGAACCAACCGATGTTAAAAAAGTATTGACCATTACTTCTAGAGAACAAGCTATAAAAACGGCTTGTAAAATGGCAAACCCAAAAGACATCATTTTAGTAGCTGGAAAAGGCCATGAAACCTATCAGGAAATCAACGGAAAAAGAACTGATTTTGACGATTTTAAGCTGTTGAAAAAGTATTTAGAAGAATTTGATAAATAAGAATTATGCTGTATTATTTGTTTGAATATTTAGACACTCATTTTGATCTGCCTGGAACAGGATTATTCAATTTTATCTCCTTCCGTGCAGGTGCAGCTATCATTACCTCGCTTCTAATATCAACAATTTTCGGTAAGCGCATTATCAAATTACTTTTAGCTAAGCAAATTGGTGAAAGTGTCCGAGACTTAGGTTTAGAAGGGCAAAGTGAAAAAGCAGGAACGCCAACCATGGGTGGATTAATCATTATTTTTTCAACTTTAATTCCCGTTTTGTTATTTGCTAAATTAGAAAATATTTACATCATCTTGCTTATTGTAACCACTTTATGGATGGGAAGCATTGGTTTTTTAGATGATTATATTAAAACTTTTCGAAAAAATAAAGATGGTTTAAAAGGGAAGTTTAAAGTGGTTGGTCAGGTTGGATTAGGAATAATAGTAGGTGCAACCATGTTTTTTCATGAAGACATTACCATACAAGAAACCTATTCCATGCAAATGGACAGTAAGACTCAACAAATTGAACGTGTTTCTGGGCCTGAAAAAAAATCAACTAAAACCAATATTCCATTTTTAAAAGGAAATGAATTGGATTATTCCAAAATGATAACGTGGATTAGTCCAGGTTTAGAAAAATACGCTTGGCTAATTTTTATTCCAATTGTGATTATTATAGTTACCGCCGTTTCTAACGGAGCAAATTTAACAGATGGTATAGATGGTCTTGCCGCAGGAAGTTCAGCAATAATCGTCATTACCTTAGGGATTTTTGCTTGGGTTTCTGGGAATTTTATTTTCGCTAATTACTTGGATGTGATGAATATTCCGCGTGTTGGTGAAGCTACTGTTTTTATTACCGCTTTTGCAGGTGCATTGGTTGGTTTCTTATGGTACAATACCTACCCGGCTCAAGTGTTTATGGGTGATACCGGGAGTTTAACCATTGGTGGAATCATTGCAGTTATTGCGATTGCAACCAGAAAGGAACTGCTCATTCCGTTACTTTGTGGAATTTTTGTAATTGAAAACGTATCGGTTATTTTACAAGTAGGCTGGTTCAAGTACACCAGAAAAAAAAGTGGTGTTGGCAAGCGAATTTTTTTAATGTCGCCTTTACATCATCATTATCAGAAAAAAGGATTACATGAAAGCAAAATCGTAGTTCGGTTTTGGATTATAGGAATATTATTGGCCATTATGACCATCGTAACATTAAAGATAAGATAAATGCAAAAGCTGAGTATTTTAGGTGGAGGAGAAAGCGGAGTTGGCGCTGCTGTTTTAGCAAAACAGCAAGGCTATGTTGTTTTCGTATCCGATAAATCTAGCATTAAACCTAAATACAAAGCTGTTTTAGACAAACATCAAATTCCTTGGGAAGAACAAAGGCATACGGAAGAAAAAATATTTTCAGCTTCAACTATTGTGAAAAGCCCAGGAATTCCTGATGATGTTCCCCTATTAGTAAAGGCTAAACAAAAAGGAATTTCAGTAATATCTGAAATTGAATTTGCTTTTCCATTTACCAAATCAATTTTGATTGGAATCACAGGAAGCAATGGCAAAACTACAGTTACCAATATGATTTACCACATCCTTAAAAACGCAGGTTTATCGGTTAGTATGGCAGGAAACATCGGCGATAGTTTTGCTTATCAAGTAGCCACAAGACCAAAGGAAATTTACGTTTTGGAATTAAGTAGTTTTCAGTTGGACGGAATAGTAAATTTTAGACCACACATTGCAATCATTACCAGCATTACTCCAGATCATTTGGACAGGTATAATTACGTCTTTGATAATTATGTCAATTCGAAATTCAACATCACTAAAAATCAAACTGAAACCGATTACTTGATATACAATGCAGATGAAAAATCGATTACAGATTGGTTAACCAATCACACTATTAAAGCTCAAAAATTACCCATGTCAAGTCATTCTCCTCCCAATGTAAATACGATTAGAAAGGAGAACAATAGCATAGAAATAAACATCAACAATAAAAAATTTAGCATGTCTTTAGAAAATTTAAATGTACAAGGTGAACACAATGCCAAAAATGCAATGGCAAGTACGGCCGCTGCAAGATTACTAAAAATAAGAAAAGATACCATTCGAGAAAGTATGGAAAGTTTTCAAGGAGTTGAACACCGTTTAGAAAAAGTTCAAGAAATTGAACAAGTCACCTTTATAAACGACTCTAAAGCTACCAATATTAATGCAACTTATTATGCTTTAGATAGCATGAAGCATCCTACCATTTGGATTCTAGGTGGAGAGGACAAAGGAAACGATTACCACGAATTGCTTCCTTTGGTAAATGAAAAGGTAAAAAGTATCATTTGTTTAGGTATTGATAATTCTAAAATTATTGCAACCTACGGAAATATTGTAGATGAATTATTTGAAACAACAAGCATGGATGAAGCGGTTTCAATGGCAATGCATCTAGCAGAACCAAATGATCAAGTTTTACTTTCGCCAGCATGCGCTAGTTTTGATTTATTTGAAAATTACGAGGATAGAGGAAGACAATTTAAAGAGGCGGTTAGAAATTTAGCTTAGCATATGAAAAATGAATCAAACATAAAAACTCTGTTTGCTTCCTTAAAAGGAGATAAAACCATTTGGGCAGTAGTTGCCCTTATTGCGGTATTTTCTTTTATACCAGTCTATACGGCTAGTAGTAATTTGGCTTATTTAAATGGTGGAAACGGTAGTACGTTTACTTATTTAATTAAGCATTTTGGGCTTGTCTTTATTGGCTTTCTATTGATGTATGCTACGCATAAAATCCCGTACCGTTATTTTAGTGGTTTGTCTGCTATACTGCTGCCTTTTGTTATCATATTATTGATATTTACATTATTACAAGGTCATACTGCAGGCGGGGCAAATGCAAGCAGATGGATTCAAGTTCCTATTGTAGGTATGGGTTTTCAGACCTCAACTTTTGCTGCTGTTGTCTTATTGGTCTATGTGGCTCGATATTTAGCTAAAATTAAAGATAAAAGCGTCACCTTTAAACAAAGCTTGTTTCCTTTATGGTTGCCTGTTTTTTTAGTAATTGGTTTGATTTTTCCTGCTAATTTTTCTACTGCGGCTTTGCTTTTTAGTCTAACCATGTTACTCTGTTTTTTAGGAGGTTATCCTATCAAATACATCAGTATTGTGGTAGGAACTGCTTTGGTTTTTGCGCTTTTATTTGGATTGACAGCAAAAGCTTTTCCAGATTTATTCCCAAATCGGGTAGATACTTGGGTAAATCGGGTAGAAAACTTTTCTGATGGTGAAGATGCAGAAGAACAATACCAAGTACAAAAAGCAAAAATAGCCATTGCAAGTGGTGGAATTACTGGAAAAGGAATAGGAAAAAGCGTACAACGTAATTTTTTACCTCAGTCTTCATCAGATTTTATTTATGCCATAATCATTGAAGAAATGGGGTTGATTGGTGGTTTTGGAGTGATTATTTGCTATCTTATTATTTTAGGTAGAATTGCAATTATGGTCACCAAATCACAAAATGAATTTGCACAATTATTGGTAATAGCTGTGGGGTTACCTTTTGTTTTTCAAGCGTTTATAAATATGGGAGTGGCGGTTCAGGTTTTTCCTGTAACAGGGCAAACTTTACCATTAATAAGCAGCGGAGGCACCTCTATTTGGATGACCTGTATTTCCATAGGAATTTTACAAAGTGTAAAAGCAAATCGAGATGAAGAAGAGCTGAAAAAACGATTTCAAGAATTAGGAGATGATGCAGAAAATCCCTTAGAAATAATGAGCGAAGCGATATGAAAAATCTAAGAGTAATTATATCAGGAGGTGGAACTGGAGGACATATTTTTCCAGCCGTTGCTATTGCTCAAGAAATTATGCATCGGTATCCTTCTGCTGAAATTCTTTTTGTGGGAGCTAAAAGACGAATGGAAATGAAAACCGTTCCTCAAGCAGGATTCAAAATAAAAGGTTTATGGATTTCTGGGATACAGCGGAAACTCACTTTTTCAAATTTAATGTTTCCATTCAAATTGATTAGTAGCTTACTTAAAGCAAGGCGAATAATCAGAGAATATAAGCCAGATATCGCTATTGGTACTGGTGGTTTTGCAAGTGGACCATTATTGAAAATGGCCAATAGCAAAGGCATACCTACCTTAATACAAGAGCAAAACTCCTATGCGGGTATTACTAATAAATGGCTTGCCCAAAAAGCCAATTCCATTTGTGTAGCTTATGCCAATATGGAGCAGTATTTCCCTAAAGAGAAGATTGTATTTACAGGAAATCCCATCCGAAGAAATGTGCTTCAATTGAGTGGAGATGTTTCAGTAGCAAAATCGAAATATAATCTTGATCCATCAAAGAAAGTACTGCTCATTGTAGGTGGAAGTTTGGGAGCCAAAAGAATTAACGTATTAATTTCGAATAACCTTATTTTTTTTAAAGAACACAATATTCAAGTGTTATGGCAAACTGGAAAATTTTACTATTCCATTTACAGACATTTGAATGGTGACGGAATTCGGGTGATGCAATTTATAAAGGAAATGAATCATGCTTATACAGCGGCAGATTTTATTATTTCTCGCGCTGGAGCTGGTTCTGTAAGTGAATTGTGCGTAGTAGGTAAACCGGTTATTTTTATACCATCTCCCAATGTGGCAGAAGACCACCAGACCAAAAACGCAAAATCAATTGTTGCCGAAAATGCAGCGATTAGAATTGCAGAACCTGATTTAAAAGAACAATTTCAAAGCACTTTTTTAAAGCTTTTGAAGGATGAAAAGTGGCAAAAGGAATTGTCTGCCAATATTAAAAAATTAGCCAAACCTGAAGCTACGGAAGCCATTGTAAATGAAATAGAAAAACTAATAGTCAAGTAATGATGAAGCAAGCTAAAGGCATACAAACTATTCAAACTTACTTTTTTGTAGGTATTGGTGGTATTGGTATGAGTGCATTGGCTCGTTATTTTCATACCCACAAGAGCTTGGTTTATGGATATGATAGAACTGCTTCTACTTTAACTAAAAAACTTGAACAAGAAGGAATTTCAATTTACTTTAATGAAGATGAAGCTATTCAAGTTTTAGAAAGCTTAAGCCGAAATTCAACTTTTGTGGTGTATACTCCGGCTATTTCAAAACAATCTAAACTATGGAAATGCATTTCAACTAGTGAATACAACACCATTAAGCGAGCAGAATTACTGGGTAAATTAACTGAAAATAAATTTTGCTTGGCCGTGGCAGGAACCCACGGAAAAACCACAACTACTTCAATTTTAACCCATATTTTAAAAGAAAATAAAATAGGAGTCACTGCATTTCTAGGAGGGATATTAACCGAAGAACAAACCAATTACATATCAACAGGAGAAGAGGTGTATGTTGTTGAAGCAGACGAGTTTGATCGCTCGTTTTTACAATTGTATCCTACAGCAGCTGTAATTACATCTGTAGATGCAGACCATTTAGAAATTTATGGAACAGCTGAAGCTTTAGTAGAAAGTTTTACTATTTTTTCTGAGCAGGTAAGTGGTCAAGTTTTTACGGCAAGTGGAATTCAAATGGAAGGAAAAAAAATTGGTTTTTCAAATACTAATGATGTCTATGCAAAAAACATAAGTATAGAAAATGGAAGCTATGTTTTTGACTTGGTTTACGAGGGAGAAACTTTGACGGATACCAAACTTTCCTTACCTGGAAAACACAATTTATTCAATGCGCTTTCTGCGGTTGCTCTAGCAGCATATTTCAGACCCAATAAATGGAAAGAATTTGCTGATGCTTTAGCTGGTTTTAAAGGAGTGCAACGTAGGTTCAATTACCTGCTTCAAGAAGAAAATTTAAGTATAATTGATGATTATGCACATCATCCTACTGAAATTGCAGCAGCTCATCAAGCCGCAAAAGAGATGCATCCTAATGAAAACCTGATGCTTATCTTTCAGCCGCATTTGTTTAGTAGAACTCAAAAATTTGCTGATGATTTTGCCCAAAGTCTAATGCTTTTTGATGAAATTTGCCTTCTTGAAATTTACCCTGCAAGGGAAGAACCCATCGATGGAATTGATGCTGCTTTTCTTGCTGAAAAAGTCAAATTAAAACCAATAAAAATAATAGAAAAATCTGAAATGCTAAGCAGCATTCAACATTCTACATGCAAAGTAGTTTTGTTATTGGGTGCTGGAGATATAGGAGTTGAAGCTCAAAAAATTAAACGTTTTTTTAATCATGAAATGGAATTGGAATAACATCGCATTCATTTGTTTAGTAGCCAGCTTGGTTTTTTTGTATGGATTTGCTAACCAGCGAAACCAGAAAAAGATCATTCAGTCGGTAGGCATTGAATTTGCTGAAATTTCTGAATTTTACATTCAAGATGAGGATGTTTATAAATTGTTAATACAAAGTAAAGACAGTGTGAATAGTTTAACCAAAGAAAGCTTAGATTTGAAGGTTTTGGAAAACTATCTAGAAGCTAACGAGATGATAAAGAATGCACAAGTTTACTTAACCATAGACGGACTTTTAAGTGCACAAATTGAACAGCGAAAGCCTATTCTTCGTTTTCTTGATGGAGGGTTTCAATACCTAGATGACCAAGGTTACATTATGCCTTTGTCAAACCATCATTCAGCTAGAGTTCCGGTAGCTTTTGGGTTTACAGCGGAAGAAGCAATACAATTATTTCCTTTGGCTGAAGCCATTGATAAGGATACATTTTTAAAGCAGCAAATTACAGCCATTCACCAAAACAAGGAAGGAAAGTTGTACTTTGAATTAAGAGACACGGATTTTAAAGTTGATTTTGGCAGTTTGAAAGAAATCGATTTGAAGCTCGCAAACTTCAAGGTTTTTTTTACAAAAGCTAAAAAAGACGGAAGGTTAACAGATTATATGAAAATTGATTTACAGTTTGGGAAACAGGTTGTTTGTACCAGAAAGTAATATTTGAGTAACATGGAAAATGAAAAAATTGCAGTAGGATTAGACATCGGAACCACAAAAATTGTGGCTATGATTGGGCGCAAGAATGAGTATGGCAAAGTAGAAGTTTTGGGCATTGGTAAATCCAAGAGTCTCGGAGTTCATCGGGGTGTGGTAAACAATATTACGCAAACCATACAATCTATTCAACAAGCCATCAAAGAAGCCGAGGCTGATGCTGGTATGGAAGTTAAAAAAGTAATGGTAGGTATTGCAGGTCAGCACATTAGAAGCTTGCAGCACAGTGACTACATTACCCGTCCAAATTTTGATGAAGTGATAGAAGAAAAAGACATTGTTGAACTTTGTGATCAAGTACACAAATTAGTGATGCTTCCTGGTGAAGAAATTATACATGTACTTCCACAAGAATACAAAGTAGATGGGCAAGCCGAAATTGTTCAACCAATCGGTATGCATGGTGCTAGATTAGAAGCTAACTTTCATGTGGTGGTTGGTCAAATTTCTTCCATTAGAAATATTGTACGTTGTGTCACCAATTCTGGATTGGAATTAGGAGGTGTAAACTTGGAGCCATTGGCATCTGCAAATGCAGTTTTAAGTCAGGAAGAAAAAGAAGCTGGTGTAGCTTTGATAGATATTGGTGGTGGAACAACAGATTTGGCCATTTTTAAAGATGGCATTATAAGGCATACTGCGGTTATTCCTTTTGGAGGAAACGTAGTTACTGAGGATATCAAAGATGGTTGTTCCATCATCGAAAAACAAGCTGAATTATTAAAAGTAAAATTTGGTTCAGCTTGGCCAGGGGAAAATAAAGAAAATGAAATTGTTTCTATTCCAGGCTTGCGTGGTCGCGAACCTAAGGAGATTTCATTGAAAAATCTTTCTAAGATAATTCACTACCGTGTGGTTGAAATTATTGAGCAAGTATTCTTGGAAATTAAAAATTACGGTCACGAAGAACAACGCAAAAAACTGATAGCAGGAATTGTAGTAACTGGTGGAGGAGCACAATTGAAGCACCTTAAACAGCTGGTGGAATACATTACAGGAATGGACACAAGAATTGGTTTTCCAAATGAACATTTGGCTGGAGATACAGCAAAAGAGACTACGAGCCCTATTTATTCTACTGCGGTTGGTTTGTTAATGAAATCCATTAGCGACCAAGATCAGGAAGATAAAAAAGCAGTAGAAAATACGAATGAAGCTCAGCAACCAGTAAACGAACTCGAAACCGAAGACGCAAGTGTTTCCATCGCTGAGGGACAAGAGGAAGAAATAAAGACACCTTCACAAGAAGGAAAAGGCTCTACAGGTCCAAGACAAAGTTTCTTTGATCGTTTTGTAGAGAAGTTGAAAGATATATTAGATAAAGCAGAATAAAATTAAAAACGCAATTATGGGTAACAAGGATCAAAACGATTTCGATAGCATTGCATTCGATTTACCAAAAAACCAATCCAATGTCATTAAAGTCATTGGCGTAGGTGGAGGTGGTTCTAACGCAATAAACCACATGTTTCGTCAAGGAATAAAAGGAGTAGATTTTGTAGTTTGTAATACAGATGCACAAGCATTGGAGAACAGTCCAGTACCCATCAAAATTCAGTTGGGTGTAAACTTAACAGAAGGTCTTGGAGCAGGAGCAAATCCAGATGTAGGAGAACAAGCCGCATTAGAAAGCTATGAGGACTTAAAGAATTTGCTAGGCACCAACACCAAAATGGTTTTTATTACAGCTGGAATGGGCGGTGGAACTGGAACTGGTGCTGCTCCAGTGATTGCTAAACAAGCCAAAGAAATGGATATCCTAACCGTTGGTATTGTAACTAGTCCGTTTCTATTTGAAGGAAAAACAAGAAACGAACAAGCTCAAGTTGGTGTAGAAAAACTTCGTAGAGAAGTAGATTCGTTAATCGTCATCAACAACAATAAGCTTAGAGAAGTCTACGGGAATTTAGGATTTAAAGCTGGATTTTCTAAAGCAGATGAAGTCTTAGCCACTGCATCTAGAGGAATTGCAGAGGTAATTACCCATCACTACACGCAAAATATTGACCTTAAAGATGCCAAAACCGTATTGAGTAACAGTGGAACTGCTATTATGGGTTCTGCAGTAGCATCCGGTTCTAATCGTTCTAAAATTGCTATTGAAAAGGCATTGGATTCTCCTTTGTTAAACGATAATAAGATTAAAGGTGCTCAAAATGTATTGCTGCTTATTGTTTCGGGTACAGATGAGATTACCTTAGATGAAATAGGAGAAATAAACGATCACATTCAGGAAGAGGCTGGCAATTCTGCTAACATCATTATGGGAGTTGGTGAAGATGAAAGTTTAGATGACTCAATTTCGGTAACTATAATCGCTACAGGATTTAATAGCGATCAGCAAGATGCAATTGTGAACACGGAAACCAAAAAAATAATCCATACTTTAGATGAAGAACAAAAAGTGGAGCGAAAACTTCAATCGAAACCTTTTACTCCACCTCTTGAAGAAGAAAAGCCAAAAGCGCCAAGCAAAATTGTTCATCAATTGGAAGATAATGAAGAGGAAGATAATAAGCCTAAGGCTAAACATACTCATTCAACACTAAAAAAAAATCCACTGATTCCTACTACTGAAGCCATAAAAGGAATTTTAGTGGAAGCAGATGTGTTTGATTTTGAGGAAGACGATTTTGAAATTAAAGAAGTTCAAAAAAAAGAAGATGAAAAACAAGACAATCAAGATCAAGAGCTCCCGTTTACCTTTGACTTGCCGTTGAATACTTCTTCTTCAAAAGTAGATGTGGAGTCATCTTCAGAAAAAAAGGATGCGCAACCAGAAAAACCAAAACAGATTTTTCAATTGGGAGATGAAATTGAAAACATCAACGATATTGAAGTCTATGGCGAAATAGACTTATCTTCTTCAGTACAAGAAGAATCCAAACCACAGCATAAAGTTCAGGAAACTAAAATACATACCTATCAATTAGGTGATTATGAAGATGAAGAGGAGGGAAAGCCAAAAAAAGTTGCTGAACCCAAACCAATAGATGAAGAGGTAAATTTCCGAACCCGAGTTGAAGAAACTGCTGGAGAAGAAAAGAAAAGTACACCAACTAAAGAAATAGACCCGATGAATAGTTCTATAAAAGACCTGTCATCTAGAGCTGAAGAGCGAAGAGCAAAAATGAAAAAGTTCAATTACAAATTTAAAAATAACCAAAGCTTAGATGAAATTGAAAGACAGCCTGCTTACAAAAGAGCAGGAGTAGAAATTGATCACACCCGTAGGAATAAAGATGCGAAAATATCTAGAACATCCTTGCATAAAGATGAAAATGGAGAAGTTAATTTTAGATCTAACAATTCCTTTTTGCATGACAATGTAGATTAGATAAAGCGGTATTTTAATTGAATAGACATCAACTCCCACATTAAAAAATGTGGGAGTTTTGATTTACAGTTAGCATGATTAAGTAGGGTAGTTTTAGTAGTATCTGATGCAGTTGAAAGCACTTCAAAAAAAAAGCACAAAATTCAAGTCATATTTTTTAAATCCAATTATATTTACCGCTTATTTAAAAAATAAATAAATGAACTATTTTAAACAGTACTTTTTTGTTGTAATTGTTGCTTTTTTAAGCAGTTGTCAACAAGATACTTCAGATGTAAAGTATGAAGTAAATACCAAAACAGACGCTAATGGTTACACCTATGAAAGCGTTGAAAACGATCCTACAGGTTTAAGGTTGTATACTTTAGACAATGGATTAAAAGTATATTTAGGGAAAAATGAAGAAGAACCAAAAATTCAGACCCTTGTAGCGGTAAAAGCTGGTTCTACTTATGACCCCTCTGATAATACTGGATTAGCTCACTACCTAGAACACATGGTTTTTAAGGGAACTGACGAAATTGGAACTTCAGACTATGAAGCAGAAGCAAAACTCTTAAAGGAAATTTCAGATTTGTATGAAGTGCATAAAGCAGAAACAGATCCAGAAAAAAAAGAAGCTATTTACAAAAAAATAGATTCCATTTCTTATGAAGCTTCAAAATTAGCTATTGCCAACGAATACGATAAAATGGTGAGTATGCTTGGAGCAGAAGGAACCAATGCTTTTACATCTAATGAGCAAACAGTTTATGTAAATAAAATACCTTCAAATGAATTAGAGAAGTGGTTAAAGCTAGAAAGTGAGCGTTTTAGCAAATTGGTTTTAAGGTTATTCCACACCGAATTAGAGGCTGTTTATGAAGAATTCAATAGAGGTCAAGATAGTGACGGTAGAAAGCAATATTTTGCAACCTTAGAAGGGCTTTTTCCAACTCACCCATATGGAACTCAGTCTACAATTGGTGTTTCAGAGCATTTAAAGAATCCTTCAATGGAAGCAATCAAAGCTTATTTTGATAAATATTATGTTCCGAACAACATGGCAGTTATTTTGGTAGGTGATCTTGATTTTGATGCTACCATTAAAAAAGTAGACGATGCTTTTGGAGATTACGAGAAAAAAGAATTAACGCATCCTACATTTGCAAAATTAGATTCTATTTCCTCTCCTATAAAAAAAGAGGTTTATGGCCCAACAGCAGAGTCTATTTATGTAGCATTTAGATCTGAAGGAAAAGGTTCTAAACAAGAAGTAATGCTAACACTAGTAGATTATTTGTTGGCTAATTCTCAAGCAGGTTTAATAGACCTTAATTTAAACCAAAAGCAATTGGTACAAAGAGCTTCTTCTTTTACTAATTTTGATAATGATTATGGGTTTCATCTTATTTATGGAACACCAAAAGCAAATCAAAGTTTAGATGAAGTTAGAGAACTACTACTAGCACAAGTTGAAAAAGTGAAAAAGGGAGAATTTGAAGATTGGCTAATTGAAGCCGTAGTAAACGATTTAAGACTTTCTAAAATTAGACAATATGAGAATGCTTCATCTACTGCTTATGCCTTTAAAGATGCTTTTATAGGTTTTCAAGATTGGAAAGGTCAGTTAGAAATGCTTGACCAAATGAAAGCGATTACCAAAGAAGACGTAGTGAAATTTGCGAATGAATTTTATGGTGAGAATTACGTTGAAGTACATAAACTTCAAGGTAAAGACGAATCTATAGTAAAAGTTGAAAATCCAGGTATTACCCCAATAGAATTGAACAGAGACAAAGAGTCTTCATTTTTGCAAGCATTTAATGCAATTGAGTCTTCAGAATTAGAACCACAGTATGTAGATTACGACACTGCTATAAAGAAGACCAAAACAAAAAATAATATTGAGGTATCTTATGTAAAAAACCCAAATAATGATATTTTCAATTTGAATATCATCTTTGACATGGGGCAGGATAACGATCCTATGGTTTCACTTGCAGCAGGGTATTTAGATTATTTAGGAACAGATACTTACACCCCAGAGCAATTGAAACAAGAGTTTTATAAAGTTGGAATTAGCTACAATGTATCTTCTGGAAACGATAAGACTTATATAGGTATATCTGGCTTAAATGAAAATTTGGATGCAGGCTTGGCTTTGTTAGAAAATCTTTGGGACAATGCCAAAGCAGACCAAGAAACCTATGACAAATATATTGAAAGTATACTTAAAGGAAGACAAGATTCAAAAAGCCAGAAAAATAATATCTTTTATGGAGGTATGATGAACTATGCACAGCATGGTGAAGATTCAAGGTTTAGAGATATATATTCAGAAGAAGAATTAAAAGCTTTCAAACCTTCAGACTTAGTAGCTAAAATAAAAGAGATGCGAACTTATAAGCAACGTGCCTTCTATTATGGAAACGATGTGAAAATGGCTGTAGCTTCTTTAGATAAGAATCATGCTGTACCTGAAACCCTAAATGATTATCCAGAAGAAACTGAATATACAAATGTAGATACAGGAGGGAATGTTTATTTTGTTGATTATGACATGGTGCAAAGTGAAATGATGCTAATTTCAAAAGGAGATACTTTTGATGCAGATAAAATGGCTGCTGCTAGACTTTTTAACACTTATTTTGGAAGTGGATTATCTTCTATAGTGTTTCAGGAAATAAGAGAATCTAAATCTTTAGCTTACTCAGCTTACTCAGCATATTCTATGTCTTCTGAAGCTGGAAAACCAGATTACACAATGGCTTATGTTGGTACACAGGCTAATAAGCTAGAACAAGCGGTTGATGCCATGTTGGAACTCATGACAAATATGCCAGAAGCAGAAGAGCAATTTAATCAAGCGAAAGAGGCAACATTAAAGAAAATTGCAGCTGAACGGATTACTAAATCGAATATTTTCTGGACTTATGAAGGGCTAAAAAAACGAGGTATTACAGAAGATAACAGAAAAGAAATGTATAATACCATTGAAAAGATGACCTTAAGTGATTTAAAAGAATTTTTCAACGCTAACATAAGTGGTAATGATTACAATGTAATTGTTATTGGAAATGAAAAGGATATTGATTTTGATGCACTTGCTAAGTTGGGAACAATAACCGAATTGGACATAGACTATATCTTTAACTTCGAAAAAGAAGAAAAAGTAGAAACGGAAGACATTAAGTTGTAAACTTTATTAAAGACAAAAAAAGCCAGCATTTTATTTTAGAGTGCTGGCTTTTTTATTTTTACAAAAGAATAAAATTTGCAAAATTTGTTTGCTTTTTTGATTTCAATTTAGATGAATTGAAAAGAAAAAAAAGGAATTGAAATGTACATTGTAAGTAAAAATAGGAGTGAAATTGGATCTGATTTATTCTGGCGGAAGTTTGCAGTTATTTTATATTTTATCCTAATCCTTTTCTTAACAATTTTTTATGTACTTTTATCTCGATTATAAATTATTGCGTCTAAAATGCTATTATTTAATCACAAAGTACCAAGTCATAATTATTGTATATGAGTCATAATCCTAAAGAAGAGCTTAGTTTCAAAAGTATTTTTTCACTTAAATCAATCCTATTTACCTTAACAGGTGTCTTTTTTGCAACATTTGCCATTAAAGGTTTTATGATACCTAATCATTTTCTAGATGGAGGTATTTTAGGTATAGCAATATTAATTCACGAATTTTACCATATTAGCGTAAGTATTCCTCTTGTATTGCTTAATCTGCCATTTATCCTTATTGGTTATAGAAAGATAGGGAAAGCTTTTGCCATTCATGCACTTATTGCCGTAGTTTTATTAGGTGTAGTCATGCAATTTCTTCCTGTTCCAGAAGTGACAAAAGACCCATTTTTAACGGCTATTTTTGGAGGTGTTTTTGTAGGCTTAGGACTAGGTTTTGTAATTAAAGGCGGCGGAGTTATTGATGGCTTAGAAGTAATTGCTGAATATACCAACAAACAATTTGGACTTACCACCTCAGAGATAATAATGGCCATTAATACCATTCTTTTTTTAGTCATTGCAATTTATCTAGGTTTAGAAAAAGCCATGTATTCCATTATTACCTTTTACACAGCAATTAAAGTATCGGATTATATCGTAGATGGATTCGAAAAATTAATTTCACTTAGTATTATTTCTCCTAATTCTGAAATAGTGAAATCTTTAATTGTAAACGACTTCAAAAAAGCAGTAACAATTTACAAAGGAGAGCGAGGGAATTTACCTGGTTCTTACAATGTGAGTCATGATTGCGATATCATTGTTGCAGTTGTCACTAGGTTAGAGGTTCATAAAATGAAACGAGCAATTAAAGAGGTAGATCCCGAAGCATTTATGTACGTTCAAAATATAAATGAAGTGGGCGGAGGGATAATAAGTAAAAGACAAGGACATT